>JACCDG010061588.1_pt1 | contig 22215 bp, 27 predicted proteins | sample 7442471 | NCBI WGS metagenome assembly JACCDG01 (sample SAMN15323444, study PRJNA562643) | freshwater metagenome | isolation source: river surface water | place: USA:Blue River Watershed | collected 2017-08-17 | reverse complement strand
GGCGGGGTCATTTACCAAACCAGCACCTGCCAAATTGGGTGATGTGTTTGAGGCTGATTACGGCACTTTGCTCGATGACATGCTGTTCACTTGTACCCCGGGTGAGGTGCTAGCCATCCCCTTTACCAAGTTCATTGCGCCGCGTGTGGAAGTCGAGCTGGCCTTCATTCTGAAAAAAGAATTGCGCGGCCCCAATGTCACCCTAGAAGATGTGTTGGACGCGACTGAGTACGTCACGCCCGCCATTGAAATCATCGACTCACGCATCGAGCAATTTGATCGCCACACCAAAGTCATGCGCAAGGTGTACGACACCATCAGCGACAACGCAGCGAATGGCGGCATTGTGTTGGGCGCTAACAAGGTCGATGCAAAAACCACCAACCTACCTTGGTGCGGTGCCATCTTGCGCCAAAACGACGCGGTGGAAGAAACAGGCTTAGCCGCAGGCGTGCAAGGCCATCCCGCCATTGGCATTGCTTGGCTGGCCAACAAACTCGCACCTTGGGGTGAGCACTTGGCAGCAGGTGAAATTGTGCTGGCGGGGTCATTTACCAAACCAGCACCTGCCAAATTGGGTGATGTGTTTGAGGCTGATTACGGCCCGCTCGGTTGCTTGAAATTTAAATTTTTTTGAAGGGCTACTTATGACAAACTCTTTTACCCGTCCTCAGCGCTACAGTGAAACCGAATGGCATGCACGGGTTCAGTTGGCCGCGTGCTACCGAATCTTTGCGCACTTGGATTGGTCTGAACTGATCTACAACCACATCTCATTGCGTGTGCCAGATGAAGAAGGCCACTTCTTGATCAACCCCTTTGGCTTGCACTACACCGAGGTGACAGCGTCTAACTTGGTAAAGGTAGATGGCCAAGGCAACATCATTGGCCACAGTGATTGGCCGATCAACCCCGCTGGATTCACATTTCATGGTGCGATTCATGCCACCATGCCTAATGCACACTGCGTGATGCACATCCACTCCACACCGACGATGGCTGTGTGTTGTTTGAAAGATGGCCTCTCGTACACCAACTTTTATGCGGCTCAGCTCTGGGGACAAGTGGCGTACCACGACTTTGAAGGCATCACCGTGCACGGTGAAGAAGGTGCACGCATTCTTGCCAGTTCGGCGGGTAAGCCAGTGCTGCTGTTGCGTAACCACGGCCCTGTGGTCATTGGCACCTCATTGGCGCAAGCGTTCAATTTGATGTGGCTGGTGCAGCGTGCGTGCGAAGTGCAAGTGACCAGCCAAGCCTTGGGCGCTTTGCAACCCATCACAGAGAAAGCTTTAGAAGCCTGCGTGCGTGATTCGCTCAACTTCAACCCTAAGTTCGGTGCAGGTGAAGATTCGTTTGCAGCTATGCAACGTTTGATCGACCGCATCGACCCAAGTTACAGGTCATAAGACGCAAACTGCTTACCTCCGCTAAGAAAGAATTAAAAATGCAAATAACACACAATAAGTTTCTATCTGAAATTCGTCAAGGCCACAATCAAATTGGTTGTTGGGTGGGCCTAGCGGATGCTAACGTGGCCGAAGCTTTAGCGGGCTGCGGTTTTGATTGGTTGCTTCTTGATGGTGAGCACGCTCCCAATAATGTTCGAACTATTCTTGAACAGCTTCGTGCAGTTGCTCCGTATTCAGTCGCTCCTGTTGTGCGCCCTGTTCAAGGGGATGTCGCTTTAGTCAAGCAATATTTAGATGTGGGTGCACAAACTTTGTTGGTGCCCATGGTGGATACCGCTGAGCATGCAGCTCTGTTGGTTAAGGCTATGCGTTATCCACCTGATGGCATTCGTGGTGTGGGTGCAGCTTTAGCTAGAGCCTCGCGTTGGAATCAAGTTGAAAATTATTTGAACCTCGCCAATGAACAAATGTGTTTATTGGTGCAAGCTGAAACACCTTTGGCCCTGAAAAACATTGAAGCTATTGCAAATACCGAAGGGGTCGATGGTGTCTTTTTCGGACCTTCCGATCTGTCTGCGTCATTGGGATTTCGTGGCCAACCTTCGCACCCGGAAGTGCAAAAGGCTATTCTTGATGCCATATCGAAAGTTCGTGCAGCAGGAAAAGCCGCTGGCATTTTGGTGACAGATAAAAAAATGGCCAACGACTATCTCACACATGGTGCTAACTTTGTAGCGGTGGGAGTCGACACCTCGTTGTTGGTCAAGGCTGCAACAGACTTGGCACAAAGTTTTAAAAAAGCCACTTCGCCAGCAGCAGTGGGTAGCCCAGTCGGCACAGCAGGTGGCTACTGAGCTAACCTTTAATTTTGAATTGATATCGGAGCACCATGCCATTTAAACGTCTGAAAGACATTAGTCTCGTTCAATCCAAGTGTTTAATAGATGGACAGTGGGTTGAGGCTGACAGCGGCCAAACCAGTTCTGTCATCAACCCCGCTGACGGTACTGAGATTGCCCGCGTGTCCTATGCCAGCGGTGAAGAAACTTATCGAGCCATTTTTGCGGCGGATCAAGCATGGGCTACGTGGCGCGAAGAAACCGCCGAATACCGTGGCACTTTATTGCGCAAATGGTTCGATTTGATGATCGAACACCAAGAAGACTTGGCCGTGATCTTGACCGCCGAACAAGGCAAACCCTTGGCCGAAGCTCGCGCTGAGATTGGCTACGCTGCATCTTATGTGGCTTGGTACGCCGAAGAAGGCAAGCGTGTTTATGGTGAAACCGTACCATCGCCTTGGGGAGATAAAAAAATTATCGTTACCCGCGAGTCATTGGGTGTTTGTGCGGCCATAACACCGTGGAATTTTCCAGCAGCGATGATTACGCGAAAAGTAGCACCCGCTCTCGCTGCGGGTTGTACGGTTGTGGTTAAGCCTGCACCGCAAACGCCATTGACTGCTTTGGCTATGGCTGAGTTGGCGCAGCGGGCTGGCATCCCACGTGGTGTTTTGAGCGTTATCACCGGTGATGCGATAGGTATTGGAGGTGCACTCACGAGCAGCCCCTTGGTCAAGAAATTAACCTTCACAGGCAGCACTGCCACCGGACGATTACTGGCAGCTCAATGTGCATCAACACTGAAAAAAATGTCGCTTGAGCTTGGTGGCAACGCACCATTTATTGTGTTTGACGATGCTGATATAGATGAGGCTGTGGCAGGTGCTATGGCTTCGAAATTTCGCAACATGGGTCAGACCTGTGTTTGCACAAACCGGTTCTTGATTCAAGACGGCGTCTATGACGTCTTCGCTGAGAAGTTGAAGCAAGCCATGGGTCAACTCAAGTTGGGGTCAGGCTTTATACCTGACACTACACAAGGCCCACTGATTGATCGCAACGCCTTAGACAAGGTGCAACGCTTGGTGGCTGATGCCATACAAAAAGGTGCCAAGGTGTTGATTGGTGGACAGCCCAGCGGCTTAGGCGGCACCTATTACGAGCCTACCTTACTGAGCGATGTACAGACCACCATGCAGATTGCGCAAGAGGAAGTGTTTGGCCCCGTGGCTCCGTTATTACGTTTTCAAACTGAAGCCCAAGCAGTGGCCATGGCCAACGACACTGAGTTTGGTTTGGCTGCTTACTTTTACTCGCGAGACATAGGTCGTGTTTGGCGTGTGAGCGGCAAATTGCAATACGGAATGGTCGGCATTAACAGTGGTGTCATCTCTACCGCTGTGGCTCCCTTTGGTGGGGTCAAGCAATCAGGCCAAGGCCGAGAGGGCGGACATCAGGGAATTGACGCTTATTTAGACAGCAAGTACCTCTGCATGGGGGGTATTAGCGCGATTTAGTTTGATTTAGATTCGAACTAAAAATTTCATGCAATAGTTCTCATGATTCAGAGCAGTACTCTTCGTCAACGAATTTTTCCCTTTTGAAAATCATTCACTAATTCATAGTCTACAAAGATGAAAAATGCTTATTTTGTTGGCCAAATCACTGTTAAAAATCAAGACAAATGGGATGAATACAGAAGCAAGGTTCCAGCAACTTTAGCTCTCTGGAATGCTGAACTTATTTTCAGAGGTACGCAGTCGCAATTGCAAGCGGATGGAAGTCCTCACCCCCATATTGTTGTTATTCGCTTTAACTCACTATCTGATGCTGAAGGCTGGCACCATTCCGATGAATATCAAGCAATAGTTCCGATTCGTCTAGAAGCTGCGGATGTTGTCGGGACGATTTATGAGTCTTAGCTCTAGTTTTTTGATTTTCTTAGTCCTTTCAAACTTCACGGCCCAAATTTTGTTGTAGAGCAATAAACCGTGTAAGAGGCTGTGACTCTGTATTGCTTCATCTTTAGTATTTTCAAAAGTTACGCAAGCTCAACAACAGCTCGCAATTGGCTGGGGCTGCTGTACAGGTAAGTAGCTGTGGTTTGAATACTGCGATGGCCAGCTAGTGTTTTGAGCAAGTGGATAGCAGTGCCTTTGTTGGCCAGGTTTGTTAAAAACGTTCTTCTCCCGCTGTGGCTACTAGCTCCTTCAAGACCAGCGCCTTTATAGAGCAGGGCGAGTGTTTGTGTGAGACTGTTTGCTGAGAAACCTTCTTTGATGCTTTTCTGTGTTGCAAAGAATGGGTAGCTGCGTTCAACACACTTTGCGGTTGCTACATACGCTTCGAGTTCTGCTTTTAGCTTTACGCTGACAAATACGGTGCGAGCATGACGGCCTTTAGTCATGTCTGGCAATAAGCGAATTTCTTCTTTAACGCTACCGTCCTTGTTTGTGACGTCTTGCCAGCGCAAACAAGCCACTTCGCCGACACGTAAACCTGCAAGGTGAGTTAGTAGCAGCATTGCACGATTGCGTGCAGCGTGTGCACGGGTTTCAACGTAAGCAAGAACTTGTTCAAAATCTTTACTGCTAAGTGTTTTTGCTTGTGCCATTTGTATTCTCCTGAAATCACTGTTTTCTGTTGCTTTTATTGTGTTTTCATAGGTTCAAAAGGACGACCTGAAACCCGCCAAAGTGTCGGGTTACCAGCGTGATTTAGAGGTCTAGCAAAATCAATGACTTAGCCACGAAATCATTGAAAAGCATACTTTTCTTATGTTTTTTGTGGATAACGGAGCAGGTCTGTGGATAACGGAACTACGAAGAAAATGCAGCCCTGCAATCGTTGATCATGGGAGCCAGCTACCCAAGTATTCGAGTTGGTGAGTTTGGCGTGCTGTAGCGTGCTTTAAGCTTTGCCAGCTTGCGGGGGCTGTGTCCATAGTGTGGACGCAGGGGCGAATCGTGGGATTTGAGCCACGAAAACTTCAGGGTTTTCTTAAGGTTTGAAAGGGCAGGGTACAACGGGCTATGGCTGCATTGCAGCGGTAGCAGCCATTGAGCGCGAACTAAGCACGCTCAGGCAAGGTCCCCTGGATGGCTGCAATAAGCAGGTCAATGTCTGCACTGGGATTGGCCGCTACGTTGCGGAACCACTTGATACCCGCGATTGTTGTTGTAGATGTGGAGCCAAGAGGCATCTTGTGCAGTACCTGCTCAAACAAGTTTTCGTTCTTAGGTCGCCAGACCACAATACCCGTTCGGGGTTCCGCATAAAGCTCAAGGCGCTCGTCAGCAACCACAAAATCTCTCAAGCAACGTGCAAGGTCCATGCAGTGCTCGATGCGCTGAGCAACCCCTTCACGCCCCCATGCAAGCAGCGTTGCCAGTAGGGTCGTGGCAGCTGCACCATGGGAACCAAGAACTCCAACATTGGGTGTGGCAAGGTACGCTCCACCGAAACTAACCGCCGCGTGGGCTTTCTCGGTGTCTTTGAACAATACAAGCGCAGACTCTTTAGGTTGGAAAAGCCACTTATGTGCAGATACGGCAACAGAGTCCGCCGACTCGATGCCGTCAAGCAGATTGGCGTAGTTACTCATCCGTAAAGGACCGGCCCACGCAGCGTCTACATGAGTCCAAGCTGCCCTACCGGCTAAGTCAAATGGGTCTATTGCGCCTGTACTGGTTGCACCGGCGGTGAGGACCAGGGCGGATTTGCTCAAGTTGGTCGGCAACCGCGCCGCGTCCATCGAGCCGTTAGCGTCTATGGGCACACTAAGGTATTTGAGACCCAAGATATGAGCCGCCTTTGCAATGGAGAGATGCGCTCCGTCTGATGCAATCACCTCCGTAATGCCAGCGCACTCGCGCGCGGACCACAATGCGGTCAAATTGGCCACTGTCGAACCGGGCGTCATGTGTCCGCCGTTCATGCAAAAAAAGGGAGCGAGCCATGCTACGACCCGTTCTTCCAGTTGGCGAGCAACAGGTGCTGTGGCGGGGTGAAGGAGGTTCTGGTTGAGCGATGCGTTCCAAAGCGTAATAGCCCATGTTATCCATGGAGTTGGCGGGTCCATGTGCGCAAATGATGTGGTCTCGCCCAAATGCGCCGCGCCCCCAAGAATGCTAGGCGCCAGCGAGTTCAGTGCACCCGTGGAACCAACCCCTAACTGTGGAAGTTCTATAGGCAGGTCAAGACGTTCCGCGTTACTGAAATCACGGCTCATTAACTCAACGGCCTGATGCAACCCGTCCGAGTTGATGGAGAATTCTTTGTCCATTCCACTTACCTTAATTGCTGTCTAAAACTGAGTTTAGCCACTCATAAATGGGCGCAGGCGACCAAGGTTTCAACGACTTCAATCAGCCTAAAGAAGTCCTTTCACAGCAGAGCAGGTAACCCGCCAAGCCTTCGGGTTTCAGGTCGCCCAAAAACTGATTTGAAAACAAACTGTAGTCATGCAACAAGGACTACAGATGAAGAACTTCGATCCCAGCCAGCTTTCATATTTCACTGGCACTGAGCGTTACTACCGCATCACCAACAAGCACCTGCTCACAGATGGCACCAAGTACCTAGCTGAAGAGGCAGAGTGTTTTTGGATGATGGATGCGATTGCAAGCCATCTGTCCGAAATTGGGACGCAGGACTGGTTTGTGCAGGTGCGTATGACTGTGAAGAACAGCAAGGCTACCATGTACTACGAGGATGGAAACGGAAATGAGCATGCACGTCAGCAGATCCCGTACACAGACTTCCCGATGCAGGGCATCACCTTGTACGCATGCTGGGACGGTGAGCACTGGGTGATCATGCTGCCCAGCGAGTACTGAGTAAAAGGGGCCTTTGTTGCCACCTCAGAAGTGGTGCTTTTTCTAGATAAGGTCGTTGCTCGGTAATAGAACCGAGCATTTGCAAAAATTTATTAAAAAAAATTTCCGACAGAAAAGCCAGTATTCATGCGGCCTCGCATTTTTTGTCAAATTTCAAGCCCCTTTTCTTAGCGTTTTTCGTGGTGTTTGCAACGCATTGAAATTTGGACGAAAAATCGCAAATCCGGATAATTACACCTATCGATCAATAATTAATTTTTCAATTGGTGAATTAATTAATTACAAGTTATTTGCTGGTTGGTCGATTAATTTGGAGATTAATATGAAAAATATTGTAAGTGTTAAGGGTGAAGAGATTTTGAAGGCTGCTATTGCTGGACGCAAGGCTTGCTTGCGGAGAAATGAAGATATTAATGTTGAGCAACTGGCGGAGGGGATAAAAGAGTGTTATGACTATTTTATGCTTGACTTAACGCAGGAGGAGTATGACGCGGTAAGGGCAAATACAAAGGGTAAATGGCAAAATGCATTGTTGCCCGTGTGTTTTATTAAAGCGCATAAGCATGTTGTGAATGGTAAAAATATGCCTACGGTACGTGTGCATATGGGGCATAAGCCTGGGGCAGTATTTGATATTAAAGTGCAGGACTGGAATAAGTTAATTGCGCTGGATGGGGTGCAATAAGTAAAAAAATAAAACAAGCACATTAATAATGTGCTTGTTTATTGGGTTCGACTTATTGAATGATAAAAAAGACAGATTTTTTTGTTATCAACAATTACGGATCAGGCGTGCTATTTTTTCGGTCGGGCTTTTAATTACTATAAGCGTGTTAATTTTGCCTTTAACACACCTGTTTTGTATGGGGCTAAATATACATATTGTCTATGTGAACATAAGGGGTCTAGATGATAAAAATTACGGTTAGGCCTGAAGTTGAGCAGGCCCTGGCTGCTGCGTTTCCAGTGCCAAAAAATACTGCAAAAAGGGCTCTCGCTAAATACGTTCAAACGCTAGAGTCTTTGGTGCAGCAAGCCTTGTTGTATGGGCAAAACGCTGAGCAGAAAAAGCTTGGTACTTACAGCATCTCCTTGCAGCGATTGGCAAATTTAGGAGGTCAGATTGGGCCAAAACGCAAAAGGGTTCATGCGTGGCTAAGGGAGAACGGGTTTGAACTCGTACATACAGTTACTCAAGGATCTAATTTGACGGGGCGTTTGTCTGATGTGAAGTTCACTGCAAATATGACTGCGGTTGTCGACTGGCAAGCAGAAAGTTTAGAGATGGAGAGATCTACCGCCATAGCGACTCATGCACCTTTAAGTGAAACCATCGATCAGTACGATGCCTTGGAAGTGGACATTAAATCCTTGCGCAGCTACATCCAGTGGCTGTCCAACGATGCAACGAAAATTTCAGACGCTGAGAAGCTTAAAACACTTACCCAAGCTCGCATCGTTCTGTCCGATGCAATCACCTCAAACGGGCTGTATTTCCAGCTGAGAAAACCAAGTGTTTTTGGTCGTGTCTACTACGAAGGGACAAGCATCCAGAACGTGAATAAAGAACTGAGACGTGCAATTCTTGGTGATTGCTGGGAGTATGACATCCGCTCAAGTGTCATTTCATGGAAGATGGGGTTTGCTAAGTCTTGTTTGATGTCCATGCGTGACAACAGGCCTGTGCGTGATGCTTTCTCAGCAACTACTGGTTACCTAGAAGATCGCGATGACTTCATGCGGACGATGCGTCACTTTATATTTTTAGATGGAAGCAAAGTTCCAAGAGAATTGCAAAACAAGCTTCTTAAGCAGGCAGTAACGGCAATCAGTTTTGGCGCAAGGGCAACATCCACTGGTTGGTATGACATGTCAGGCAAATGGACGAATCCCGCGTTAGTTGAAATCATCAAAAATCCTGCTGAACGAGCTAGATTTCTAGGTGACACGACGATTCGGAAATTCATTCAAGAACAAAACTTACTAGACAAGTTTATTTTTGAACAGTTCAAAGCAGACGCGGGGGACTATCTGATGAGTCCTCATTTGCTGACCCCAAGTGGACGTGTTAGCAAGTCAAAGGTTCTGGCTTTCTACTACCAACAAAGTGAGACCAGTGCCATGAATGTTTTTAGAGATGTTGCCGCAAGATACGGTCACAGACCGTTGGCCAATATTCATGATGCGGTGTTTTTTCGACGTAGATTAGGTGTTGAACTTAAAAGTGAAATCCAATTAACGATACAAGAGGAAATGGGGAATCCCTATTTCAAGATTGCTGTTACCCAGTTACAAGGCTTCAAGAGTGTGAGTAAAGACGTTATTGCGTATGAGGCTGAGCATCGAGCACGAATTGCGGAAGAGGAGCAGTTTGCTGCAGGGTATAAGAGTGCATTGCACAGATGCTAAGTGATAGAACGTTTTTTAATTGATGGTGGACGTTGGTTTCAAAGTTGGCTTTGTAAGTGTTTTCATGGCGCGTTGACGTGATTGCCGATCACGTTCTGCTTTTAGTGCGCTAGTTGCTCGATCTTTAGCTGCGTTGAGGTTGTCGATGCGTATTTGATCGGGCGTTCTAAACTTTGTTTCTTCTGCAATTTCAGCTTCAACTTTTAACTCGGTTGGATTAGAAATGACAGCATGAAATCCGTAGATGGCCTGCAAGAGCCACTTGGCATCTATTGGATTTCGAGCTCGGACTTGTGTAGGTATAACACGAGTGCTCCCGTTTACATTAGCTCTAATCATTGCGGTGTATGTCTTCATCAATGTATTTATCCAATGCATAAATAGTTTATGCATTGAAAGGAAATGTGATGCGGGATTTCGAGGGGGCGTTATATGACGCAATGTGCAGTGTGTATCCGGGAACTACTGTTAGATCAATTAGCCAGGCATTGGGTATGAGTGATGGCTACTGGAGCAGTCTGCAAGCGCAGGGGCTTTGTGTGTCCACCACAGCGCTAGTTCATCTGAGCGAGCACCTTGATGCTAAAAAGTTGCTGCTAGAGGCGGGCAGCAACAGATTGCGAAAGCTTGAGCAAATTCAATCCATGATTGCCCGTGAAATAGTTCAGCGGTTCACACAAGACACCGAATCACTTGAAGGAGTATGGCAAGAGGTTGAGTCAGCGGTATCTCAAAATTCGTTGGAACCATCTGGTGGATGGGGTGCCATGCCGTTTGTTATTGTTCATGTCTGAAGTACATCTGACTTGGGATGTTAGGTCGATCTGAGTTTGTTTCAGTTATTTTTTAGGGTCGTAATTATCTTTGTTGCATTTAATAAATTGATGTTTATGATAAAAACGGAAGAGTTGAAAACTTTGCAAATGAAGAGGTGAATAAATGGCTACAAAAATCACGGAAATAAACCTTGAACGCAACGAGCTTCACCAAGTGCAGGTAACTTACAGCTACAAGGTGAAACTTGGCGATCAAGTTGCTTGGGATATGTTGATTTCTATGGCCATAGAAGCGGGAAATATTGAAGATGGAACATTCTCGAAAAAAGCTTCAAAGAAGCCTGATGAATGGCAGCGACTTTTTTCTCTGGCTGGGGGGCAGGTTAAAGAGGTCGCGGAGCGGTTATCGGATCTTTGGTTGTCAGAAATGCACGGTACTACTGAAATTTCCTTTGCAGTCAAAGATGATGATGAAAATGAACTTTGCAACACAATTTTCTGTACTTGATGCCTAAGCGTAATGGGAGTCATTGTTCAAATCTTGATGATGCTATTGCAAAACTAGACACACATGCTCAACCTATCATCAGTTCGGTGTAGTCTAAGGTTGTCATCTAATCAATGATCGTTCCGTTTTCAAAAAATTCGGATATCCCGTAATAGGCGCATCAGAAGTTCTCTTTGGAAGGTGTTGCATGCAGATGAAATTTCTCGTGAGACACTAGTTAAAACCACGTTCAGACTTGACCTTAGTTTGGTGAACATCAAAAACTTGTGTCATGAAATTGTTTCTTGTGGATGCGATGACCTTCCCGTTAACGATATTAAAACTGAACATGAGTTGGTTGAGTTTTTATCCAGAACAGACAGCTTATATTTTATTTTAAACGCCTTGCAAAATTGTTCAGAAGCTGGTGTTTCGCTCTTAGATGATGAATTCGGTAACGAAGAATATTGTTTTCGCAGCAAACCCTAGACAGAAAATCAAAAGATATTATGTTGAAGGTATTTCCGCCCAATTGGTCGTATAGCAAGGTGACTTGCGCTCTTGCTTCATCTGCCACTGTTTGTGTGCGCCTTGGGTTGAGATCTTGATTGCGCCACGACCAAAGCGCTTGTTCAGTTGATCAATTGCAGTCATTAACTTGTTGCTTGCAGTTGACTCTGTTTCAAGTGCCAGCAAATCACCTTGATAGTGTGTGACAGGGAAGAGTTCACTTAGAACAATGCCAGCTTTTTTGTATTGATACTCAGGCTTGAACATGAGCTCAACAAGATGACTTGCCCACTTGTTAACGACAAGGCTGTCATTTGTCGGGGTAGGCAAGGGAATGGCTAAGCTTGGCATGTACTGCGGCAAGTCTTTGCGAAAGCGATTCGTCTGCAGAAACACTTGAATCACTGAAGCGTGGGAGCCTTGTGCTCGTAGCTTGGCACACGCATTAGCAACGAATGTGCTCATCGCATCTTTGAGTACGTCCACATCTTGGACCATGCTTCCAAATGAGCGACTGCTTATGATTTGCTGTTTGTTTGGTTCTACATCTTGTAGATCTATGCAGGCAATGCCTTGCAGTTCCCGTTGAGTTTTTTCAATCACGACCCCAAACTCTGCACGAAGAGTAGGGGTGTGAGCACTGCGAAGATCTTGGGCTGTGTAGATGCTGTGTGCTGCCAAACGTTTTGTGTGTTTTCTGCCTACGCCCCAGACCTCGTCCACAGTGATTTGATCCAGAAGCTTTGACTGTTGGACGTCGTTTAGATCGTTGAAGTTGAAAACGCCTTTAGAACGTGGATGCTTCTTTGCAACGAAGTTGGCCAACTTGGCGAGTGTCTTGGTTGGGCCGATACCTACGCAGACAGGGATTCCTGTCCATTGCATAACCTGCTCACGCATCTGATAGCTGACGTCTCTTAGCTTTGGCGTACCTGTGAGATCCACAAAGCACTCATCGATGCTGTAGACCTCACTTCGAGGTGAGTACGCGGATAGTATGTTCATCACGCGATTGGAAATGTCAGCATAGAGTGCGTAGTTGCTGCTCATTGCCAGGATGCCGTGCTCTTCAGCAAGCTCTTTGCACTGAAACCAAGGTTGCCCCATGTGTATGCCAAGCGCTTTGGCCTCGTTTGAGCGTGACACCACACATCCATCGTTGTTGGATAGGACAACTAGCGGAGTAGTGCGTAGGTCAGGTCGAAAGAGCCTTTCACAACTTACGTAGAAGTTGTTGCAATCGACCAGGGCGAGTTGCTGCTTCATACTTCTTCAACGGTGGCAGTTCCCAGCATGATTGGTTTGACCAGAATCTTGTAGGTATCAAGATCAAAGTTGCTCTGAATGACTTTGCTCGAGCTTTGTGCCTTGGAGCACCAAGTGCCTAAATGTCGCCAGTTGTCGATGCGGTGCTTTTGTGTCCAACCATCGGTTTGCTCGATCAAGTCGATTGCGCCTTTATAGGGCCAGACATGCACTTTCATATTAACGAGACTAGAAAACAGCCGTTCGTCATGTGCTGATCTATCTTCAATGCCAACGCATGCGCCTCGACAAGTCTTAATTTGCAGTCCAAAACAGCCACGCTTGCTTAGTTTTTCCAAACCTAGCAATGCGTTGCAAAGTTCATGCTCCTTGGCGAGTTCGCGCAAGCGCTCTTGTGCTGAACGTTGAGAGCTAAACAGTCCAAAGAGGCCATCGACTTGACCAATCTCTGTGTCTTTGCTGCTGACGATCTCAGGTGTAATGCCTGCATCCGATTGTTTGAGACGGATAGAGTTCATATTCCTTAGCCTGCGCAATCTGATGTTGAAGAGCGGGCTGTGCGCTTTGATCATCTGTGCTTCGAGTAGCAATGCACCAATTTCTCCAGCAGTCTCTATAAAGTTGATTCGCCTAGTTTGGGCAATCATGTTGGCTTCATCGGGAGTTCGTAGGTGTGACAACACCCGTGCGCGAATGTCGATGCTTTTGCCAATGTATAGAGGTAGCGTGCCATCACCCTTAAAGATGTAAACCCCAGAGGTTCGGGGGAGTGCATCTAAGCTGTCGAGATCAATTTGGTGCTTGAGCTGTTTATCCATCAACACAGCTTGTGGAGGTTGAAAGTCACGACACCCCAGATCGTTAGCTCTTCTTCTGGTTTGATGACGATAGGCGGGTAAATGGGGTTCTCAGCAATCAGCTTGACCACGCCCCCACGTTTGTAGAGACGCTTGACGGTGAACTCGTTGTTTAGCACGGCCAACACAATGTGGTTGTGCTTGGGTTCGATGCTGCGGTCAACGAGCAGTTTGTCACCCTCGTAGATGCCGATCCCCGTCATGCTGTCACCACGGACACGGAACACATGTGTTGCATCCCCGTTACGGATCAGGTGCTCGTTGAGGTCAATGCGTTTATGTGTGTGATCTGCCGCAGGGCTGGGAAATCCAGCGGGTACGGACCAGCCGCAGATGTCAAGCCACAAAGGGTTGGGGCTTATCTGAATTGGTTGATCTGATGAAACGGACAAAACTCGCATAAACAGCACTATACTGTACAAATGAACAGTGCTGCAAGATTTGGGAGTTAGTCAATGTCGTCGGAGCGGATAAAGACGCAAGAAAAGGGCGGATGCCAGTGCTGCGCCTATCTGCTCGGCGGTGACACGGCGCATCCCACATTGCATTGCGGGTATGAGTACTTCCAGAAGCCAGCCAAGGACCGCAAGGTCGTGAAGCTGAGCAGTTTTCCCGTTGTGGCTGCTGAGCATTCCTGTGAGCTCTGGCACGTCAAAGGTTTTTCTAAGGGGGAGTGAATGGATATGGATTATTTTTTTTCAGAGCCCACTCTCCCTTCAGAGCTGCGTGCATTTAGAGAGAAGTTGAAGGAGCATCAATTTTCGGAAAATATTGAATGGATTCTGAACACCCCAGTACTTTTGCCGGCACGGTCATTCACAGATTCCAAGGGCCTTGCACCTGCTTTGATGTCTAGCTTAAAAATCAAAGTTATCGAGGATCAAAGGAACATTCATTACAAGCCTGAGCAACTTTTGCAACTCGTGGTGTGTGATAAACATTCGGGCACCTTTGATGAGGCAGTAGATAAGGCGTCGTTCAATGTAATGTATGTGATCCATAACGGAAAGTGTGTCATGGATATGATGATTGACTATGGTATGAATGGTCGTAGAAGAAATTACAGCGTGAAGCATATTTGTGAATTGACCGTACATCGTTTTTTAGACGGGAAGTGGGTTAATGACCTCGCTAAGCTCACGGCATTTTTGAAGACGCAACGCTACAAAAACGCTTGAAGTCTCTCAATAAAACCTACCTAGTTGCGTTTTTATAGACAAAGAAGAAGCCGGTTCAAAAAAGCAGCAATTTGAAGATGCAGGGGCAATGATGAGTTACCGCGAAAAGTTTTTTGACCAGTTGAAGGTTGTATTAAGTAGTGCGATCAACCGATACTCATCCCAATGCGGAGGAAAGCACATTTTTTTGAATCAATTCATTGTGAAATTTGACAATGAGTTGCTCAATCCCTCGGATAACTATTCGGTAAGTGATGCCACGTATGCCTTGGAAAAATTCAATGAATTTCTAAATGCTTCAAAGATACCTGCAAGGTTCATGGCTTGGACTATCAATGAAGCAACTGGGATTAACTATCACTTTGTAATTACCAGTTTCAAAGATGGGGATAGATACTTGTCCGTTTGCTTTGTCGATGATCTGAATGCAATAGTGGAAGATGATTTATTTCACCCCTTTCCACTGAGTAAGGTTGCAGATGCGCAGTGGCGCGTAGCTTTTGAGCATCTGATGGAGTGCATTTGACTCATCTTGAACAAGAACGATATGGGATCTCTGATTTTTGAATAAGGACGTTAGGTACTTGATGAAGTTTTAGACATTCTTCAATGTAGAGTTCGGCTTTTTCTTTGTCCGCACCCGGCCCGATCGTGATAGTTTCGATGGCATCTGGAATGAACGTTTTCCACTCGAGCTCTGTGTAATAGACAACCTCCGTATCCCTTAGCCTGTGTTTTAGGTTGGGTAGGTTATGGTTTGCAGAGCCAATCTCCAGAATTCTGAACTCTGCTTCTGAGGCATAGCCTTCGTGTTTGAAGCGCGTAGATGCTTCGATGACTCTGACCGCTAATGAAATAGAGAAGATTTTTAGAACATGATTAAGCAAGGGTTGTTGCAGGTTTAGCTGCTGCAATGATAAAAGTGCAGGGCGTAATAGGTTGTAAAGACTGATGTTTATTTGTTCTAATTTTTTGGTGTTGTACTCAATTGGAAATCCTCCAATTGTGGTGGACCTTTGAGTGGTAATCCAGTTTTCTAATTTGCGTTTATTGATTCCAATTGCAAATCCACAACCGTCGTTTGCATAAGATCGCCACTGTGAGAGCTCATCATCGTGGAAGCTAAAAGATAGTGCATGAAACTTTGCAATATTTGCTATGCCGTATCGTGCGATTGATGTGAATTTTTCAGAAAATTCAACTTCAAATTGATTTTGCGTAGATGCAAGATGCCTGAACACACTGCACGCTAAAGAAACTCCATGGCTAATTTCACTTGGGTCATTCATGTTGAACACGCTGGTCATCCAGAAATTTCCACTGGACAAAATTCCCCAAAGACCTTTGTCGTCTGTGTAGTGATAAATTAAGTTGGCTTCTTGATCTTGGGGATGATCTTTAGAGATTGATTCTTGTAATTTCAGACTTTCAGAATCAAAAGATAAAAGTAACTCTGATGCAATTTTTTCTGCTTGAATTTCAATTTGGTCCATACGGTCGACTCTGGAGAGCTTGATGTGTTCTGATATTTTGTCTGCTGTTAAAGATGTTGTTTTAACTTGCTCTGGGGCTGTTGGAGCTTACGTAGCCTGGAAGGGGTTGAACACTTGGAATCGACAGCTAAAGGGGGCGGTCGAGTACGACTTAGCTCGGCGGCTGGTACGTTATTCGTATGAGCTACGAGAGGCGCTTAAAGGGGTGCGTCACCCGTTTATGTGGGCCGAAGAAATTCCTCCTCCTGATCCTAGTCAAGCAGCAACTATTAGTGCAGATGCTAAGCGCTATTTAGGATTGGCGTCGGCATATCAGGCAAGATGGGACAAGGTATCCGCGGTTAGAACAAGTTTGCAAACTGACCTTCTAGAGGCGGAGGTTTTGTGGGGACGGGAAATTCATAGCTGTTATCGTCCCTTGTTTGAGTTGCAAGCTGAACTATATCGAGACGTTCACTCATATCTTGGGCTTTGTAATCCAAGTGAGCTGCCAGCTATGAAGGAGGCTTTCACAAAGTCACGCCAATCTAAACGGCAAGTACTCTATGACTTGTCTTCTGATGAGCCAGATGATTTCAGCAAAGATGTCAACACCGCCGTCAATGCAGTTGAGGACTACTTGAAATTGCATCTTAGAAAGTGATCTTGAGGAGCAATATAGTCGATAAATCAATTACACGTTTTATTACACGGTTCGCAAATTCATACTTAACCTATTGATTTATATGATTAAATTTAGACGTATATACGTTGCAAATCCGTTTAGCCCAGTTCGACTCTGGGTCGCGCCTCCAATAGAAACAACGACTTAGCCCTCCTCGTGAGGGCTTTTTCGTTTCTGTCATGAGCCTTGTCCAACACCTGTCCAACTCAAAGGTGTATGTATGGCAAGTTTTCGCAAGCGCGGTGATAAGTGGCAAGCAAGAGTTCACAGAAAGGACTCAGTAGCGCCGGTTGTTAAGTCCTTCAATACCAAGTCAGATGCAATCAAATGGGCTAGACATGTTGAGTCTCAGCTGGATCTGGGTGTCTTAGCTCCCAAGCAAGTTATGCCTCGGCTGGAGACTGTGATGGAGCGTTATGTCGAAGAAGTCACGCCGACTAAGAAGGGTGAGACGCAGGAGCGTTACAGAGCCAACCGATTCAGGAAGATCAAGCTCGGCGACATGCAGCTAGACAAGATCACAGGTGAGGTGGTTGCCCAATACCGTGATGCACGATTGAAGGAGGTCTCAGCCAACACAGTGCGCCTTGAGTTGGCATTTTTGAGTGTGGTGTTTGAGCAGTGTCGCAAGGAGTGGGGCCTAGCGGTATCTAACCCGGTGAGGCAGATTAGGATGCCTAAGCCGGGCAAGCCAAGACAACGCCGACTAGAGACAGGCGAAGAAGAAGCTCTGCTGGCTGCGTACAAAGACTCTCGTGCGAATTACCTTCATAGCTTTGTGGTGCTGGCTATTGAAACGGGGATGCGATCTAGTGAGTTATTGGCGATGCGATGGGAGCATGTGAACATAAACAACCGAACGGTTTACTTGCCAGACACCAAAAACGGCTGTCCAAGAACTGTGCCACTGTCGACTAGGGCATTGAACGCAATACATGTGCTGCCTAGTTCACTCAATGGCCGACTGTTCACCTCAGGCTATCACTCGATCCACAACGCATTCAAACTTGCAGTGATTAAAGCGCAAGCGACTCAAGCGGAGAATGTGATGTTCTTGCGTGGACTGCGATTCCACGACTTGCGCCATGAGGCAGTGACGCGGCTGTTTGAGAAGGGATTGAACCCTATTGAAGTCGGGATGGTGAGCGGTCACAAAACCCTGTCCATGCTTCAGAGGTATACGCACTTGCGTTCAGAGAAGTTGGCCTCTAAATTGAACTGATTGAAGATGAGCTTTGGTGATGCACGCGAGCTGCAAACTACCTGCCTGATGAAAACGCTGAGTTGATTCTTGAGTAGTGCCTTGAGTCTGACGTTGCTTTAATTGGGAAGCACTTGATCAACCCGGAGGCGTTTCCTGCGATTGGCATAGGGGTTTCAAAGTACCTGTGGAGTTGGCCACAAAAGTAATTGCAGAAGCAATCAAGCGTTAAAGCGTTCCAGTACTTGGAGTGGTTAGGGTGTGCGTCACTGACACGCCGACTCAAAAAAAGTTTTGCGATTCGTTTGAAGTAACCGAGCTTGCTTCATTAATTATATAAAATTAATATCCAAATAACTAGCCTACTCTTATAAAAAAGAATTGTTAAAATATCAAGAGGTAAACTTTTAAGTAGATCATGTCTTTAAAACTTCTTTTTTTATTGGTAGGCAGCGAGAAAAGAGCAAGTGTTCGATACAGGGCTACCCAATTTTTCCCTTCCCTCGAGCAGGTTGGATTTGTTATTGATTGTCATTTCCCTGCTGTGAAAAAAGGGTTATTTCGAAAAATATTTGCCTCATATCAGGAAGAAAATGAAATATTACAGAAGATTAAAGAGTGTGACATAATTTTTATAGAAAAACGCCTTTTTAGGGTTGTTTTTATTAAAAAAATAAAGAGTTTTGGAAAAAAAATAATATTTGACTTTGATGATGCGATCATGGAATCGCACAGCGGTGGACGGTCTTTTTTAACAAATCTTAGAGTGACTCAACGCTTCAATGCAGTTTGCGAAGCTTCAGATTTGATTTTGGCTGGAAACAAATATTTGGCAAGTAAAGTTCCGAAAACTAATGCGCGTGTCGAGATTTTTCCTACGGTAATCGATGTCCAAAAATATGTTGATGTATCTAGATTAGAAAAGCCTAATGACGGCATGATTCGATTGGGTTGGATTGGGCAGCCTATTAATTATGCTTATCTTGAGTCTTTGTCTGAAGTATTCGAAAAAGTTGGAAAATTGTATCCAAATGTTGTCTTGCGAATTATTTCAAAAGGGCTGGTGAATATTAAATCTATTCCAGTTGAGTATTTGGATTGGAGTGAGGAAACTGAGCTGAAAAGCTTGTTAGCTATAGATATTGGATTAATGCCGCTGCCCGATGATGAGTATGCAAAGGGGAAGTGTTCGCTAAAGGCCATTCAATATATGGCCATGGGAATTCCCGTAATTGGGTCGGATATTGGCGGAAATCGGGATGTAATCCGTGATCGTGTAGATGGATTTGTTATAGAGGATGGAGATTGGTTTGATAGGATTGAGTTTCTTATTTTAAATAAGCTATCGCGTGAAAAAATGGGGGTGGCCGCTCAGTTAAATGCAATTAATAATTTTAATTTAACAAAGACCTCAGAAAGTTTAATTTTATTAATTAAAATGTTGTGTAAAGATTGAGGGGTTTTGATCTAAGCTTTTCTTGCTTGGATGAGAATGGTTTTTGCAAAATCAATATCAAGCCACTTGTGAAGGATTGAAAATAGATAGATTCTAAAAATTCTTTGTAGAAACGGCGCATTAAATTTTCTGTAAATGGCATCAACTTTATATCCTCCAAGAACTAACAATGATCCAAGCTCTTCGTATTTGTAAGGGGTGACGTGCGTCAAGTCTCCAAAGTAACGGTGAGGATGATAGAGGTTGGGTGTGCCCAAAATTAAACAACCATTCTCTGTTAAATGGTTTCGTAAGGTTGAAATCATACCAAGACCATCTGTGACAGATAGATGCTCAATTAATTCAAATCCGTAAATCAAGTCAAATTTACCTGTAATTTGATTCAGTTCATAGAAGTCTTGTGATGTTGAGTTATCAATGTCGAACGATTTATAAATTATGCTGGGGTGTTTTTTCAAAATTTGCAGGCCTATTCTTCGGTCTCCAGCTCCGATTTCCAAAACCTTTGAATTGGGATGAATGTTTTTCTCTAAAAGATTCATTTCCTTCTTGATAAGTGGAAGGTTCCAGATAGAAGGGAATTCCTTTTTGACGATATTTCTAGCCTCGTACAATTTTGACCAATTGATTGCGATGTTCATAGTTTTTACGGTTTTAATCGAATTATTCTGCTGAAGTTCTTTGAGCTTCAGTTTTTTAACATTTTTAGGCTTGCCTAAATGTTTTTTGTAAGTTGATGAACCACGATTTAATTCCTTGCTTCAAAGTCAGGAACCAACTGCCATCAGCCGTTCATAGCAGGTCGCCTTGGCCGTGGGCTCTGAGTGATCTTTTTTCTTTCAATCGTCAACAAGATAGTGGAATCGAGTTAGATTATATCTAAATTTGTTAATGGTATAAAGCTTCCTTAGTTCTTGCGCAACACGAAATAACATAATGATGAAAAGTTGAATTTTTAAACGTTGACGCATTGATAGAAGTTGACCTTGCAATGAGAGATAGGTGAAGCCTCCTAGGGGGGCTTTTTTCTTGTGGACCACCTCGGTATCGAGAGTGTCCGGATTTTTGTGTAAGCGATGCGAACGTTGTTTAACGGGCATCCTTTCTCCAGCTTGGATAGAGTTAGTTTTGTATACAAATTGCAAGGTGTGCGGGGCGAGGAAGCACCCATCTTAAGATGTTGAATTAATTCACTTCTTATGGGGTATTCACATGAATTTTTTCATTCAACAGCCTGAAGATCTTGACTATTCCATGCCTCTTGAGCCTATGCGCTTAGCGGTGGTGGGTGAGCAAGAAGTCGCACTCAAAAATCTACTTTCTTCCCTGGTGGATAGCCATCCGAAAAAACTAACCAAAGACCAAAGACATAAGCTTAGGGACTGTTACAGGGTGATCTTGTTGAATGTCATCTACAACAGCATTAGAGGGGTGTATTCGGCGATATCTCTGGCAAACAGGGCATACGCAAGGGAACTTACTGGGATAGCCTAGGCCTGACATATAGGTTTAGCAAAGACGCTATTGAACGCTTAGATGCAGAGGGGTATATCACCGTTTTTAAGGGGTTTTACAACCACGTTGGGGGCTTCGGTCGACTAACCCGTATCTATTGGACAGAGAAGCTCTCAGAGGCAGTAAATGCCCCTTTAGTCGGCCTGCATTTGGAAACAGTTGACGAGACTGAGATCCTCGTTTTGAAAGGTTTTCCATACGACCCAAAAGAGCTTTCTTATGACCATCACGATCTTGTTCGTTTGAGGGCCATAAACACCTTTTTAAAAGACTTTTATTGGCCACAGAAGGGGCCCATGAGGCTTGTATATACCGGAGGACCAGTTCGAGGTGGTCGTGTCTATTCTCGCTTCTAGAACATGCCTAAGAGCATTAGGGCTGAGCTAACAATTAATAGGAAACCAACGGTAGAGCTGGATTTCAAAGCCAATCATTTGATGATGCTTCTTGCTGGAGAGATTGATCCTTTGCCGAACGACCCCTACACAGACATAGCGTTACTGGCATCGACAACAAGGGACAAGGTCAAAGATTTCTTCACGGCATCATTAGGGGCAGGCAATGAAGAAAAAGCCTTCAACTCTTTAAAAAGTAAGCGTGTAAATCGACAGCAATTCAACGCCCTTAAGGATGCAACCCTAGCTTCATTTCCCTCAATAGAAAGAGCTTTGTTTAAAGATGTTGGGGCTATGCATCAAAGCCTTGAAGGTCAGATAGCTTTAGACATCATGTTTGAATGTTCTAAGGTTGGTATTCCAGTACTTCCTGTTCATGATTCATTCATAACGATATCTGACCACGAAGATTGGCTCAGAGAGCAGATGTACACCCAGTGGATGAAACATGTCAAAGAAGGGGTTAAGACAAGAATCGATAAGAAGTAACAGTTGGTAGTTGGTAATACAGGTAAGCATTACTAGTGTCAGCAGATCTACCTTCTTATGTGGCTAGCAGGGTACTTGGCAGTAGCTGTGGAGAACTTACCACCCCCCCCCATCAAGGATGTACAGAAGGGTTCATAAGTGGTAGACTAATGCTGTCCAGTTTCTGTCCAACTAGGTGTTGTACAGGCTCTGATTAGCGATCTGGCATGTTAGCTAAGTCGTTGATTCTTCAAGGTAAACTCGATAGCAAAGCGGTTATGCACCGGATTGCAAATCCGTTTAGCCCAGTTCGACTCTGGCTCGCGCCTCCAAACAAAAAGCCGTTACTGTTCTCAGTAACGGCTTTTTTATATGGTGTCGCTAAGTTTTAGTCAGTATCGCGTTTGAGATAAATACTCGCTCTGTAGAGGCCGAAGGCGAATAAGTT
>JACCDG010107943.1_pt1 | contig 22225 bp, 19 predicted proteins | sample 7442471 | NCBI WGS metagenome assembly JACCDG01 (sample SAMN15323444, study PRJNA562643) | freshwater metagenome | isolation source: river surface water | place: USA:Blue River Watershed | collected 2017-08-17 | reverse complement strand
CCCACTTACCTTGGGCGGCAAGGGATCGGCCACGATCGGCGGGCTGATCTCCACCAATGCCGGCGGCACCCAAGTGCTGCGCCACGGGGTAATGCGCGCGCTGGTGCTGGGAATTGAGGCGGTCCTGCCCGATGGCTCGATCTATTCTGCCCTCACCCCGCTCAAGAAGGACAACCGCGGGTTTGACCTGAAGCAGCTGTTTATCGGGGCCGAAGGAACACTGGGGATCGTAACCAAGGCCACCCTTAAACTGGTGCCCGCTATCACCGATCGGGCGGTGGCCTGGGTCGGGCTCCCTTCGATCCATGCCGCGCGCGCGCTGCTGCTCCATTGCGAAACTTTCGCAGGAAACCTGCTGGAAGGCTTCGAGGTTATGCCCCGCGCCTGCCTTGACGCCGTGCTGGACTATCTGCCCGAAGCCCGCAATCCGCTAAGCGGGCCGCACGCCTGGCACGCCTTGATCGAGCTGGCCGCCGATGCCGAAAGCGCGGCCAACCTGCAGGACCGGGCCGAAGCCCTGCTGACCGGGGCATTCGAACGTGGGCTTGCCGAGGATGCAGTCCTTGCCGCCAACGAGACCCAGGCCGAGGCGTTCTGGACCCTGCGCGATTCTGTCTCGCCCGCCGAGCGCGCCAAAGGGCCGGCAATGCAGCATGACATTTCAGTCCCAGTGGCGGCCATGGCCGATTTCGTCGCCACGGCCGTTCCCGCAATTGAAGCCGAGTTTCCAGGCACCGAGGCGCTTGGTTTTGGCCACCTGGGCGATGGCAACATCCACTTTCACGTCCTCGCTCCCACAGGCGTAATCCGGGGGGAATGGGAAGAAGGCCAGGGCAAGGCGATCAGCGCGCGGGTCCACGATCTGGTTACAGCGGCAAATGGCTCTATCAGCGCGGAGCATGGCATCGGACAGATGAAGCGCGATGAGCTGGCCCGGTTGGGAGATCCCGTCGCGCTGGCCCTGCTGCGCCAGGTCAAGACAGCGCTTGATCCAAAGGGGTTGATGAACCCAGGCAAGCTGCTTGCGCTGCGCCCACACACCCCTTAAAGGCGCGGCTTTCCGCCCGGAAACATTCCGTCCCGGGTCGCCAATCGGAGAGAATGCATGGCCAGCGCGCCGAACGCCACCAACCTGCCGCTGTTCTACAAGGACCTGATGCCGCTCAACAGCCGCGATCACGTCAATTACAAGAGCCGCGGTACCGACCAGGCAACCTGGCTGGTGGGCACGCACGCCGTGCCGCTTACCGCAGAGGAATTCATCCACGCCGGTCGCTTTTACCCGATCGTTTTCGCCTCGGCCGAACAGCCGGTGCCGCTGGCGCTGATGGGCCTGAACGAAGGTGTGAACCTGTTCGTTGATGACGAAGGCAAGTTGACCAACGTCGACGTTTACATCCCGGCCTATGCCCGCCGCTATCCCTTCATGCTGGCCAAGCTTCAGCCCGATTCGGATGAACTGTCGCTTTGCTTTGACCCCACCAGCAACCTGGTGGGCGAATTCGAAGAGGGTAACCCGCTCTTCGATGGCGAAGAACCGAGCGAAGTCACCAAGGGCATGCTCGAATTCTGCAAGAACTTTGAAGAAGCAGGCATGCGCACCCAGCAGTTCGTTGACGAGCTGAACAAGCATGACCTGCTGATGGACGGCGAAGTATCGATCCAGCAGCAAGGCTTCGATCAGCCTTTCATTTACCGCGGTTTCCGCATGGTTGATCAGGAAAAGCTGCGGGACCTGCGCGGTGACGTGCTGCGCACGATGAACCAGAACGGCATGCTCGCCCTGATTTTCGCCCATCTGTTCTCGCTTGACCTGATCAGCGGCCTTTTTGCCCGCCAGGTTCAGGCCGGCAAGGGTCCAATCAGCGCAGCGGACCTCGAACCCAACGCAGCCTGAAAACAGGTCTGACGGCCTATGCTTCCGGGGCTTGCATAAGCCCCGGCCTAGGCATATCTTCTTAATCGTCTTGTCGGGCTGCCCTCATGGCCTGGCAGGGCGTGGTGCACTCTGTGCACCTCCTCCCTGAACCTAGGCCACCTCGCCATTGTTGCGAGGTGGCTTTTTTCTTTTCGCTACTCGGCTGCTTGGGCCCAAGCGGCTGGTTCCGCCTGCCCAAGTTCTGCAACTTCGCTGGCTAGCCGCCGCACCAGCCCGGTCAAGATGTCAACCATGGCGGCAAACCCGCCCCCCGGCTCCGCCAGCCGCGCATCAAGATAGCGCGACCGGTCTATTTCCAGTTGCACGGCATGGATACCGCCAGTCGGGGCAGCATGGCGTTCCAGGACATACCCTCCGGCATAGGGACGATTGTGCGCGGCCGTCCGCCGCTGCTGCGCGAAATAGCCGAAGCAACTGGCCACCAGCGCCCCGTGGCAGGTGGTTCCAAAGCGGTCCCCCAGCACGAATTCCGGTGGCGGCAGACCATCGCGCAGCCCCAGCGGCGGCATTGAATGCAGGTCAATCAAGAGCGCCGCTCCCCACCGCGATCGCAGTTGCACCAGCGAGTCGGATAAGCATTGGTGATAGGGTGTGTGAATCTGGTCGATCCGATCGACCAAGTCCTTTCGGTCAAGTCGGTGCTTCCACAGCTCTCCAAGACCAGGCAAGCGGCGCGGGATCAGCCCCAGGCCACTGCGGGCCCGCAGACCGGGTGTGTAACTGCCAAGGCCACTGGGTTTGCCCTGGGCGAACATGTCCCAATCAATATCTTCGGTCGCCCGGTTCAGGTCGATCATGGCGCGCGGGGCGTGAGCCACCAGCAAGGCCGCTCCGGTGGCGCTGGCCACGGCCTCTCCCAGCAGATCGACATAGCGATCCTCCAGCCGCAATGCGGCATAGTCCGGGTTGCGCATCCGCTCGATCAGGCTGCCGGGATAGGCACGCCCGGCATGGGGGACAGCGATCAGCACCGGCACCCGCGAGGCATCGCTTTGACGAAGCGTAAAGGCCGCCTGCCCCGGGCTGCCGGGGATTGCGCCTCCAGGAATTTCCGGCGAATCACGTTGGGCGGATGGCTCGGACAGCATGACTTCACGCTGGCCGCCGATAGGGTTTCTGTCAAAGCCTGCGAGGCCGGTTGCAGGAAGAATCTTAACGGGTTTGCCGGTAAGGCAGACGGGGTCGTAAACTGCCTTACAACTTTCGGGACCAAGCATGATCCGCATTCTCCTTGCCGAAGACGAAGAAGCCATGCGCACTTACCTGGCGCGCGCGCTGGAGAATGCCGGGTATGACGTTGTTTCAGTCGATCGCGGCACCGCGGCTTTGCCACTGCTGGAAACCCAGCATTTCGACCTGCTGCTGTCCGATATTGTGATGCCCGAAATGGACGGGATCGAACTGGCCCAGCGTTGCGGGGAAATCAGCCCGGCAACCAAGGTTATGTTCATCACCGGGTTTGCCGCCGTTACGCTGAAGGCCAACCGCGATGCGCCGCAGGCCAAGGTGCTGTCAAAGCCGTTTCACCTGCGCGATCTGGTGCTGGAAGTAGAGCGGATTTTCGGCAATCCGTCGCAAGCACTCATCTGATCTGAATTTTGCGCCATCAAGCTGCTTGCATACCGCGTGCAGCCTCGCTAATGGCGCATCCCTGCCCGGGGCGACGGCCCCGGGTGGAACCTGAATGGTGCCGGGCGTATAGCTCAGTGGTAGAGCACTATGTTGACATCGTAGGGGTCGCAAGTTCAATCCTTGCTACGCCCACCATTCATTGAAAAGGCCCCGGTTTCCCGGGGCCTTTTTCGTTTCTGGCCAGTTGGTCGGGCTTACTTGCCCTGCCAGTTCGGCTTGCGCTTTTCAGCGAAGGCGGCAGCGCCTTCACGGGCGTCTTCGCTCGCGAAGACCGGCATAACGATCGCACCCTGCTTCTGCCACATCTCTGCATCGGTCCATTCGTGCGACTGGCGAATCACCGCCTTCGACGCGATCAGTGCCAGCGGGCCGTTTTCGGCCACACGGGCAGCCAGTTCGAGCGCGGCGGGCAGCGAGGGGCCTTCAACCACGCGGTTCACGAAGCCCAGTTCATAGGCACGGGCAGCGTCAATGAAATCGCCGGTCAGGGCCAGTTCCATCGCGATCCGCGGCGGGATCTGCCGCGGCAGCTTGATCAGGCCGCCGGCTGCAGCCGCCAGGCCACGCTTGGCTTCGGGAATGCCGAACTTCGAACCGGCGCTGGCCACAATCAGATCGCACGACAGGGCCAATTCCATCCCGCCTGCCAGGGCAAATCCGTCAATCGCGGCGATCACCGGCTTGTTCGGGGTCCATTCGGTCAAACCACCAAATCCGCGGCCTTCGATGCTGGGACGCTCCCCGCGCAGGAAGCCCTTAAGGTCCATGCCCGAGCAAAAGGTTCCACCGGCGCCGGTCAGCACGGCACAGCGCAAGTCGTTCTCAGCTTCCAGTCGGTCCATCGCGGCGCTGATGCCTTCGGCCTGGGCCTTGTTCATCGCGTTCTTGGCTTCGGGGCGGTTCATCGTGACGATCAGCACGCCATCGCGGACTTCGGTAAGGACTTCGGGGGCTTCGCTCATAAGTCTTATCCTCTCGGCAGGTGTTTAACCGGACGATTAAAGCGGCAATGCTGCAAGGTCCAGCCCTTACTTGCGTGACGCGACGCCTCTGCTAAGGGAGCGCCTGAAATTCCGCTAACTCCCCAGTGAAAGACTTACGCGCGATGGCCAAGATCAAGGTAACCAACCCCGTCGTCGAAATGGACGGCGATGAGATGACCCGCATCATCTGGCAGTGGATCCGTGAACGGCTGATCCTGCCCTACCTCGACATCGACCTGAAGTATTATGACCTCTCGGTCGAAAAGCGTGACGAAACCAACGACCAGATCACCGTCGACGCCGCCAATGCCACCAAGCAATATGGCGTTGCCGTGAAGTGCGCGACGATCACCCCGGACGAAGCCCGCGTCGAGGAGTTCAAGCTCAAGAAGATGTGGAAGTCGCCCAACGGCACGATCCGCAACATCCTGGGCGGCGTCGTCTTCCGCGAACCGATCGTGATCCAGAACGTGCCGCGCCTGATCCCGGGCTGGACCGACCCGATCGTGGTCGGCCGCCACGCTTTTGGTGACCAGTACCGCGCCACCGACACCCTGATCCCGGGTCCGGGCACGCTGCGTCTGGTCTTCGACGGCGAAAACGGCGAATCGATCGACCTTGAAGTGTTCAAGTTCCCCAGCGCGGGCGTCGCCATGGCGATGTACAACCTGGACGATTCGATCCGCGACTTTGCCCGCGCCTCGCTCAACTATGGTCTCAACCTGGGCTGGCCGGTTTACCTTTCGACCAAGAACACGATCCTCAAGGCCTATGACGGCCGCTTCAAGGACCTGTTCCAGGAAGTCTACGAGAACGAAGGCTTCAAGGAAAAGTTCGCCGCTGCCGGGATCGTCTACGAACACCGCCTGATCGACGACATGGTCGCCTCGGCGCTCAAGTGGTCGGGCAAGTTCGTCTGGGCCTGCAAGAACTATGACGGCGACGTCCAGTCGGACCAGGTGGCCCAGGGCTTTGGTTCGCTCGGCCTGATGACCTCGGTGCTGATGACCCCCGATGGCAAGACCATCGAGGCCGAAGCCGCCCACGGCACCGTCACCCGTCACTATCGCCAGCACCAGCAGGGCAAGGCAACCAGCACCAACCCGATCGCCAGCATCTTCGCCTGGACCGGCGGCCTGCGTTATCGCGGCAAGTTCGACAACACCCCGGAAGTGGTGAAGTTTGCCGAAACGCTGGAACGCGTCTGCATCGAAACCGTCGAAAGCGGCAAGATGACCAAGGACCTTGCGATCCTGATCGGCCCGGAACAGCCCTGGCTGACCACCGAAGGCTTCTTCGAGGCGATCGTCGAGAACCTCGAAACGGAAATGAAGGCCTGGGCCTGATCCCAGCTGCCTGACCGGTAAAAGAGATCAAGCCCCCTGCCCGCAAGGTCAGGGGGCTTTCTTTTGCGCGGCTCCTGCCGCTAAGGTCCGTCCATGGCCGGACCAACCGAAATCACCTCTCCCGCAGTTGGCGATGCCCTGGTGATCCTGGGCGCAGCTGGGGCGATCATCCCGGTCTTCGCTCGCTTTCGCATTACCCCGATCATCGGCTTCATCCTGGTGGGCCTGCTGATCGGCCCGTTTGGGCTTGGCCGGCTGGTGCCCTTTGCACCTTGGCTGGAACACATCACCATTGCCGATCCCGCCACACTCGCCCCGGTGGCAGAGATGGGGATCATCCTGTTGCTGTTCTCAATCGGGCTGGAGCTGTCCTTTGCCCGGCTCTGGTCGATGCGCCGGCACGTATTCGGGCTGGGCGCGCTGGAACTGCTGATCAGCGCGCTGCTGGTTGGCGCCGTGCTGATGGTGCTGGGAAATTCGCTGCCAACCGCGCTGGCGCTGGGCCTTGCACTTGCCTTGTCCTCGACCGCGCTGGTGCTGCGCATCACCGATCCGCACACGCCCGTGGGCCGCGCCGCGCTGGCCATGCTGCTGTTCGAGGATATCGCCCTGATCCCGATCATCTTCCTGCTGGGGGCGATGGGGCGCGGCGGTGCGGCCCAGGGCGGGGCAGAAATGTTCGACACGCTGTGGCAGGGCGCGCTGGTGATCGTGGCCCTGCTGGCAATCGGCCGCTTTACCCTGCCGCACCTGTTCGCTCAGGCGGCCCGGACGAAAAGCCCCGAACTGTTTCTGGCCGCCAGCCTGCTAGTCGTTATCGGCGCGGCGCTGGCAACGGCGGCTGTCGGCCTCTCGCCCATCTTCGGCGCGCTGGTTGCCGGCCTGTTGATCGCCGAAACCGAATACCACACCGAGGTTGAGCGGATCACCGAACCATTCAAGGGCCTTGCGCTGGGGGTTTTCCTGATCACCGTGGGGATGAGCCTCGACCTGGCCATGGTGTTCGAGCAGTGGAGCCAGATCCTGATCGGGGTTGTCGCTGTGCTGGTGATCAAGGCGCTGGTCACCGCCGTCCTGCTGCGCGCAATGGGCGCGCGATCGGGCACGGCGACCGAAACCGGAATCCTGATGGCCAGCCCGTCCGAGACTACCCTGATCGTGCTGGGCACGGCCAGCGCGGTGCAGCTGATCAATGCCGATGCCGCGCAGTTCTGGCAGACGGTAACCGCAATCGGGCTGACCATAACGCCGGGCCTGGCCTGGCTGGGCAAGCGCCTGGGCCGCCGGGTGGAAGGCCAGCGGCCGGTGGTTGACCTGCCCGAGGACGATGCCCCGCGCGCCATCGTGGTTGGCATGGGCCGCGTCGGACGGCTGGTGGCCGATATGCTGCGGGTTCACGACAAGCCCTTTGTCGGGATCGATGGCGATGCCGATACCGTTACCCGCGCGCAGGTTGATGGGTACCCGGTGGTGTTCGGTGATGCCGCGTGGGAGAGCACCCTGCACCGGCTGGGCGTGGAACGGGCCAGCGCCATCATCCTGACTATGGATGAGCCAGTCGCGGTGCAGCGGCTGGTCCGCAAGCTGCGCGTGGCCTATCCCGACCTGACCATCATCGCCCGTGCCCGCGATGTCAGCCATGCCGCCCTGCTTTACCGCGCCGGGGCGAGCCATGCCGTGCCCGAGACGCTCGAAAGCTCGCTGCAGCTATCAGAAGCCGTGCTGGTTGATCTGGGCGTGCCGATGGGGCCGGTGATCGCCTCGATCCACGAAAAGCGCGACGAGTTCCGCGCCCAGATTATGGAAGAAGGCGAACTGGACGAGAAGCCGCGCCTGAAGAGCGCCGGCCTGCGCGAACGCCCGTCAGCCTGAACGCTGCGTCCGTAGCTGTCCCTAGCCCGCGATTGGCGCAGGCTTAGGTAGCGCTGTCTATGCTGGCGGGGTTCCTGACAGGAGTTTGCCCGCTTGACCCGCCGAAATGCCCCCACCGGCGCCGCATTGGCGCTTTTGATTGCCGCTCCGGCGCTGGCCGGATCAGGCCATGCTCCCGCTTCTCACGCCGTCTCCGCACGTGTCCCTGCTTCCGCTCCACATAGCGGCGGCGCGCAGCATTGGGGCTATGCTGGCGAGACCGGGCCCGAACAGTGGGGTGAGCTGGCTGACGCATTCAAGACCTGCAAGGTAGGCCGCATGCAAAGCCCGATCGACCTGGGCGGTGCGGATATCGAAGGCCGGATCGAAGTGCGCGCCTCCTATCGCCCGGGCCAGCTCAGCATCCTCAACAACGGCCATACCGTTCAGGTAAACTTCCCCGAAGGCTCAATCCTTTCCAGCGGAATTTCGCACTACAAGCTGGTTCAGGTACATTTCCATACGCCCTCCGAAGAGACGGTCTATGGCGTACCCTATCCCATGGTCGCGCACTTTGTGCACGCCGACCATTCAGGCAATCTGGCGGTGCTGGGCGTGCTGTTCGAAGAAGGCGCGCATAACCCGGAGCTCGACAAAGTGGTCAAGGCCGCCCCGCGCCAGCAGGCCGCCGCCCATGTGGTTGGCGGGGTTACGCTTGATCCGGCCAAGCTGCTGCCACCAAGTCTGGCCGTCTGGCGCTATGATGGTTCGCTGACGACCCCGCCGTGCAGCGAAGGCGTGCGTTGGCATGTCGCGATCCAGCCAGTTCAGGCCAGCGCCGCCCAGATCGCCGCAATCCATGCCATCGTAGGCGACAATGCCCGCCCCACCCAGCCGCGCCACGGGCGCCTGCTGGTGGCGGGAACGAACTAGCCCGCCAGCACGGCCTTGGCCGCAGCAATCGCAGCGGCAGCCTTGTCCCCGTCCGGGCCACCGCCCTGGGCCATGTCCGGACGGCCACCGCCGCCCTTGCCGCCCAGTGCTTCGACACCCGCACGAACCAGGTCGACCGCGCTGACCTTGCCGGCCAGGTCTTCGGTCACGGCGGCCGCGATGCTGGCCTTGCCTTCGTTCACGGCAACGATCACCGCCACGCCTGAACCGAGCCGGGCCTTGGCCTGATCCAGCAGGCCGCGCAGCTCCTTGGGATCGAGCCCGTCGAGCACCTGGCCGGAGAACTTGACCCCGCCCACTTCCTCATCAGCGCTTTCCGCTTTGGCTCCGCCGCCGCCCAGCGCCAGCGCCTTCTTGGCTTCGGCCAGTTCGCGTTCAAGCTTGCGGCGTTCATCGAGCAGCGCGGTAACGCGGGCCTCAACGTCTTCCGGCGTGGTGCGCAGAACCGATGCGGCATTCTTCAGCGCGTCCTCACGGCTGGCGAGATAGCGGAACGCCCCCTCGCCCGTCATGGCTTCGATCCGGCGCACGCCCGAGCTGACCGCGCTTTCGCTGACGATCCGGAACAGGCCGATATCGCCGGTGGCGCGCACGTGGGTGCCGCCGCACAATTCGACCGAATAGGTCTTGTCGGTGGTGCGGCCCATCGAGAGGACGCGCACTTCCTCGCCATATTTCTCACCGAACAGCGCCATGGCCCCGGCGGCAATGGCATCATCCGGGCTCATCAGGCGGGTAACCACAGCCTCGTTGGCGCGGATTTCGGCGTTCACTTCGGCCTCGATCGCGGCAATGTCCTCAGCCGTCAGCGCGGTGGGATGCGAGAAGTCGAAACGCAGGCGGTCGGCAGCAACCAGCGAACCCTTCTGGGTGACATGGGCCCCAAGGCGGTTGCGCAGCGCGGCATGGGCCAAGTGCGTGGCCGAGTGGTTGGCGCGGATCGCATCGCGGCGCGCGACGTCGATATCGAGCTTGACCACGTCACCCACCTTGACCGTGCCGGCCTGGACCGTGCCGTTATGGGCATGGAGGCGGCCAAGCGGCTTCGCGGTATCGCTGATTGCGATGGCCAGGCCATCGGCCCCGGCAATCGTGCCGCTGTCGCCCGTCTGGCCGCCGCTTTCGCCGTAGAACGGGGTCTGGTTGACGATCACGGTCACGGCATCGCCAGCCTTGGCGCTGTCCACTTCCTTGCCGTCCTTGACCAGGGCGACGACCTGCGCCTCACCCGTGGTGGCAGTGTAGCCGGTGAACTCGGTCGCGCCGACGCGTTCGGCGATATCGAACCAGACCTCGGCATCAGCCGCCTGACCAGAGCCCTTCCAGGCGGCGCGGGCCGCAGCCTTCTGCTGGGCCATGGCGGTATCGAAACCGGCGCGGTCCACCCCGATCCCGCGGGCGCGCAGCGCGTCCTCGGTCAGGTCATAGGGGAAGCCATAGGTGTCATAGAGCTTGAATGCGGTCTCGCCCGGCAGCTCGCCACCCTGGCCCAGGCTGGCGGTGGCTTCGTCAAGCAGCTTGAGCCCGTTGGCCAGGGTGCGGCGGAATTGCACTTCCTCGCGCTGCAGGGTTTCCTCGATCAGCGGCTGGGCGCGGCCGAGCTCAGGATAGGCAGCGCCCATTTCCTGCACCAGCGAAGCGACCAGGCGGTGCATCAGGGGCTCCTTCGCGCCCAGCAGGTGGGCATGGCGCATGGCGCGGCGCATGATCCGGCGCAGCACATAGCCGCGGCCTTCGTTGCTGGGCAGGACGCCATCAGCCAGCAGGAAGCTGGTTGAGCGCAGGTGATCCGCGATCACACGGTGGCTGGCCTGCTGCTCGCCCTCAGCCTTCACACCGGTCAGGCTTTCAGAGGCAGCGATCAGCGCCTTGAAGGTGTCGGTATCGTAGTTGTCGGTCACGCCCTGCATAACCGCAGCGATCCGTTCCAGCCCCATGCCGGTATCGATGCTGGGCTTGGGCAGTTCGCTGACGATCTCATCCGCAGCCTGCTCATATTGCATGAACACCAGGTTCCAGACTTCGACGAAGCGGTCGCCGTCTTCGTCCGGGCTGCCCGGAGGGCCACCGAAGATGTGATCGCCGTGATCGTAGAAGATTTCGCTGCACGGCCCGCACGGACCGTCCGAACCCATGGCCCAGAAATTGTCCTTGGTGGGGATGCGGATGATCCGCTCTTCCGGCAGGCCGGCGATCTTCTTCCACAGCGCGAACGCCTCGTCATCGGTGTGATAGACGGTGGCGGTCAGCCGGTTGGGGTTGATGCCCCATTCCTTGGTCAGCAGGGTCCAGGCGTGGATGATCGCCTGTTCCTTGAAATAGTCCCCGAAGCTGAAGTTCCCCAGCATTTCGAAGAAGGTGTGGTGGCGCGCGGTATAGCCGACATTATCGAGGTCGTTGTGCTTGCCCCCGGCGCGCACGCACTTCTGGCTGGAGGTGGCGCGCGGGGTCGCGCGGGTTTCCAGCCCGGTGAAGACGTTCTTGAACGGCACCATCCCGGCGTTGGTGAACATCAGGGTAGGATCGTTGTACGGAACCAGCGGAGCCGACTGCACCACCTCGTGCCCATTCGAGCCGAAGTATTCGAGGAAGGAGCGGCGGATGTCGTTCGTCGAGGTCATAGCGCCTCGCCCCTAGGACAGGCGCAGTTTTGCGGCAAGCGGGAAGGCACGATCACGGCAATCGATGGCGCTAATCCTTGCGTGCGCTGACGATCCAGGCTGCCGCGGCCATGGCGACCAGGTTGCCGCTGCGATGCCGTTCCAGCCATTCACGGATTCGCGATTCGGCATCAGCCAGGGCCGCGCCTTCAAGACTGCGCAGATGCGGGGCAGCCGGACCGATCCGACGGAACAGGTCCAGGGCATCTTCCACCGGGTCTTCCCCGGTGCCGCAGACATAGGCAAAATCGACCGCTTCGAAGGCGATGCCCTGCCATCCGGCACTGCTCAGGATGCTTTCGACATGGGTGGTTTCAGCAAAGGCAAAAGGCCCTGCCGCGCGGGGATTTACCGAGGGCGGCAAGCCAAGCAATTCAGCCAGGCCGGCGGCCCAGGCATTCTCCCCGGCCGTGCGGAAGCAGCTGAACACCAAGCGCCCGCCTTCGGCCGCTGCAGCGCGAATATTCGCAAACGCGGCAACCGGATCGGCAAAGAACATGACCCCGTGGCGCGAGACGACCAGGTCCGCGGCAAATCCGGGATCGCGCCAGGCTGCGGCATCGGCCTCGATAAAGCTGGCATTGGCCAGATCCGCCGCCCGCCCCTTGGCTACTTCGACCAGATCTTGGGAGATATCGACACCCAACACTGCCGCGCCGGGATTTTGCCGGGCCAGAGCCAGTGACAGCTCCCCCGCCCCGCAACCGATATCAAGCACCGCCTTGCCAACCAGCGGCACAGTGCGATCCAAAAGGACCTGCGTCAGCCCCGCGAACGAGCGGTCAGTCAGCGCATAGTTCTGCGCCCAGCTGCGCCCGACCTGCGCGCGCCAATCCATCTCGGTGGTCATGATGAAAGGCTATGCCGGAGCGAACCTTTGCACAACAGCTATCGCAGGTTGCGCGATGCCGTGGCCGCAATCTCGCGAACCAGCTTGGCAGCGAGGATGGCCGTGCGATCATTCGCATCAAAGCGAGGGTTAAGCTCAACCACGTCGGCCCCGACGATCTGCCCGGTCTGCGCGTGCAGCACGGACAGGACCTCGCGGACGCGCAGGCCGCCAGGCTCTGGGTGCGAGACGCCCGGTGCTTCGGAGGGATCGAGCCCATCAAGATCGAGCGAGATGTACAGCGGACCATCCAGCACCGGGACCGAGCCTGGAGTGAAATCGGCGATGGGCACGATCTCCACCCCGAACCGTGCCGCCTGTTCGCGGCAATGGCGGTTAAGCGTGCGGATCCCGACCTGGACCAGGCGGCGACACAGCCCAGTCTCAAGAATGCGGGCAAAGGGTGAGGCATGGCTGCGCGGGTTGCCTTCAAAGTCATCGTACAGGTCCGGATGCGCATCGAAATGGAGGATGTTCACCGGCCCGTGTTTCGCGGCGATCGCCTGGACGATCGGGAACGACACGGCATGATCGCCGCCCAGCAAGATCGGCATTGCACCGGCTGAGAGGCTTTCAGTCACGGCATTGCGAATGATCGCGTCATCATCAGGCGTTTCGGTGAGCGGCAAGTCGCCGCGGTCCTCCAGCAGGAAGTCATGGCCGATTTCCTGCCCATCCTCTGCCGCCAGGTTGCCGCGATCGCTCCACAGCGCTGCGCGGATCGCCGCCGGCGCTGCCGCCGGGCCGCGGGCGAAGGAGGAATTGCAGTCCGTTGGCAAGCCGATGAGATGGAAGGTCGGTGTGATCATGGTGCCTGTGCTCGTGAATCCTGGGGCGGTTCAACCCCGTGGCGGCACGCATGACGTCATGGCGCGCGCAAATGCAACCGTCGCGATGCCCCCAAACGAAAAGACCGGCGCGGAGCCTGGTAAGGCATACCGCGCCGGTCCTGTTTCGTGGAGGGCATCCTGGGTTTTGGGGGACGAGGATGCCCTCCCCTGGGGAGATTACACGTCGTCGTCCCCGTCGGGACCCGTCATCATCTCCCCGGCAAGACCTTCGGTTTGGCCGCGGATCGCAGCCTCCAGCCGGTCGCAGAGCTCGGGATTGTCCTTGAGGTATTGCTTGGCGTTCTCGCGCCCCTGGCCGATCCGGATCGAATCGTAGGAGAACCAGGCGCCCGACTTTTCGACGATGCCGGCCTTCACGCCAAGGTCGAGAATTTCGCCAATCTTCGAAATGCCTTCGCCATACATGATGTCGAATTCGACCTGCTTGAACGGCGGAGCAACCTTGTTCTTGACCACCTTTACGCGGGTCGAGTTGCCGACGATATCGTCGCGATCCTTGATCTGGCCGGTGCGGCGAATGTCGAGCCGGACCGAGGCATAGAACTTCAGCGCGTTACCGCCGGTGGTGGTTTCCGGATTGCCGTACATCACGCCGATCTTCATGCGCAGCTGGTTGATGAAGATCACCATGCAGCGCGAGCGGCTGATCGAACCGGTCAGCTTGCGCAAGGACTGGCTCATCAGGCGAGCCTGGAGGCCGACGTGGCTATCGCCCATCTCGCCTTCGATTTCCGCCCGCGGTACCAGCGCAGCGACCGAGTCCACCACCAGTACGTCGATCGCGTTGGAGCGGACCAGCGTGTCGGTGATTTCGAGCGCCTGCTCACCCGTATCGGGCTGCGAGACGATCAGTTCGTCGATGTTGACGCCCAGCTTCTTGGCATAGACCGGATCGAGCGCATGCTCGGCGTCGATGAAAGCAGCCGTGCCGCCGCTCTTCTGCGCTTCGGCGATGACGTGCAGCGCCAGCGTGGTCTTGCCCGAGCTTTCCGGACCATAAACTTCAATCACGCGGCCGCGCGGCAGACCGCCGATGCCAAGCGCGATATCGAGGCCGAGCGAACCGGTGGAGATCGCTTCAACCTCCATCGTTTCCTTCGAGCCGAGCTTCATCGCGCTGCCCTTGCCAAACGCGCGATCAATCTGGGCCAGCGCCGCTTCCAGCGCCTTTTGACGGTCCATGGTGTCCTTGCCTTCCTGTATCAGCTTGAGTTGTGCACCCATTGTTCGTCCCCTTGCCTAACCAGCCGACCGAGGAGGTCAACTGCGACTCGATGTACCCCATCTGTTCCATGAGAACAAGAGGGGAACTGGAACAAATTTGGAACGCTCTAAATATATCGAAATTTTGCGCTTTTTGGTAAATTGTTTTCCTAAAGCTGCGCTGCGGCCAGCACCGCCCCAACCTTGTCCGTCACCTGCTGCACGGTAAAGGGCTTGGGCAGGAAATGAACATCGGCGATGTTGATTTCCTTGCGCAGCTGCTCCTCGGCATAGCCAGACATGAACAGCACGGGCAGCGCCGGGTGGCGGGCGCGAATCTCGCGAATCATGGCCGGCCCGTCCATCCCGGGCATGACCACATCGGACAGGACCAGATCGAATTCGGCACCCTGCTCGACATAGGCGAGGCCTTCGTCGCCATCGGCTGCCGCGGTGACTGTGTAGCCCGCGCGGGTCAGTGCGCGTTCGGCCACTGCACGAACCATGTCCTCATCTTCAACCAGCAGCACTCGTCCGCCACCGGCCCATTGCGCGGTTGGCTCGGCACGAATGGTTTTGATAGCAAGCTCATCGGACGAGGCATGGTGTACCGGAAGGTAGACCGTGAACCTGGTGCCCTTGCCCACTTCGCTGTCGGCAAAGATAAAGCCGCCCGATTGCTTGACGATACCATAAACGGTGGAGAGGCCGAGACCCGTTCCTTTGCCCTGCTCCTTGGTCGTGAAGAACGGTTCAAAGATCTTGCCAAGGTAATCGGGCGAAATCCCGGTCCCGGTGTCTTCCACTACCAGCGCGGTATAGTCGACCTGCGGCATGATCGCGTTGCGCATGGCCCGGACATCAGCCGCGCTAACGCCGCGAGTGGCAAGACTGATCCGCCCCCCGCCAATCTCACCCTTCGAGAGAATCGCGTCGCGGGCATTGACCACAAGATTGACGATTACCTGCTCAAGCTGGCTAGGATCGGCCCGCACGGCACCCAGATCGCGATCATGGGTGACTGTTAGCTTCACCTTCTCGCCAATCAGCCGTTTCAGCAGGGTCGAAACGTCCTGCACCACATCGGGAAGCTGCAGCACTTCCGGGCGCAAGGTCTGTTGACGGCTAAACGCGAGGAGTTGGCGGGTCAGGCTGGCTGCTCGGTTGGAGTTGGCGCGGATCTGCTGGATATCGTCATAATCGCTGTCGCCGGGGGTATGGCGCAGCAACATCAGGTCACAAGTACCAAGGATCGCAGTCAGCACGTTGTTGAAATCGTGCGCCACGCCGCCAGCAAGCTGCCCTACGGCCTGCATCTTCGTGGCCTGAGCGACCTGCCGCTTAAGCCGGGCCTCTTCCGTGCTGTCGGAAATGCTGAGCAGGACCGCTGCCTCGCCCAGGCCACGCACACCGGCGAAACTAAGCGTCACCGGATCTTCCGGTTGCGTGCGAAGTCGTATTGCCAGGTCACCCGCAGCCGAGGGTCCCTGCGCAAAACGCCGGATCGCATCGGAAATGGCGCCCTTGTCTTCCTGAACCACCAGGTCTGTTGGATAGGTCGGTGGTGCGTCGCCTTCGCGCCCCGCGGCGCGCATGAAGGCCGGGTTGGCGAAGAGCAGGCGCCCATCGCGGTCAGCCATAGCCAGCCCAAGCGGCAGATTACCAAGCAAAGCCTCAAGATGTGGCACAGCCGCCGAGCCTTCAACTGCACTGCCAGCGATGCCCACCCCGGCTTCGATCAGCAGCATCAAGGATGGGGTCGTGGCATAGTCGACCGGACCTGGCGCATCGGGATCGCGCACGGGCAGGTAATACATCGTCAAAGGATTTCCGCGCCGCCCTTCGCGCGCCCAACTGACCTGATCGCGATCGTCCTGGCGTAGAAACGACGTAAAATCCTGCCCGGTCAAAAGAGCTGCCGGATCGCCCGTCGCGCGGGCGGCAAAGCCCGGGCTGGCGGCACGGATCTTGCCATCAGGATCAACGATCGCGGCGGCCATGCCCGCCGTGGCCAGCGCCCGACCCAGCTTGCCATCAAGGTGCGGGACCAGTTCGGCGACCGGATCAGCGCTGGACAGCGCGCTGATGGTCCAGACCAGGTAATCGTCGCCTCGGCCGGCACGTTGGGCGGAGGCAGTCCAGCGCCCGGCTTCATTCTCGATCACGTCGGCCTTGCCCAAGCCATCGCGCCAGCCAGAACGGCCAGCCTTGGCCAGCCGTTCAAGCGAGGGATTGTCCATCGGCAGCCGCGGCGGCGCATGGTTGGTCGTGAACCAGTCTTCAAAGGTGCGGTTGGCGCAGACCAGGCGCCCGGCCCGGTCGGTTATCGCGATGGCGCAGTCTGGCCGGTCAATCGCGGCAATCGTGACCGACCAGTCCGGCAAGGCATATTCAGCCTCTTGCAAAACGGGCTTGGGACGAGCGAGCAACCAGGCAAGCGCACCCAGGGATGCCAGACCGCCAGCAAAGGCCGCCACAACCAGCGTTTCGCGCGTGGCGAGCCAGACCAGCCCCAGGCTGACCAAAAAGGCCGCGCCCAGTACCAGCCGCTCCCCCCCACTCGTCGTAATGCGGGAGCCGGGCGCGCTCACGACTGGACTGGTTCCTGCCGCTCGCGCCGGGCAATCAGCCGCTCTTGCGCCGCGCGGCGCTTACGCCGCACCCAGCTGTTCCAGGTGAAGGCCGAAACAAGATAGCCGATGGCAGCCGTCACCGTCGAAATGATGAACAGGCCCAGCAGCGCGGCCGGAGCCGCGTCAGAAAGCAGCCAGCGGGTCCATTCGCCAAGGCCTGCCCCGCGCTCATAAAGGCCGTAAAAGGTCTGGGGATCGGCGTGGAAGCCCAGCTGGTTGCCCAGCCAGATCGACCCGGCCAGGATCAGTGGCGTGGTCGCCGGGTTGGACAGGAAGGTCATCAGCGCCGCCAACGGGATATTGCCCCGGCTGGGCACGCACATCAGCGCCGCACCGATGATCTGGATCCCGGGAATCAGCGCAAAAATTCCGACCAGCAGGCCAACAGCGACGCCGCGCGGCACCGACCGGCGGGTAAAACGCCACAGTTCGGGCCGACGCGCAAAGGGGCCAATCCAGCGGTTATGCTCAAGCTCCTCGCGCCGGGGCATATTGGCGCGGGCCCAGCGGGTAATGCGGGATGACAGGTCGGTCATTTGTGTTCCCGCATAATGCGCGCCTGGTCGCGCTTCCAGTCACGTTCCTTGATCGTGGCACGTTTGTCAGCCGCATTCTTGCCCTTGGCCAGGGCCAGTTCCACCTTGGCCCGGCCGCGGCCGTTGAAATAGATCGACAGCGGCACCAGCGTCATGCCCTTGCGCTCAACCGCCCCGGTAAAGCGGGCGATTTCCCGCTCGTGCAGCAGCAGCTTGCGCGGACGCTTGGGCACATGGTTGTGCCGGTTGCCGTGGCTGAATTCGGGCACATTGGAATTGATCAGCCAGACCTCGCCATTTTTGACCTCGGCATAGGCTTCCGCGATCGAACCCTCCCCGAACCGCAGGCTTTTCACTTCGGTTCCCGTCAGGGCGATCCCCGCCTCAACCGTATCATCGATATGATAATCGAACCGCGCCCGCCGGTTTTCGGCGACCACCTTTTTCTTGTCGAATGCTGCGTGGGTTGGACGGGCCATTATCCCGGCCATGTAGGCCCGCTTGGCACAAAAAGAAACCGGGGGTCCTTACTAAATTCACGCCCGGCTGGTGCAGCGGTTGCTAGATGACCCCGGCGTGCTTCAGCGCGGCATCGACTGCCCGGCGCGCATCGTCGCTGCACGGGACCAGCGGCAGGCGCACTTCATCATTGAGCCAGTCGCAAACCCGGCTCAGGGCGTACTTGACCGGGCCGGGCGAGGCATCGGTAAACAGGGCCTGATGCAGCGGGAACAGCCGTTCGTTCAGCTGGTGCGCCTTGGCCACATCACCCGCCCGGCTGGCGGCCTGGAATTCGGCGCAGAGCCGCGGGGCAACATTGGCGGTGACCGAGATACAGCCCGCCCCGCCGCCGGCATTGTATTGCAGCGCCATGTCATCGTTGCCGCACAGCTGGACAAAGCCTTCGCCCAGCGCCAGCCGGTGGGCGGTCAGCCGGGTCATGTCCCCGCTCGCGTCCTTGATGCCGATGATCCGTTCCGGAAACCGGCGGGCCAGTTCGGCCACGGTTTCGGGCTTGATGTCGGTCACGGTCCGGCCTGGCACGTTGTAAAGCACGATCGGCAGATCGACCTTTTCGGCCAGGTAGCTGAAATGGGCCAGCAGACCTGCCTGGCTGGGGCGGTTATAGTATGGCGCGACCATCAGTGCGGCATCGGCACCCAGCGCCTTGGCTTCCTGCATGTGCCACAGCGCCGTCTGGGTATCGTTGCTGCCGCAGCCTGCTATCACTGGCACCCGGCCGGCCGCCGCCTCAACCGTCACGGCAAAGAGCCGGTGCTGCTCATCGTTGCTGAGCGTGGGTGCCTCACCGGTTGTCCCGCAGGGTACGAGAGCGGCGGAACCTTCGGTAATTTGCCAGTCCACCAGCCGGCGGAATGCCCCTTCATCCACCGAACCTGTGGTGAACGGGGTAATCAGAGCCGGAATTGAGCCGGAGAACATGGACTTCACCCTTCTTCTTGGCCCATAGGACCCACGGTTGCCAAAGCCCCGGCAACCGCCTTGTTCAGACCCTGATAAGGAGCCTTTGCCAAGAATGTCCAGCATGGTCCGCACGACATTTGCTTTGCTGCTGGCAAGCGTGGCAATGACTCCGTCGATCGCATCAGCACAGGATGGTGCCGACTGGGACCGTTCCCGCGCGACCCATGCGGCACAGCCAGCCAGCCCGATGGCCCAGGCCGTGGCGCGCTGGAAACTGCTGACCGGTTCAGACCGGTTCCTGTTCGATGACTATGCCAGCTTCCTGCTGAGCTATCCGGGCTTTCCAGAAGAAACCAAGCTGCGCAGCTATGCTGAACGCGCGCTGGAGCGGGAGAGCGCCCCCGCCGCGCGCATCGCCGCGTTCTTTGATCGCTATCCGGCCATTACCAATTCAGCCCGCGCCCGCCAGGCGCTGGCGCTGTTCGAGCTTGGCCGTCCTGAAGCGGTCGAACTGGGCCGGGCTGTCTGGCGCGCTGGCCCGATGAACGACCTAAGCGAGGCCGCGCTATCGGCACGCCTTGCCAAGGTTCTTACCCCTGCGGATCACGATGCCCGGATGGACGCGCTGTTGTGGAACAACAGTTCAACGCAGGCTACGCGGCAACTGTTGCTGGTTTCGGCCCAATCACGGCCGAGCTTTCTGGCCCGGCTCGGATTGGTCAACGGCCAGGATCCGGCAGCCCAGGGGATCGATCCGGGACCAAGCGTACTGCGCGATGCGGGATACCTCTATAACCGCGTCCGCATGCTGCGGACTGCGGGTAAGACCAGTCTTGCCGCAGCCGTACTCGCCACACGCCCCCCGTTGGCGGCACCACCGCGCGATGCCCGTCGCTGGATTGGTGAACTGCTCTCGGTTGCGCGCAATAGCGATGCGGCCAACGCCGTGCGGATTGCTGCCGCGATTGATGAAACTTTCCCGGCCGGCACTGACGTAAGCTTGCAGTCGTTCCAGATCCGCGACGATTACACCTCGCTTATGTGGCTGGGCGGCACCCGGGCGCTCAATGAATTGCGCGATCCGTCTCGCGCCGCACCGCTATTCTATCGCTATGGAGCTGCAGCGCGCAGTCCTCAGACCCGCTCGAAGGGCTATTACTGGGCGGGCCGGGCAATGGCCCAGGCCGGCAAGATGGCCGAGGCCAATCGCTATTTCGAAATGGCCGCGATCTATCCTGAGCAGTACTATGGCCAGCTCTCGCTAGAACGGCTTGGCCGCCCACTTCCTGCATTCAACCAGCAGCCGCGCGCCGTTCCTACCGCCGCAGAGCGCACCGCGTTCAATTCCCGGCCGCTGACCATGGCAGTGCGCGAAGTTGCCCGCGCCAGCGATTGGCCAACCGGCGTGCGGTTCTTCCGCGAGATCAGCGAGCAGGCAATCACTGAAACCGATCACGTTCTGGTGGCAGACCTTGCCCGCGAGCTGGGACGACGCGATCTAGCCGTCATCCTGGCCCAGGCTGCCCACACCGACGGGTTCGGCGAGTTTCACAAGACCGGTTACCCCCTGATCCCGGTCGTTGCCGGATCGAACTGGACCATGGTCCACGCCATTGCCCGGCAGGAAAGCCAGTTTGCGATGAACGCGATGAGCCATGTTGGCGCACGCGGCCTTATGCAGCTGATGCCGGGAACCGCGCGAGAGCAGGCAGCCAAGGTTGGCCTGGAATACAATGCTGATGCCCTGATCAAGGACGCCGCCTATAACATCACCCTTGGTGACGCCTATTTCCGGCGGATGCTGGAATATTACAATGGCAGCTATCCGCTGGCCGTGGCCGCCTACAATGCCGGACCGGGTAATGTGAACAAGATGCTGCGCGCCAATGGCGACCCCCGCAACGGCACGATTGACTGGGTCGAATGGGTCGAACGTATCCCGTTCAGCGAAACCCGCAGCTATGTGCAGCACGTGCTGGAAAACGCCGTGGTCTATGAAGCGATGAACCCGAACAAGGCGCGGATGGGCGGACCCAACCCGCTCAGCCGGTTCCTTGGCAAGCGCACCCCGGGTTGATCCCGTGAAGCCGGACGGACCACCCATTACCCCGGCAGGGATGGCCGCGCTTCGCGCACGCTATGATCATCTGCTGGGCACCGAACGTCCGCAGATTGTCGAGATTGTCAGCTGGGCTGCCGGCAATGGCGACCGCAGCGAGAATGGCGACTACCTTTATGGCCGCAAGCGGATGCGCGAAATTGACCGCGAACTGGCCCACCTCGCCCGGCGCATGAAATTCTGCCGCGTGGTCGACCCGGCGCGGCAGGAAGACCGCAGCCGTGTCTGGTTCGGCGCGAAAGTCACCATCGCTGACGAAGACGATAACCAGCGCACTGTCACCTTGGTGGGCGATGACGAGCAGGATGCCGGCAAAAGCCTGATCGGCTGGTCGGCCCCCATGGCCCGCGCCCTGCGCGGAGCGGCAGTGGGCGATCTGCGCCGGGTGCACCTACCCGGGGGCGAGAAGGAATGGGAAGTCTTGGCGATAGCCTATCCGGCGGCCTCGGCGCCTTGAAAATCGCCTGCCCAGTCCCCATCTACCAAGGATCGCGAGCAGACCGCAGGTAAGCGCTCGCGGCTGAGAGACCTCCAGCGCTCCCGCTTACGAAGTGAGGAGCGATCATGGATCTCAACGCCCAGTATACCCGCCACCAACGCGCCGTGATGCGCGCAACCGCAACAAGCTGCGCCGCGCAGCGCCACAACCTGTTGGCGAAAGCCGCAAGGATTGCCGGCTCGATCGCCACCTACCAAAACCGCCTGGGTGCTCCGGCCGCTGCCGGCTGGAGTGCGGCACTATGAGCCGAGCCATGAACCTGTCGCTGACTGAAGCCGAAGTGCAGAGCATATGCGATGCAGCGAAGATCCGGATCAGCGCAATTGAACCGCTGCCGATTGCCGGGACCCATGTTGTCTGCCGGACCTCTGAAGGTGCCGAGGAACTCCGCAAAAAGCTGAGCAAGCACTTGATTGAGGGAAAGGTGAAGCGCTTCGCCTTCTATCGCGTATCCAGCAGCTGGTAGCCTGACCGCTTTTCCCCGCGCGCAGTTTCTGCGATGGGGAAGCCATGGCTGAAGTGATTAACCTGCGACTGGCCCGCAAGGCCCGCGCCCGCACCGAAGCGGCGGCGCTTGCTGCCGAAAACCGCGTACGCCATGGGCAAAGTGCCAACGAACGCCGGCTGCAGCAGGCGGAAGATCTGCGCGCTGCGCGCGACCTTGATGGTCACCTGCGGGACAAGCCCTGATGCGCACGACCTATG
>JACCDG011607863.1_pt1 | contig 22237 bp, 19 predicted proteins | sample 7442471 | NCBI WGS metagenome assembly JACCDG01 (sample SAMN15323444, study PRJNA562643) | freshwater metagenome | isolation source: river surface water | place: USA:Blue River Watershed | collected 2017-08-17 | reverse complement strand
TGGGTTGGGTGACGGGACACAGTTATGCGGTGTACGGGGCGCTGAGCAACGGGGCGACCACCCTGATGTATGAGGGAGCGCCCAACCAGCCCGAGCCGGACCGGTTTTGGCGAATCATTGCCAAGCACCGGGTGACCATTTTTTACACCGCTCCCACCGCAATCCGTGCCTTTATCCGTTGGGGGGATCACTGGGTCGAAAAGCACGATCTGTCCACGCTGAGGCTGCTGGGCTCGGTGGGAGAGCCGATTAATCCGGAGGCTTGGCTCTGGTATCACCGGGTCATCGGGGGAGGACGCTGCCCGATCGTGGATACCTGGTGGCAAACGGAAACGGGCAGTCACATGCTGACCACCCTGCCGGGGGTGCACGTGATGAAGCCGGGACTGGCGGGGCTGCCTTTCTTTGGGGCGGATCTCGCGGTGGTGGATGATCACGGCAAGCCGGTGAAGGATGGAGTGCAGGGCAAGCTGGTGATTCGGAAACCCTGGCCCTCGATGTTGCGGACGATTTATGGCGATGCGGAGCGGTTTAAGAAGCAGTACTGGAGCGAGGTTCCCGGCTGTTATTTCACCGGGGACGGGGCCAAGCGGGACAAGGACGGTTACTTCCATGTGATTGGCCGGATTGACGACGTATTGAACGTTTCCGGACACCGATTGGGCACCGCCGAGGTGGAAAGCGCCTTGGTGACGCATCCGGCGGTGGCGGAGGCGGCGGTTGTCGGCCGGCCGGATGATTTGAAGGGTCAGGCCGTGGTGGCCTTCATCACCCTGAAGGCCGGGCAGAAGGCCGGGGATGCCCTCGTGGCGGCCCTTCGGGAGCAGGTCAGCAAGGAGATCGGGCCGATTGCCAAGCCCGACCAGATCCGTTTTGCCGAAGCCCTGCCCAAGACCCGGAGCGGGAAGATTATGCGGCGTCTGCTGAAGGAGATCGCGGCCGGCGGGGTGGTAAAAGGGGATGTGACCACCTTGGAGGATCTGAATGTGATCGCTTCGCTCCAATCTGCCTCCTCGGAGGAGGGATAGCCATGTCCTGGCGGCTCAAACCTTCCGAGACCGGCCTCCTAGTGGTCGATGTGCAGGACAAGCTGGTGGCGGCAGTTAAGGAACCCGCGGACTGGGTGGAACGGGTGGAGATCCTGGTCAAGGCGGCAAAGCTTTTGGAGATTCCCGTGGGCATCACCGAGCAGGTGCCGACCAAGCTGGGCAAGACTGTGCCGGCGATCCTGCAAGCGGCGGGCAAAGTGGCTCCGATTTCCAAAACCCTCTTTTCGGCGGCCGAAGCCGGACGGAGTTTGGGCAAAAAGAAAGTTTTGGTGGCCGGATGCGAGACCCACGTTTGTATCCGGCAGACGGTGTACGATCTGCGGCTGAAGGAGATTCAACCGGTCCTGGTGGCGGATGCGGTGGGATCGCGACGGGATTCCGACCGGCAGTTGGCCCTGCAAGAGATGCGGCACGACGGAATCGTGGTGGCCACCACGGAGGCGGTGTTGTTTGAACTGTTGGAGGGGGCGGAGCATCCGAAGTTCAAAGAGATTCAGGCGCTGATCAAATAGGGGTAGGGAATGGTCGCGATGGAATGCGACCCTACAGAGGCTTGAGGTTCAGGGGTTGGAAATTCTGTAGAGCTTCCGCAAAAACTGCTGGCCTCTTTAAGGTAACTTCTTCATTCTCACCCCTTTATGGCAAATCCCGTCGAGGCGGCCCAGAAGTGGCCTTTCCATGTATCCGTAGTTCCCAGAGTTCCGGAAGGTTTGGAGTCCCTCCGGAAGATCGCCTTCAACCTTTGGTTCAGCTGGAACTTTGAGGCGCTGGAGCTTTTCAAGGAGTTAGACCCCGCTCTTTGGGAGGAGTGCGGCCACAGCCCGGTGAAGATGCTTCGCCTGATCAAGCAGTCCCGGCTCGAAGCCGCGTCGAAGGACAAGGCTTACCGGGACCGGGTGGAAAAGGTGCACGACAAGCTGGAGGCGTATCTCAACCGGAAGACCACCTGGTTCAGCAAGAATCTACCCAAGGAAAAGAAGGATCAGCCGCTCGTGGCTTATTTCAGCGCGGAGTTCGGCTTTCACGAATCATTGCCGGTCTACTCGGGCGGCTTGGGGATTCTGGCCGGCGACCATTGTAAATCGGCCAGCGATCTCGGGCTGCCTTTTGTGGCGGTCGGTCTGCTGTATCGGTTCGGATATTTCTCCCAGCGCATCAACCGCGATGGTTGGCAGGAAGCGAGCATCGTGGACAATGTTTTCCACAACCTCCCCGTGCGGGAGGCCCTAGGCCAGGACGGCAAGACCCCTGTGGTGGTGGAGCTCGATATGCCCGGCCGAAAGGTGAAGGCCAAGGTTTGGGAAGTAAGGATTGGCCTGACCCGCCTCTTCCTTCTCGATACCGATCTCGCCTCGAACGGACCCGACGACCGAAACATCACTTACCAGCTTTACGGTGGCGATCATGACATGCGTGTGCGGCAGGAGATCGTTCTGGGGATCGGCGGGGTGAAGGCGCTCGATGCCTTGGGCCTCCAGCCTTCCGTGTTCCATATGAATGAGGGGCACGCTGCCTTCCTCGGTCTGGAACGGATCCGGATGCTGATTTCCCGCGAGAAGCTTTCTTTTATCGAGGCCCTCCAGTCGGTGGCGGCGAGCAGTCTGTTCACCACCCACACCCCGGTCCCGGCGGGCAACGATGCCTTCGACCCCGAACTGATGGAGAAATATTTCGCCGAGTACATCCGCGATTGCCATATCGGCTTCGAGGATCTGCTTAAGCTGGGTCGCCCTTGGTCCCATCCTGAAAAGGAGCCTTTCAGCATGACGATCCTGGCCTTGCGCCTGTCCCGGCAAGCCAACGGGGTGAGCGCCATTCACGGGCGGGTTTCCCGCGAAATGTGGCAGACCGTCTGGCCTGGAGTTCCTCAAAAAGAGATTCCGATCCGGCATGTGACCAACGGTATTCACACGTTTACCTGGATGGCTCCTGAGATCCGTCAACTGATGGAAAAAGAGGAGGGGACCTTTACGGAGGAGGACTTGGCCGAGGCGGCGCAGTGGAAAAAGCGGGTGGATTTCAGGGACAAGGATTACTGGACGGTCCACCAGAAGCTTAAGACCCGCCTGATTGAGTTTATTCGCAACAACGTTAAAAACCAAAGAATCCGCAACGGGGTTAAACCGGAGGAAATCCGTGCCTCCCAGACCATGCTGGATCCCCAGGCCCTGACCATCGGCTTCGCCCGGCGATTTGCGACCTACAAGCGCGCGGCGCTGCTCTTCCGCGATCTCGACAAACTCGCCGCCATCATCAACGACCCCAAACACCCGGTGCAGTTTGTTTTTGCGGGCAAGGCCCACCCGGCGGACGAGGGGGGTAAAAAACTCATTCAGCTTATCGTGAAGGTCTCCGAGATGCCGGTTTTCAAGAACAAGATCGTTTTCGTCGAGAACTATGACTTCAACGTGGCCCGTCACCTCTATCACGGTTGCGATGTCTGGCTGAACAACCCCACCCGGCCGCTGGAGGCAAGCGGCACCAGCGGAGAGAAGGTGATCACCAATGGCTGTCTCAATTTTTCCGTGCGGGACGGTTGGTGGGACGAGGCTTTTGACGGCACGAACGGTTGGGCCATCGGTGAGGATGGGTTGCGCTTAGAGCCTGAGGTACAGGACGAATTCGACGCATTCTCCATTTACGAAATCCTCCAGCACGAAATTGTGCCGCTCTATTACGACCGGGACGGGGACGGTGTGCCGAAGCGCTGGATCGAGCGGGTACGGCGCAGCCTGATGACGATCGGGCCGGTTTACAACACCTCGCGGATGGTGGCGGAATATGCCGAAAACTTTTACCGCAAGGCAGCCGAGAAGGGGCGGATGTTTGCCGAGAACAAGCACGCCAAGTCCCGCGAATTGGCGGTTTGGAAGGAAAAAGTCCGGCAGGCCTGGCCCCAGGTGAAGGCGAATGCGGTGACATGGGCCGGTGGTAACGGCACCACAGTGAGTGTGGGCGATACCGTCTCCGTTTCCGCCCAAGTCTTCCTCGGATCCCTGAAAAACGAAGAGGTGGCAGTGGAGGCCTATGCGAAATCGGTGGATCCGGAGGGGCCCTCTTTGGCGATCCGCTTGGAGCCGACGGGGGATGGATCGAATGGCTGGATAAAATATGCCGGTCGGGTCGAGGTGAAGGACTCCGGTAACTTCCAGTTCAATGTCCGGGTCAGGCCCTCAAATCCCTCCCTTTCCCAAGCCCATGAACTACGTCTTATTGCGTGGGCATCCAATTCCTAAAACACTCTTAATTAGCAACTTATACTGAATTCGGTTCCATTTGACCGAATTTTTCGCCTCGCTAGGGTCATGATCTATGTCGAATCCAGTTGCGCCTTCAGAGTCGAAGCGGGTGACGGTCCCGAGTCCTGAGCTCGTCGGCTTGGATCCTGCCGATGTCGACCTTTCGGCAGTGGAAAAGACGGTTCACGCCTGCCGCGACTATCTTTTAGGGCTCCAGAAACCCGAAGGGTACTGGGTGGGGGAGTTGTTCGTGGATACCACCGTGGCCTGTGACTACCACCTGCTGATGTACCTGCGCGGGAAGGTAGACCGCGCCAAGGAAGCCAAGATCGTCCGTCACATTCTCCAGCGCCAGATGCCGGACGGAGGTTGGCCCATCTATCCGGGGGGACCGAGCAACGTCACCGCCACGGTCAAAGCCTACTTCAGCCTGAAACTGGCCGGTTTCACCCCGGACGAACCGGAAATGCGCAAGGCCCGCTCCGCGGCCATGCGGTTGGGCGGCATTCCCAGCACCAACACCTACTGCAAGTTCTACCTCGCGATGTTCGGCCAGTATCCTTGGAAATATTTGCCCAACATCCCGCCAGAAATTCTGCTTCTGCCGCGGTGGGCGCCCTTCGACCTGTCAGAAATGAGCTCCTGGACCCGCGCCATTGTCGTGCCTATGTCCATCATCCGCAGCTTCCGCCCGGTCACGCATCTCCCTCCTGAAAAACAGCTGCACGAGCTCTATCCCTACGGGGTCGAAGGCGGTCCTTTCTTCCACCCGGTGGAGAACCGCTTCTTCTCCATGAAAAACTTTTTTGTCCGGGTGAACGAGCTGCTCGGCTTTCTGGAAGGACTTTCCTGGAAGCCTTTCCGCAAGCGGGCGTTGAAGGCTGCGGAGGAGTGGATCCTCAAGCGGACAGGGCCGGAGTCCGAAGGGCTGGCGGCCATTTTCCCTTCCATGATGAACTCCATCCTCGCGTTTCGCTGTCTCGGATACGGGGAGGGGCACCCCTGGATGATCAAGGCGGTGAAGGATCTGGAGGGACTGGAAGTGGACGACCCCGCCAACGGCGATTTCCGGGTGCAGCCCTGCCTCAGCCCGGTTTGGGACACGGCCATCACCCTGACCTCTCTGGGAGCCGCCGGGGTGAAGCCGGATCATCCCGCCATGCAGAAGGCGGCGGACTGGCTCCTGGCCAAGGAAGTGAAGATGCGCGGGGACTACGTGATGAAGAACCCCACTCCGATCACCGGCGGTTGGGCCTTCGAGTTTTTCAACGACTGGTATCCCGACGTGGACGACACCGCGAAGGTGTTGCTCGGGTTGCGAAAAGCCCAAGCTTCCCAGCCGAACCAGCAGAAAGAGGCGATGGATCGCGGCCTGGGCTGGGCCAAGAGCTTCCAGTGCGACAACGGCGGCTACGCGGCCTTCGATAAAAACGTGAACAAAGCGTGGCTTGAGGACGTGCCCTTCGCCGACCACAACGCCATCCTGGATCCGCCCTGTGCCGACATCACTGGCCGGTTGCTGGAGACGATGGGCAAGCTGGGTGTTCCCAAGCAAGATGCGCAGATCCAGCGGGCGCTGGCTTTCCTCCGCAAGACGCAGGAGGAGGACGGTTCGTGGTTTGGCCGTTGGGGCGTGAACTATATTTACGGGACCTGGCAGGCATTGCGCGGTCTGCAGGCGATCGGGTACGACATGAACGACACGTGGGTGGTGCGGGCGCGTGACTGGCTCGAGTGCACCCAGAATCCCGACGGTGGCTGGGGTGAAAGTTGTGGCTCGTACGATGATGCCCGGATGAAAGGGCGGGGGATCAGCACCGCTTCCCAGACTGGCTGGGGCCTGATGGGCCTGCTCGCCTGCGGCGACATCCAACGGCCGAGCGTCCGGCGGGCGGTACGCTATCTGATTGAGGCTCAGTCCAAGGACGGCAGCTGGGAAGAAAAACTAATCACCGGCACCGGGTTTCCCTGCGTCTTCTATCTGCGTTACGACATGTACCGGAACAACTGGCCGCTCCTCGCCCTGGGCGAATACCTCGAGACGGCGCGGGCTTCCGGCGTCCGTTAAGCCGGCCCTCCGGCCCTTTCCGCGCCTCCTCCCATGGCCCAATTTTCTTCATTACCCGTCGGGATCCTGTTTCCGATGGAGTTCGAGGCGGAGCCCACCTGGAAAAAAATTGGAGGCCGCCGTCGGGCCGAGACGGGCCTCGAAACCCTGAGGGGGAGCTGGCAGGGGTTACCCGTGGTTTCGGCCAGAATCGGGATGGGGCATCCCGGACAGGAAAAGAAAATCGAGGCGTGGTTGGCGGAACATCCCTGTCGCGGGGTGATTTTGGCCGGACTGGCCGGAGCGCTGGATCCGAATTGGGACGAAGGGGATCTGAGCTCTTTTCACGCGGACGCCTGGCCGGAATTTGCCGTTTGGGCCCGCGCGAAACCAGCCGTGCGGACGGGGAAGTGGCACACGGCCCATGAGATCATCGAAACCGGACTGGCGAAGTTGGAGTTGGGCCGAAAAACCGGCTGTGGTTTGGTGGAGATGGAGTGGGACTATGTGGCGGAGGCCTGCCGGAAACGGCAGATTCCGTTGGTGGGATTGCGCGCGGTCAGTGACCATGCGGACAAGCTTTTGCCGGCGGACCTTTTTCTTTTGGGATGCGATGCGGTGACCGGGAAAAGCACCCCGGTCAAAATCGCCCTTCATCTGGCCCTACGTCCGTGGCGCTTGCGGGAACTCATCCCTGCGGTGGGCGGCTGCACCCACGCGAGGGATGTGATGTCCAAAGCGCTGGGGGAATTTCTGGATTGGATGAGTGGGGGCATCGGTGCAACGGACCCTGCCGACCTGAGGATTCGTGGTTGAACCACCGGTAGGGACAGCCGTCCCTACCGCAGCCTTAACCGACGGCGTCCGCGGCTTTGTAGCCGGAGACGACGGCGCCCTCGATCGTGGCGGGGAGGCCGGTCTCGGTCCAATCGCCGGCGAGAAAAAGATTTTCCACCGAGGTGACGGGGCCGGGCCGGGCCAACGGCATGCCGGGTTGGCCCCAGAAAGTGGCGTCGCGCGATTTGTAAACCACGTGATGGGTGACCTTGGCGTCCCGGCTCTCCGGAACCATGCGCTGGATTTCCCCGAGGATCAGATCCACGAGATATTTGCCCGTCTGATCGATCAGGTCGGTCACGGCGCTGATCACCGCGGCGTAGAGGTGGCCGGTGGAGCCGGGCGGAAGGGTGGAGGTTCGATCAAAAACCCAGTGCAGGGGCGAATCGAGAAAACCGGTGATCAGATCCGGGGTGAGGGGGCGATCCGTCCACAAGTGTACGCCCAGAATGGGCCCCGGCTTTAGCATTGCCGCGAGTTGGGAGGCCCGATCCACCGATGGGATCATTTTGGCGGCCGGGGTCCACGGGACGGCCAAAACCACCACATCGTATTTCTCCTCCGTCCCATCCTTAAACTTCACCACCTCCACTCGCTGGTGAATCTCGTCATAGCGCAATTCCTCAACGGGACTGGCGGTGCGGACCCGACCTTCGGCCGAGGTCAGAAAGGCGTTCAACTCCGGGCTGAGCAGGCCGGAGAGACCGTCCTTGTCGAGGTAGATGGCGGCGTCCCGGGAGGACCCAAAAAGTCCACGGCGGGTGACTTCCCAAAATAGGGAGGAGTCGGCCAACTGGATCGGGGCATTCAGCGCGGCGAGGCAAAAAGGTTCCCAGAGGGCACGGACCGATCCGGGGGTTTGATGGACCCGTTCAAGCCAGGCCTGGACGGTTTCCCCCTGCTTCGGGGGTTGGCTCTGAGCCCGGCCCGGAAGATTCAGAATCGCCCAGCGGTCGAGCCAGGTGAGTTCCTGAAAGCCGAAAAGGCCGGCCAGCAAATGAAACGGGGGTGGGAGAGGGGAAGCCCGGAGAATGGTACGGCCTTTTTTCGGGCTGACGAAGTGTAGGTCCAGCCGGTCGTGGCGGTCCAGCCGGTCGAGATTTCCCATCTCCGCCACCATTTCCAATGTGCGGTGATAGCAGCCCATCAGGATGTGCTGGCCATTGTCGAGAGTGGTGCCGGTCTTGGCTTCCCGGTAGCTGTGGGCCCGGCCGCCGAGCTGGGGCTTGGCTTCAATCAGGTCCACGAGGTGGCCCTCGCGGGCCAGGGAGAAGGCGGCGGCGCAACCGGCATAACCTCCGCCGATCACGGCGACCCGGGCGGGGGGACGGCGGGGGGAGACCTGCTTTTTGAGACGCTTCTGGCCGCGGCGCAGGGCCATGAGTTTTTCCCAGCGGGAAAGCTTGATGGGTCCCTTGAGCACCTCAAAGTTTCGCCGGCGGATCTTTTCCAGAAGGTCGCGGTAGACACCGGTCATCAGCAGGGCGGCGGAGAGGTGCGGGCGATCCGCCTCCGGGAGGAGACGATCGGCTTTTTCAAAGTAGTGGCGGGCGCGGAAATACTGCATCCGCAGGAGCCGGGCCATGCCTGGGGTAGGGTTAGGCCGGCGAAAATCCTCCTCCGTCACCCCGAAGGTTTCCCACTCCGCGCGGGGCAGGTAGATGCGGCCGAAGCGTTGGAGGTCGTAGGCCACGTCCCGAAGGATGTTGGTCAGCTGAAAGGCCATTCCGAGGGCGATGGCGTAGTCGCGGGCTGCGCGGGTCTGGCAGCAGAAGATGTTGATCGAAACGAGGCCGACAGCCGAAGCGACGCCGTAGCAGTATTTGCGAAGGTCTTCGAAGGTGTCGTAGCGGTCCTTGGTCAGGTCCATTTCCACTCCGTCGAGGATTTCGAGGAGGGGTTCGGGCGGGATGAGGTATTGGCGGACGACCGGGGCGAGCTCTTTGGCCAGGGGCTGTTCCGGGGTCCCGTGGTAGATCGCGCGGATGTCGTCCCGCCACTTGTGCAGGCGGGCCTGCCGCATGGGGAGGGGAGCGGTGGTTTCGTCGACGACGTCGTCGACCACCCGGCAGAAGGCATAAAAGACGGACATGGCCTGCCGCTGCTCCTTGGGCAGGCAGATGAAGGAGAGGGCCAGGTTGGAGCCGCTCTTGCGGGTGATGCGTTCCCCGGTTCCGCCCGGGAGCGGGCCCGAACTCATCCGCCGAAGAAGGCCTGCAGGCCGAGGGTCAGGAAGTCGAACTTGGAGACGACGGGCCGCCGGGTGAGGGTGTCGTATTTCTGGTCTTCGATTTTTTCGAGGATCTTGGTCCCGCCAAGCCAGGTGAGGCGAATCTCCCAGGAGAGAGGGCGCTTTAATCGGGAGGGCAGGGGTTCTCCCATGCGGAAGAGGTCCCAGGCCCGCTCCATCTGGTAGCGGAGGCAGTTGCGGAAGTTGGGGGTGGCCTTGCCGGAGAAGAGATCCGCTTCGGGGACATCGAAGCGGCGGAGGTCGACCTGCGGGATGTAAATGCGGTCCTTGCCGAGATCGACGGAGACGTCCTGCCAGAAGTTGGCCAATTGGAGGGCGGTGCAGATGTGATCGGAAAGTTTGGCCAATTCCTCCTCCCGGTGGCCGTGCAGCAGTAGAACGAGTCGGCCGATGGGGTTGGCGCTGCGGCGGCAGTAGTCGAGGACTGAGGGGAAGTCCTCGTAGCGGCGCTGGACGATGTCCTGTTCAAAGGCACTGAGGAGATCGAGGAAGAGGGAGTCGGGCAGGTGGAACTCCGCCTTGGTGCGGAGCAGGGGGGTGAAGATCCATTCGTACTGGTGGTCGTAGGTCTTGCCGGCGAGGGCCTGTTGCCAGGCCTGACGGTAGTTGCGGAAGACGGCGAGGCGTTCGGCTTCCGTGGGGGCGGAGGCAGCGGCGTCCCGGAGGCGGGGATCGGCGTAGCCTTCGTCGGCGAGGTCATCCGCCACCCGGGCAAAGGCGTAGACGGCGTGGACATGGGGGCGGATTTTTTTGGGAACGAGTCGGCCGACGGGGAAGTTTTCATAGTGTTCCCGGGCCAGACGGGTACACGCCTCGTAGGGATCGGGCGTGGGAACTGCCGCTTGGGCGGGAAGGGCTTCGGCCGTCTGCATCATCGTATTTTGGCAAAAAGGCGTAAAAAGGGCGAGAAAGGATCCGAGGCTTGGAGACTGATTTCGGAAGGTTGAACCTGTCGTTTATGTTTACGTTTAGGTTTACGAGAGGTGGAATTTTGCAGTTCCTAGGGCCAGACGGTTTCGTAAAGGTAATCGTAAATGTAAACGAAGAGTTCCCAGTCTTGGCTTGTCACCCCGAAGTCTCATTATACAAATGTGTAATGGAGTCCGCAGACAGAATTTTAAAGTTTTTACGGAGCTACACGGACAAGCACCGACGGCCGCCTACGGTCCGGGAGATCCAGCGGGCGGTCGGCTTCAAGAGCCCCCGGGCGGTGAGCTACTTCCTCGACAAGCTGGAGAAGGCCCGGCGGATCGTTCGCCGGGGCCGTTCCCGCGGAATTTTCATAACCGGGGCCTCCGTTTCCCGGCCCGAGCCGGAAACAGCCGCGGGTTTGCCTTTCTTTTCCGCCATCCCGGCGGGGCGGGCGGACTGGGCGGAGGCGGAACCGGACCGGCAGGTGGCGATGGAGCCGGGCCTGTTCGGTCTGCGCTCTCCGGATCGTGCCTTTGTGGTGAAGGTGAGGGGTCGCAGCATGGAGGGGGCCGGCATCCGGGACGGGGATCTGGCAGTGTTGGAAAAGAAGGAGCCGAGGGAGGGGGATGTGGTGGCGGCCCTGGTGGATGGAGAGGTCACCTTGAAGCGGTTAGTGACGGAGCGAAAGGGGTGGTTTTTAAAGTCGGAAAACCCCGAATACCCCGATTTGACCCCCCGGCGGGATCTGCAGGTGCAAGGGGTATTGGTGGGGCTGGTTCGGCGGTGGAAAAGCTGAACAACTTTTAGGAAAATTCTGGCCGACAAGGGGTTCCCGAGGCCACGATCAAGGATGCGTTACCTCTCGGGGATTCAGCCGACCGGCCGGCTGCATCTGGGCAACTATTTCGGCATGATCCGGCCCGCCGTCGAGCTTCAGGCGAAGGGCGAGGCCTACTATTTCCTAGCGGATTACCATGCGCTGACCGGGGCGGCCTCGCCGGGTCAACTCCCCGGCTTGGTGCAGGAGACCTTTCTGGACCTTTTGGGATGTGGGGTGGATCCGGACAAGGCGGTGGTGTTCCGGCAGAGCGCGGTGCCCGAGGTGCATGAGCTGGCTTGGTACCTTTCCACGGTGACGCCGATGGGGCTATTGGAGCGGTGCCACAGCTACAAGGATAAGGTGGCGAAGGGGATTTCGCCTTCGCACGGTCTCTTTGCCTATCCGGTGCTGATGGCGGCGGACATTTTGCTGTATGACGCGGACCGTGTGCCGGTGGGTCAGGACCAGAAGCAGCACCTGGAAGTGGCGCGGGATGTGGCGGGGAAGTTCAACGACAAGTTCGGCCCGGTGTTCAAACTGCCGGAGTCGATCATCCGGGAGGAGGCGGGGGTGGTGCCGGGAGTGGATGGGCAGAAGATGAGCAAGTCCTACAATAACACGCTGGAGATTTTTGCGCCGGAGAAGGAGCTGCGGAAGGCGGTCATGGGGATCAAAACCGACTCGACCCCCGTGGAGGCGCCGAAAGCGGTGGAGGGCAGCACGCTATGGGGGTTGGCGCGGCTGATGGGCACGGAGGGGGAGCGGGCGGAGTTTCGGGCGAAAATGGAAAAAGGTGGAACGGGGTATGGGGATTTGAAAAAGATGCTGGCGGACATGGTGCTGCAGGAGTTTGCCGCGTTGCGGCGGCGGCGGGAGGAGCTGGCCGCGGATCCGAAGAAGATAGCCCGCTGGATGGAGGAGGGTGCGGCCAAAGCGCGAAAAACCGCCGAGGGCGTGTTGGCGCGGGTGCGGGCGGCCGTGGGAACAAAGTCATGAACCCGATGCTGGAAATTCCCTCAAACGAAAACCTGCGGGTGGAGTTGAGTGCCTTCACAGGGCCGCTCGACCTGCTCCTGCACCTGATCAAGGAGCAGGAGATGGACATCTACGATATCCGGCTGGAGAAACTGACCGAGCAGTACCTCGCCCGGCTGGACAAGATGAAGGAGGAGAATCTGGCGATTGCGGGGGAGTTTTTGGTGATGGCGGCGACACTGCTCTATCTGAAAAGCCGGACGTTGCTGCCCGTGCAGGACCGTCCTCCGGAAGAGGTGGAGGAGGAGGATCCGAAGTGGGAGTTGATCCGGCAGCTGATCGAGTACCGGAAGTTCAAGGAGGCGGCCGGGCAACTAGGGGACCGGGAGGCCCTGCACTCAAAGATTTTTGGTCGGACCCCGGAGCGGGTGGCCGCTCCCACGGGGCCGCAGGGGCCGGGGAATGTCTCGATGTTCGATCTGGTCTGGGCTTTTCAGAAGGTGCTGCGCGGGGTGGAGGAGCGGGCCCGGACTGGACGGTTCGTGGAGGAGGAGTTTACCGTTGGCCAGAAGATTGAGTTTCTCTTGGACCGGGTGCCAGTGGGGGAGGAGGTGCCCTTTGAGGATCTTTTCCGTTCGATGTCCTCCCGTGGGGAGGTGGTGGTGACCTTTTTGGCGTTGCTGGAGCTGATCCGGCTCCGGCAACTCATGGCTCGGCAGGAAGGGCCCATTCAACCGATTTATATCCAGCGGGTGCCGGAGGGGCTGGCTTCGGCCCCAGCGACGCCGGAAACCGAAGGGGATGGGACTGGCCAACCGACCGGCGAATCCCCAGCGTAGGAGGCTAAACTATGGAGTGGGCAAGAGTTCTGGAAGCACTGCTGTTCGCGGCCACCGAGCCGTTGGAACCCAAGCGGCTGGCCACCCTGCTCCGCGAGGGGCCCGAGGGTGGGCAGGGATTTCCAGACGTGCAGGAGTCCGAAGTGCGGGAAGAATTGGCCAAATTGACAGAGGCGTTGCCGGCGCGGGGACTGATCCTGCGGGAAGTGGCCGGCGGGTTCCGGATCGGCACCGCCCCGGAGCTTTCCGGATGGGTGGCGAAGCTGAAAGGGGTGGTGCGGCCGCCGCGGCTGAGTCCGCCGGCCCTGGAAACCATGGCGGTGATCGCCTATCGACAACCCATTTCCCGGGCGGAAGTGGAGGCGGTGCGCGGCGTGGACTGCAGCGGCACGCTCGACACCCTGGTGGAGCGGGGAGTGGCCAAGATTGTGGGCCGGAGCGATGCGCCCGGGCGGCCGATCCTGTATGGGACCACCCCGCTGTTTTTGGAGCATTTCGGTCTGAGGGACTTGGAGGAGTTGCCAAACTCGGAAGAGTTGCGGCGCGTGAAATTACCGGCCCCGGCCGATCCGACGGGACCCAAACAGGAGGAGCTAATCCATGAAGTTGGCGAGCCTGCGGCACAAGATTGATCGGCTGGATGACCAGCTGGTCCGGCTGCTCGCGGAGCGGACCCGGGTGGCGCGCGAAATCGGTCGGCTGAAGCGGCAGGACGGGTTTTCCGTGCTGGCCCCGGCGCGTGAGGTCAGCCTGCTCCGCCGGCTGGAGGCCAAGGCCGGGCGTGGTTTGGACCGGCGGGCTTTATATTCGATTTATCGGGAAATTCTTTCCAGTGCCCGCGAGGTGCAGGGCGGAGTCCGCATCGCCTTTCTGGGGCCGGAATCCTCCTACTGCCATCAGGCGGCGAAGGCCCGATTTGGCTCCTCCTCTCATCTGGTTCCATGCGTGACGATCGGGGAAATCTTTTCCGCGGTAGACCGGGGTGAGGTGGATGCCGGCGTGGTGCCGGCAGAGAATTCGGGGGAGGGCTCGGTGGGGGCGACGCAAGATGCGCTGCTCGACACCGGTGCGTGGATTTGTGGGGAGATTTATCTGCCGGTGCGGCACGCCTTGTTGAGCCGATCGGCGCAAGGGCCGATCCGCGTGGTTTACAGTCATCCCCAGGCCCTGGCCCAGTGCCGGCACTGGTTGGCCACCCATTATCCGGAGGCCCGCTTGGTGGAGGTGGCCAGCACGGCGGAAGGGGCCAAGAGGGCGGCCAAGGAAAACGGCGCGGCGGCTTTGGCGAGCCCGCTGGCGGCCAGCCTGTACCGGTTGAAGATCCGGCAAAAAGACGTGCAGGATCGCGTGGGCAACACGACGAGATTTTTGGTGTTGGGGCAGGATCCGGTTCCGGCCACAGGTAAGGACCGGACCAGTCTGGTGTTCAGTCTGCCCCACCGGGCCGGGGCCTTGCACCGGGCTCTCGGAATTTTCTCCGGCCGGAAGTTGAATCTGCTCAAGGTGGAGTCGCGGCCGGCCCCGGGGAAGCCGTGGGAGTATGTGTTCTTTGTGGACGTGCGTGGGCATGCGGATCGTCCGGAGTTCCAGCGGGCCTTGGTCGCCCTGCGGAAACAGACCCAGGATCTGCGCGTGCTGGGCAGTTATCCGGAAGAGCGCTGACGATGGCCGAGGAAAACGCTCCGCCTCCGGCGGGCGGGGAGGCCGATACCGCCAAGAAAAAGCTCCGGCTCAAGGTTACCCGGGTCGAGGAAGATAAACCGCGGGTCCGGCGCCGGCTGTTGGCGCGAAAACCAGCGGCCGAACCCGCCCTCGAGGCCGGGAAGGAACAGGAGCGGGTAGGCGCAGGTCGGATTTTGGGGGACTTGGGAAAAGGGTTGGTGGAGTCAGCGCGCGGGTGGGATCGGAAGGTGTGGATCGGGGTCGCGGCGGCCATTGGGGGCATGATCCTGTATGGGGCCTGGACCGAGTGGCGAAAGACAGTGGTGCGGGTGCGGGTGGAACTCAACGACATCCGGTTGGGGGACAAGCCGGAGGTGTTGGTCCTTTACGATTTCTCGGAGCGGTTGGCGGGCTTGCGTCGAGACTACGGAAGAAGGTTGGCGCCGCTCCGTCCGCAAATCCGGGAAATCGAGAGGACGCTGGTGTTGGCCAAGGCTGACGCGGCGGGCACAGCGGAAAAGGTGCGGATGGTGCAGGCGGCCCTGGGAGAAGAGAGCAGCCAGGCCAAAAAGGTATATGAGGACTATCGAACCTCGGTGAGCAAGTTGTGGCTGGAGGAGGCGGGGGTGTTGGATCAGGAGTTCGACGACCGGCGCAAAGTCTTTCTGGATGAGGTGGAGGATCGGGGGCGGGCGCTTGGCCTTTTTTACCACCCGGAGGAGGATCAGGATCTACAACAACCGGAGATTGCGGCGAACGAGTTCCGCCTGGCGCTCTACCGGGCCCCGCCCAGCATCAAGCTCCCGGAACAGTTCGGCTGGATCGAGCGGAAGCTCAAGGACTGGCACGAATTCGAAAAGGACTGGAACTCCCGCTACAAAGGGCTCGGCACGCGAGCCAAGCAGTTGCGCAGTCCGGCGGCGACCAGTCTGGACACGAAGCAGGAGCGGGTGAAGATTCAGGCTCAGGAGCTGGACAAGTTCCGCGGCGATGCGCAGGTGATCCAAAAGGAGATCCAGGATTACGAGGCGAGGCTGAAGGAGTTGAAGGATCGCGAAGCCCTGGCCAAGGGACCGTTTGAGGAGGACGTGAATGCGATCCCTGACGCGTTTCTTTGTATGCGGATTCCACTGGATGCGGATGTCGCTCCCATTGCCGTGACCGGCAAGCTCGCCCAAGCCGCTCCGGGGACGTTAAAGATTGTGATTCGGGGGAAAAAGGACGGCCAAACCGCCTGGGTGATTCATTCCCTGGAACCCGTCCCGCATCAAAAGACCGAAGTGGTTTTCCGCGACGCGGATTTTCAGCCGATCAGCGACTGGCTGGAGATGGATTGATTCGGCGGTCAGTCAGGCGGAAGGGAAGGTCGAGAAGCAGGAAGAGGGCGAGGGCCAGGCCCTCCAGGGATAGAAGATACCAAGGCCAGGGTCCGAGATGATCGAGGAGGGACGGATTTTCCGGTTTGGCGCAGAGATAGCCGTAGTTCGTCCCGAGAAGTGCGTTTAGACCGAGGACTGTGGCCATGTAGAACTGTGACCAGGCGAAGATCCGTAAGGCGGCCCATGGGCGGGTGCGAAGCCCGGCTCCCCACGTCAGCAGCAGAGCGGTGGCCACCACGCCGCCATGAGAAAGATAAAAAGTGTACCAAGAAAGCTCCGGGGGGCGGACGGCCAAGTCTGGGGTGGCGAGTGCCTGGGTGGTGCCGGCCAAGGCCCAGAACCAGGTGAGTTCAAAAGCGAGAGGGCGGCGAGTGAGGATGGCGATGACCCCGGTAAACGTTGCCCAGTCGCAAAGATGCAGGGGCAGCAGTTCGTGCCACGGCTCCTCTTCGTGGGTGGCAAAGTGGCCGAGGCTGACGAGCTTGTTTAGGACGAGGATCAGGGCAAGGGAGTCGCAGGCCGGGGTGAGCAGAATGGGTTTCCACCGGACGGCGACGGAAAGCAGTCCGGCCGTGAGAAGGGTGAGGAGAAGGGCGGTAAACATCCGCCGGTGGATCAGCGGTAAAGCCGAGCCAGGCCCAAGACGATCTTTAGGGCACCGAGCGAAAGGATCAGACCCACGCTGGAATAGAGCATCCAGTTGGGGATCGCGCTAGGAGCGGGGGAGTTCTTTTTGCGTTTCACGAGTTTGTTTCCAAGAGAGGTACTTTTTAACGTCGCGGGAGAGGAAGGCGAGGAAAACCCCCAGCATCAGGGCATCGTCGATCACGCCAATGCCGGGAAGGGCTTCGGGGATCAGGTCGAGGGGATTGATCAGGTAAAGGAATCCCAGAAAGCCCCCGGCCAGAGTGCCGGCGGGCCACTGGCGATAACGGCGGGCGAGCAGGTCCCGGAACATATCGGGGGTCGAGCGGATCAAGCCGGGGAAGTCGGTCAGTTTGGGGCCAGGGCGAAGGGGGTTCACGGATTCACATAAGATGCCAAAAAGCAGCCGAGGGCGAGTTTTCGTTTTCTTTTAGGTTTAGTCTGAGATGAGGGCTCGACCGATGACCGATAGATTCTAGGGTAAGGATATGAAATATATCCTGCTGGCATTGGCAATGTTTGGTTTCCAACTGAATCTTCAGGCCCAAGGGGTGGATCAGGACGGGCTGCTCAAGTTGGTGGCGGCGGCGGTCAATCCTGACGCCGAGGGGGATCAAACCGAAAGGTTCCGGAAAGGCTTGGCCGCTTTGGCGGATCTCAAGGCCGCGGGCATGGAGCCCGAGGCAGCGGTGCAAAAGGCGCGGGAGCAGGCCCAACTGGGAGACAGTGCCGACCGGCCCTCCAAGATGATTCTCGAGATGTGGACTCTGAACACCGAACGGATGACCGATGCGGCGACGCTGGAAGCTCTTCGTGCGGGCAAGATGCCCAAGCCGCCTTTAAAGCGGCCCTAAGAAAATCTTATTTTCCGTGCGGCTCAGCCTGCCAAGTGGGCTTTTGGGGATTGGCCATGGTGACCTTACGGGGGGCGGTCGGGGTCAACTCGCTGGAGCGGTCGTTGTCCCGGTCTTCGTCCCGATCTTGGGCCTGAACTGCGGCAAGAGTGAGTCCGACGATGGCGAGACAGAGTAGGATTTTGTTCATGAAGTCATTCCAAACAAGGGAAGCGAGGGTTGCCAGCATATTCCTTGCCCTTTTTTACGGTCTGACCGGATCGATTTCCCTGGCACAGCCGTCTTCGCCAAGGGAGGCCTACAGTGAGGAGTTGCGGGCCCGGGCGGAGGGCGGGGATGAGGATGCGCAGTTTCAGCTGGGGAACTGCTACTTTTTCGGCCTGGGGGTGCCCAAGAAACAGATCGATGGGGTGAACTGGTATCGTAAGGCGGCGGAGCAGGGCCACGCGGAGGCGCAGTTCAATCTGGGGGGATGTCTTTATCAGGGGTATGGAGTCGAACCGAACCAGACCGAGGCGGTGCGCTGGTGGCGAAAGTCCGCGGGGCAGAACTACCCGCCTGCCCAGATCAGTTTGGGAGACTGTTTTCTTAAGGGGAGAGGCGTGATGAAGGATGAGCGGGAGGCTATCCGCTGGTTCCAGAAAGCGGCGGACCAAGAGTATCCGGCGGCACTCTATCGCATGGGCAACTGCTACCTGCAGGGGATCGGGGTGGATCGGGATATCGTGCAGGCCATGCGGTACTACCGGAGGGCGGCGGATTTAAAATATGATCCCGCCGTCCAGGTCCTACACAAACTGGAGGAGGGGAGTGGGAGCTAGAGACTGCGGAGGTTGAGGTAACCGACAATCAGAACCGTCAGGGTAAGGCCGATGACGATGACCGAGGCCAGAATCGTGAAAGTCCAGTCCGTCCCGACCGGGGAGTCCTTCATGCCCTCAGGCTAAACCGTCTCCGGATTCGGGGAAGTCCGGATTGTTTCCGGGTGCCGGGAGGCGATGATCGGCCCATGTTCGTTCATGAAACCGGGGAGGGATTACGGGGTGCCGTGGGATTCCATGGGTGGAGCGGGGACCACCGTACTTTCCGGCCTCTTTGGGGCCGGATCCCGGCGGGTTGGACTTTCTTTAGTTTCGACCTTCCCGGTTGCGGTGAATCGGAGTCGCCTGCTCGTTGGAATTTTCGAGACGTTGCCCGAAGCGTGGCGGAGGAGGTGGTCCAGTTGGGGATGCGGGATCTGGTGCTGGTGGGAAGTTGTAGCGGGGCGATTCTGACCGCCTTTGTGGCCCGGGAACTTCGCGAGATGGGAAGACCGGAGGTGGTGGCGCGGTTGGTGTTGATTGATCCCTTTGCCTACTGCCCTTGGTATTTCCGGCTGTTTCTGATTCCAGTGTTTGGACCCTTGATGTATGCGACGGCCTTTGCCAATCCGATCGGGCGGGGAATCACCAATTTTTTCCTTCAGGACAAAAGGGCGGGGGACACAAATCTGACCGAGTCGTTCGCGGCGGTGGACCACCGGGTGGTCTGGAAATATCTGAAGATGCTTTCGGAGTGTGGAAGCCCAGGGCAGTTCCGGGGGATGGTCTTGCCGGTCGATATTCTCTACGGGGAGAAAACCTTTTCCGCGGTGCGCAGGTCGGTGCAGGAGTGGAAAGAAGCTTGGCCGCAGGCTCGGGTCAAGGAGCTTGCTGGGGTAGGGCATTTGCCAATTTCCGAGGGCACCCAGGAGGTGGCGAGAGCTGTGTTTCGGGGTGGGAAGGTGGGAAGGTGAAAAGACACCCTTGGGAAACGTTGAGCCGTGGTTTGGTCATTTGGGCTTGGGCGGGGTTGCCCCTAGCTGCGGAGAACGATCCAGCGGCAGTGGTGTACTGGGTCCAACCCAGGGATGTGGTTTCCAAGGAGGTGACGGAGGCGCAGGACAAAAGAAAACAGACGGCACGGGCGGATCTGGATCTGGAAACTTCCATGCGGGAGAAGGGTTACTTCTGGGTGAATGGAGGGTGGGTGAAAAAAGGAGAGCCGGTTTCACCGGCACGGAATGCGGGGGACCTTAAGGATTCCGATGGGGATGGTTTTGACGATTTTACCGAGATCAAGTTTCACACGGATCCGTATAAGCCGGAATCGACGCCGGCATCCTACTTTCAGGCCAAGGGCAGCAATCGGGTGGTCTTTTACGGCACGAACTCGACGGCCCATCGAAAATAAAAACCTCCCTCGCCGGGAGATTGCTCACGCCCGGGTGGATTCGAACCACCGACCCGCGGATTAGAAATCCGCTGCTCTAGTCCCCTGAGCTACGGGCGCCTGCTGTTAGTTTGTAGCAGAAAATGGCCGAGGGGCGATGGCTCGCTGAGGGGTCAAAGGATCAAGGAGTTCAGGAGTTGAGGTAGTGACAATCAAAGATACTTAACCCCTTAACCCCTTAACCCCTTCCGAACGGGTTCGGCGAAGCAGCATCCGCACATCCGGAAGCCCAAGCAGGGTGGCCGCGAGAAAGTAGGCACCGGCGCCGAGGGTGCAGAGGGCGAGGGTACCGGCGACGCGAAGGATGACTGGCCCGGCGAAGGGATCGATGAGCCAAGAGCCGACCTTGAGCGCTCCGATCAGGACGATGCAACTCAAGCCGATCCGCAACACCGCCTGCATAAAGTCAGGCCGGAAAAAGGTGCCCACGTGGCGTTGGGAGGCCCAGGCCAACTGGAGGATGTTCAGCGTGGCCACGGAGGCGACGGACAGTGTCAGCCCAAGGATACCGAGGTTGAAGACGCGGATGAGGAGGTAGTTCATTCCTATATTGAGAATGATCCCGGTCAGGCTGATCCGCAGGGGAATTCCAGGTTTGTCGATAGCGGAGAAGGCCGGGCTGACGACCTTGATACAGGAGTAGGAAACCAGACCGAGCGCATAGCCTTTGAGAGCGAGGGCGGTACGGGCGGTGTCGTCGGCGGTAAATCGGCCGTACTGGTAGATGGAGGCGATCACGGGCTCGGCCAGGATGAAAAGGCCGATGGCGGCGGGCAGAGTAAGAAAAAGGGTCTGGCGGACTCCAACCAGAAGGCGGTCGTGGAGGGCCTGCTTATCGTCGAGTGCCGCGTGGCGGGCGAGGTGGGGCAGGGTGACGGTGGCCACGGCCACGCCAAAAAGACCGATGGGCAGCTGGATCAGGCGGAAAGCATTGTTCAGGCAGGTGACGGAGCCGTCCTCGAGGTAGGAGGCGAAATATCCGTTTACCAGCACGTTGATTTGGATGGCGGCGGCTCCAACCGAGGCGGGTCCCAGCAGGCGCAGGACTTGTTTAAGGCCGGGATCCTTGAGGTCGATCCACCAGCGGGCGTGGTATCCCACGGAAATGGCTCGCGGCACCATCACCAGCCACTGGGCTAGGCCACCGACCAGGACACCGATGGAAAAGGCGTAGACGGATTTTGGTCCGAAGGCGGGATCCATCCACCAGGCCAGCAGCAGACCAAGGCCGATGGAGACAAAATTAAAGACTGCCGAGGCCAGAGCCGGCAGGCCGAAGTGGTGGAGACTGTTGAGGAGGCCCATGTAGACGGCCGCGAGGGAGAGGAAGAGGATGAAGGGAAAGAGAATCCGGGTGAGCTCAATGGTCAGCTCTGACTTTCCGGGGACGGCGGCGAAGCCCGGATTAAAGAAGTGAACGAGAAAGTCGGCCTCAAGAATTCCGACAGCCACGATGGCAGTGAGGACGATGAAGAGGAGGGTGTTGACGTTGTTGGCGAGGCGGTAGGCGGCGGCTTTGCCCTCCTTGGCGAGTTTCTGGGAGAAGGTGGTGACGAAGGCGGTGGAAAGGGCTCCCTCGGCGAAAAGGTCGCGGAGGAGATTGGGGATACGGAAGGCGGCGATCAGGGCGTCCAGTTCCTTTCCGGCGCCAAGGACGGTGTTAAGCAGAACTTCGCGGACGAGGCCGAGAATCCGGGAGGCCCCAATGGCCAGCATCACGCGGGAAGTGCCTTTGGTGCTCATGACTTGGCAAGACGATGGCGGCAAGCACTGAGCACCTCTTCGGGGGTGAGGCGGGTCATGCAGCGGCGGTCGAGGGGGCAGACCTTGAGAAAGCAGGGACTACAGGAGACCTTGTGGTGAGCGACAGAGATAGAGTCGCCCAGGGGGCCGGTCCAGGCAGGTTCGGTGGAGCCGAAGATGGCCACGCCGGGCCGACGGAGGAAGGCAGCAAGGTGCATCGGTCCGCTGTCGTGGCAGAGGACGAAGCGGGCGTGGGCGACCCAGTGGGCGAGATCGAGGGTGGTAGTTTTTCCGGAGAAGTCCTGAAGATCGGAACCATAGGCCTCGCGGACAGCGCGGCAGGATTCCACATCGCCTGGTCCGCCCATGAGGATCGGCTCGAAAGAATGTTCCTTCACGAGGTCGCGGATGACGGCGGCAAAGGATGATGGGTCCCATCGCTTGGCCGGGCCGTACGCCGCACCAGGAAAGACGGCGAGGTAGGGTTTGGTGGGAGCCTCCGCCGGTCGAGGCAGCAATGTCGGCGGAGCAGGCAGCTCCTTTTTCCCTTTGGGCAGGCCCAGATCCTCAAGAAGCCCGAGATACTGGTCAGCCACGTGGACGAAACCGAAGGGGGAGGTGCGCCGCGGGCGGTTCTCGGAAAGAAGAGAGTTGCGGAAATTCCGTTCGAATCCGGCCCGGTAGGGCACCGGGAGAATTTCCAGCGCCACCCGCAAGGAGTTAGGTAAAGCGACG
>JACCDG011299820.1_pt1 | contig 22237 bp, 32 predicted proteins | sample 7442471 | NCBI WGS metagenome assembly JACCDG01 (sample SAMN15323444, study PRJNA562643) | freshwater metagenome | isolation source: river surface water | place: USA:Blue River Watershed | collected 2017-08-17 | reverse complement strand
CTGTCTGCTGCTACCAGCTTCACCAATGCCGCCTCGCTGCTGACCACTGGCTTGGCGTTGACCGGTTCTGCCGCCGTGACTTGGGACGCCACCGCCTCCCGCTTTGTTGTCACTTCCGGCACCGATGGGGCAACTTCGACCATCACCCAGGCAACCGGCACCTCCGCCGAGCCGCTGGGCCTGTCCGCTGGCATCTTGTCTCAGGGTGTGGATGCAGACACTCCGGCCACTGCTATGGCGCGCATCAAGGACCAGTCTTACAACTGGGCCAACTTCATGACCGTGTTCGAGTGCGATCTGACCGAGCATGAAGGTTTTGCGCAGTGGGCAAACACCCAGAACAAGGGTTATGCCTATGTTGCGTGGGACAATGACGCCGGATACAAGACCACCAACAACGCCGCCGTTTTCGGATCCATCGTGGGTTCCATGAACTACGACGGCACCCTGGTGATCTACGGCGAGGCCGAGCATGCAGCTGCTGCGTGTGGTTGGGCTGGCTCTATCGACTGGCAGGCCGTCAACGGGCGGAGCACCATGGCGTTCCGCCAGTTCTCCGGGCTGGAGCCCTCCATCTCCAGTCTGGCCGACGCCACCGCTGTACTGTCCAACAACGCCAGCTACTACGGCGCCTACGTTGATCGCGGAGAGGGCAACGAATATAGCATCATGTATGACGGCCAGATGAATGGATCAAGCTTCAAGTGGGCCGACTCATTCATGTCTCAGTTGTACCTGAATGCCCAGCTGCGCCTGGCCATCTTCAACGGCCTGCTGTCGGTGAACTCCGCCCCGTACAACGCTCTTGGTGACACCCTGCTGCGCTCCTGGTGCCAAGACCCGATCGCTGAGGCGCTGAACAACGGCAGCATCCGCACCGGCGTGTTGCTGAGTAACGCCCAGAAAGCCACCATCGCCCAGCAGGCCGGACTGGACATCAGCTCAGACCTGCAAAGCAAGGGCTACTACCTGCAAATCCTGCCAGCAACCGCCCAGGTACGCGGCCAGCGCAAGAGCCCGCCCATTAAGCTGTGGTACATGGACGGCGGCAGCATTCAACAGATCACCCTGGCGTCTATCGCCGTACTTTAAGGAGAGACGACCATGGCTCGTACTATTACCAGCGCGGATAGCGTTTTCATCCTGAGTTCGGCAGACTTCGCGCTGGCTGCCACTCAGATCCAGGGCTACGCTGCCGACGCAGCGTTTGCCACCGATGAGGCGGACACCGCTGAGGTTGTGCTCGGTGTTGATGGCGTCATGTCTGCTGGCTGGGTGCCGCGCATGTACACTCAGACGATCACCCTGCAGGCTGACTCTGTCAGTATCGACATCTTTGACGGCATCGTGCTGGCGCAGGACGCCAACCGCACCGTGTTTCGCCTCGGTGGTGTCATCACCCTGCCTGGCACTGAGCGGTCCTATACGCTCTCGCGTGGGGTGCTTAACCGGCACACCTCGATCCCGACTGCGCAGCGCACCTTGCAGCCCAGGACGTTCACGATTACGTGGGAAAGCATACTCCCCGCCCCTCTGGTATAATCCCAAGGCGGCCAGATGGTCGCCTTGATTCTTTCTATGGCTGGCGTCTGCCGGCCAATAACTGACGATGAGATGAGACGATGAGACGCACCAAGACTGTTGAAATTGCAGAAGGCCGCGATGTGGGCAAGAAGTACCAGATCACCGAGATGTCAGCTGAGGCGGCGGAGTGGTGGGCGTTTCGGGCGCTGCAAGCCGTGGCGTCCAGCAATGCGGATCTGAATCTGCAAGCGCCGATGCGTGAGCTTGCCGTGCAGGGGATCAAGGCTCTGGCCGGGGTTGCTCCGGATATGGCGCGTCCACTTCTGGACGAAATGATGTCCTGTGTCCAGATCATGGTGCCAGCCACTCAGAAGCCGCGCACCCTGCTGGATGGTGATATTGAGGACGTAAAGACCCGCTTCATGCTGCGCAAAGAGGTGATGGATCTGCATCTGGGTTTTTCTACCGGTGGCGAAGAGCAGATCTAACAGTCGCCGAGCAGGCCGGAGGGAAAGGGGTTGAGATGGCCCCTTATTCAAATACCCCTGGCATCATCGCCACCCTGGTTTCAGCACGGCTCGCCACTCTCAACGAACTGCAGACGATTTACGGCCCCTATGATGCCTATAGGATGCTTGAGATCCACCAGATTGACCAACTGAATATGGCCCGAGTCCGCGCTTCTGGTGCGGCAGGGTAGGAGGCCGAATGGCAACAGTGATTGATAGCCTGATCGTGACCCTAGGGCTGGATAACAAAGACTTCCAGCAGGGCATGAAGGACACCGAGGAAGGACTGTCCAACACCCGAAAGAACACTGACCGGGTGGGCAAGCAGATCGCAGCCTCCGGCAAGGACGCCGCCGAGTTCTTTGGCCAGATGCAGCGCTCGGCCATCAAGTTCTTTGCGGTGCTCACGACCGGGAAGGGGCTACTTAACTTCACTCGGGATGTGGTAAGCACCGGCGGCAACCTCTACAGGCTATCTCAAAACCTTGATATTTCTGCCGATACACTGCATCGGTGGGGGCGGGCCGCCGAACTAAACGGCGGAAGCATGGAGGGCTTTCTTGGCACCTTACAGAACCTGGGTGGCCAAGTAACCGAAATCTTCATGAAGGGTGATAGCGCGATCACCCCCTACCTACGCCAGCTTGGTGTGAGCGTCACAGATGCAGCCGGAAAGGCCAAGCCGCTTACTGATATATTGGCGGACATCTCCAGCGCCACTGAAAAGGCATTCCCAAACCAGCAGCAGCGGTACTCATACCTCAAGCAGATGGGCTTTGATGAGGGTACCGTAAACCTTCTCGTCAAGGGTGGCAAAGAGCTTCGCAATGTAATAGCAGCCCAACAGGAATACAGCGACAGGGATAACAAGGCCTCCTTTGAAGCTGAGCAGACCTGGATCAAGGCCCAGCAGAGACTGGAGAAACTAACCAGGGATTTGGTAATAAAAATACTTCCGTCTCTTGAGCGCATGATAGAGGCGTTTGTAAAGTTCGCAGAAGTGATAATTCCTCCACTATCTCAAGCGGTTGATATATTCGCCGAGCTGGACGAAAAAACGGATGGGTGGAGCACGTCACTGTTGCTGGCCCTGGCTACGCTGCGACTTATCGGTGGCTCGGCGGTCATTGGCGGGATTGCGTCCCTGTCCGCCACCATGGCAGGACTTGCCGCTGGCGCTGCGTCTCTGGCGGCCCCGCTTGGCTTCCTGCTGCACTCTGGTGGACTTAATAAGGGTGAGGATGAAGAGATCCGCAAGCTGCAGGGCGATAACTACATGGGGCCGACCATTGAAAACAAAGGCCCGGACATGACCGGCGTTGACAACTCATCTCCGGCGAGGCGAAACCTAAACCCAGGCAATATCAACTTTGCGGGGCAGGAAGGGGCAACAAAGAGCGGTCGCTTTGCAAAATTTGAGACTGTCGAGGCTGGCGTTGCCCAGATGTATAAGCAGCTTGCCAAGTACGAAAAAGGCGGCCTTAACACGATCGAGCAAATTATATCAAAGTGGGCCCCCAGTAACGAAAATGACACCGAGGGCTACATCAAATTCGTGTCGGACAAAATGGGGGTTGCTCGCGACTCTCAGATCTCGATGACAAACCCAAGCCAAGCGGCGGCGCTGATTTCCGCAATGGCCAAAAAGGAATCCGGCTGGTCTCTGACAGAGCGTCAATTGTGGGGAGGCATAGGCCAGGCATTTCCCAGAGACAAGATTGGCGACAGGGGGGCGGCACAGCCAACAGAGGTAAAGCAGCTGGATGGCAAGCCGATCGAAATCAAGCCAGCAGAGGTAAAACAGCTGGATGTTATCCAGGGAAATGCACAGACGCTCGAAGAGCAGGTGACAATGAGCGACCTCCTAATGGGGCTTGGGAGTCGTGAAGCCTGGGGGGATCCCCATGGTGAGAAGCAAGTCCTAAGCGGGATTAACATGGCGCAAGGCGGAGGTGGTGGTAACTCGTCGGTTAGCATTGGGCAAATCACAGTGAACACCCAAGCAACAGATGCTAGAGGTATTGCGTCTGGACTGAAAGGGGAGATTGTGCGACAGCACGATGCGGGGCTGAGGTGAGGGAAAGGGGCCGGGTGGCCCCACATACCCCGCCAGCGCCTTTTGTGCAATAATCCCAACAGCAAGCCGACAAGGCAAACCAAGGAGTCAACATGGCCGGAATACCTGGCTTCCCAGTTCTCAAGAGTGGAAAGATACCGGCGCCGATCACCAGCGTGTTGAGCTCGGCCATCGGGTCACTGTGGTCTGCGCTGTTCCCGGGCGACAAGTGGGGCATCTTCGAGGCTGGCAGCGAGACCGCCAAGGTGGAGGTGGATTCCATCGTGGAGATGGGCATCAACGGATCCGCAGAGGCATCCAGCTATCCTATCGAGAGCGGCAACTTTACCAGTTACAACAAGGTGCGCAACCCAACCGCCATGCTGATCCGAGTCACGAAGGAAGGAACGGCGGCCACGCGGGCCTACATCACTGACTGGCTCGAAACAAACGCCGCGGCGCCAACCCAATTTGATATCGTAATGCCGGAGAAACGCTATAACGGGTACACGCTGGTCGAGTACCGTATCCTGCGCGGGGCTTCCAGCGGGGCGGGGATGATTGTCGCCGACCTGATGATGCAGGAAGTTCGCGAGACCCAGGCTGCCTACAGCAACAGCAAGATCTCAGACCCGAACAATGTCCCGCCAACACCTACTGCGCGCGTGCAGCTTGGTGAGGCTATCGAGCCATCCCAGGAGATTCAATGGCAATAGAGCAAATACCACTGCGCGCCGTGCCAGCCCAGACTGTGCAGGTGACGCTTGCCGGCCAGCCGGTGACCATGTACTTGCGCCAGCTTGGCGGTCGCCAGTATCTGAGCGCGTCATGGGCCGGGCAGGTGCTGTGCGACACCGTGTTGATGGTGAACCGATCCGCAATTCTGCGCGTGCCGTACACCGGTTTTATCGGTGATATCGCAGTCAATGACACCCAGGGCGACGACGCGCCCGACTACACAGGATGGGGCAGCCGGTGGCAACTTCTTTTCAATCCAGAGGCTTGAGGTTTACCTTCAAGATGCGCACTGGGTCATTCGCTGGCCCTGGCGAACCAGATACGGTTGTATATGAGGGGTTCCGTTCGTCGGTGCAGATTAACGCGCCGGGTGGGTGGCAGAATGCCACGGCGAGGGTGAGCATAAAAGGCATGGCGAGAAATGTCATGGAGCGCCTGACGATAATCAACTATACAAACATGGAAAGCCAACGTAATGAAATAACCATTGACGCCACTGGTCCGGATGGTGAGTACAACGTTCTTTTTGTTGGCACCATAGGCAATGCTTTTGTTGATTACAATGGCGCCCCAGACGTCTCTTTTGTGATTGAAGCATATCAATGCCTGTTTGACGCAACGCAGCCATCGCAGCCAACATCATGGCCTGGGCCAAATAAAGTTGGTGATATGGCAGCAAACATAGCGGGGAAATTTGGTTACAGATTGATAAATAACGGCGTTGACACAACAATAACAGATCAGGTGCTCGTGGGTTCTTACTACAACCAGTTGCGCGATCTTTGTCATAATGCCAGATGCGCCCTATGGGTGGATAGCAGAAGCTTTACGGCGTCAATAGCACCAATAAATACACCACTCGAAGGGCCGGAAGTTGAAGTTGGCGCTGAAACGGGTTTGATTGGGTGGCCAACACCGAACCACCTTGGTGTGTCTTTCATGTGCCTATACACCCCGGCCATTTACCACGGAGGTGTAGTGAAGCTAACGACGTCAGTTTCAGTTTCATCGATGCACGCGTCGCCTGAAAAATCAAATCAGTCCGGTGATTCGGTTAGCCTTAGCGGAAAGTGGTTTGTAGCTGGCATGGAGATAATTCTTGATTGCGAGACTCCGGGTGGTGCGTGGTTCATGAATCTAACGTGCTACGGAATTAGACAGGCTGTGAAGGTGAGATGACATGGATGATACCAACAACCCACTGGCCCTCCCGTCAGATTTCGACAGCGAGCAAAACGGCCTTAAATTTGCCATCGAACAGGCCATGCTAAAGCTACAGACATCCCTGCCGGTGCGGGTGATGGCCGTGCGTAATGCCGGGCTGGCGCCGGTGGGTCAGGTTGACATCAAGGTGCTGGTGGACATGGTGGATGGCCAAGGTAACACCGTGCAGCACGGCACGATCAGCAACGTGCCGTACTTCCGCCTTCAGGGCGGCACCAACGCGGTGATCGTGGACCCAGTACCAGGGGACATCGGTATGGCCTGCTTCTGCTCTCGCGATATCTCGGCGGTGAAGTCGGCAAGGGATGCAGCCCCTCCCGGCAGCTGGCGATTCCACGATTTCAGTGACGCGCTCTATCTTGGTGGGTTCCTAAATGGCACCCCTACCAGCTATATACAGATCACCGAGGGCGGGATTTTGGTTCACAACACATCTGGTGTTAAACTTGGCGACACAAGCGCCGATGTGCGCAAACTGGTGGACGAGCGGTTTGTGGAGTTGTTCAACGGGCACACCCACGGCGGCGGCCCAACCCCGAGCCAAGAGATGGATGCAAACCAACTCACCACACTGACGAAGGCGAACTGATGGACACGATTTTTCTGAACCCGACCACATGGGATCTGGACGTTGATGCCTCTGGCAGCATTGCGCTGTCTTCGTCTGCCTACTCTGTGGCTCAGGACGTGGCAAGCCAGTCGCTGCTGTGGCGCGGAGAAGCCCCCTACAACACCGATGACGGCATCCCATACGAGCAATCGGTGCTTGGGCAGAGACCGGCGCAAGCCACCCTGTCGGCGTGGTATCAGCAAGAGGCGCTGCGCGTGCCTGATGTGGCATCGGCAACGCCCGTGCTCATCTATGAGCAAGCCCGAGGCGTGACCGGGCAGATCCAAGTCACTCTGACCGATGGAACCCAGATCAATGTCTAACGTCCCCAAGCTCACGATCACCTATCAAGGCATTACCGTTCCGCAGGCTACGGCCATCCGCACCGGGGTTCTTGCTGACTACAACGTGGCGTTTGGCGGCAATCTCAACGTCACCAGCAGCGCCACGCCGCAGGCCCACCTTGCTGATAACCTGACCCAGAACATCACCGATGCAAACTCCGCAGTATCATCCGTGGTCGCTGGAGTGGACCCGGCAACCAGTGAGGGGCGCTTTCAGGACGCCATTGGACGGATCTACTTCCTGACCCGCAAGGGCGCCACCGCGTCCGTGGTGAACGCTACGGTTACTGGGCAACCTGGCGCAATCCTGCCAGCTGGCGCGCTGGCGCGTGACATCAACGGCCTTTACTGGGCATCCAGCGGAGCGGTAACTTTCCCTGTCGGGGGCGTGACTGTGGTTCAGTTTGCGTGCACCACTGCTGGCCCTGTCCAACTTGGAATTGGCGAATTGGCCCGCATCGCTCAATCCTTACCAGGCTGGGACGCTATCAACAATACCGGCGCAGCGGTAACCGGCGCCAACGTTGAATCCAGAGCAGATTTCGAGGCTCGCCGTTTTTCTTCGGTATCCAAGAACGCCCACGGATCGGCGGCGGCTATCCGGGGATCGGTGTGGGATGTTCCTGGAGTGATTGACGTTTACGCCTATGACAACTTCCTTGGTACTCCCGTCATCGTTGGCCCAACCGATTACGAGATCCCCGCTAACTGCGTTTATATCGCAGCTGTCGGCGGCGCAGATGAGGATGTGGCAAAAGCGATATTCTTGAAAAAGGACGGCGGCTGCAATCTTACCGGAAACACCACGCTGGTGGTTCAGGACACAGAAAACAACGCAGTGTTCCCATACCCAGAATATACGATCTCATGGGAGCGCCCCGCATCGCTGCCAGTCCTCTTTAAGGTCACTCTGCGCAACACGGCATTACTGCCATCAAACATCACTGCACTTGTTAAGCAGTCAGTGATCGACACGTTCAATGGCCTGAACGGATTCCAGCGCGCCCGCATAGGAGGCGAGATTTTTGCATCAAGTTATTACGGGGCGATTGCCCAAATAGCGGCTTCTGTGCAAGTCCTATCCGTGCGCGTCGGAACCACGGTGGCAAATAACGACTCCGTAATGATTGGGATAGATCAAGCGCCAACAGTGTCGGATGCTAACATTGAGGTGGCACTAGCATGATCTCAATGAGGCAATATGCAGCGTCGCCGCGCATCAAGCAGCTGATCACCTACCACTCTGAATACTTCTCCGCTTCGTGGGTGGATGAGTTTTACAGCGTGGTGTGGAACGTCGATACCGCTCAGGGTTTTGGGCTGGATATCTGGGGGCGGATCGTTGGCATAGAGAATGGTAGATTCCTCCAGATAGACGCAGGGGTCTCCTACTTTGGATTCAATGACAACCTAAATCAGTCATGGCAGACATTCAATAACGGTACCTTGTATAATGGCATCGCAGAAACAAGATCCTTTGAATTGGCCGACCCGGCGTTTCGCACCCTAATTCTGACCAAGGCCATGGCAAACATCAGTGATTCCACCATGCCAGGGCTTAATCGAGTGCTGCAAAACCTATTCCCGGGGCGCGGCCGATGCTGGGTTAACGACTTGCAAAACATGACGATCCGGTATGTTTTTGAGTTCCCATTGCAACCATGGGAGGTGTCGATAATAAAGTCGGACTCGTTGCCGAGACCGGGAGGCGTGCTGGCGACTGTGCTTCAGGCTCCCGCCGAGTCATTCGGATTTTTTGAAGCTGGCGACAGCTCACAACCATTCGGGCAGGGGACCTTGCTCGCTAACGGAGACTTAATCAATGTCGGTGCCTGAACCAAGTAAAATCCTGACGCCGTGGGCTACGTCTGGTCTAAAAAACCAAATCCCTCAAGCTGCAAACCCCGTAACTGGAAACGCCGGTTATGATCAGGGGTTCCCAGCCATCAATATGACGGCCAAAGAGGCCGGAGGCATTCCGCCGTTTGGTCAAGACTTCAATGGGATCCTGAATGATATAACCAGTGCCCTGCAATTCTTTCAGGCAGGCGGGGTCCCTGTCTACGACCAGAGCTTTGCACTGGCTGTTGGTGGGTACGCAACTGGGGCAATGGTTCTCGGGTCGGATGGCTTAACCCAGTACCAAAACCAGGTGAATGGAAATACGAGCAACCCAAACACAGGGGGGGCAGGATGGCTTTCTGTGGTTCCATCTCAATTCCCAGTCGGCGCACCAATCCCTTGGCCTGCGACTGTTCCGCCTGCGGGCTTCATAGCAATGATTGGTCAGTCATTTAGTGCAACTACCTACCCAAGGCTTGCACAGGCTTACCCGTCGCTAGTTCTGCCTGATATGCGGGCAGAGTTTATTCGAGGTTGGGATGCTGGTCGTGGTGTTGACGCGGGCCGCACTATATTGTCTCCGCAGGGGGATGCGATCAGGAATATAACCGGGTCTTTTATCATTACAGATAACAATTCCCAGGTAGGGGGGATCGGAGGTGGTGCTATTGGGGCATTCGCGGCAAGCAATGATCTTGGAAAAATTCCAAATTGGGCTTCCGGATCAGTGCCTGGGACAAGGTTCTCCACCGCAACATTTTCAGCTAGTAATGTTGTTCCGACTGCTACCGAAAACCGCACTCGCAACATCGCATTTAATTACATAGTGAGGGCCGCATAATGAACGAACAACGTGTAATTTGGGGTGAAGATGGGTTCGCTTCTGAAAGTGGATGGGCTTTTGCTCATTGCATCAATCAGTCAACGGGTGAGTTGATTTACTCCCAGGATGTTTGGGTTGTAATTGGAACTGGGCTTCCAGCGGGTGCTTTTTTGGATTCGCCTCCTCAACATGAGCAGGGCAAGGCTATAGTTCGTAAGAATGGAGCGTGGGCATTAGTAGATGACCTTCGCGGGATTACCGCGTACAACAAGCAAACCAAGCAGGGTGAGATGATAAGCTCCCTTGGGCCGCTACCATCAGATCTTACCCTTATTGCCCCAACATCTCGGTTTGACGTATGGGATGAGGATGATGGATGCTGGGTTAAAGACGACAAGGCGGAGCAGGACTGGCTGACACAGCAGGCAACCTATCGCAGAACCTCTTTGCTTGGTGAAGCGAGCAATGAAATAGCGGCGCTGATTGATGCGCTTGACCCAGAGATAATCTCTGACCCTGATGACAATAATCAGGTGAGGTTGATTAGCTGGAAGGTGTATCGAGCTAATTTGGCCTCGGTTGACTGCGCATCACACCCAGTCCAGTGGCCCGAAAAGCCATAACAAAAGGCCCCATCACAGGGGCCCTTTTCATTTCCGCATCATATCCTTGTTGGCACTTGCTCGGGTTGACCCAACCCAGTACACCACGCAACTGGCCAGTAGGCCGGACACTTGCCCCGCCATGTAAACCACAATATCCTTGTTCTCCCCCGGAATGGCCCAGATGAATAGGGCCCCCACGATGCAACCGAACATGGCGCACATCACCATTGTGATGACGGACGGCATCCAGTGGTGTTGATGAGCCTTGCGCGCGTCCTGCACGTCTGCCGTCTCGATGCGGAACCGGTCAACCTCCATTTCGGTCAGGCGCTCCTGATGGCGCAGCTCAACCTCCCGAAGTTTTATCGCCGCCTCGGGATCCGCCTTGATGGCGGCCATGATGTTGTCCGGGGTTGGGGTGTCGATGCCGAATTGGTTGGCGATCATGGCTCCCACTGCTGCGCCTGCTGGGCCGCCAAGGGCCCCGCCGAGTATTGGTGCCCCCATCTGGATTGCCTGCTTGCCTATGTCCATCCAGTTCATGACGTCACCACCTTGCATGCCACGGCGTAGAGCTCATCCCAGGTCTGGCGGTGCGGCTTGCCCGGGCGCCAAACCCGATGATACAGATCCCACGCTGCCTGGACATCGCCGATTTCTGGGAGCGCCTTGGGGTCGGTGTAGAGCAGCAGTCGGCCAAGGCCGAACGCCAACACGTCGTTGAACTCCATGGCCTGGAATATGGCGGCGCGGTCGAATGGTACGGCCAGGGCCTGGCAAAGGGATTGCGCCGGGGCGCTGGATGCCGAGTGAGTCATCACCCCCTTCACGCCGCCGCCGGATTCGAATTGCAGGAATGACTTGGCAGGGCCGCCGATCTGCTTGCGATGGGTCAGGCGGCTTTCTTGCAGCCCGATAGCAAGTAGCATGGCTGTGGCCTTGTCGCTCGTCATCTTGGGTGGAAGTATGGCCATGGCGGGGTTAATGGCGTACTCGATGATGGCTGCGCATCGCTGCGCGGTGGTTAGTGGTTGCATGGGCTACCCCTTATTGCGAATTTCGGTTTGGTTTCGTAGTTGCGTTGCAACTTCTGCAACGGCGGCATCTTTAACGAGGGCAAACATAAACCAGAACAATGCGACCAACACTGCGCCGTAGAGGATTTTTTTCCCGTGATCTTTCACGCCATTGGCGCTGACTTCTTCCTGGTACTTGCGATCCAGCCACTCTAGGCGCTTGCGCACGTCAGCCTCAGTGGATTGCCCGGTCATGTTGATGTTGATCATCTTGCGCTGGTCGGCCTGGATCTGCTCGATGGTCTGCTCCATCCTGTCTTGCCTACTGGCAAGCCTGGCGGTGCTGCGGGAATTCTCGTCGACCGCTTCAACCAGCTTGGTCAGGGTGACAGTGTTCTGTGATAGGGCTTCGGCCATCCTGCCGAGCTGATAGGCTCCCTGCGGATCGTGGCCTGGGGGTGTTGGCGTCATCATGGGTCCTCATCTCGTCATTGAGTATATTATCACACAGCGCCTTGACATTCTAAACTAGCTCATTTATTCGCCCAGGGGATGCGCGCCACCTAGCGTGGTATTATTGGATCTCGGCGATGGCGGTTTGTCAGCGCCAGACAAAGGAGGCGTTTATGGCAAGAGAAAGATGGCCGGTGCTTGCGCCGGATGGCAGCGAAGTACTGCCGGTAACGGATGGTGTCTACTACACCAAGGCTGGAATGGGGGGTTCAACCGCCGATAACTGCCAGGTGTACGTGGAGCTGTTCACTGATGCAGCTGGGACTGTTCTGGCCAGCCCTTCTGCTGGCACGATAAAGCCGGAAGGATCGCCCATGGGGCAGGCGTGGCTTGCACCGAGCTCGGGGGCCACGATTAACGCAGTAGACGTGAAAAACGTCAGCGCTTACACCCCGTCCGTTTTCTTTGGGAGAATGGATCGTGGGCGCGTGACGCTGGCGGGGGTCACCGGAGCTGTGACTGCCAGAATTACTTTTTGGAGGTTTTGATATGCCGTACTCTCCACCTGGGGTGCCAGGGCCAGCAGGGCCAGCAGGGCCAGCAGGGCCAGCAGGGCCAGCAGGGCCAGCAGGGCCAGCAGGGCCAACTATAAGCCAGTTCCAGCAGGATATACTAAGTGCAACTGGGAGCCTTTCCGTTCCAAGCGGTTCGTGGGTTAACTTCGCTGGATTCCCTGGCGCCGTTGTGCAGCCTGGTGGAACGGCTGGAATAATCGCAAATGGCCTTGTCCTGAAGTTCCCTCCGCTGGTTGGGTTTAGCCAGGTGCTGTTCTCGTTCCGCATATCCGGAACCATAGGCGGAGCCTCTGGAACTGCTAGAGAGTGGCAAATCCAAACAAGACGACCAGACGGTGTAACCGTTGTCGGTTCTGATGGGAACGTAAAGGTTGATGGAACAAGCATAAGCAACAGGGACACCGTGCTTGTCAGCTTCACTAACGGAGTTTCAGACCCATTCAGTGTGGATGGGATACAGGTTGGAATGCTAAACAACTCTGGCCAGACCATAACGCTAACAGCCATAGATGTTAGGATCCAGAGAATCATCAACCCCCAGCCATAGCTATGCGTATAAAAAAAGCCCCTCAATGAGGGGCTTTCACTTATCACAGGAGATAACACATGCAATCAAAGAACAATGGCACAACAACAGGGTATAGCACAGCACAACAACAGGAGTGAATCACATATCAGCAAATAGATGCTATGTCACTGCGTTATTTTTGTCAATGCTCCCTCTTGCTTTAATTCCTGTACTGCCTATTAACCGGCCTGAACTCGCAGTAATTGCCACTCCTCCACTCGGTGGTGTAGCACTGCGGCACATACGGCTTGGGCAGCGCGTGGCGCACCCCTGGCTCGTGATGTGCTACCGGCACAGACAGGGCCACCGATAGCAGGATCACCCATATCGCAATCGGTGCTGCCAGCCACGCTGGGTGGATGCGTGACATGGCGGGGTAGTAGTAGCGGTGCATTATTTGGGGTCCTTGCGGTATCCGGCGTCGTAGAGCTTTGCAGCGACTAGACCAAACATCAAGCCATCAACGCCAGCAACTTGGCACATCTCCTCGATCGCCAGCTCGCGCTCGGTGCGGATGGGGCGGAATTCGCAATTATCTACTTCAACAATTGCCGAACCATATTCAATAACTGAATTTCCTTTTCTGTTGAATCCAATCATAAAACATGGATTCCACCTATCGGCAACTCTGACTTCACACTCCACCCCAACTGGCGGCAACTCCCCGCGCTCGAACCAGTTGTTGTCTTGTTGCTTTTCTGCTTGCTGTGTAGTTGCTTGCTGTGTCATGCCTTGCTCCTGATTGTCTTCGATGCTAGTTATTGGCTTGAATCTTTCCGGTGATTCCTGCCGCCGCTCCAGCGTGTCTCGCCAGTCGCCTAGGACCTCTCCACGCTCTTGGGTTGGGCGACTGGATTCGCCTTTACTGCTCCATGTGCGCTCACCCTTGATGGGCATAGTTCTGTACCACCACCAAGCACCAGTTCCATCTGCTGCGGCATCCTGCGCCAACCATTCCGCCCATTCCGGAGCATCCTTCCAGCTTGGCTTATTCTGAAGCTCGGCTCGGCGGGCGAGCCATTGTGCCTTGGAATATGGCTTTGCGTTGAGCACCGCATTCCACATGCAGTATGGATGATATTTAGATCCATCTCTTGTGTGCATATAGAGGTTGTCACCATTCTTCATTTTTAGCATGACTATAAATCCAAAGTTTCCGTCCCACACATGAACATTACGCGCAAGCCAGTCCAGATCTGTTTCATTACTCATTGCCTTCTCCTTGATTGCCTTCATGTAGAATGCGCCCACCCAGCTCACGAATCGTCTTGCCTGACTTCTTGGCAAGCAGAAATTCGATATAGGAGCCCTCCGACCGCTCCCAGCCCGGCAGCATGACCAGCTCGTCAGCCACCACAACCATTGGCAGGCAGATCTGCATGTATTGGCATTGGGTCAGGCCGTCCGGCAGTGTTGCCGGATTCAGAACGCTATTCCCCTGCTCGGCAAGCTCGGCTGCGACCTTGTTGAACAGCGGACGGTTGTGGTCTTTGATGCCGGACATTGGGCCGGCCACGTAGATGATGGTCATTGTTGTGCTCCTGTGTCTTTCGGGGCCTGATTGCCCCAGCAGTCCCAGCCGTCCGCAGCATCTCTGGCGAACAACTCAATGCGCGGCACACCCCCGCACAGTTTCTCGATCTCTTGACGGAACTCGTGAGGCTTTGCGCTGTGTCGGCCAACCCTAGCCTGAATGACAGCCCGCACAGAGTGGTCCTTGATAAGATCACCAAGCTTGCCCTTGACGCCAATCAGCGCGCTTTCCGAACCAGCCCTGGTGGCAAACCCCATCCCGAAGAACGGAATGCCTGTCTTGGTCAGCTTGCGCCACACAAAGCCGTTCATGTTTACCAGCCGGAATCCCCACGCCTTGCACAGATTGATCGCCTCCTGCGGCATGGCTCCGACCCACCACATAACCAGCAGGCAGTGATCGTCAGCGAGCCCGGCAACCGGCAGGGCAGCCATATCATCCAGGCTAGTGACCGTGTACTTGGACTCGGCGGAGCTTTTCATGGAGCCCCCAGTGTTTCGGTTGCCGAACTTCCAGGCGGGGTCGGCATAGATAACTCGGTACTTTCGAGGCGGGTTGTTGATGTCGATGTTCAAATGATTCTCCTGTTTACCGGCTGAGCACTAACATACGGACACTGAGACATCAGCACGACGCGCTCACGCTCACGCTCAATGGTGATGCGCCGCCCTATCGGCCTTGGCATGTTGTCGTTGCGCTGGATGGCCTTTAGCGCGTCCGGCGACAGAGCGGCGAAATAGGTCGCCCTGTGTTGCTGGTATTGCGCCTCGGCGCTGGTGAGGGCCTCAGTGAAGGTCATTTTCCTTGCTCGTCTTTCGCCATATCAATGGCAGCTTGAATCTGAAGATAAAGAAAAAGATCCCTGTTATCTTCACACTTTGGCAACGATAAAATGATGGGTTTACACCTATCTAGTAGACCAGCCATCACCCGCACCTGCGCCTCCAGCTCCTCGATGCGCTTTGCCATGCACAGGGGTTCATCAAATGATATTGTCACATTCGGAGTCCGGCGTTCTTTCCGAAGGATTTCGGCCTCCTCATCGGTAACCTCTGCCATCACCACCACGGGTGGTCGTGGTTGGCCAGCCACTTTCTCTATGTGCTGACGGATTTCCTCCCTGATCTCTTGAAATAACTGCTTGTCATTCATTCCCATATCTCCTTGTGCTGGCGCGCAATTCGGCGCATTTCCTGCTCCTCTTCCAAATCCCAGCGGCGCTTTGCTGCGGCCATGTTGGTTGCATGCGGTCGGCGGCATGGGTTGGCAAGCTCTTGATTGCGGCGAGCCTCGGCACTGCGAAGACGCTCGGCGAAGGCTTCGCTACTGGAGGGGCGGAGTTCGAAGGTCATTTTGTTATCATCTCCACGATAGACAAGGCAGATATAACAACGAGACCGAGTGAGGCGCCAAATGCAATCTCTCCTTTACCCATTGCTATAAGAAGCGCCCAAACCGAAAACAATAAGCACCAAGCCACAAGAAGCATCACTCCACCCCCTTTTTATCCAACACCACCATGCGGCAGTGGGTAATTCCCATGAGTTGGCGAGCCTGCTCCGGCGTGGCGCCCTGCACGTTGGAGATCTCGAATCGCCCGGTGCGGCGGTTGGTGCCGCTGATGCGGTAGGTTTTTGTCTTGATTGCCATTGGTGCTATCTCCTGCGTTGTTGACCCCTTAAATGTAAAACGCCCCTCAATAAATTGCAAGGCGTTTTGTGTATTATTTTGCGTTTTGTTGCTGAGCTACCGGTTGAACACCGCAAATCGCTTCCCGATGAACACCCGTAGCCGAGTGTTGGCCGCAAAGCGAGCCTTGCCGTGCTTGCGGTAGCTTAGAGGTTCGCCTTCCCACGCCTCCAAGTAGGCCCTGGCGTAGGCCGCGCACACCTCAGCGCGCAGGGACGGATCCAGGGCGCCAAGCTTGGCGGACATCCATTGCGCATCATCCGGGTGGTAGTTCCTCGGCATTTGACCCCAGCGCTTGCTGGGCGGCACTAGCTTTAGCTCATCGACCATGCTTGGCCACCCAAGCTCGCACCATCTCCATAGCCCCAGAGGAGCCCAAGGCCACCCCAGTAAACGCCCCGCCACCGGCGGAGGCAGCAAGATACTCCACTTGCTCCTTGCTGATGGATGAAAGCGTGTGGTCTCGCCGCTTCATCTCCATCACGATTGGCGGGCATACTGGGATGATCACATCACTAGCCCCGGTGTTCATCCCCTCTTGCTGGTGCTGATACCCCTGTCGCTTAGTGCGCTTCCCCTCGTTGCGTATGTGGGTTGCCACCTTGGCCAGCTCGGGGAACTCGGCCCGCAGCTGACAGAAGAAGCTGACCGCCTCGGCCGCCTCAAGGGGGCACCTGCCTCGCCAGCTGGGGTCGCCGTAGAGGGGGATCGCGTGCTTGGATAGGGTGGTGAGGTTCATTTAGCCTCCATTATTATTTTACAAATATTTGGATAAATACGCAGGTCGATGGCATCCATGCTGGGCTTAAGCTCTATGGCTAAGTTATTTTTCCTGTCCCTCCATGCCAGATGAGCTTCTAGCGGGTCACTGAAATAACCTATAAAGCTGTTGCCAGATAAATTTTTGCATTGAGCCATGAACATTTCTTTTCTTTTGTCATATGTAACACCAATAGGAAGATTACCTCGGTTTGCACCGCAATCTAGAGTAAATGTATTCAGCCATACCGGAACATAAAGGCACTCATTTGGGCCGTATTTTTTATTGCCTATGACCAGCAAATCTTTATCTAAAGCCCATCCATCGCGATGGTTTAAAATCCACCATTTACGGAAAGACATGAAACCTAGCCATTCATTACAAACCGCAGCACCACGATAAGTCGGGTTTCTTTCGTGATATTCTCCACTGTATGCCCTGTATAGCATGGCTGTCCATGCCGAATAGGCGGGGCACATTGTCTTTACTCCATTTATTCTTGGTACCGTCATATAATCGGCATCATTGATGCCAATACCCACAACCATGTTATTGGATGGATTAGCCTTCCTGAATTCATTTCTCAATAGCTCAGTTAATTGCACTCTGCTCATATAAAACTAACCCCCTTAACCTGAAAACTATAATACCCATTTTGCCCCATTACCTTTTTTACTTTAATCGTTTTTGGTATGGCGCTCCATTCGGCACACTCAATGTATTCATCACTTATTGTTTCAACTTCAAAGCCATTCCTTGTGGCTAATTTATTGAATATCCAGTGGGCGCCCTTCGTGTGCCAGGCGGTGATCGCCCCGATCTCCGTCTTGTAGATCACCTTCAAGCTGTGCTTGCCAGCCTGCCCAGTGTACGGCTCGTATTTGATGTCGAGGCACAGCAGGTCTTTGGTCTCGCCTTCGGCCATGATCCCCGCGACTCCGGCTTTCTCCGTCAACTTCTCGTTGGGGTCAACCAACCGGATCTTGCACTCAGTGCAGTGCCGGGCCGCTATGTCATTCTCGGCAAGGCAGTCCGGACACATCTTGAATGAAAAGCGGTGAGTGCATGGGTATGCTACCCCCTTGATCACCGCCGCCTCCGGGTTGCTGCACCTGCGGGAGTAGTGCGCAGGCACCGGAACCTCCTTGCTGTCGCAGTCGCCAAAGTCGTCCTTGGTGGATGGGTCCATAACCCGGGTTGTCAGCACCATACCATCCCATTCGCATGGGTCGCCCTCGGCGTCAGTGGCGACCACTCGCTCGGTGCCGGACACCAGGAAGTTGCCGAACCGGTCATGCGCAAGCCCGGTGTACATCGGATCGTTGCGACGCTTCTTCATGCTAATGGCGTGGCAGGCTGGGCACTCGACCTGGATCTCTACCGCCTCTCCTGATGCCTTGCGGGTCTTGATCTCCGGCGTGAACACGTCCGACTCCAGGCCGTGGCGCTTGATGTTCTCGGCGTAGTCAAGCACCAGGCAGTCCGCCTTGCTGTCGTGCAGGCGCAGACCCCTTCCAATGATTTGTTGCAGAAGGCCAGCCGACTCTGTGGCTCGCAGGATGGCCACAACATCAACGTGCGGGGCGTCAAAACCTGTGGTCAGCACCGAGACGTTGACCAGATAGCGCAACTTGCGAGCCTTGAACGCCTGAATGATGGCCTCGCGATCCTTCTTCTTGGTTGACCCTGTGACCACTGCGGCCTGGTCCTGCGGCAGGTATCCGGCGATCTCCTCGGCATGGCTGATGGTGGCCGCGAAGATCATCACCCCCATTCTGCCCACCGACATGCTGACCACCTTCTCGATGATGGTCTTGGTCTTGGTGCTCTTCTCGAACGTCAGCGCCGTGGACTGGGCGGAGAATCGGCCAAAGCGGTCAGTCTCCAGGGTGCTGGTGTCGTAGTGCTCGCCAGCATCCTCCCCGATCACCGGCTTGGTCAGGAAGCCCTGGGACACCAGCTCACCAGCAGTCACTCGGTACACCAGCCGCGAGTAATACGGGTCGATCGCCTTCTCTTCGTCATAGAACATCGGCGGGTCAATGGTGTGGTCAGCTGCATAGATGTAGCCGGTGCCCATCCGGTACGGGGTGGCCGTCATGCCGATAACCCGCAACAGCTCGTTGATGCGCTGGCCGCCCAGCTCGTACTCCTGCACCCGCTTAATCAGTTCAAGCATGGTCGGGGTAATGCCGTGCGCCTCGTCCACAATGATGGCGCTGACACCCATGTGAGCGATCTTGTCGATACTCTTGAGGGCGGTCTGCGGACTGGCGAAGATCACCTGATGGCGCAGGCACTTCGATCCGGCGCTGGCACAGTAGATGCTTGTCTGGTAGCCATAAGCCTGGAACTTTGCTGCATTCTGCTCCACCAACTCCTTGCTGGGCGCGATACACAGCACCCGCTTATTGGGCGCAGCCTTGGCCATGTAGGCTGCAAGCTCGGCCACTATGAGGCTCTTACCCGCACCAGTTGTTAGTTCAAGCAGGCACGGAGACAGGCGGCGGCGTATGTGCTCGATCGCCGCATCGACGGCCTCTTGTTGGTATGGGCGGAGGGTGAATCCCATTATTTTCCCCCTGATATATCCATTGCGTTGTTCATTGCATTATCCCCTGTGAGAGAAAGGCCGCGCGCGGCGGCCTGGGTGTTTCTTAAAAGCCAATGTCATTCGGGCTATCAATCGGCGTGCCTTGGTATTGCTGTTGGGCCTGCGCTGTCTGCTGGGCCTGCTGCGCCACCTGCTGGCTAGACTGCTGACCAACCGGCGGCAACATCCTCTCGCGGAGGTAGCCGAAGCCGCGCACAAAGTTGATCTCCCGGCCATCATCCTCGGCAACCAGCAAGCCAAACTTGACCCGCATGTGCGCATTGCCGACCCAGTGGTCTTCGATATTCTCTGTGGTCAGCTCAAGGCGGCCATGACTGAGCGGGAAGCCGGCTTGTGCATCCAGCACTGACAGATTCTTCATGGCCAAGTCACGCTTGCCAGCGTCCATGTCGTACACTTTGGCGTTGTAGCGGTACTTCTGGTTGTAGAACTCGCCCGGGGTGGAGATTACGAAGTTGATATAGCAGGATTGCACCGCCTTACCTTCTTCGATCCCGTTAAAGCCGCCTGTCACGATTGCACTGAGCTCGGTGCCTTCCGGAATAATCTTGTTCTGCCCATCAAAAAAGCCATCGTATTCCAGATCTTCTTGGGAAACCTGATTAAGAAAAAGTCCTGACATTTCATATCTCCTGTTGCGGTTTGTTGGCGCCGGGACGTTTGCTGCCCGGTACGCCGTTGACGAGATGAATTGAACAACATTGACGCTTTACTTGCAAGCTGTTTTTAGCAATAATGTTTGCATCTTTTACGGAGGGACAAAAAAATGACCGATGAGAACATCCAACCAGCCAAGCGCAAACGTGGTCGCCCGTTCGGTACGACCAAGGAAAACCGGTCGCGTGAGTGGCTGGAAGAAGACCAAGCGCGCATCCAGGAAACCATTAACAGGCTGAGGCACGTTAATGACGTTGCCGGGGTGCAAGTGAAGATCATCTCAAAGATGTCAGGCGTCGATGAGTTTCGCCTTTACCGAGCCAATCGCAAGATGGGCATGTATTACGGCAACGACAATCGGCATGTGACTTTCACGGACGCCGAGCTCGCCGCCATCAACAAGGCAATTGACGACATAAAGGCCGCCTTGTAGGTTTCGTCACCCAGGTGCTGGCCGCGCGCAGGGCGGCCAAATACCAATGCGGCAAGCGCAGGTAGACCGGCAAACAAGCTGGACACATGGCAAGCACAGGAAAACCACAGGAAAAAGCACATGACCAACATAAAATTCCCCTTGACCCTATCGTGTGGGTGCAAGGCGCTTTCAAATTGCCGCTGCTGGAGTGAGCGCGGCAACTCTGGTCGGGTTGATGGCGACAGCCCGATCGACCGGGTGCTGCGCGAGTTCAACGGCGCATGGCGCCAGACCCTGGAGAGGTATGGGTGCAAGTTGCCATCAGGCGGGCATCACGGCCCATGCCCGGTATGTGGAGGCAAGGATCGCTTTCGCTTCGATGACAAGGAAGGCCGGGGAACCTGGTTCTGCAACCAGTGCGACCCCCAAAGCGGCGGCGGCCTGCTGCTGCTGTCCCGATTCCTGGGTAAGCCCACCATCGAGGTGGCAAACGAGCTGCTTGGTAACACCCCTGAGCGCAGCCGCGCACCGGTGTACCGCTCGTTCGTGAGCGACGACCAGATCCGCAAGGCCAACCACGAGCTGGCGCGCAAGGGGGCGGAGGCCCTGTTGGCGTCCTCAGAGCTGAGCACCCATCCCTACATGTCAGATCGAGGCCTGGATGGTCAGTGGCTGGTGAATGGGGAGCCGATAATGGGCAAGGACAGGGTTGTTATCCAGCCGGGTGAGTTGATGCTGGTTCCCGCCTATAAGGCGGAGGGATACGGCTCAAAACTGGTGAACGTGCAGAAGATCAAGGCCAACAAAGAAAAGCGCCCCCTCTACGGCGGCGACATGGTGGCGGTATACCACAAGCTGGATGGGCATCAAAAGCTGATCGCCATCACAGAGGGGTACGCCACCGGCGTGACCGTCAACCAGGTGACCGGCGCAACGACCTACGTGGCGTTCCAGACTGGCAACCTTGCCTCGGTGTCGGCGTGGGTTGCCGGACAGCACCCCGGGGTGCCGGTGGTGTTTTTTGCTGATAACGACGAGCACGGAGCAGGCCTGCGTTACGCCAAGGACGCCGCCGCCCCGATCGGTGCGACCGTGGCCCTGCCGCCAGAGCTGGGAGACTGGGACGACTACCGGCAGGCGCACGGGGTGGAGGAAACCAAGGTTGCCATGCGCCAGGCCATTGCGGCCGATCGGGAGGCGTGCGGAGTGGTGGTCAAGCCAGTGCCTGTCCAGTCAGCCCCAGCGCCAGAACCAGAACCAAAACCAACACCGGAGCTCGTGCCGACCATGCCACCTGCAACCCCGTTCGGCTTCACGCTGCCAGGTGCCGCCCCGGCACAAGCCACCGCAAGCAAGCGCAAGGCGCAGCCAAAAGAAAGCGACCTGCCGCCAGGCATCGACTTCAACGGGATGGACATCGACACCCCGCCAGGGCTTGCCGGCCGGATCGTGGAGTACATCCGAGAGGGTGCCAACCGGCAGTTGAGCGGCGGGGCTTACTCCGCCATGGCGCTGCAGTGCATGGCGATGGCGGCTGCCGGTCTACCCGGGCTAGGCGGCACCAAGCTGTCACTGATCACTCTCACCCTGGGGATGTCGGCGGCGGGTAAGGAGTGGCCGCAGCGCGTGGTCAAGAACCTGCTGGACGCCCATGGCAAGACTATCTATGGCGACATTCGCT
>JACCDG011313102.1_pt1 | contig 22238 bp, 26 predicted proteins | sample 7442471 | NCBI WGS metagenome assembly JACCDG01 (sample SAMN15323444, study PRJNA562643) | freshwater metagenome | isolation source: river surface water | place: USA:Blue River Watershed | collected 2017-08-17 | reverse complement strand
GGCATCTGATTCAAAAAGGTGTGGATGCTACTTTAGATGAGTTGATTGAGCTTGCAACGAATAGCCAAGCTTTGATTTCCAAAATGGAGATGGAAGAAAAGCAAAGCACAGGGATTTCAAGTTTGAAGATTCGCTACAACAATGTCTTTGGCTACTATATTGAAATTACTCACTTACATAAAGATAAAGTTCCTTCGCATTATCAACGCAAGCAAACATTGGCGAATGCTGAACGTTTTTGTACTCCAGCATTATTGGATTTGGAGCGCAAAGTTTTAACTGCGCAATCACGTCGTGCAGATTTAGAATACGAAATATTTTCCAGTTTAAAATCCTGGGTGATCCAGCAAAGCTCTTCGATTTTGATTTTAGCAAATATTTTAGCTGAAATGGATGTTTTGACTTCATTTGCTTGGTTATCCATGGAGCAAAAATATGTGCGTCCTGTCTTTACCGATGGGTCCTTGCATTTGGTGGCCAGTCGTCACCCTGTTGTTGAACAACATGTGCGTTCGCAATTTGTGGCTAACGACTTGCGTATGGAGCCTGGCGATGTCCTGTTGATCACAGGTCCCAATATGGCGGGAATAAGTACTGTCATGAGACAAGTTGGTTTGATTGCATTGATGGCGCAGATGGGTTGTTTTGTCAGTTGTGAGGCGGCCAAGCTTCCATTATTTGATGCTATTTTTACACGGATTGGTGCCAGTGATTTTCTTTCCGAAGGTCTTTCAACTTTTATGGTTGAAATGACAGAAACATCCAATATGCTTCAGCAGGCAAGTTCCAATTCTTTGTTGATTTTAGATGAGATTGGTCGTGGGACGAGCACCTTTGACGGAATGGCCTTGGCACAATCTATTTTAGAATATTTAGCGACAGATCTTCATGCAACAGCATTGTTTGCCACTCATTACCATGAATTGACAAGATTGCACCAAGAGCATCGACAGATCCGCAATGCGCATATGACCGTCAGTGAAAAGCATGGAGAAATTCGCTTTTTGCATACATTGGTTCCAGGTCCTGCGGCGAAATCCTACGGAATTCAAGTTGCTAAATTAGCAGGAATGCCAAGTTCCATCACTCGTCGAGCTTCAGATTTATTGAAGACATGGGAAAAAAAGTCTTTAAAAAATCATGCTTCAGATGGAACAGCCCAATTGTCTTTACTTGATTTGGTGAATGAATCTGAAAAGTCAGTGACCGAGGAATTGGTTCAAGGCCCTGAACGCCGCTTGCTGGAGGAAATTCGAAATTATCCTTTGCTGCAAAAGAGTCCTTTGGAAAGTATTCAAAAATTGATGGACTGGCAAAGTCGTCTTAGTGTTGGTTCCAAATTTGATAAGTTTGATTCTTAATTGATTTGGCCACATTTTCACTGATGAAGAATAAATCCATAGGTAACTCGCTATACTGAGTTGTGATATTCAAGCCGCTTTGAAGATCGAAAAATAATCGATAGGAAGGGCTTTGCAGTAAGAGAGTTCTTGGAGATAAAAATAAAACTTCGGTGCTTTCAAATAAATCCACAGCTGCTTTGATCAGTGGTCGTACGGAAATTGTCACAGGTGCTTGGTTTGATGAACGTCGATAAATTAAAAGAGTATCTTGCAATTGAAAGCCGTAGTGATCAGAAATTTCTGAAGCAAGTAAATTGGATATTTCGGATTCAAATTGCAGATGTTTTAAAATGCGCCCCGTTTTTGTTTCTCGAAGTTCGAAGCGATTTCCATTTGCGATAGCAATGGCATCCCCATCAAAGACCCATCGATAATCCAAATTCGTATTGATTCTTGTATCCATATTGGGAATGGATTGAGGGTGGATGCCTGTTGGAAGACGGAAGATCACTTGGTTTTGAATATAATCCCATAAAACCAATTCAAAATTTTCATTGATGAAGGCTGCGTATTGAGCCGTGAGCCGAATATCAAAGATGACATTTGCAAGATCTGTTTTTAAGTGGTTCAAAACTTTTTGAGTGGTATGATCAAAAATCATGATGGGTTCAAGATAGCCCTTGGGTTGCTCTTCCGACATCAGAGAAAGGACAGAATCTGTTCCGAATTGGCTTCGTTCCGTCAGTGGACGATCGGAGATCAGTCGTGCTATTGGTTTTTGGCCTGGCTGATAGTTTTGCATTTGTAACCATGAATAAACAAATCGACCTTCAGAATTTTGTTGGCTGATCAGTAATCGTCCACCAAATTTGTGAAAAGCAGAGATCTCAATATCACGGATTTTTGTGATAAAATTATTAAAAAAAAGTGGATAGTCGTTGGACGTTTCTAAATCAATGACGTTCACATTTCCATTTGGTTCAATGCGAATCGCAGCTTTACCATCTCCAGAGGGGATGATGCGTTCTTCTTTACTGGCAAGATGAAGTTCCCATACTTTGCGAAATTTTAAGCGTTCCGTACGTCGATCGATTGGCTCGAAGAGGCTGTTCTCAGATATTTTTTGAGAAAAAAGTTTTTCAATTTTTTCAGAAATAGCATTTTCTAAAAAAATCTTTTCACATTTTTTTTGATTTTCTGATGCGACGGAGTTGGATGCAGCGCCAGCACTGATGATGGGGATGGAAATAAGAAGGAAGTCTCGTGATTTCATTGTGTGCATTCCTTTCCTTACTTAAGGCCTTGATTCGTAGTAGATTCAGATTTTTTGTTTGTCATGGGCTCATGTACAGCAGAGCGACATGTCAGCTTCATATTTGGAAAAGCTAGCTTTCCAAGCTTTTCTTCAGACTTCGCTTGCAAATAGGATTCAATTTGCATTTTAAGTAGATTTAGTTTTCGAAATTCTTTCAATTTTCCACCCGGAGTGATGGTGTAAGTGTACCAGTCTCGATCATCACCGTAGCTGGCATCAGAAATTTGGATGGAGCTCAGCTGATCCATTTCATGGAGTAAGTTGATTTCAAGTCGATCCACTTCTGTCTGAGCATCTTTCTTCATTTTTTCAACTTCGTCCCAAGTTTTATTCGCTTGAATCACTTGCAATTCCATCGGTGTACAGAAGATTCCTTTTTCAAGACAATCCAGTTTTCGAAGGACCTCGCTTTTTCGTGCGCACTTTTGTGCTAATTCCGTTGTGAAATAATCAGTTTGCCCAAAGTAAATATGCTTTTTCATTTCCTGATGGCAACGCTCTAGATCTTGGTAGGACTTGGATGTAAAATCAACGGACAAAAGACTTTCAAGAGCAGCATCAAGTTGTTCTCCACAATATTTTTGAATTCCATAACAGGCCTGTTGTTCCTGTGAAGACATGGATCCATTGATACTTTGATTTTCTGTCTGAGTTCTTCCCCAAGTTCGACGCATAGAAACCTCTTTGGTAAGAGCATCGAGTTTTATTTCTGCATCTCTAAGTTCGGGAGTTTGAATTTTATGTCCATAAATAAATAATCTTTGGTTCAAATGAATTAATTGTTCCTGGCAACTTAGATTCTCGGTCAAGATGAGAGGTTGAGCTTTCAAAGCTGTTTGCGTCGGTTCAGACTTTGTTTTCACTTCTGATGCGCGAGGCGGTATCTTAGTTTTTTTTGAGCTTGCAGCAGGAGCGAGTTGCCCAGCAAGAAGTAAGAATGTGAGCAGTGCTCCAGTGATCTTCATAAAAAGCTCCTTTAATAGTCACAGAACGATGACTTATAGTTTTCAACATTTCAATCATTACAAGTGCAAGACCCATACCAAGGCAGATCGATTCTTCCTAGCAAAGAAATCTTCAAAGAAGAGTTTCGCCAAAATTTGTTCTTCAGGTGTATGATCAGTAAACAGGTTTAGATGTGCAGAAAATAAAAAAGCTTTGAAACTCAAGCAAGAGCTTCAAAGCTTTTTTACGACCAGAGAATGGAAGACTTATTTTTGCGGTTGAGAATTTTTTTTACCAGCTTGAGTGCCGGTATGATTTCTCCAATTGAATTGGGGATCTGTTTTCATGCGATTTTGCCAGGCATCCCAACGTTTTTTAGGAAGTTTGTGAGAGACATTTCCCTTGTCATCAAAAATATCAGGGCTTTTACCAAATAAAAAATCCAGAACTTTACTTGCGACAGACATGGGAAACTCCTTCATCATCTTTTCGGCAGAATAACGAAGGATTCATAGAAAGTCCAAGGCCGAACCCATGCATCAAAATGCTTGGATCATTAAAGACTGTGAGGATTAGCGCAGGTGTCCACAAGATCCAGTTTTTCATCTTCGCTCATCGAGCCCTTCTTCGATAGACGGCCAAGACAATTTTGTGCAGCTTTTTGATAAGCCTCTTCGTAGCTTCCCTCTTGAATTTCAATAGAAAAGGATCCTGATTTGCTTTGAAAGTTAAATTGATATTTTTTTGAAATGGGGTTGGAAGAAACCCATGCCATGGCCGTTGATTGAAGTCCTATTAAAAGAGTGAGAATAATTTTTTTCATAGAGCCCCTCCTACCCTACTAACTAGCAAGTTGGGTGCCATCTTGGGGAACAGTGGTTCCAAAATCTACTTGAAATGACATAGGATTTTATGTCTTGTTCTGAGACATGTTTTTTTAACATCAGAAATGCATGAATTGTCATTCAACTGTCGAAATCCTAGTCAGGGTGGTGCTGAATCTTAGCTTTTCCTTCAAATCTTCCAAAGAGTCCTTAAGTCTTGGTCTTAGACATCCGAAGTCCTGTGTGTAGAAGAGGGGGATGGCTTATGAGTTTACAAAAGAAGTTGTTGGGATTGAGTGTGGGGATTTTGCTGATCTTTGGTGTGATCAATTTGATTCAATTTCGAGCCTCGACACAAAGTCAAAAAAAGAACTTAGAGTCCACCTTTGCTTTGCACAGTGAACATCTGAGTCAGGCCTTGGAAGCTCAATTTTATGAACGCTATGGTGATGTTCAGGCTTTTGCGAAGAATGCAGTTTTGCAAACAAAAGATACCAAAGCCATCACAGCTGCTTTGGATGCCTATGTGGAGCTGTACGGAATTTATGACCTGATTGTCTTTGTCGATCCACAGGGTCGTTGGATAGCCAGCAACAGTCTGAGTCCAGATAAATTGAAGGTGGATACTGAAAAATTAAAAAACATGTCTTTTTCTCAAGCTTCATGGTTTCAGAAAGTGATGCGTTCGGAGCTGACAGAAGATTCTTCAAAAAACTTCGTTGGAACTTTTGTTGAAGACCCTCAGTTTGATCCATGGATCAAAGCGACAATGGGGGAAGATCGTTGGGCCAGCGGATTTTCAGCCAAAGTGACAAATAGCAAAGGGGAAGTCATTGGCGTCCTTACCAATCGAGCAAATTTCAAGTGGGTGGAATACGAATTTGTGAAGTTGTATTCCAACCTGAAAGAAAAAGGTTTTTCTGAACTTGAACTGACAATGTTGAGTAAAAATGGAAACGTCCTTGTTCATCATGACCCATCAGAGATCAATAGCCAAAGTATTCAGCACGATCGTCGATTTTTAGGATCAATGATGGACAATAGTTCAGGGAATCCAGTCATTGCGAAGGTTTTAGCAGGACAAACTGGATACGAATCATTTTGGAATAGCAAAGAAAAAGTGAATCACATTGTGGGCTATGCTCATCTACATGGTGATAAGTTCATCGATAGTATCGGTTGGTCCGTCCTTGTGGATATTCCAGATCATGAGTTGCTCTCGGCAGTTCATCAAGCAGAAACCCAATTTTATTGGACTTCAGGACTACTTCTATTCATTGCTGGAGTCGCCTCATGGTTTTATGCACGTCAACTTTCAGTTCTTTTCAATCAACTTTCTGCAAAAATTTCTCGATCAACTCAAGTTGTGCAACAATCAGGTGTTGAGCTAGCTCGAGTTGCAGAGCAGTTGTCTGCAAACTCTTCAGAATCAGCCGCTTCGCTTGAGGAAACGGTGGCTTCGATCGAAGAGATGAATGGGATGGTTAAGGCAGGAGCAGATCAAGCTCAAGAGGCTTCTTTGTTGTCTGAAAAAATGTTGAATTCGGCACAAAGGGGACAAGAGCAAATTTTAAAACTGACGATGTTTATGGGGAATATTGCAAAAGACTCAAAAAAAATGGGTGAAATCATTGATGCCATCGATGATATTGCATTTCAAACGAATTTATTAGCACTGAATGCCGCGGTAGAAGCTGCTCGTGCTGGGGAAAATGGAAAAGGTTTTGCCGTTGTTGCGGAAGCAGTTCGTTCACTTGCGAGTCGAAGTTCTGCAGCAGCAAAGGATATCAGTGATCTTATTAAGGTGAATGTGAACAATGCCCATGAGGGACATCGGTATGCTCAAACAAGTGAAGAGGCTTTGAATGAATTATTGGTTCAGATTCAAAGTGTCACCACTGTGAATAAAGAGATCTCCGTTTCGAATGGAGAACAAAGCATTGGTATTTCACAGATTTCTCGAGCGATGAATCAGTTGGATCAGGTTGCTCAGCAAAATGCTGCAACAGCCGAGGAATTAACTGCATCCTCATCCGCTTTAACGCATGAGACAGAATCTCTGTTTTCAGTTGTTCAAGAGTTTGATCGAGTTGTCAAAGGAGGGGGGATGGAATCGGCTCCTTCATTCCAAAAGATGGACGAAAGACAGAGTAAGGTCAAAGTGGCAAAGGTGACAGCGGCGAAGAAGGAAGTTTCTGAGAGTGATCAGGTGGAGGATGAGTTTTTTAAATCCCGCAATGTTGCTTAAGAAAACATAACTTTGAAATTTTTCAATTCTTAGAGTTCTTGCCACGGCAGGGGTCTTGTGTCACAAACGTGGAATGAAGATCAAGTCACAGATTCCTGCGCTGTATGAACAACTTTTGTCGCGCAAGATTTTAAATTTTAATTTGAACGAGACTAAGGCTACCTGCCACAACTGTGCTATGGCCAAACCTGATCTGCGCCGAAAAACTCATTATCAAGCTCATTTAAAATGTTGTACCTTTACTCCCTTTCTTCCGAATTATCTGGTGGGAGCAATTCTTCACCATCAACTTCCAGGGGCTCTTGTTTTAAGAGCGAGAATTCAGAAACGCTGGGGAATATTGCCCTTGGGGATGGTGGCTCCCTACAGTTTTCAGCAAGAATATTTACCCGCAATGAAACACAGGGCTGGTATTCAGGGGTTTGGTCAAAGAGAAGATTGGCTTTGTCCCTTTTATCAAAAAAATACCAACGACTGCGGGATTTGGTCTTTTCGAAATAGCACCTGCTCTACATTCTTTTGTCAAAGTGTGGAAAAGAAACAGGGGATGCAGTTTTGGAGATCCATGAAAGATTATTTATTTTTAGTGGAAACAGCTTTGTTAGAGGAAGTGCTGGTGATGAAGGATTTTTCTCCGCGGCAGATCAGTGAATTGCTGACGTGGGTGACCATGGATGAAGATTACAATGGGCCAAAAAAAGATTTTTTATCGCAGTCTTTGAGTCGACAATTATGGAACGGTTACTATGACCAGCAGGAAGAATTCTTTATAGATTGTTATCAGATGGTTCAAAAAATCCAGCGTCCTGAATTGAAGCAAATGTTGGCGCAGAGTTTGTCTGTCGCGGAAAAACAATTGCATGAAACAATCGATTTGCTGAATCAAGAAAGAAAGGGTTTGTCATGATTTTGAATGCAAGTACTTATGTCACAGCCAATGATAGGATTCAATTTTTGAAGACTCAGTTTTTAGCTTTGAGTTCTTGGGAGGATCGTTATCAGCTTTTGATTCAAATAGGAAAGCAACATCCTCATTTGCCAGAAAATCTGCAGACAGAAGAAGCTAAGATTCAAGGATGTCAGTCCCAAGTTTGGATCCATGCTAACTTAGGACCTCAGGGGCAAGTGCATTTTCAAGCAGACAGCGATGCGCTTTTAGTGAAGGGCTTGGTTGCTATCTTAGTTTTTGTATATCAAGATTTAACAGCTCAGCAAATTTTAGATGTGAGTTTGGATTTTTTAAAAGACTTGGGTTTTGATGCGCATTTATCCCCTAGTCGAACCAATGGTTTGATGGCCATGGTTCGACAGATCCGCAATTTTGCAACAGCATTTATGCTGCTGCAAAAAATGAAAGCAGGCACTTCTCAATCATAATTCCAGTTGGATTTTTTCTAACAGCTCGGGATCCCGAAGAATCATTTCTCCACCCAGAGCAATCGTGATCAAAGGGTTTTGAGCTATGCGGATAGGAAGGCGCACTTCATTTTGAAGTCGCAGGTCTAAGTCGCGGATCAAGGCTCCTCCACCGGCAAGTACAATTCCAGATTCGATAATGTCGGATAATAACTCAGGAGGAGTATTTTCTAAAGCTCGATGAACGGCTTGAATCATTTCACGCAGACATTCATCCATAGCAAGTCCCACATCTTCCGAACTGACTTCCATGGTTTTAATCAAGCCACTTTGTGTTTCACGTCCTGTGACTTCAGCATGACGAATATCTTTTTTAGGAACAGCTGTTCCCAGTGTGACTTTCAAATGTTCTGCCGTTTCCGAAGGAATGACCAGATTTTTTTTGCGGCGAAAATATTCCACAATCGAGTCATCAATTTTATGACCACCAATGCGCACGGTTTCGCAATAAACAATATCACTCAAAGCAATCACTGCAATTTCTGTTGTTCCACCGCCAATATCCACAATCATGCTTCCCTTGGCTTCTTTGATGGGAAGTTGGGCTCCAACGGCGGTTGCCATGGGTTCATCGATAAGAAAAACATGTTTTGCACCAGCCGCTTTTCCCGCATCCACCACGGCTTTCTTTTCAACTTCTGTCACTCCATAGGGTAAAGAAATGATCAGACGAGGACGGGAAAAAAGTTTTTTCATTCCAGGGCGAGCCAGAAAATGTTTCAGCATTGTTTCCGTGGTGTTGTAGTCAGCAATGACCCCTTCTTTTAAGGGGCGTACTGCCACAATATGTCCTGCGGTTTTTGCAATGCGATCTCTTGCATCTGCTCCGATGGCTAAAACTTTTTTTCGGCCTGGACTTGTTTCGCTGACAGCTAATAATGTGGGTTCGTTCACAAGGACGCCTTGTCCCCGTGCCGAAATCAAAGTATTGGCAGTTCCTAAATCGATGAAAAAATCAGCAGCCCCTTCTTGGGGTTTTAAAAAAGAAAACATCTGTGTCTCCTTGTGTGAATTGTTATCTGGACAGATCGCCACGCTTTTTCAAGTTGAAGCCTTGTTCGGGATCAAATGGAAAAATAACTGCAGCGGCAATTGCGTTGGAACTATTTTGAACATTCATTGTGATCTCGGCAGAAAAATACATATTTTGAAATTCATGAGGATGCATTTCTGTTCCAACAACAAGACTGATAGGATAAGTGGAGGTTCCTTTTCCAACGGTCAATCCTACGGGCAAAGAAACATAGGGAATCAAAAGACCTTGATCAATATTGATCTTTTTACTGACAAGAGGCTTTCCAAGAATCGTGATGTAGTTATCAGATCCTTCTCTGGAAATTGTCATATTTAAAACTCCGCCGATTGCAGGTTGATCTTTATAATCAGGGTAGGGGACGAATTTATAATCAAAGCCAAGAAAGAAATCGGGTTTTCCAAAACCTGTCGTTAAACGAAAACTTCTGTCATCACTGAGCAAGGTTTCATAAAATCCATTTAAATTTAATTGCGAATCAGAAAAAGAAATTTGTGGAAGAAGACCTACACGATCTATTCCGCGATTAGGAAGTTCTGCGCTTTGTCCTGTAAAAAGAGCGGCAGATGATGAAAAACTGATCCCAAGCATTCCAAGAAAGAAAAGGGATTGAATCCATTTTGAAAAAGAAAATTGAAATCTAGGTTGTGAATTCAAGAAAACCTCCACCCGAATTGACCCCGTAGAACAAGTTTAGAACGGTCTTGCAGTGTTTGACAAGAGTCCTTGTTCTTGGGAGTGTGTAAGGATGAGAAAACTACCATTGTCTTTGGTGATTATCACCTTGAATGAGGAAAAAAACATTCAACGCTGTATAGAGTCAGTTCCCTTCGCTTCGGAAGTCCTTGTGATGGACAGTGGGAGCACGGATCGAACTTGCGAAATTGCTGAAAAACTAGGCGCCAAAATTCTTACACAAAAATGGATGGGATTTGGAATGCAAAAAAAACAGGCATCCTTGGCGGCAAGTTACGATTGGATTTTAAGTTTGGATGCGGATGAAGCTTTGTCGCGGGAATTGCAAGACGAAATTTTGACTCGCTTTGAAAATTTGGATCCAAAGGTGGGTTATGAGTTTCCTCGTCGGAGTTTTCATTTAGGTCGATGGATTGATCATGGTGGGTGGTATCCAGATCGTCAGCTTCGTTTGTTTCATCGTCAGTATGCTATGTGGAGTGAAGATCCTTTGCACGAGAAGGTTCTTGTTCAAGATCGTCAAAGTTTTAAGAAAAATATTTTGCATTGGGTATTTAAAAATTTAAGTCATCAAGTGGTGACCAATGATCGTTATTCAAGTCTAGGAGTCCAGCAATTAGAACAAAAGGGGAAAAAATTTTCTCTGTTTCAATTGATAACCAAACCATGGGTGAAGTTTGTGGAATGCTATTTTTGGAAACGTGGTTTTATGGATGGACTTCCTGGTTTTATCATTGCTGTCGGTGCTGCCTATTCCATTTTTTTGCGATGGGCGAAACTTTGGGAAAAGGAACAGGGGATGAAATCCTTTCTGGTATTGATGCTGATGTTTGCTGGTTTATTTGTTTCCTCCAGTGCTTGGGCCAAAGCATTGCAGATGCCCGTGATCTCAGTGGTTCATGGAAAAGTTTGGACAGAAAATATTGCTCCTAAATCGGAAAAAGATTTATTTCTTCCCGTGAAACACATGCAGGAAGTGCGAAAGTTTTTGCATGTGAAAACGGAAGATGAATCCTGGGCTCGCATCGATATGGAAGACAATTTGGCTTTTGTGGTGGGGCCCCATTCTGAAGTTCGCATCCCTGAAATTCCCTGGGAGACTTTGAAGACAGACAGTGTGGAACTTATTCAAGGTCAGTTGTATCTCTTGCAGCAGCAAGATCAGCGGATTTACTCGGTGAAAACAAGCATTAGTCAGCAGGCTTTTTCCAAGGGGAAATATCTTTTTGAATATGCTCCATCCTTAGGAAAACTGACGTTGACCGTGGTGGAAGGTCAGGCAGATTTTCGAGGTTTGGAAAATGAAAAATACCTGAATTTATCTCAAGGGAAAAGTGCGCAGTTTCAAGCGGAACTGGAAGAGGGACAGCCTGTTTTTGATGTGTTGTTGAAAGGTCGTCGTGTGGCGCGTGGTGTTTTAGAAAATTTACCACCAAGGGACCTGAAAATGGAAAAGATTTTGTCTGTTCAGGGTTTATCCAAAAGACCTGTTTTGAATTATGTGCCTCCAAAGCCCGTTCGGAAGCCGGGTGATATTTGTGAACAACCTTTTGGGAAGTTTCAGCAATGTTCATGGATTTGTGAATCGAAATCGATGATGAAAAATAAATCTGTGAAAAAAAATGAATGTGATTTGACGATCGAAGGCAGTCAGTGTTTGCGTTACAAATGTGATGCGAATGGAGATTGGATTTTACAGGAATCTGAACCAAAGCAAAGAGCTCGTTGCCAGAAAAAACCAGTCGTTGGAGCCTGTCCGTGAATTTAGAAATTCAATGGAAGGGGCTTTGGGATTATTCAGACTTTTTGAAGGAGCAAGATCGCCAGCACGAAAAGATAAGACAAGGAACTGGTTCAGAGATTTTGTGGGGATGCCATCATCCAGCGGTGATCACTTTGGGGCGTCGGGGATCATTGACGGAAGATATTTTAGACTTAGAAAATAAGATTCCAGTTCTTTCTGTGGATCGAGGCGGCCAAGCCACTCTGCATTCCCAGGGGCAATTAATGATTTACCCTATGGTGAATTGGTCGGCACGACAAATTGGTCCCTTGGAAGTGGTTCGCCAAATTCATCGAATCACGGGAGAAATTGCCGAAGAGTGTGGGCAAGATATTTTGCAGGATTTCGATCAAGTGGGTGTCTTTACAAATCAGGGAAAATTGGCGTTTACAGGATTGCGCATTGATCGTGGAATCAGTCGGCATGGACATTCGATCAATGTGTCGAATGACTTAAGTTTGTTTCAAAAAATTCGCAGTTGCGGAATAGAAAATGCCCATCTTGTCCATTTGCAAACGGATTTATCTCTTGAAGAAATATTTGAAAAATGGTCCCAAAAATTCTCCGAATGGCTGGAATTTTCAGGTTGATTCTTTAAGCTGCCTTTTTGCTTTTTTGGGGCGTTATCATTTTGAATGAAATTTTGCCCTTCTTAGATTTTAATTCAATTTTAATAGATCCAAAGTCAAGAATCTGATGGTCTTGGTCCACGCAAACATCATCAAATGTAACTCCTAAGAGTCGATCATGAGAATCAAAAAATCCTACACCAATTCCATTTTTTGATTCAGTAGCGTCTCCAAAGGGACCTTTTGCAAAGTCAATATGAACAGCACCGGATCCATCGATGGGTAAAAATGTAATTTTAGCTTTTTTCATGGTCGAATCCTTTTTAAGTTCCTATGTTTTGTTCTTGGTTTTGTACCCGTTGGGTAGGTAGTTACAAAGAAATTACCATCGGGAGTCTCTTTCACAATAACAACAATATAGTGTTTGGAGTCAAATCGATAAAATAAATAAAAAAGATGTTTTTTTTGTTCTAAGTAAATATCTGTAGGATCCTTTAAAACCCTTTCAATCACTTCAAGAACAATATCCTCTGGGATAAGAGGGAAGTGTCTATCTATAGAGTGCTGAAGTGCTTCTGCGGAAATAAGAACCCTTTGTCCCTGGATGGATGTTATGACGGCAGTAAGGTTTTTTTTCATAAGAAGTTAGATGCCTTTCTTTTTAAACTGGATTTTGCCTTGGACTTGAATTTCGTTTTGGATCGAGATTCCAAGTAAAGAGGGTGGAGTGATTTTAAAATCCGAAAGAAGAAGGGGGATTTTAAATTTTAGATCCATTGTGGAAAAGTTTTTTTCATACTGAAAAGATTGCCTTGTAAGTTTTTTTTGAGCCCCGGCCCAGTTGATCTGAATGTCAGCAAAAAGTTCTTTGTCTTTCCATTCTTGGACGTCTCCTGAGATTTCGATATCTGGAAATGATTGGGATTGAGTGCGAACAAGAAGTTCACGGTCTCTTTCTTTTTCTGCTGATCGAAAACTGGAATTGGCAATTTTGAATTGAAAATGACACCTCTTGTCTTCGCAAAGGACTTGGCCCCGAAGATCCTTCGAATCCACCTCGACATCATGCATGGGGTGAAAAACTTTATAAGTGATCAGGGATTTTTCAGGCGTCCAAGTTCCAGAAAGAAACCACTGGGCCAAGCTTTTTTGTGTAAAAAAAAGGCCCAGAAGAAGAAAAACAAAAGGAGAAGGTCTTAAGTTCGGAAAAAACTTACTTTGCATAAGTTGCAAGCAAATCCCTAAGGGCTGTTACTTGGGAATTAACTCCCGCGCTGTCTTTATTGGCATGAAATTCTGTCAACTGGCGAAGCATATCAATACAGCGAAGGCTTGTGGACATAAATGCCGTCATGTCTTTTTGTTTTAAAGGCGAAGCTGAAATATTACTTTCTAAGTTGTGGACCAAATCCGCGTAATCCGTGTACCCAACTGCGCGGGCAGAACCCTTTAAAGAGTGCAAGCTGCGATTGACCTCGATCAAATGCTGAGGATTTTTATCTTTTTCCATATCCAGCAAATGACTCTCAGCGTTTTCCAAAAGATCCTGACTTTCGGTGACAAAGTCTTGGCGCAAAGATTCTAAAAATTCATCATCAGACATACTCATGGTGCGGACTCCTTAAGATTTATTCTGAGGGAAGTTTCGTGAACAAAGCAAATGTTAAATGAAAAAACTTGATTGAGTCATCGAGTCGTCGTTAACATGATTGAAAATTGGTATCACCTTGCGTTCAAGGAGTAGGAAGATGCCCACCGAAAAAAAAATCTATGATCTCGTGATTGGTGGTGTTCCCTTCAAACTCAAAACTTTTCATGATGAACAAAGGGTGAAGGAATTGGTCACATTGGTGGACCAAAAGATTTCCCAGGCGATGGATTCAACCAAGACTGGCTCGCTGCAAAGTGCGGCCATTCTTGCTGCTCTCAATATAGCCGAAGAGCTTCTGACTTTGAAGCTTGCGGCCTCGCGTGAGCTCGAGCGTCTTGAACAAAGGGCGACGAAGCTATCCTTCGATCTGGAAAATACCAATTTTTTTAAAGGAAATGTCTAACGCGGGTGAGTCTTTATCATTGGGTCAGCAAAAAAAGCAGTGGCGGCTTTTTTTGCGTCAGCAACTGGCGGATTTTCAAGAATCTCTTCGTCAAGGTCGTCGTGATCTTCGGCAAGAGCAGGAAAATCTGTTGAAGTTGTTGCAAGACTTATTGGGGAAAGAAAAGGGAAACTGGGCAATGTATATTGCACAAGATTTCGAGCCTGATGTGCAGCAGTTAGTGAAAGCCTTGCCGGGGATTTCTTGGTGGGTGCCACGATCTGTTCCTGTAAGTTCAGGGGCTGATGGTTCAGCTGATAGTTCAAAAGAAGTTTGCTACCGTTTGGAGTTCACTTCTTTTCACGATCCTCGAGAATCGGGTCCGTGGGGAATTCCTCAGGCGGCGGTTGATCCAAGTCAGAAAGTTTTGCAGATCCAGGATTTGCAAGGGATTCTGATTCCGGGTTTGGGTTTTGATAAAAATGGCACTCGTTTAGGGCGTGGTCGAGGGATCTTCGATCAAGCATTGGCGGGATGGAATGGAAAAAAAGTGGGCGTGTGTTGGGATGTGCAATTTGTCACAGAACTACCGAAGGAAACTCATGATCAGAAAATGGATGATGTGGTGACCAACAAGGAAGTTTTCTCAATACCCTCAATGGAAGAAATGGAAAGAGGTTAGAAGATGGAAATAGTGATTGCCAGTTTTGCAGGTCTATTTTTAGGTGGAATCATCGTCTTTATGGTGAAGAAAATTCAAGATGAATCCAGTAAAAAATCAGCCAAAGTTGAAGCTGAAAAAATTGTTCAACGTGCAAAAAGTGAAGCTGCAAAAATTGATAAGGATTCCAAAGCTCGTGCGAAAGATTTTGAGGCTCGTGCACGTAAAAATGTGGAAGCTGAAATTTTAAAGCAAAAGAATAAATTAAAAAGCCAAGAAGGTCAGTTAGAAAAAAAGCTGAAAGATTTGGACGATAACTTCAAAGGGAAGTTAGAAGATTTAGATAAAGATAAAAATCTTCTGAAGACTCGCGAAGAAAAGATTGTGATTGCTGAAAATCGTCTTCGTGAAATGGAACGTAAACATGAATCCGAAGTGGCAGATTTTCAAAACAAATTAGCCAACGTGGCTCAGATGAGTGTGGATGAAGCTCGCCGTGAATTGCGCGAAGCTTTGCAGGATGAAGTGAAACAGGAGTGTGCAAAGACCGTTTTTGAAATAGAGCAACGTGCAGAGCAAGAAGCCGCTCAAAAAGTTAAACGTATTTACGCTCAATCCTTGTCTCGATTTGCAGGTGAATATACCAGTGAACGTACCGTCAGTGTTTTGGCTCTTCCAACAGAGGAAATGAAGGGGAAAATTATTGGTCGCGAGGGCCGTAATATTCGGACTTTGGAAGCTTTGTGTGGAGTGGACCTGATCGTCGATGATACTCCTGAAGCTGTTGTGATTTCGGGCTTTGATCCCATTCGTCGTGAGTTGGCTCGTCGCACTTTAGAGAAGTTGATGGAAGATGGTCGTGTTCATCCAGCTCGTATTGAAGAAGTTGTGGAGAAAATGAAGACCGAGTTGAATAAGTCGATCAAGGATGAAGGGGACAAGGTTTGTCTGGAATTGGGAGTGACAAATTTACATCCAGAGATCGTGAAGATTTTAGGTGGTTTGAAGTACCGTCATTCTCATACGCAAAATCTTTTGAACCATTCGATGGAAGTTGCTTACATTTCTGGTTTGATTGCTGCCGAATTGGGAGCCAATGTGAAGATGGCTCGCCGTGCAGGATTGTTGCATGATATTGGAAAAGGAATTGATCATAGCTTTGAAGGAAGTCATGCTTTTGTCGGAGCAGAATTCGCGAAAAAATTTGGAGAAGGCGAATTGGTTTGCCACGCGATTCGTGCGCATCACGATGAAGAAAAACCAACATCTGTGATTGCTCATATCGTGCAAGCTGCGAACTTGCTTTCCAATACGCGTCCAGGGGCTCGACGTCCAGGCATGGATAATTTTATTCACCGGTTGAATGAGTTGGAAAGTATTGGAAATAGTTTTGAAGGTGTTTTGAAAACATTTGCTGTGCAAGCGGGTCGTGAAGTGCGCGTGATTGTGGAAGCGTCCAAAGTGACGGATGAACAAAGTGTGATGTTGTCTCGGGATATCGTTCGTAAAGTCGAACGCGAATTGCCTCATTTGGGTCAAATTCGTATCCAAGTTTTACGAGAAACTCGCAGTGTGGAACACGCTCGCTAAGAAAGGCCATGCCAATGAGCACGACACAGAAATCAGCAACGCCTTCCGAACAATGGAGCGAACTTCAGCGCGGAACCGTGGATTTTATCAATCAAGAAGAGTTCATGAAGAAGCTGGAAAAAAGCTATGCTTCAGGAAAGCCTCTAAGAATTAAATTTGGTGCAGATCCGACTCGACCTGATATTCATATTGGGCATACGGTGGTGATCAATAAATTGAAGCAGCTTCAGGATTTTGGTCATCAGATTTATTTCTTAATCGGAGATTTTACTGCGTTGATTGGAGATCCTACGGGACGTAATGAAACGCGACCTCCACTTTCTCGAGAAGAAATTGCTAACAATGCAAAAACTTATACGGAACAGGTTTTTAAGATTTTAGATCCCGAAAAAACAAAGATTGTTTACAATGCAAGTTGGTTGGATGCTTTAAAGCCAGCGGATTTTATTCGATTAACTTCTCAGTACACGATTGCTCGTATGTTGGAACGGGATGATTTTACAAAGCGTTTTCGATCCAATGTGCCCATTGCGATTCATGAGTTCTTGTATCCTTTGGTGCAGGGGTATGACTCTGTGGAATTGAAGTCGGATCTGGAGCTGGGTGGGACGGATCAAAAATTTAATTTGCTTGTTGGTCGTGAATTGCAAAAAGCCTATGGTCAGGAACAGCAATGTGTTTTGACGATGCCTATTTTAGAAGGCTTGGATGGCGTTCAGAAAATGTCCAAAAGTTTAAATAACTACATTTCTGTGGTGGATACGCCTCGGGAAATGTTTGGGAAGACGATGAGTGTTTCAGACACGTTGATGTTGCGCTACTATGAACTTCTGAGTGACTTAAATTTAAATCAGTTGCAACAATTAAAATCCGATTTGCAATCAGGGGTTCAGCATCCTAGGGATGTGAAAATTCGTTTGGCAAAATTTTTGATTGGTCGCTTTCATGGCCAGGCTGCAGCTCAGGCGGCAGAGGATGAATTTCAACGCATGTTTGTGCAAAAGGGTTTGCCGGATGATATGCCTGAGTTTGAGTTTCCCTCTTCTGCAGAAGGGCAGCCTGTATGGATTGCTTACTTGATGCAAAATTCAAAAATAGCAGATAGTAGTTCCGAGGCTCGTCGATTGATTCAGGGAAGTGCTGTTGAAATGGATGGGGTCAAAGTGACAGATCCTCAGTTGAAATTAGATTTGGTGGCGGGACAAAGTTTTGTTCTGAAAGCTGGTAAGAAAAAATTTGCGCGGATCAAAATTGTATGAAATTAAAAATTCAACCTCAAAACGTCGAAATTGAAATTGATCCCAATAAAACGGTGTATCAGATGTGTGTGGAAAATCAGATTCCCATACGTTCTTTATGCAAGGGTGCTGCAACCTGTGCGGAATGTCGCGTGCGTGTGATCGAGGGTGATCATAATGTTTTGCCTCCATCCAAACAGGAATTGAATATGATCGGAACCAGTTACTATTTGGATGGTCGACGATTAAGTTGTCAGTTGCGCTGTTTTGGAAATGTGACTGTGGATTTATCAGAACAGCTGGAACGTGGTGAGCAGCAAAATAAAAAAATTCGAGGTTTTAAATCTTCGAATCGTCAGCAGGAAAGTCATGCAAAAAAAGATACTTTCATGCTTCAGGATAAAGATACGAATTCCGGGAAGGGTTCTCAAGGAGGACGTTCTTGAAGTTATCAAAAAAAAACATTCAAAAACGTCAGTTATGGGTTGTTAAAATTGGCAGTCAATTGGTGATCGAGGGTGGTCCTCTTTTGTTGAAATCACTTTTAGATCAAGTTGTTCAATTGCAAAAAAATGGTGTGGATGTGATTTGGGTCACATCTGGAGCCATAGCAACAGCACGAAATAAAATGGCAAGATCTTGGAAAACACTTCCTGAAAAGCAGGCTTTAAGTGCTTTGGGGCAACCCTTATTGATGGAACTTTACACATGGGGCTTTCATGCTGTTGGTAAGGAATGTGCTCAGGTTTTATTGAGTGCAACGGACTTTAAAAAGAAGCAAAGTCGTGTGAATTTGACAAACACTTTGAAGACATTGATTTCGTGGGGAGTCACTCCGATTTTGAATGAAAATGATGCTGTTTCTACAGATGAAATTCAATTTGGAGACAATGACTTTTTGTCAGCATTAGTTGCTTCGGAAGTGGGTGCGGATCAGTTGGTGATTTTGACGAATGTGGATGCGATCTATGACCGTCCTCCCACGCAACATGGGGCTGTACGCTTTTCCGTGATGGAAAAAATCAGTCCTTCTTTTTTGAAAAAAGCAGAAAAATTTGAATCCAGCACCATGGGCCGAGGCGGGATTCTCTCCAAACTTCGTGCGGCCAAATTTGCTCAATCCCGTGGGATACCGACATGGGTTGTGCCTGGAATGTCTGCGAATATTTTATCGGAAGTTCGACAGCAGCAAAGTGTAGGAACTTTTGTTCCAGCTATTCGTCGGAAATAATTTCTTTTTGAGGTGAGGTCATGAGTTCTTTGCAGAGTTCTCTTCAGCAGATCAAGTTGGCTCGTCAACGTATTCGTCGTGCAAGTTCTCAGCAGAAAAACCAGGTTCTGGAAATTTTAAAACAGAAATTGATCCAGGATCAGTCTGTTTTGTTGGCGGAAAATCAAAAGGACTTAGAAGCCTATCAGAAGCAACCAGATTTTCAAAAAGCATTTTATGATCGTTTGAAGCTGACGCCTTCGCGGATTCAGGGGATGGTGGATAGTTTAACTCAAGTGATCTCTCAGCCAGATCCTGTGGGGGAAGTTGTTTCTGTGTCGGAGTTGCAGCCGGGCTTGCAAGCTTCACAAGTGCGAGATTCCTTGGGTGTTATTTTTATTATTTTTGAGTCTCGTCCCAATGTGGTGACAGAAGCTTTTTCATTGGCAATGAAGGCGGGCAATGCCGTGATCTTGCGCGGAGGAAAGGAAAGTTTTTTTTCCTGCCAAGCTTTGTATCGCATGATTGCTGAAAGTTTAGATCTGGCCGCCGTGGGGAGTGATGTTTTCTGGGGATTGGAAGATCAAAGCCGTCAATGGGTAGAAACTCTTTTGCAAAGCAAGGAGTACATTGATGTCGTTATCCCTCGTGGTGGGGATTCCTTAATTCACTTTGTGCGTACTCACTCTTCCATTCCGATGATTATCAATGATCGTGGATTATGTCATATTTACGTGGATGCCAGCGCAGAATTGGAAATGACAAAAAATATTTTATTGAATGCGAAAGTTCAGCGACCCGGTGTTTGCAATGCTGTGGAAACACTTTTGATTCATGAAGATGTGGCGTCGATTTTTTTACCTGTCTTGCACCAGCACTTGCTGTCTTCTGAAGTTCAGTGGTTTGCCTGCCCCAGGTCTATGGATATTTTAAAAACAAAGAAAGATGTTTTTCCAGCGACGGAGAAAACCTTTGATACAGAATATTTGGATTTGAAGCTCAGTGTGCGGGTCGTGAAAAATTTGGATCAAGCTTTGCAGCATATAGATCAACATGGTTCCAAGCATTCTGAAGCCATCCTGACAGAGGATGCGGTCCATGCCGATCGTTTTTTGAAGGAAGTGGATGCCGCCGCTGTCTATTGGAATGCTTCCACGCGCTTCACGGATGGGTACCAATTAGGTTTGGGTGGTGAAGTTGGAATCAGCACCCAAAAGCTTCATGTGCGTGGTCCCGTGGGCTTGCAAGCCATGACCAGCCCTCGATGGATCCTTCGCGGTCAAGGTCATGTTCGCGGGTAATACTTTCTGGAAATGGTTTCCGTCATTTACCTTTATATTTTGAGGTAGATAGTATTTTATGTTTCAGTGAAATTGATTAAATAATTGACATTGTACATACTTTATATGTACAATGAACTATGGATTTCACTTGGGATCAGAAAAAAGCTTTAAGTAACTTAAAAAAACATAAAGTCTCTTTTGATGAGGCTGTCTCGGTTTTTTATGATGCTTGTGAGGTCAATTTATGCGCAAAGAATACGATTTAAAAAAAATGAATTTGAAACCGAATCCCTACGCAAAGAAATTAAAAAAAAGTATCACTCTTCGTATTGATTCAGATATCCTTGAGTACTTCAAGTTACTTAGTGAACAGACTCAGACTCCTTATCAAACTCTTCTGAATGATTTTTTGCGAAGTTGTAAAGATCAAAAATTAAAACCAAAGACGGTTTGGAAAAAAGCTGGCTGAGTTATAGGTCTGCTATTTCCGTTGTTTTCATGATCCCTACAAAAACCTCTTGATTTTCATTGGCCTGGACTGCAGGCTAAAAATCTGTGGGGGCAAAATTGTTCAGTCAACGGAATGACTTGATCATGAGTTCAGTTTGGAAGACAAGATTCAATCTTCAATGGGGTTGGATGTTGGTCTTGATGTTCATTTTTTCAATGACATCCTTGGCGGAAAGTTTCACAGCAAAATATCCTCGCCATTTTTATTCAACAAAAGATTTTCAATGGGCCACCTATTCCTCTGCAAACTTGAACGAGGATCATCATGCAAATCTTTTGCTACTATTGCATGGCGGAGGTTTGTGGAGTGCTAATTTTGAAATTATGATGGATGCTCTGACGTCGGAAGGAATTCCTGTTGTGGCTATCGATCTGCCAGGCCATGGGTGGACTTGGCCTCGACAAAAAGATTTTCATCGCTATGATTTGGAAGTTATGGGAAATAATCTTTTTCAGCTTCTGCAAGCTCTTCCTGCGGAACGGATTCATCTTGTAGGTCATTCGTGGGGAGGAGGTCTGGCTTTGCAAGTGGCGTCCTTGCATCCTTCGAAGTTGGGACAGTTAACCTTGATCTCTAGTTCTGGTTTAGATGTGAAAGAAACTTGGGAGTGGGAAATTTTAAAAATTCCAGTTCTTGGAAGGTGGATGACGGGATTGATTCGTCCCTATATGTTTCGAAAAAGTTTAGATAAATCATATTACCATTCGGATTTCGTCACGGACCAACATGTGGAAACCTACTACCAAGTTTATCGAGGTCCTTATTTGCGTCGCGCTTTGTATGAGTATTCTCGCCGAATCCATTGGAAAACTGTTGAAGAAAAACTTCCTTCAATCACGATTCCCACGTTGATGGTTTGGGGAAAGCAAGATACTTATGCTCCTTTAGATCAAGTGCCTAGATTCTTAAACTCGATGCCAAGGGTTCGTCCTTTGTTGGTGGATGGCTGCAGTCATATGGCCCACGAAGAATGCTTAAGCTCATGGTTTCAAAGCTGGTTGCCCTTGCTTCGTTGAGGCGCGAAGTTTTTCGAATTAGTCGATGTCTGAAGATTCTGACAGATAAAAAATATGTCCCCTTCTTGCAATATGGTCACGTAAGTCATCATTTTCAATTTTTGAATAAATAGATAAATCCATTTTATATGGAGAATTCAGATCTTGGAATTCACTTTGAATAAGTAAAAGGTCATCTAATGTTAATTGGCTCCCTATTAAAGTGATATCGATGTCAGAGCCGTTTTTAAAGTTACCTTTCGCGCGAGATCCATACAGGATAGCGGCATGAACATGATGATTTTTTTGGAAAATATCTTTTAAGGATTCAATTTCCTCATTAGATAAACCTGAAGAATGACTTGTGACAGATTTTCTATTTTTGAAATCAATTGGATGTTTGTTCATCTTTGATTTTTTTCATTGAGGTTTGAAAGCTTAAAAAAAGCTGAAAATAGGAATGACAAATTTTTTGAAGGATTTCTTTGGCTGTTTCTTGATTGTAGGTGTGAGATGTTAAATTACGACTTTCAATCATTTTCATC
>JACCDG011360451.1_pt1 | contig 22251 bp, 26 predicted proteins | sample 7442471 | NCBI WGS metagenome assembly JACCDG01 (sample SAMN15323444, study PRJNA562643) | freshwater metagenome | isolation source: river surface water | place: USA:Blue River Watershed | collected 2017-08-17 | reverse complement strand
TGAGTTTAAGATACAACAATGGTCGGGTTACTTTTGATGATTTTCTCAATTTTAAGTTATTGTCCTTTAGTCAATTCAGTATAGACTTTGCAGACATCCTGGTGCTCATTTCTGTATTCTTTGGTGCTAAAATCGCAGTCAACCTTTCTAGACTGTACATTGCCAAACGCTTTAAACGCAGTGCGCACTATGATCCGGGTACAGAATTCGTTTACATCCAGTTAGCTCGATATTTCATTTATGTTTTTTCGATCATTCTAGGTCTCAAATTGCTCGATATCGACCTCATGATTTTGCTTACCAGTTCAGTGGGTTTACTTGTGGGTTTGGGCTTGGGTTTACAAGATGTTTTCAAAGACATGATTGCCGGAATGGTTTTGCTTTTTGAAGGTAACCTGAGGGTAGGGGATATCGTCGAAATTGCAGGTAAAAATAAAAACGGAACCACACAGGATGGCATGGTTGCCAAAATTGTCAAGATCAATATACGAACTACCCAAATTCAAACCCGCGAAGGCAATGTCTTGATCATTCCTAACACGCACTTAACCCAAGATAGAATTGAAAACTGGAGCCATGGCTCCGAACTCACGCGCTTTACCATTCAAGTAACGGTGGCCTTTGGTGCAGACCTCGAGCTCATTCAACGCCTGTTAAAACAAGCAGCCTTAGCACATCCGAAGGTCAAGAAAAATCAACCGGTAATCGTTCGTTTTGCAGACTTTGGTGATTCAGGTATTAACTTAGAACTGATTTTCTGGGCCGATCAAAGTTGGGACATCAACAACTACAAATCAGAAATTCGCTATGAAATAGACCGCTTGTTTAGAGCATACCAAATAGAAATCCCGTATCCGCAACGAGTCATGCATCAGGCGCCTCAGCGCAACTCGTAAAGATAGCGTTGTATGGTATTTTCGATGCCTAAATAAAGCGCATCAGAAATAAGTGCATGCCCAATCGAAACCTCATCTAACTGACACAAGTGCTTTTTTAAGTAGGCTAAATTTTCTAGGCTGAGGTCGTGGCCAGCATTGATGCCTAAACCAAGCGCTTGCGCAACTTTGGCAGCTTTTACATAAGGTTCTATTGCTATTTCCTTATTGTCATGGAAGTGTTCAGCATAAGGCCCTGTATAAAACTCTATCCGATCAGCACCTAGCGCTGCAGCTTTCTCTATTTGTTGTGCATCAGTTTCCATAAATAAAGAAACCCTTACGCCTAGTTTTTTGATTTGATCAATGATAGGCGCTAAAAAGACTTCATTATCGATGCAATTCCAGCCAGCATTAGACGTGAGTACTCCAGGTGGGTCTGGTACCAGCGTAGCTTGGGCGGGTCTTAAATCTGCGATGAGTTGGAGGTAACGCGCATCAGGGTATCCTTCAATATTGAACTCAGTAGTTACGACCTCTTTTAATCCATAACAATCTGCTGTAGTAATGTGCCTTTCATCTGGTCTAGGGTGTACCGTAATTCCTTGTGCACCGAAGCGTTCGGCGTCAATGGCAAATTGAATGACATTTGGTAGGGTTCCACCTCGGGCATTTCTGAGGGTGGCAATTTTATTTATATTGACACTGAGTCTGGTCATGGCACAATAATTGAAACACAAAAGTACGAAACATTCAAGGTTTTTAGTATTTTGGCCATCACTATGAAAGCAAGCGAAATCATTTCCGAAGTTATCCCACCTTTGGTGCACACCGACAGCGGTGAAAAAGCACTTTTATGGATGGATGAATTTCAAGTCAATCACCTGCCAGTGCTCAAAAATGGCAATTTTGTCGGGGTGCTGTCCGAGTCTGAGTTACTTGATCAAGTAGACCTAGAGCCTAACCTTGATGCGCTTTTTCAGCATTTACCTCGTCCTTTCGTATTTGCCGACGCACATCTTTTTGATATCCTGAAGCACTTTTCTTTATTCAAATTAACAGCACTGCCGGTTCTTGATCGTCAAGAGCAATATTTAGGCGTCATTTCCTCACAAGACCTATTGCAGCTTTTAGCGCAGTCGACAGGAGTTAAAGAAATTGGTTCTGTTTTAGTATTAGAAATGGATGCGAACAATTATGCGCTTTCTCAAATTGCTCAAATTGTAGAAAGTAACCAGGCAAAAATTCTGAATTTATTTGTCAATAGTGAGCCTGACAGCACTAAAATACAAGTGAGTTTAAAAATCAATCAGCAAAATCTTAGTTCAATAATCCGTACCTTTGAACGCTATGATTACAAGGTGTTGGCAAGTTATCAAGCAGAAGATCAACACAACGAATTGCAAGAGCGCTATGACGAGCTCATGCTCTATTTAAACATGTAATGAAACGTATCGCGATTTACGCCAAAAAACTTTATAAATCTGACCTGCTCATACTCGAAGCTTTGCTTTCTGGTATTCAAGAAAAAGGTTGGACCGCCGTGCTCGAATTGGAATTGTCTCAAATGCTGCAAAGTAAGTTTCAATATCCGGCAAATCCGCAGACCTTCGAAACGCACCAAGACCTCAAACAAGGCTATGACTTATTAATTAGTTTGGGTGGCGACGGCACATTTTTGAAGTCAGTGTCTTTTATCCGAGATTCTGGTGTTCCAATTTTAGGTATTAATACGGGTCGTTTGGGTTTTCTTTCCAATATTGCCAAAACCCAAATTCAACAAACCCTTGACCGTTTTGAAAAAGGTCAATTTGAATTTCAAAAACGCTCCTTACTGCGTGTAGAAACCGACGACCAACTCTTCGGTGACGAAAATTTTGCACTCAACGAGCTTACCCTTCAGAAGAAAGATACGTCTTCGATGGTGAAGGTGCATGCCTACCTCGACGACAAATACTTAAATACCTATTGGGCCGATGGCCTTATTGTTTCGACACCGACAGGTTCAACTGCCTACAGTTTGAGCTGTGGTGGGCCAATTATCACACCAGGTTGTCAGGTACACATGTTAACGCCAATTGCTGCGCATAATCTCAATGTGCGCCCTGTGGTAGTTCCTGACCACATGCCGATTTCCTTACAAATTGAAGGCCGAGACCGCTCTTATTTGCTATCTCTAGACGGACATTCGCGTCAGATCAAGCAAGGAGAAAAGGTGAAAATAACTAAAGCCGAATTCATGATCAATGTTGTCAAATTTGAAGACAACAACTTTTTAGACACCATCCGCAATAAAATGTTGTGGGGCAGTGATACACGTAACGATTTATAACCCAACCATGAGAAAACAAGTTTATCTAATCCTACTCGGGAGCCTCGCGCTTCATGCGCAAGCACAAGACGCACAAATCAAAAGCCGTATTGACTCCGTCAGTTATTTGGCAGGTCAAAATATTGCACAAAGTGTCCTTAAAGATTTTCCAGAGGCCAATGTCAATTTATTAGTTCAAGGTCTCAGCGATGCGCTGCTTCAAAGACCAAGTGTCTTACAAGATCCAGACAATAAATGCGTCATGACCTATTTCCAAGAGAAAATGGGTGCTATTCAGCAAGCAGAACAAGCAGTTGATCAGGCAGCTTTGGCTCAAGAAATCGAAGCCGCGCGCATCAACCGTGAAAAAGGTGAAGCTTTTTTACTGGAGAATGCCAAGAAAAATGGAATAAAAGTAACGGCAAGTGGCTTACAGTATGAAGTCATCAAAAAGGGTCGTGGCGAACATCCAACGGCTAGTTCTACTGTTAAAGTTCATTATACGGGCACCACCATTAACGGTGAAATTTTTGACAGTTCAGTAGAGCGCAATGAACCCATTTCCTTTCCTTTGAATGCAGTCATTCCAGGATGGACAGAAGGCGTACAGTTGATGAATGTAGGCGCGAAATACCGCTTTTATATTCCCCAAGAATTGGCCTATGGGCAAAATTCACCCACTGCCTTGATTCCTCCTTATTCTGTCCTTATCTTTGAGGTTCAATTACTAGATATCGAAAAATAACACCATGAGAAAATTAATTTTTGCACTCTTATTTTTACCATTATCAGGTCTCGTCAATGCTCAACGCGCCACAGAAATGGCCGATGGCATCTATGCACGATTTACAACTAATAAAGGTATCATCGTTTGTCAGCTTGAATACAAAAAAGTACCCATGACCGTAGGTAACTTTGTAGGCCTAGCGGAAGGAAAACTCAAAGTCAACGATAAAGTCATTGACAAGCCTTTTTTCGATGGTTTACTTTTTCATCGCGTCATAGCAGATTTCATGATTCAAGGTGGTGACCCACTAGGTAATGGCTCAGGAGACCCTGGTTATAAATTTTATGATGAAATTGACCCAACGCTCAAGCACACTGGCCCTGGTATTTTATCAATGGCCAATTCCGGACCAAATACCAATGGTTCTCAATTCTTCATTACGCACAAAGAAACGCCTTGGCTAGATGGCAAGCATGCCGTATTTGGTCATGTCGTATTGGGTCAGGAGGTAGTCAATGCGATTGCTCAGAACGACACCATGAAAAAAGTAGATATCATTCGCGTGGGTAAAGAAGCGCAAAAATGGAATGCCCAAGCAGCCTTTGATGAGGTTTATGTTGCCAAAAAAGCACTAGAGGCAGCACAAGAAGCAGAAATGGCCAAAGTTGCGGCAATGTCACAAGAAGAATACAAGGCCTATATGTTCAAAGAGGTACAGCAAAAGTATCCGAAGGCGGTTCAAAGTGAAACAGGTTTGGTTTACGTTATCCTGGACAAAGGTGCCGGTGCTAATGTTGAGCAAGGTAAAAAAGTGAGCTTACACTATACAGGTACGTTTAGACGTGATGGCAAGAAATTCGATTCTTCCAAAGACCGCAATATGCCACTTGAATTTGAATACAAAGTGCAACGCATGATTCCAGGTTTTGAAGAAGGCATCACTTACATTCAAGAAGGAGGAAAGATTTTGCTATTCATTCCGTATTACAACGCTTATGGCAAACAGGGCCGTCCGGGTGCAATCCCGCCATACGCTGACCTCGTATTCGAAATAGAATTACTGAAGGCTGCAGCCGAGCCACATGATCACCCACACGGTGAAAATGACGGCCACCAGCATTAATTGAAAAACAATCAAGAAAAAACCCTGAAGTCATCAGGTTTTTTTTATGCGTTTAATTTGTGAATACGTATTGCAGCATATTAGCACCCATTTGTAGCGCTTGTTTGCGTTTTTCAGGGGTGTCGTTATGGACTTGAGGGTCTTCCCAGCCGTCTGAAAGATCAGTTTCGTAGGTATAAAGACAAACCAGGCGTCCATCGATGATGATGCCAAAGGCTTGCGGTTTTTTGCCGTCGTGTTCGTGTATTTTGGGTAGTCCGTTAGGAAAGGAATAACGCGCTTTGAAAATGGGGTGATCCGAAGGAAGTTCTGCAAGTGGGTATTCAGGAAAAACTTTTTTGAGTTCGGCTCTTACGAAACCGTCCATGCCGTAGTTGTCATCGATATGTAGAAAGCCCCCCGCCATCAAGTAATTGCGCAGATTTTGAGCCTCAGCCTTTGAAAAAACCACGTTACCATGACCCGTCATGTGAACAAACGGGTACTGCATGAGGTCTTTGCTACCCACCTCTACATACGGGACCTCTTTTGAGATTTTGGTATGTAATTCTGAATTACAAAAAGCAATGAGATTGGGTAGGGCAGTTGGATTGGCATAGTAGTCGCCACCACCGTGGTATTTCAAAACAGCCAATTGATACGTGGATTGCGCTACCAAATAGGGGCTCAACAGGATACTGAAAACAAAAAGTAAATTCTTCATGAACGACGTTTGAAATAAAAGACTTGATCTGTGCCGAAATAATGAGATTTTACGGGTATTTTATTAAGAACAGGTGCTTTTACGCCCTGTTCAAATTTGAGGTCTCCGACTAAAACAAACGCTTCGTCCCAAACGTTGTCTATGATGAAATACTGCAAGGTTCTGCTGCCGCCTTCAACCATGACTGAATGAATGCCGCGTTTGTAAAGCTCCTCTAGGATTAATTTCGTAGAAGTTTCTTTGATTTTGATCCATTCAATGCCATCAATTTGATCGTTTTTGATCCGATTGAAAATAAGAGTGGGTGCCGCCTCTGAAAATAAACTGAGGTCGTTCTTCACTTGAAGTTGGCTATCAATTAGGATGCGAATCGGATTTTGCCCGGCGACATCACGAACGGTTAAAGAGGGGTTGTCATTGAGGGCGGTGTGTTTACCGACCAAAATGCTCATTTCTTGGCTGCGCCAATGGTGAACAAGCGCCCGAGCTTCTTCGCCGGTAATCCAGTTGATACCTTTTTCGTTGTCTCCGCGCAGTTTGTCTAAAAAGCCATCTTTGGTCTGGGCCCACTTGAGTGTGACATAAGGGCGCTGCTTTTCATGAAAACTAAAGAATCGTTTATTGAGTTCGCGCGCTGCATCCTCAAGGACGCCAACAGTGACCTGAATACCCGCTTTTTGAAGCCTTTCAATACCTTTTCCGGCAACCTTGGGGTTGGGATCTTTGGTGGCAATAACGACATGAGCCACTTTTTTCTCGATGAGTAAGTTGCTGCAAGGTGGTGTTTTTCCAAAATGTGAACAGGGCTCAAGGCTGACATAAGCGGTTGCACCCTCAATTGCTGCAGCATCTTGAACCGATGCTATAGCATTTACTTCCGCATGTGCTTCACCAAATTTTTGATGATATCCTTCGCCAATGATGAGTCCGTTTTTCACGAGTACACAACCAACCATCGGGTTAGGGGCAACAGCAATACCACCCAACCGAGCGAGGTCTAAACAGCGATGCATAAAATCTTCGTGGCGCATAGTCAAAGTTAAGCAATTCAACTTGAAGCGAGGATCAATCGAAAAGTTAAATTGATTCGGGCTGCTTTTAAATCTTTGACTTTTGGCAATTGGTGCTTCCAATGATGTTGTAAAGCACCATGCATATGCAAAAGACTACCCTGCGTTAACTTCAGTTTGATTTTCTTTTTACTTTCCATATGACGGAGTTCAAAGTTGCGCTCGGCTCCAAGGCTTAAAGAGGCGATGCTCGGATTTTTACCTAAGCTTTTTTCGTTGTCGGCATGCCAACCATTTGAATCCTGACCATCTCGGTAATAATTGATCAGCAAGGCATTGTACTGACAACCTGTGGTGGCTTCTATTTGAAGACGCAAGTCGTCCAAAAATTTTGGAAATGGGTTGTTAATGAGAGTTTGTCCGGAATAACCATAATTTTCACCATTCAAAGAGAAGTAAGCCTCGAGTCTTGGCACTTTCAACTGTTTTCCGAAAATAACGATCTGATTTTCTTGAAATGGAAGTTCTTTCTTAATTCGTTGAAATAAATCATCCGCGCGCTTTTGATCCAAGAAATTCGGAAAAAAATCGAGCTGACCGTCTTCAATAACGAGCGCATGAGGGCTTGAATTTTCGTAGTCGGTAAACATTCCTATTTTTGTAGCTTAAAAGTACAACATGCATTTCATTGAATCTTTATTTGATCTCAAAACTGGTGATTTCAGCAAAGTTATTTTTGGCTTTCTAACCAACGTCATTTTGGCGATTGTTATCACGGTTGTAGGTTTCTGGCTGACAGGCATCCTGACACGCTTTGTCAATCGCATGCTTCAAAAAAGTGACACCGATGCTGGCTTGACCTCGTTTTTGTCGAGTTTTCTATCGATGGCCTTAAAGATAATGGTGGTCATTACCGCAATTACCCAATTGGGTGTTCAAATGACCTCATTTCTTACTTTGCTCGGTGCAGCCGGCATAGCTGTAGGTATGGCTTTTTCCGGAACGCTTTCCAATTTTGCTGGCGGGATCATGATTCTCGTATTGAAGCCTTTTAAAGTAGGGGATGAAATCAAAGCACTTGGCGAACAAGGTACTATTTCAGAAATTCAAATTTTCAATACCTACTTGCGTACGGTTGACAACAAAACAGTAATTTTTCCAAATGGCCCCTTAGCCAATGGTAGCATTGTCAATTTTACAAAAGAAAAGAACCGTCGCATTGAATGGACCTTTCATTTTGATCCAAGCGTTAAATTTTCAGAAGTACAACAAACCATTTTAACCATCCTAACCGCTGAGAAGGCTATTTTAAATAAGCCTGAACCATTCGTAGGGATCCAGCAAATGACCGAGAATGGCTTAGAAGTAAAAGTAAGATGTTGGGTCAAGACAGCAGATTACGGCCAAGTCTATTACAATACGCAACAACAAGTTTTTGAGGCACTTCAAGCTGGTGCCTTTCCTTTCTTTAAAGCATAACTTATTTTTATAATCCCTCAACTGCAATTAATATTTAATTAATATTGTAGACACGAATTATAAACTAACTATGCTACTTACTATTCTACTTTTAATTTTCACGGTCGTTGTTGTGCCCTTTATTTGCCTCAATTTTGGCTATACACCCAACGAACTTCAATACGAAATCCTGCAGCAAATGTCTTATACTGTAGGTATCGTCATTGCATACTGTTTTATCGTTGGGGAGCTTTCTCGCAATAACTCTCAGGTCGATAAACTATGGAGTATTGTACCTATTCTTTACACTTGGCAAATGACTTTACTGGCCCCTGAGCTTTCAGAAAAGATGGTGTTTATGTCCATTTTAGTGACCATTTGGGGTGCCCGCCTGACCTTTAATTTTGCCCGCCGAGGTGCCTACACCTTACAATTCTGGGCTGGCGAAGAAGATTATCGTTGGGAAGAATTGCGCAAAAGACCAGGCTTCAACAATAAATTTATTTGGGGTTTATTCAATTTATTCTTCATATCAGCCTATCAAAATGTGCTCATTTATTTGTTTACAGCGCCTATCCTAAGTGTTTTAGCTACCAACGCCGATGCATCATTAAATTATATTGACTACCTATTAGGTGCGCTCATGCTTGCGGCTATTACCATTGAATTTATTGCCGACCAACAACAATATAACTTCCAAACAGAAAAGCACCGCCGTATCAAGGCAGGCGAGCCTTTAGGTGAGTACGAAAAAGGTTTTGTGTCGACAGGACTTTGGGGTATTGTTCGTCATCCTAACTATGCCATGGAGCAATCCATCTGGATCATTTTCTATTTGTTTAGTGTAAACGCCACCGGACAATGGATCAACTGGACCATCGGCGGTTGTGTTTTACTAGTGATTTTATTCAAAGGGAGCTCTGACTTCTCAGAAGAATTATCGGCTAACAAATACCCAGCCTACAAAGACTACCAAAAAGCAGTCCCGAGATTTATTCCTGGATTAAAGTTTGGGAAGTAATTCACTAATTGGTTAAAGCAAAAATTTAAAGACACTAAATGTCAAGGCAAAGAAAACAATGATTTGCAAGAACCATTGACCCGAGCCATGATGGCCTTTAGATTTAAGATAGAAATGATTAAGGGTTCCAAGCAAGATGCCAATTCCTAATGCAAGAAAGAGCGGGCTACCCATATTAATCTTTGAAAAATCTTTTGTTTAAATCAGACCAAATTGCTCAAAGTGATGAGCGAAGTGTTTGGTGTGTAAACGAGCCCATTGTGTCGCATTAAGATTCCCATAGAATGGATGCAAATGTGTTTGCGATGGATTTTCTTCGTAATACTCTGTAAAGGCTAAAAACGCATCGGTAAATTCATCAACGGCGGTTTCGAGTTCGTCGTTTCGCAAGGGAGTAGACGGCGTGGCAAAAGAAACTTGGACGTCTTTAGCCATCGGTTTGTCAGTTTCTAGCCAAGCTTGCATGCGCTCAATGCGGTCTTCAGCAACCTCTAATTCATAAGATCCGTTTCCGATGGACATATAGAGTGCATCTGCTAAATGTTCAACCATGCGTTGTGGGCTCATGCTACCCCAAGCAGGAACTTGTTGAGCTGAAAGTTTGGAAAGTTGGGTCAGCATAGACTCCAACTCAAGCGAAAAATTTGACATATTATTTGTTTCCGATGATGATGTGAAGGCTTTTTGGCACTACCTGAACATTGAGTTCACGACGCACTCGTTGAGGTTCGCCGTCATAGTGAGCCAAGCCATTGGGAAGTGATATTTTTGCCTTCTTGAAAGAGATCACTTCTGCATAGCTAGATTGATCTGATTTCCCAGTAAAGAATTGGAAAACCATTTTAGGGATGCTGAAGAATGAAAATGGCTTCAGTAAGAACAACTCAAGCTTCCCATCTGTAGCATCTGATTTTGGTGACACTTTGAAACCATTTCCGAACTCAGAAGTATTGGCAATGGTACAAAGGACTACAGGCATTTTCTTGATTTGACCATTGGTGTCAATGGAGATATTCATGGGGTTGTAACGGAAGAATTCTTTGAATACGTGCTTGACGTAGGTCCAGAATCCGCGTTTTTTATCTTGGTCGAACTTTTGGGCAATAACGGCGTCTAGGCCATAGCCACCAACACCGAGAAAGGGTTGATCATTGACCAAAACGGTATCCATTTGGATGTGATGATTTTGGTTGATGGTTTCAATGGCTAAGCGAATGTTTCTAGGAATGGCCATATGGCGTGCCAAACCGTTTCCGGAACCGATAGGAATGACAGCTAAGCTAGTTTTAGAACCAATGAGCGCAGTGCCAACTTCGTGTACTGAACCATCGCCACCAACAGCACAAACGATGTCAATACCTAGTTTGACTGCGTTTTTAGCGAGTTCAATGGCGTGACCTTTGTATTGTGTGTATTGGATTTCAAAAGTAAATTGCTCATGGTTGAGATATTGGCGCACCAAAGCCGGGATGTCGTCTTTGCGACGCACACCAGAAATCGGATTAATGATGAACCAAATGCGTTTTTTCATGTACTTTTGAGCGTTGTTCTTATTCAAAGTTACAATTTTTTTCGGGAATCATTAGGAAGTTTAATCCTGAAGCTAGCCGAAACATTCACTTTTCGCTTACATTAGCAACAAAAACAGTGCCATGAAAAAGAAAGTCGCAAGCAATCCGCTAGAAGCCAACAGACAACAACTTATTGACCTCTTAATGCATAAGTCTGCACTCAAGCAGGACGTCGCCGATGATCTAGAGGTTGTTTTTGCCGATCTGCGCAAACTCATTGATTTAGAAATTAAGGCCCTGAAAGAGGTGATTACCGATGAGCGCGTGCGCTTGTTTGTTAAAGATAGAGGAGATCACGAATTCCATGTTTATATTGGTAGTGATGTGTTGGTGTTTAACCTGCATCATAATGTCTTTAGATTGCCAGATAGCAACCCACTATGGGGTACTTCTTATTTCAAGAGTCAGCCAAACAATGGGTATTTCGGCACCATTCATATTTATAATTTCTTAGCTGAATCTTTACAGCAAAATCGCCTAGACGATCAAGGATATTTGCTTGCACGCATTTTCGTGAATCACGAAAGACATTTCTTCATAGAAGGCAAAGGTTCATTGGGCTACACCTTTAGCGACCCACAGCATATGCTGCTTAGCTCTGAAATGTTGCAACTCATTGCTCAAATGTCGTTTGCTTACGCCTTACAATTTGACCTTTATATTCCGCCTTTTGAATTGATGGATGAAGTCAGTGTGGGGCAAATTTATGTCATGGGAGAACAGCTTAAATTGCGCACTGCCAAACGTTTGGGATTTAAGATGAGTGCAGACGAGTCAGAAATTTCTTAAAAATTTAGCTGCAACTCTTGCGCTTCAAGAATTTCCTAGTATATTTGCAATCCCAAATTCGGGGATTTTGACATTTTGGCCCATTCGTCTAGTGGTTAGGACGCAAGGTTTTCATCCTTGAAACAGGAGTTCGATTCTCCTATGGGCTGCCAATTTTTTTGGCCCATTCGTCTAGTGGTTAGGACGCAAGGTTTTCATCCTTGAAACAGGAGTTCGATTCTCCTATGGGCTGCATTTTTTTAACGGTTTTAATAAATATAAGCTATGGCAAACCATAAATCATCCATCAAGCGCATTCGTTCAAACGAAGCTAAACGCGTATTGAACAAATACCAGCACAAAACAGCTCGTAATGCAATGCGTAAATTGCGCGCTACTAAAGACCGCAACGAAGCTGTAGGTATGCTTCCAACGGTAGTAGCTATGTTGGATAAACTTGCAAAACGCAACATCATTCACAAAAATAAAGCTGCTAACCTTAAGTCAGGTTTGCAATTGCGCGTAAACGCACTTTAATATTTTTTGAATTCAATTTGTGAAGGGTCGCCTCATTGGGCGACCCTTCTTTTTTTCTTAAGTTTGTATCATGAAACAAACCCTCCTACTTGTTCTGTGCATGGTTTTCTTCTTTAAAGCGCAAGCGCAGCAGTTGGGTCCGCAAGACACATTGCGAAGCACAAACCGCACCTTTGGTCCTGCAGACTCATTACTGCACATCATGGATGGTTTCTCATCAAATTTCTTTTTTCAAGTACAACAAAATACACTTTTCGCAACCGATTTTCTGAAGCCAGGGTTTGTGGCTTTTGCTGAAGCTCAACGCAGTGTCAAACCATTTTTGTTCAGTGCATTACCTCATATAGGTTTCGGCTATGGTTTTGGGGCGCAAGGCTCACAAATTTTAAGACTCGATTACGAACAGGCCTTTGCGCAGCATACTTTACTCAATTTGCGTTACGATCGCTGGCAAAGAACCGGTTTCATGCGTGCCGATGATTTGCGTTTTAGTGGTTTGCAAATTAAACTCCAGCAATATGGTAAAGCCCACGAACTTCTGCTTAGCTTTTCCAATGCCAGCGATGATCGTCAATGGTCAGGGGGGATTGCAGATTATTCAGATCTCAATTCAATTGCGCTTGAGCTCATCCCGGTGCTCAAAGAAACGGCTCGTACTCAGAAAAATGCCTATGACGCCTCACTTCAATTCAGGTATCGCATAATTGGTGATTCTTTAAACCGACTCAATTTTGCAAGCTATCATGCTTTTCACTTGCAGCAAAGAATTTATCAGGAGCAAGGCAATTTGGCGCTTTTCTATCCACAAACCTTCTTCAATTCAGATACTTGCATTGATACTTTTCGGCAACAATTTATCGAGAATCGGGTAGGTTTAAACTGGAGTTCTCCCAAATTTCAAGTATCCTCTTTGCTTGGTTTGCTACAACGTCAGTGGTCAGATCCTGCCTTGGTGTACGATACACTTGAAGTCAATTGGAATAATGAAATACGATACAAAAGTCAGCAGCTACATTTCTTGCATGAAAATAGTGTCAATTTAATTGGGGCGGCACAGGGTGTTTGGGCTCAAACAAAATTGCATTACATGCTTGCTAAAACGAGCTTAGAACTACAGCATCAATATAGTAACCAATGGCCCCTGTTAATGCAAAGGGGCTATCTGAGTAATCTCACTAATTATGCGTGGTCAAGCCCTCAAAAGGAGCGTTATCAGCAACTAAATGCCCAGTTGAATTTCAGGATGCAAAAATTGTATCTTGGTTTCAATGCAGGGGTAGCTGCTTATGCGAATGTGTATCGTTTTGAGCAAAGTTCGATGTCATGGACCCAATCTGGTTTGTCTTCAACAGGTAGCTTTGCCACGGCAAGCACACAGATTAAATATCAATTAGGAGCATTTAACCTGAGCACTGGTTATCAGTATTTAGCGCAAAACACAGCCCAATTTTTACCGAGACACAAAGCGTCAGCATCCTTATTGTGGAAAGGTGGGGTTTTCAAAGACAAACGTTTAACAATGGCTTTAGAAGGGAAAATTCAATATCAGTCTAGATTCCAGGCCCTTGTTTATTTGCCATTTATTGAGAGTCTTGATTGGGTCGCCACACAAAGTGCGAGCACCCAAAATGGATTTTTCAATGCGCAATTAGGAATGGCCCTTGAAGTGAAAACCTTTAGATTTTTTGTAAATGTTGCCAATCTAGGAAGCTTTTGGAATCAAGAAACGATTTCAATAGTGCAAGGATATCCGTTCCCGCCATTACAAATAAGGCTAGGCTTAACTTGGGATTTCTGGAATTAAGAAAGATTCAGGAAGAAAAAGCTGATTAAGCTTTTCCGAGTACTTCAGCCATCTTAGCACCAATTTGAGCTGGAGAATCAACTACATGAATTCCACACTCTTTCATGATGCGCTTTTTAGCTTCAGCGGTGTCGTCTTTTCCACCAACAATAGCACCAGCGTGACCCATTGTACGTCCTTTTGGTGCAGTTTCACCAGCGATAAAGCCAACTACAGGTTTTGTGCCGTTTTCTTTGATCCAACGTGCAGCAATTGCCTCTAAGTTTCCGCCAATTTCACCAATCATGACAATACCTTCTGTTTCAGGGTCATTCATGAGTAATTCAACTGCTTCACGGGTAGTAGTTCCAATGATTGGATCACCTCCGATACCGATCGCAGTTGTGATGCCCATTCCGGCTTTAGCAACTTGATCAGCTGCTTCATAAGTAAGGGTACCTGATTTAGAAACGATACCAATTTTACCTGTTTTGAAAACAAAACCTGGCATGATGCCTACTTTTGCTTCACCTGCAGTGATAACACCTGGGCAGTTAGGTCCAATAAGACGTGTGTTGAAGCCTTTGATGTATTCTTTAGCTTTCACCATGTCGTTTACAGGGATTCCTTCTGTAATACACACAATAACTTTAATGCCAGCTTCAGCAGCTTCCATAATAGCATCTGCAGCGAAGGCTGGTGGTACAAAAATAATAGAGGTATCTGCCTGAGTTTGTTGTACGGCATCTGCTACAGTATTGAAAACTGGACGGTCTAGGTGTGTACTTCCACCTTTTCCTGGCGTTACTCCACCAACCACGTTTGTTCCAAATTCGATCATTTGGCTTGCGTGGAAAGTTCCTTCACTTCCTGTAAAACCTTGTACAATTACTCTTGAATTTTTATTTACCAGTACACTCATAACTTGTTGTTTTTTGCGTGTCAAAAATAAGCATTTATTTGGCATCAACGATAGCCATTTCAAAATAGAGTATTTTATCTTTTGAAATTTTATCTGTTCCTGACTGTCCGTAGGCCAATTGAGGTGGCGCTATGCAGCGTATTTTACTTCCTACAGGCAGTTGAAACAAAGCTTCTTGCCATGCTTTGATGAGTCCTAATAAGGGTAAACCAATGGCTTTATCTTGTTTTTCAATGCGTTCACCTGAGAGCAAAAACAGTTGATATTTAACCCAGATGCTGTCTTGAAGCTGGATTTTCCGACCGGTACCAAGACTATCAATGCTCAGATACAAACCGCTGCCAGTAGGCTTCAGGTTAAGGTTCTTTTTTTGGATATACTGCTTAATTTGCTGGTCAAAAGATTGCGTTTCTTTATTGGAGTAACCGCAGGAGAACAACAGAACACTCAGTAAAACAGCAAGAACAATGCGTATCATGGCTTTTGTAGAACGGCTAAATAATGATCTTCATAGGTGCAGGCACGACGGCATTTGAAGCCCATTTCAGTGGCTTGCTGATGCAGGGTATCGTAGTCAATGTATAGCCACTCGAACTCGGGGCCACTAATTTTATTGTAATGCATTTGGAATTTGAAATTTCCGTAATATTCTGCATTGAGATCTAGCCAAACCGAACCGTCTTCGTCTTCATAAAGATATTTGACGTCTGTTGAATCTGCAATGAGGCAACCTCCGGGCTCTAATAAGTCATAGGCATGCTTGAGAAAAGCAGGTAGTTTCGATAATTTTTGCGCCAAACCGAAGCCGTTCATCAAGGAAAGGATCGTATTGTACTTTTGCGTCGGCTTCAGCGCATAGAAGTCGAGTTGTTTGGCATTGAGCCCTAATGTTTTCATGTAGGATACTGCCCCAGCCGAGAGGTCAATAGGGCTGACGTCAAGACCATAATCTTGAAGCACTAAACTATGAACACCAGCACCAGCGCCAATGTCTAGAACTTTTCCTTTGCAAAGGCTAAGTGCTTCTAGCTCTAGTTCGGGCATGTCTTTTTCAGAGCGGAACAGCACTTCAATTGGAATGATGTCGTCATCGCAGAGATCGGATGAAACAATGATATCAAAGGGCTTTTTTGTCTTGGAATAATCAAGAATAGCCTGGCCTATTGGGTCCCCTGTTGGGTTGGTATTTTTAGTATTCATATTCGCTGTAGTCATTGAGGTCGTCATCGGCGTAATCGTCATCGAAATCTTGGAAACCAAATTCGTCTTCCTCTTCGTCGGCTGACGGATTGCCTAAAACTTCTTCTCCGAAGAGGTTTTCATCGAGTAGGGCACGAGATTGCTCAGTTGGGGCTGTTCCGATTGCTAATGCCATTATAGGTGCAACCGGACTTTCTTTTTCATAAGCAATGAGTTCTATTAAGAAGATCCACATGCGCATGAAGTCATAAACCAGAATAAAACGTTGATCTGGTTCTTGGAGAAAGTCTTGGATGAGCGCATTTTTCATCACACTAGCGGGCTCATCTATGGCGTCGTCGTCATAGGAGAGGTCGAGTAGCGATAGTTCGTGGCCTTTATCCCAGGAATCATTGGAAACATAGAAGCTGGCCATTTGATCACCTTTGAAGTCGAATGCCTCCATGATGGCCTTGTAAAAGGTTTCAAAATGAGCATCATTGGCAATAACGATGTCTCTGAAAACTTCTTCGTTTTTATCGCTATCGAGTAGGACTCGAAATTTTAATCCTGGCATCTCGTTTTGGTTTAAGATAAAGGTAAGTATTATTCAGAAAGGACTGGCTGACGATGGACAATTAAACCTAATGAAGCGCCGATTCTGAGCATTTCTTCAATGGCTTCTTTAGGTTCGTTCGGAATATGACCTTCGAGAATGGCATCTTTGATCTGCATTTTAATGGTGCCAATTGCTGCGCAAGGTCCGATATCAAATGTATCCATGATCAGTTGACCTGATACAGGAGGTTGAAAATTTCGGACGCGGTCTTTTTCTTCAACAAGTTTTAATTTTTCAGCGACCAATTCAAAGTTTTGCTTGTAGCGCTTTACTTTAAATTCATTTTTACTCGTGATATCAGCATTGCATAGCGTCATGAGGTCTTCGATGTCATCGCCAGCCTCGTGCAACAAGCGTCTGATTGCGGCATCGGTCACTGAGCCTTTAACGAGCGCAATAGGGCGCAAATGCAAGCGCACTAATTTTTGCACATATTTCATTTGGTAGTCAAGTGGCAGACGCAAACGTGTAAATATGCGTGGCACCATTTTAGCGCCTAATTCTTCGTGACCATGAAAGGTCCAACCAACAACTTTATCAAAGCGCTTGGTCGGAGGTTTAGCAATGTCATGTAAAATTGCCGCCCAACGCAACCAAAGCTTATCGGTATGGATGGCAATATTATCAAGTACTTCTAGGGTGTGCAAGAAGTTGTCTTTATGCGCTTTGCCTTCACGGGTTTCAATTCCTTGAAGCGCAATCATTTCAGGAAAAAACTGTTCGAGTAAGCCTGTTACATGGAGTAATTTAAATGCCCTCGATGGGGTCTTGGTGAGGATCATTTTATTGAGCTCGTCTGTGATACGCTCTTGAGAAATGATACTGAGTCTTGGTGCTAACTGACTCATGGCTTCAAGGCTTGCGCGTTCGATTTTGAAATCTAGACGGGTAGCAAAGCGAATAGCTCTGAGCATCCGAAGCGGATCATCATTGTAGGTTACAACAGGATCTAGGGGCGTGCGGATCATGCCATCTTCAAGATCTTTGAGTCCGTTAAAAGGATCTATAAGCGCTCCGAAGTTGGCAGTATTTAGACTGATAGCCATGGAGTTAATAGTGAAGTCACGGCGATTTTGATCGTCTTGCAATGTACCACTTTCCGTAAACGGTTTGCGGGAGTTTGCTTGGTACGACTCTTTACGAGCGCCTACAAATTCAACATCGAGGTCTTTATAACGAAAATGTGCTGTCCCGTAGTTTTTGAATACACTGACTTTCTTGACTTTTAATATTTGCGCTACTGCGTTTGCAAGTGCGGGGCCGTCGCCAAGTACTAAAATATCGATGTCTTTACTTGGAATTTCAAGAAGCAGATCCCGGACCCAACCACCTATAACATAAACTTCAATACCCTCTTGCGCAGCGTATTGAGCTAGTACTTTAAATACAGGATGTTTGAGCTGAGGGGCGTATGAAAAATTCATGGGGCACAAAGTTAAAAGTAATCCCCGAAACAAGCGCTTAACTTAGACTAGATTTCGTCGTCGTCGTCGTCATCAAAGAAGTCATCTTCTTCATCTGACTTTTTGTAATTGAAGAGCTCGTCGTCAAAATCGTCATCGTCGTCATCAAAAAACCGCGAACTTTTTCCGCTTTTTTTATACGCATCCATTTTTGGCTTCTTATTGCGATTATCGTCATCACCCGGTTTACGATCCTTGTCTTTGCTTTTTTTACGTGGCTCGAGCTTTGGTGAAATGAAACCCGAAGTACCAATCTCGGCACTAGGCTCTACAGGTGCCCTGAAGTTTTCTGATCTAGCGGGTGAATCGCTTGAACCTGCTGAAGGGGCAGGGCGAGGAGCCGGACGGTCATTATTGCGTTGTTCGGCTTCTTTAACAGCGAGTGCTCTGCCGTTAATGACATAACCATCGAGCCCATTGATTGCTGCATGGGCTTCTTGTTGGTCGGCCATTTCAACGAAGGCAAAACCGCGAGGCTTGCCTGTTTCACGATCGGTAGCTATAGTGGCTTTGAGAACAGTTCCATAAGCTTCGAAAAGTTGTCGGAGCTCTTGATTTGTAACGCCAAAGTCTAGTTTGGCAACAAAAATACTAGTCATAGAAGAAATTAAACGACGCAGAATTAGGTAAATACTTCAAGTTCTTGCTCCGAAATTAGAATAAAAATGAAAAATACAATGCTTTTTGAAAAAAAATATTCCAAATGCACCGTAATTCTACGTTACAGCTAAGCTGCAAACACCTTATATTTGTAACATGCGCCTAATTAAACAAATTCCGCACGAACACTTTTTGGTGCAACTTCACCACTACAATAACAAATATATTCTCAGCATCACACTTGATGAATACGAACAATCCTTCAAGGTGCCGAGTGAAAATATATCCAATACTGATCTTCTAGAAACTGCGCTCAGCTCAGAATTTTATTCAGCTTGTTTACAAGACTTCCTGAATATGAGAACGCGCTGGTTAAAAATCCAACAACAATTACAATGAAAAAAATTATTCTTTTTAGTTTAGCTCTAGGTCTTTTAGGAGCTTGTAATCATGAACAAAAGCCGAGCACAAAGTCAATACCAAAAGTAGAAGCAAAAGATTTAGACGGTCTTAAAATCGCCTATTATTCGAATGATAGTATCAAAAAGTACTTTGACTACTTTAAAAACGAAGAGGCCCGCGCAGAAAAAAAACAGCGCAGCTTTGAAGCGGAGTTGACCAAACGCAACAAAGCCTATGAAGATTTTGTGATTAAAAAGGAGCAAGAAGCACGCGCTGGTTTATTATCACAAAATGAGTTGGCCATGGTGCAGCAAAAAGCCCAACAATTGCAGGCTGACTTAATGCGCTATCAGCAAGAAGAAGGCCAGAAGATTGAAAAGGCAACGCTCAAATCATTAGAAGAAATCAACAAAAAAGTAGAAACTTGGGGGAAAAAGTACTGTGAGTTGCATCAAATTGACCTCTTGCTTATCCAAGGACAAGGAGGACAAATCAATTACATTAATAAAAGCATGGATGTGACCAAAGCGTTTATCAACTTCCTCAATGAAAATCAAAAAGAAATCGAAAAGGATCTTAATTAATGCGACCTAATTCAGCACTCAAAGAAAGCAATATTGCCGAATATTTGCTTTACATCTATCAAATTGAAGCCATGGTTCGGAATTTTAATCTCGACCTCGAGCTCATCAAAAACCAGTTACTCATTCCTGGCTCTAAAAGTCCAGAAGATTTAGCCAATCATGTTCTATGGTATGAAAACCTCATGGATGAATTCCAAAGACGCGGTTTGCAAAAGGAGGGGCATATTGAAGAGGTTGAAGAAGTATTGATGGAATTGGTTTATCTGCATAACACCTTGCTGACGATCGTCAACGACGAAAAATACAAAACGCTTTGTGAACAAGCGCAACCTGATCTCATTGAATTTAAAAAGCGTTCCAATATGTCTCAGCGTCAAGATGTTGAGGCCTTGTTGCACGCCATGTTCATGAAGCTTCAGCTCAAAATGAAACAACAAGAAATTAGCCCTGAGACCGAAGCAGCTTTTGATTTATTTAGAATTCAGTTAGCCTATCTTTCACGGGCCTATGGTCAAATGAAATCAGGGGCACTTAATTTCTTTCAGAACTAATTTGCACTCGGAAAGTCCTCTAGCGCTTGCAGTTCAGCTGCTTGCTTATTGAGTGCAAAAACCTGATGCTCAAGGCCATTGCTTAAGGCTAAATAAGGCGCCTGTATTTTTCTTTGGTAAACTGAAATTTGTTCCATTACCGCTCTCGAGATGGGTACTGAAGGTGCTTTACATTCTATGAGTAACAAGGGCTTAAAATCGGTGTCATAAACCACAATATCCCATCTTTTTGTAAAGCCATCATATTGAATTTGCTTCTCTACACTGATTTTTTCCAAAGAGAAACCCTTACTGAGGTTTAAAAAAGATATCAAATGTTGTCGGACCCACTCTTCAGGCGTCAGGACTAGTAATTTTCTTCTGATCAAGCACTGTACCATGACTCTGTTGTCTTGGCGCTTCAGCTTGAGCGGTGCAGGTGGTAGTGCTAAAGGAGTTAGCGCTTGCATTAAATTCCGGGCAAAATCAGGTTGATATCCTTGTATTGCAGATCAAACACTTTACCCAACACTTCGTTAGTCAGGATGCCTCTGAACATATAAACGCCATTTCTGAAACCAGCATGCGTACGAATTAAGTCAGCAACACCTCCGCGGTCACCCATTTCAAGAAGTAAAGGCGAAAGCGTGTTGGAAAGAGCGAAAGATGCTGTCCTAGAAACTCTTGATGCAATATTAGGGACACAATAGTGGGTCACTCCATGTTTTTCAAAAGTAGGTTCGCTATGGTTAGTGATCTTTGAGGTTTCAAAGCATCCCCCTTGGTCTATACTGATGTCGAGCACCACCGAGCCTGGTTTCATTTGGGCAATCATGTCTTCATTCACGACGCAAGGTGTGCGGCCAATGTTTGAACGCAAAGCACCAATAACGACATCGGCCCTGCGAATAGCTTTGGCCAAAACTTTTGGTTGTAATATACTGGTATGCACACGAACTCCGAGGTCATTTTGGAGGCGTCTGAGTCTTGATAATGAATTATCGAAAACCTTTACGGATGCACCCAAACCTAATGCAGATCTGGTCGCAAATTCACCTACAGTTCCAGCACCAATCACTACGATTTCTGTGGGTTGTACACCGGCTATTCCGCCAAGCATCAGTCCTTTTCCTTGAGAAAAGGAGGAAAGTAATTCGCCAGCAACCAAGATGGAAGTGGTTCCGGCAATTTCACTCATGGTTCTGACAATTGAAAAGACCCCTTCTTCGTCGCGAATGTAATCCCAAGCAATTGCAGTAATTTTTTTAGCAGTTAGGAGTTGTAAGATTTCTTTGGGTTGTGTAGAAAGTTGAAGTGCAGAAATAAAAGTTTGATTACCAGGCATGAAGCCAATTTCTTCCTCAGAAGGCGGCGCAACTTTTAAGATGATATCGGCCTGGTAAACACCTTTTCGGTCGTAAATAATTTGAGCGCCAGCCTCGCTATATTCGTTGTCTGAAAAGTTGGAACCTTTACCAGCCTCGGTTTCAATTAAAACTTGATGGCCATTTGCGATGAGTAAAGAAACGGCCTCGGGCACCAAGGCAACGCGACGCTCTTGAAAAGAGGTTTCTTTAGGGATCCCGATCAGTAGGTCACCTTTCTTTTTTCTGACTTCTAATAAATCTTCTTTTGGAAGTAAACCACCCTGTTGAATGAGTGTTTTGAGGATGTTTTGATCAGTTGTCATGGTAAAGTTCTAAAGTTCTACTCAAATCAGGATTCGTACGAATATACAGCCAAAAGAGCTGATGTGGAAGGATTTGCTCGATTTTTTCAGACCATTCTACAAAAAATACAGCCTTTTGCTCAAAGAGTTCTTCAAGGCCTAAATTCAGTAAATCAGTTTCATTTTCAATGCGATAGCAATCTAGATGAAAGATTTTTCCTTTGCTTGGGCTAACATAAGACTGCACAATCGCAAATGTGGGTGATCCTTCAAAATGTTCAATTTGAGCTGCTTGAATGAGGGCTGAAATCGTGGTCGTTTTTCCGGCGCCCATTTCTCCTTCAACTGCGATAAAGGCATTTTCAGGTAAAAAATCCCAAATTTCTTGGGCTAAGT
>JACCDG010610535.1_pt1 | contig 22262 bp, 18 predicted proteins | sample 7442471 | NCBI WGS metagenome assembly JACCDG01 (sample SAMN15323444, study PRJNA562643) | freshwater metagenome | isolation source: river surface water | place: USA:Blue River Watershed | collected 2017-08-17 | reverse complement strand
TAAGTTAGGGGTGGTTGTAGGGAGTTTTGTTCTTGGAGAGAATTTAAGAAAATTGTGGGAATTTCATCACGGTATAAATTTTTTAAATACCTCGGGAAAATTTCAAGATGTCGCTCTTAATACGATCAACAGTCGTAGAGACATGATGACAATATCATCAATACACATTGGAGCTATTGGCTCTTTAATATTGGCAGCGACACAGACTAATCCTTATATTTTGCTGACTTCTTTTGTTTTATGTAGTTGTTCTTATTTTGCGTGCCAATCTCGATTAAGTGAGATGAAAGAAAAATTACAGCCATTTATTAATTCTGCTGTGGATTTTGACCCTAGGGAAAATAGGAAAAGCTTTGTTGAAAAGTTAATTTTTGGTCCTTATCCCAACGCCTTTAATTCGTTTATTACTAATGAAAGAAAGCGTTCTGCTGGCGAGCAGGTGGGTAATTCTTTATAAGCCGCGTAACAGGCTGTGATGCTGAAGTGTCTTTTCTTCGGATTAGAAGAGGAGGATGAATTCCTTTTTATTTGGTTTAGGCGTTATTGCTTTTTAGTATTTCTTTGATTTTTTGAACATATGGATCTTTATCATTCAATAGAAACTTTTTAGAATCTGATTTGATTTGATCACATATAATCGTATCAAATTGATTTGTATACATATGAGTTTTATCTTTTAGGTTTGTATCTTTTTCTAGTGTTTTTTTTACAAGGCATGGTAAAAACCTGTATCTCCTCATAGTAGATTCTGTAGGTATATATTCATTACAACAATCTATGAAACCCTTAAACATAAAATAGTTAAATATTATAGAGTCACCAACTAATGCACTTACTTCCTTTAACTCATCATCGTCTGCATCTTTGTAAATAAAAGCTAAACTCTCCATTAAGTCTATGTAATGTTGAATATAAATAAAAGCTCTCTGCATATTGTCATCTTGAGAATTTGATAAGGCATATAGAATTTTCCCTACTTTTTGAGCATCTTTATAAAAGTTTTTTACCTTCTTAGTTAAGTAGTATGCTTCATTTTTGCAGCAGCTATTATTACATTCGCCGTTTTGGTTTATTTGTCTGTAAATTGCATGGATTATTTGTCTGGCTATTATGATTTCTTTGCTTGCCCAACGTTTGTCAATTTGTAGTAACTCTGTATTTTTATTAGTTCTATTCAGTAAGGTAAATTGTGAAAAGGCTACAATTAGTAATCCTAGGCTCGCTGCTCCAGAAACGAAATATAGAAAACTGTCTATATCTTTATTAGGTTCAACAGTAGAATCATGGTTTGGAGTTTGATCATGTTCTGCATCGACTAGTGTCACACCCAAAATCTCAAGCGAATGCTTCTGATGATGATTTGTTACGCACTCCTTCTTATTGCTTCCTGTGCATTCCTTATTATCATGACGATCATGTGTCCAAGTAAAATAATTAAATTCAGATGAGGCAACTAAAGAACCAGCAACTGTTATGAAAAATAAAATTGTGAAAGCTATTATAGGGCTTTCTTTTATCCATTCTTTAATTTTCTTACCTATATCTTTAATTTTCTTCCACATATATCCCACCCAGCCCTCATATTTACGTATATTCTAAGCCTTTAGAGGTTAATTTTGGGTTAAATAATGGCTGTGTAACACTCAAGATTCTAAGGAATTACCATAAAATATAAAAATGATTCTTTACTTACGACCAGGGGGCGAGCCGAAGGCGAGGGGAGTAGGTAAAGAATTAAACTAAGAGGTCGCGCTTTGCTTTAAATAAAAAGCTCCCGGGGGTGGTCGCTTTTTATTTGTGATTGTAGACAACCACATAAATCTTTAAAAATAATCATTTAATAATTCAATGAATAAAATTAAGGCAGGAACTGCTCTTTGATTATACGCTCAGCGATGCTGTCTTTATGCTCAAACAGCAAATTTAGCTTTATATCCTTGCGCTCATGAACCTCTACAGAATGGACGTCTCTGAACTCTGTAAAGTCTGCTACGGCACTTACTGGTCTTTTTTCAGGACTGATGATATCAAATCTAATTTTATTGTTATTTGATAATAATGCCCCGCGCCACCTTCTCGGTCTAAAAGGACTGATAGGAGTTAAAGGAAGTATATTGGAGTTCAGGGGTACAATAGGCCCATTTGCTGCATAGTTATAGGCAGTGCTTCCAGCAGGTGTTGATACTAAGATTCCGTCACAAACAAGGCAATCGAGACGTTCTTGGTCATCGATACTAATTTTTATCTTAGCAGCTTGATTAGTTTCTCTCAGTAATGAAACTTCATTTATTGCCAGCGCTTTGTATTTCTCACCATTACCAGCTTTTACATTCATTTCTAATGGATGTAGTGTAAAAAATTTACTATTGGATATTCGCTCTAACAAACCTTCTTCATCATACTTGTTCATTAAAAAGCCAACTGATCCCCTATTCATCCCAAAAATTGGGATGTTTTTATCAATAAAGCGATGAAGAACTTTTAACATCATTCCATCGCCACCAAGTACAATTAGAGCATCATAATCACCATCAAGGCTATTGGCATCCTCGAATTTATACTTCTTCATCAATTTATTGAAAGAATCGGTTGCGACTTTGGATGTAAAATCAGAAATGCAGCCAATTTTTTTAAACTGATTTGACATGCTTATTTCAACAATCCTTTTTCTTTAAAGTATTTCTCTGCACCAGGATGGAAAGGAGCGCTTCTGCCCTCGTTTACCATTTTCTCCGCTGTCAATTGAGCAAACACGGGATGTAAGGCTTTGAAAGCATCAAGATTTTCAAATACTGCTTTTGTCATAGCATAAGCAACTTGTTCACTTATATCGGTAGTGCTTGTGACAGCGGCTTTCACGCCAAATGTTGTAATGTCATTTGGTGAGCCGTTATAAAGCCCTCCAGGAATTACTGTCATAGAGAACTCAGGGTTACTTTGCACAAAGCTTGCAATTTGGTCACCATCTACATTAATAAGACGAGTTTCGCACATACTTACAACTTCTTGCACAGCTCCATTAGGATGGCCAGTAGCAAGTATCATTACGTCTATTCTACCATCACATAATGCTTTAGCTTGCTCGGAAGGTTTGAATTCGGATAGGCTCTTGAAATCAGTTTTCGCCCAACCTTTAGCTTTCATCAACTCTTCCATTGTAGCTCTAACGCCAGAACCTTCATTACCAATGTTTACAATCTTCCCTTTGATATCATCAAATTTTTGAATATCAGATTTTTTTTGAACAATAACTGTGAAAGCTTCGTTATGTAGAGAGAACAAATGTCTCAATTTATCATAGCGACCTGTTTTTGTGTATATACCAGTGCCATTGTATGCGTGTTCTTGCCAATCAGATTGAATTATCGCAAATTCGACCTCGGCATTTTTTAGAGCATTTATATTGTATATTGAACCAGGTGTAGACTCCACCGCGCATCTTAATCCTAATGCTTTACGGTCTTTATTCATTAATCTACATATAGCTCCTCCAGCAGGGTAATACACTCCTGTTACAGCTCCAGTGCCAATGACTATAAGCTTGTCATCTTGATATGGTTTAAAATCTTTAGGGTCAGATGATGGTACAGCAACCTTCGGTAACTCCACTTGTTGAGCAAAAGACAAATTGGCAAAAGCAAGGATGATGGCTAGAGACTTAAATACTTTATTCATACACCTAAGTACATTAATTTATATAACTCAGGATAGCGTTAATAAATTTGCTAGGCAAGTTTAAGTTCTATAAGTATATATTTTATAAACAAGATAAAACGGAATAGAAATGAATAATAGCGATTTTATTCGCTCAAAAGAATGGTGTCAGGCTGTTATTGGCTGGTTTTTGGTTATTGCTTTCTCGCTGTTTTATAATGTTGTTTATGCAAGTGAACATATCATAAAATCTCATGGATATGCTGTTTTTGGCGAGTTAAAATATTCAAAGGACTTTCCCCATTTTGAATATACTAACCCTAATGCGCCAAAAGGCGGAGAGATGAATAACTACACTCTGGGCAGTTTTGATAGCTTAAACGATTATGTTTTAAAAGGTAATAAAGCCCCTGATTTATGGCTTACCCATGACACATTATTATATCCTGCAGCGGACGAGCCGTATTCATCATATGGCTATATTGCAGAGAGTATTGAGTATCCTACATCTAAAGAGTGGGTGGTTTTTAACTTGCGCCCTGAAGCAAAATTTCACGATGGTCATCCACTTACAAGCGAAGATGTAGTTTTTACTTATAATATCCTAAAAGAAAAGGGAGAGCCGAATTATAAAATCATCTACAACGATGTTGGAAAAGCGGTTTCAATAGGTCCACATAAAGTGAAGTTTTACATTAACAATCCAAAAAATCCTTTAATAATTTCCTTACTTGGAGAGTCGTTATATATCCTTCCAAAACACTTTTTTGAGAATAAAGATTTCGAAAAATACGACTCTGAACCGATTTTAGGTAGTGGTCCCTACAAAATTAAAGAATTTGAATTTAACAAATATATAACCTATGAGCGAGTTTCTAATTATTGGGGTAAAGATATTCCAGTGATGAGAGGTATGTTTAATTTTGATCGGTTGAGATATGAATTATACCTTGAACCTACAATCGCAGTAGAGGCGTTTAAGGGAGGAGCCTACGATTTTAGAGAGGAGAACATATCAAGAATATGGTCGACAGGGTATAATATTCCAGCAGTTAAAAATGGAAAAATTATAAAAGAATTGGTTTCGCATAATATACCCGCGAATCTCCAAGCTTTATTTCTTAATATGAGAAGAGAAGCGTTTCAGGATATAAATTTTAGAAAGGCAATGACTTTGGCATTTGATTTTGATTGGATGAACAAGCAACTGTTTTATGGAATTTTTAAAAGAACTGAAAGTTATTTCGATAACTCTAAATTTAAGTCAACAGGGATTCCTACTGGAAGAGAGCTTCAGATTTTAAATAATTACAGGCAATACTTACCAGCTCATATTTTTACAGAAGAGTTTGTAATGCCATCAACTGGGGCTGATCCGATAAGAAATAGGGAAAATCTCAGAAAAGCAAAAGAGCTCTTAATTGAGGCTGGGTATAAGTTAGAAAATGGCAAAATGATTAGTCCGCATACTAACAAACCTGTTGAAATAGAAGTTCTATATAGCACAGCAGCATTTGAAAAATTGTTAAATTCGTATAAATCGAATCTCAAAAAAATTGGTATTACTCTAAGATTAAGATTGGTTGATTATGCTCAGTATCAGAAGCGTGCCCAAGAATTTGATTTCGATATGCTCACAGTTGCATTTAATCCTCTAAGCGTTCCAGGCAGCAATCAAAGGCAGTTATGGCATTCATCGGCTGATCAAAAAGGTGGCTTGAACTTCTCTGGACTACATAACAAAGTAGTAGATGAATTAATAGAAAATTTAGTGCAGGTTGAGAAAGAGGAAGAATTAATTGCCTATACCAAAGCATTAGATCGAGTGCTTTTATGGGGGTATTATGCAATTCCAGAAATGTATTCAAGTCATTACAGGTTATTATATTGGAATAAGTTTGGAATACCAAATACAAGACCTAAATATGGAATAGGAAAGGAGGCTTGGTGGGCAAAGTCAGCGGAATAGAGTTAAAAGATATCGTAATTGAATATCAGCAACCTGATGGTAGCTATAAAAAGGTTGTGAATAAAATCTCATTTTCAATACCTAGTGGCCAAACAGTTGCACTTGTTGGAGAAAGTGGGTCAGGAAAAACTGTCACAGGATTATCTATTCTTAAATTGTTACCTGAAAATAAGGTTAGAGTGTTTGGCAAAATATCTATGGATAATAAAAATCTGTTGGAAATGGATAATTCAGACTTATTGAAAGTTCGAGGGCATAAAATTGGAGTTATTTTTCAAGAGCCAATGACTGCTTTGAACCCATTGCACTCTATAGGTAAACAAATTTTTGAAGCAGTTTATTTGCACAACCCATTTATACCAACCGTTTCAGTTTGGCAGAGAGTGAAAGAATTATTAACTTTAGTAGAGTTATCACATTTTAGAGATAAATTAGATCTTTATCCTCATCAGCTAAGCGGTGGGCAAAGACAACGTGTTATGATTGCAATTGCAATTGCAAATAATCCTGAATTATTAATTGCTGATGAACCCACTACTGCCTTAGATGCCGTTGTTGCTAAGCAAATTATGGAGTTATTAGTTAAAATTCAAAAAGAATGCAAACTTTCAATGCTACTAATCACTCATGATCTATCAATAGTACAAAATTTTGCCGAACAAGTTTGCGTGATGCAAAATGGTAAGATTGTTGAGCGTGGCGATGTAGCAGAAGTATTTAGTAATCCTAAACACAAATACACGAAATTTCTTATAGAATCCGAGCCTGTAAGAGATGTAACCACTCTAAAATCTAGTGCAGAAAATATATTAGAAATTGAAGACTTGAATTTTAAGGCTAAAAACTCGATTGGTATATTAGGATCGTCAATTCCAGATAAACAAATACTTTTTAATATTAATCTCCATATTAAAAAGGGTGAGACACTCGGAATAATTGGTGGTAGCGGTTCAGGAAAAACAACTTTGGCTATGTCTATTTTAAGATTAGCTCCTTCTCAAGGAAAAATTATTTTTAATGGCGAAAGAATAGATAATCTAAGTGTGCGAAAATTAAGACACATAAGAAGAGAGATACAGATTGTTTTTCAAGACCCGTTTGATAGTTTAAACCCTAGGATGACAGTTGCTGAGATAATAGCTGAGGGACCTATTGCACAAAATTTATTTAATGATGCAGAGCTTGAGCAAGCTGTAAAAAAGGCTCTAAAAGATGTTGAATTACCACTGTCTTTGGCTAATAGGTATCCACATGAGCTTTCAGGAGGACAAAGGCAAAGAGTTGCAATTGCAAGAGCCTTAGTTTTACAACCGAAATTGCTTATATTAGACGAGCCAACTTCAGCCTTAGATAAAGCTATTCAGAAATCAGTTTTAAAATTACTTAGTAATTTACAAAAAGAATATGAGTTGTCTTATCTATTAATTAGTCATGATTTAAGTGTTATTAATGCGCTAAGCCATAGGATTGCGGTAATGAATGAAGGAAAGATTACAAAAATAGTTCAAGCAAAAGAAATACTTAAACAAATTGCATGATTATATTTTTTGTATTAAAACATTAATTCGAATGTTAATAGGAGAGTAAAATGAAAATCAATATATCTGGTCAACACATGGAATTAGGCGATTCTCTTCGCAGCCACATTGAGGATACAATCAAAAAAAATGTTAATAAATATTTTGAGAATGCAGTAAATGCAAATGTGTCAATGTCTAAAGATAGACATCACTTATTTAGCGCAGAAATAGTTGTAAATGAAGGTACTGGAACAGGAGTTGTAATTAAAGGCAACTCTCAAGATGCGGATGCATATAGATGTTTTGATGCCGCTGTAGCCAAAATTGAAAAGCAGTTGAGACGATATAAAAGTAGAATTAGAGAGCATCAGAAAGATAAAGAGGCACGTTTGGCATTTTATGATGCAACTAAATATATTATGTCACCTTTTGCTGATGGTGATGATGCAGCACATAAAGTAGAGTCTCCAGCAATAATTGCTGAAATGGAAACTAAAATTGAAAAGCTATCAGTTGGTGATGCAGTAATGAAGATGGATCTCTTGGATGTTCCAGCATTAATGTTCATAAATGCTAAAACTGGCAGAATCAACCAAGTATACTACAGAAAGGATGGCAACATCGCTTGGGTTGATAATCCCCAAGGGCACTAGAACTGTTCGTTAATTTCAGCTTGTTTAGATTAATGTTGAAGAAAGTTCACTTGAGGCTAGAAGAACTTTATCCACATCTGAAACTAAAGTATCTATATCTTCAACTAGATCTCTCGCTAAAAAGTCTGGTAGAGGTAATAGGTTTACCAAAGGATAGAAGGTGTCACCCAATCGAGCTGGATAGACATCCGAGAATGCCTTATCAAATAGCGTGTGTTTTAGCTCTGGTGACAGATGAATTAGATCGCTTATTTTTAAGAGATGCTGCTTGCATAGTCTCGCCTCTTCGTGCACAGAGTGTGAATTAAACTCCAAATGCTCTGTCATTTTAATCAATTCAAATGAATGCTTCAAAAGCCCCAACATAGCATGATTTACAATAGGTATGATGTCCCTATCACATTCTTTTTGATCTTTTTGATAGTCATTAAAGAATAAGTGTTTTGAAAGTGTGCTGCTATGATAATAATCTGTGCATAGATATTCATTAAGTAGTTTATCAACGCGAGAAAAAATATATGATGCCTTCTCAATAATAGTATGTGCTTTCCCACATTCAAATGTGACAAAATCTTCGCAAAACAAAAGATGCTTATTAACAACAAATAGACCCAACATATAACCTCAATGATCAAACACTTATTATATAATGAGTAGTTTCCCTGTTTTGATTTGTCTAGTATATCTTTTCGATAATTATACTGCTGCTAAACAGATATATTGCAATTAGCAATTTATAAAGCTAGATTTCAGACTTAACTTGGATTCTTTGATGAAAGCTAAAATACCATTATTATACTATCTTATAGCTTTGATTCCCCCATTAGTTGGGGCTGGTAATTTTATAGTAGCTAAGGCAACGACTTCTGATATTGGCCCAATGTCACTTTTATATTGGAGGTGGGCTGTTGCTTGGTTAGTACTCTTCCCATTTGTAATAAAAGATTTTAGGAAAGATTGGGGCAAGATTAAGAAGCACTATAAAGTTATTACAGCTTGTGCTTTACCAGGAATAGTGTTATTCAATGCGTTCATGTATACAGGATTAAAGTATACTACATCCATTAATGCATCTATAATTGCAAATACCTTTCCAGTTTTTATCGTTATCCTATCATACATTATTTTAAAAGAACGAATTAATCCGCTTAAAAGCCTTGGGATATTATTCGCTTTAATAGGTACTTTGCTAATTACTACAAATGGTCAACTATATAAACTGAACAATATATTTGGGAATAGTGGGGATATAATGGCACTTTGTGGCGCTTTAATATTCGCTGGATACAGTATAGCTCTACGGTTTAGACCGAGTGAAATAAAAGTTTCAACATTTACATTTGCTACTATAAGTTTGGGTTGCTTACTCATATGGCCGCTATATGTGTGGGAAGTACTCTATATTAAGCCTATGGTTTTAAATCCAGATGTAATTGGAACGATTTTATTTGTAGCAATCCCTGTTTCGATATTAGGAGTTATTTCATTTAACATCTCTATTACTAAGCTAGGTGCTACGACCACAGGATTGATTTTTTATTTAGCACCTGTTTTTAACATAATTTTTGCTCAGTTGTTTTTGGATGAAAAATTCACCTTCGCCCATTTTGCGGGATTATGCCTGATTCTCTTGGGTATTAATTTGCCGTTGCTGAGTATGATCAGAAAGAAAGCATAACTTTAAGATCTATGAATAAAAACATCATTAAACCATTCTGCAATATTTTCGGGTGATGGGAAATAGTTTGAATACCTGATAACTTGATTTGGATTAAGCTTTATTTTGCCATTATTTTGTAGGCGTATACATTCGTGGAATGATACGTGCTCACAATCATCGTTTAATGAAGAGTATCTGCATTCTTTTATAATATCTCTTTTATAAAGAGCCATACCCCCGAAACAGGAATAAGTATTCACAAGATCATCACCAACGCTATATATTCGTTTTCGCATTTTACGTAAATTGGATGTCCAATAGTCGGGATTTTCTGGCCCATCAGGAAACTCCTCATTTCTAAAAGCGAATATATCCCACATTTTAAAGTCAAAACCATCAATACCATTTGAACAAACTACATCCCAATCATTTATTCGTGCAAAAGAATCTTGTATTCCTCTAATATCCCAACCATATGACATATCCATATCTAGCATCATTACCATGTCAAAATCTTGGTATTCGGGATTGTATTGAATTTCTTCGAGATATATATTTCTCACATCAGCCAAGAATTGTATGCTAGGTCTCTTTTTGTTATGAAAATCTTTAGAAACAACATTTACCCTAGGATTTCTTTGCATCCATTCTTGCAAAATATCTTTAGTGCCGTCTTTAGAGTCATTTTCAAAAATTACTACCCTGTAATCTGAGAATTGTACTCCTGTAGATTCAATATTTTGAATTACATTTTGCAAACCTTTGGCATTATCACGAGAAATGCCGACAATGACCAGTTTTTTACTTGCCATTTCTTGCTTGCCCTTAGACAAGTTCATTGCGTCTAATTGATCTAGCGCTCTTAAATGCTCGGGTGGTGTTTTTATCATTGAAAATAAAATTACCACAACGGCTAAAACTAATATAATTTTATAATTTTTATATAACCTAATCATCATATACTTATTTTTAACCAAAAATAAAATGCGTTTCGTTTATTTCAGAATTTGAAATGCCTGCTAAAGTTATAGACCAATCATCTTGGCTAATTACACTATCTTTTCTACATTTATTGTCACTACATTCGTAATTTTCTGAGATAATTGATTTGATAAAATCATAGTTTACACCGTGAAACTTTAATTTATCTTTGCGGATATCAAAATCATGAATGATGTCATGACCCAAATTTTTCCAGTTTAGATTCGGATACCAGACTATATCTTCTCCATCACCTGTAATTATTTTATCGTTACCTCGACCCGGCATGATGATGTTTGCTCTTTTATCTCCTATTAGAAGATCATCTCCATCACCAGATTTAATATTAAGAATTGAGTGATTTTTACTGAATGTGAGTTCAATTGAGTTGATTATTGTTTTAGATTCACCTGATAGATCAATTTGTACAGCTTCAGGCACCGCAACTGTATTGATAGTATGGAATGATTGATGATCATCTCCAATTTTTAAACGTTCAGTTTGGGCTACTAATTCCTTTAAAACCTTAGTAAAAATTATATCTTTTGAGAAGAAATTTATGGGTTTGCCATAAAAATTAAGTCCCATTTCAAGCGGAATGATTCGTCCTTTATCTGAAATTTGCGCCTGTAAAACTTGCAACATTGCAGGATCTATTTTCGGAAAAATATTGGGGTTAAAAGAGAGTGTTGTAGTCAGTTGCCATTCACCTTTGGACTTATCCCCACGCGCATGTTGAAAACCAAAGTCCCAATCGATAACATTTCCAAAGTCTATACATGCTTTTTTGAGAATCTTACTATATCCAATATTTTCAATGATTGTATACGTTCTATTATTAGGTGAGATTAGGTCTATACTGAGTATTGAATTTAAATCTACTGGCGGTAGGTTTGATAAATCAAATGCAGCCGAGTAATGAATTTTAATAAATTCAATTTCTATATTTTCTTCAACTTTAAATACTTGCTTAAACTGGCCATATGAAACTATGCCTCTATAGGTTTTAGGACTGGTTGCATAATTGGCATAATTTGACATTGTATTTGAAGATTCCCACGTTTCAGCAAGTCTTACTGCTCCAAATGAATCTAATAGACCGAATCCTAGTTCTGGACAGTATACCAAACCTCCTGCATTGGAGTTCTTAGCTGCGTTGGTTAGGTAATGTTTTTCTGATTCAGGAAGAGCTGAATAAGCAAGAATATCCTGGACATCCCTCCAGCCTAAGTTAGGGTTTGCTTCCAGCATCAAAGCAACCACAGAAGTAACTGTGGGCGCCGAAAATGATGTGCCGCCAACTTTAATATTATCTGGGGTGGAGGAGATTGTGTCGTCAGTGATTGTAAGATCTCGGTTTTCAGCAACCATAAAATGCGTTGCTGGAGCACCAACTAATGTTAAAGAGGAAGAGCTGGCAAAATGCGGGAACAATGACTCAAATGTATTTAATAACCATGTTGGCTTAGAATGCCCGCCAACTATTATATTATAAGGATTGATTTTTGCTAAATCAAAATTAGCGTCCGCAAAGTGTTCGTTTCCTCCAGCAAATACAATGATGCTACCTTTACCATCTCTTCCTTTGGTAACAGCTTCCTCAATTCTACTAATTTCATTCAATACTTCTCTTGAATTTGATTCAGAAGAAATAAGCCTATAAGTCACATTTCTTTCAATGCAAAATCTGTTAAAGCTTGGGCCAAAGCTATTATTAATAACATCAAAGTTTGGGAAGATATGATAATGGTCAGTAGAATCTGTTTTGGAGATATAGCCCAGCGGTATCTGTACAGAAGTAATATTCGTATTGTAAGCGATGCCTGTCATACCTAGAGAGTTGTTATGCTTAGCACCTATTACGCTTGCTACCATTGAAGCATGCTGACCTAGAGGAGAGCCGTCGTAAGATATTTCATATGTGCCATTATGAATTTCTAAATCTGGGTTATTGGGTATATAACCTTCATCAAGCACTGCAACGTTAACACCTCTGCCCGAATAATCTTTCCAGACTGGCAGTATATTTATTTCTGATAAATACCATTGTTCAAAAAAATCAGGATCGTTAGGGTGGTGAGGTTCGCGAATATATACATTGATAGAATTTACATTTTTAAAACCTAATTCATTTTGGATTGTATAAGAAAACGATTTTATCCCTGAGAAACTTGGGTCAGGAACGGCCATTATTAAATTTTTCTCTACCAATTTTACTTTACAGCCAATTGCATTTTTTACGCTTAAAACAGATAGTTTGCTATTTCTAAAGTCTTTATCATTTTGTAACAAAGTCTCGGTTTGAATTAATAAAGGTTTGTTAGGTTGTAGATCAACAATATCAGGCACATGATATGGAATTTTTTCTATTACTGATACCTTCCTAAGATCATCAAAACCGAAGTGGGTGATGCTTTTGTCTTTAAGGCCAGAGTATTCATAATGTTTTGGAGGATTATAATTAAGATCTTCTACCTTTAATAAATCTTCAGTAATCTCTACTTTATAATTTTTATAGCTACCTTTGAGATATAGGAATTTATTGTAAACGTTGGGTCTTTTCTGAATCGAAAAAGAATTTTGCGCCATTGATACCTTCAAGAACATTGTGCTTAAAATCTAAGAGATTTTACTTGCTTCGCAAGAGAAAAATTTAATAAAAGCTTAATATTTGCAGGTACATTTCTGTGATATAATTGCAACTTAATCAATAATGTACGTTGTATCTTATGTTTAATAAACATGGCAAAGAACATCCTGTATCAAAAGCTATTAGAAATCCTGCAATAAAAAACGCTGATGTTTTGGCGCAATTTGACGGATTTTTAGGGTCTGTTGGTGGTATTTACCAACTATCAGAAGCTAAAAGGAAGACACTACTTGAGCTTGCTAAGCTTTACTCAAGATTTGAGGTTATCGCTAGATTCGCTCAGATTCTTGACGTACAGAGGGATAGAGAATTATTAAAAGATATTATAGCTTATCTGGCATTGCACCATGATTCACTACGACACCAGCAAAATAGTAATGAAGTTATTGCCAATGGTATTGAAACTGATCTTGGTAACCTTGCAAGTTGCTTTTTAGCAACCTTGGACCGAGTAAAATTGACTGAAAAAGAAATGGCAGAAATCAAAGTCAAAGTACTTGTTCAAGAAGCCAAAACATCTGAAGACAAACAAAAGTTATACAAAGAATTTTTGAAAGATGACACAAAAGTGGAAGAACTGAGAGCCCTTCATACTCAACTTGGCTATCCGACTAAGTTAAGTCCCGAGAAGCTTGAAAAGCAATACTCACTATACGAACCACACGAGTTCACCTCAAGTCTTGCACAAGGAAGGCTTTTGGATGGCTATGAAGCCAATTACCATCCTTTTGAACCGGTAGCAGTAGCAAAGCGTTTAACAATAATATTAAAGATTATTGGAAATAATTCTGCATTAACGAAGGAATATTTTTCAATCGTGTCATATCGTCCATCAGGTGATAATGAGTTTCGTTCACTGGCTTATCTTGCAGTGCTCGATCATAATGCTCCTATCATCAATGTTATGGCGAAATATATTGAAGATAAAGATTTGCTCAGAAGTTTGTTTGGAGATGTGAAAATACTATTTAAGGAAATTTATGGCATTACACCAAAAAAATTTAATAACTATGCCGTGGCAAATGCTATAGAGACTTTAAATGCTTTAAACCAAATATTCGATGATAAAACATTAACAGAAACATTGTTGGAGTCTGTTACTTCGCTCGAAATTATGCATTGTATAGTTGTACCTTTCTTGTCACAACCAAGGTTTTTACCATATATTAAAGAAGCTGCATCAGCTAAAGATAAATTAGGATGTAACCATCTAGATAGGGCGATTGCAGATGGATGCGAAGATGTAGCAATGTTTCTATTGAAAGCTGGTGTAACACCAACTTGGTTTAATTTTTATAGAAATAGATGCGGTGATGAGGTTTATGCCTTGCTTAAATCAGCGTATGCGCAAAGCTTTTTTCCAAGAGATTGGGAGCCTTCATCTTATTCAGAAGGAATTGAAGATTTTGCAAGAATGCATATGAATTCAAAAGCTCGCCAAGCACGAATTGAACATGATGGCCAAGCTGTACAAATGTAGATTCTTGAATCGTCAAGGATCCGTCATCCTAGTGCTTGACACTAGGATCTACTTTGATGTGAGATCATCGTGTCATGCACGATGATGACAGAAACATAAGTTAGCGAAGGATTCAGCATCTTACGCTACCGCTTCATTTGTATAGCGAATTACCTGATCATTAAATTCTAGTACATCTGATATCGAATTTAATTGCGATTTGGTGATACGGTTTAAAGTTTGCTCTACAGTTTTAGCAATATCCAAGAAACCTATTTTTTTATCCAAGAAAGCATTAACCGCAACTTCATTTGACGAATTTAGAATGATTTGAGCCGCTAAGCCCTCTTTTAAGGCATCGAACGATAGTTTCAAAAGAGGGAATCTTGCATAATCAGGTTTGGCAAAGTGAAGTTTGCCAAGTTCATCAAGTTTTAGTTGTTTGTGCGGAATAGTTATCCTATTAGGGTAGGCGAGGGCATAAGCAATTGGAGACTTCATATCTGGAAGGCTCATGTGCGCAAGAGTTGATCCATCTTTATAATGGACCATTCCGTGAATAATAGACTCATAGTGTGTAATAACTTCAACCTGCGATGGTTGAATTGGAAACAAAGTACATGCTTCAATTACTTCCAATCCCTTATTTAGCAGTGTTGCACAATCTACCGAGATTTTAGGTCCCATTTTCCAAGTAGGATGATTAATTGCTTGTTCAGGAGTAACTGTTGCCATTTCGTCTAGTGTGTAGTGCTTAAATGGCCCACCAGATGCAGTAATCGTTACATGGTTAATCATATCCAGTTGATCTGAGGCAAAAATCTGGAAAATTGCGCTATGTTCAGAGTCAACGGGTATTATTTTTGTAGAATGTTTTTGTGCCTCGCTTAATATAAGCTCACCAGCACAGACCAAGCTCTCCTTATTGGCTATTGCTAAGACATTCGAATTTTTAATAGAGCAAGCAGTTGGTTTAAGTCCCGCAACACCAACAATAGCAGACATTGTAATGTCGTAGCTGCGTGAAGCTAGTTCACATATCGCGTCTTCACCAGCCAATACTTCAACATTATGCCCAGATAATAGACTTTTTAGCTCTGAGTATTTTGATGTGTCTGCAATCGCCACAGATTTCACGCCAAATTCCTTTGCTTGGGCTGCCAAAGTTACAACATCTTGATTGGCTACCAGTGCTGTGGCTTCAAAGGAGTCTGGGTAGAGATTTATCACTTCTAAAGTATTTTTTCCTATCGAACCAGTGGACCCTAAAACTAAAACTTTCTTCATCTGCTTACCACTATTTCAATAATTGTAACGAATACTGAAGAAGTGACTAATCCATCAACTCTATCTAAAATTCCGCCATGCCCTGGAATGATGTTGCCACTATCTTTAAGACTAAAATAGCGTTTTACTGCAGACTCTAAGAAATCTCCAACTTGAGAAACTACAGCAATTGCAAAGCTCATCTGAAAGAAGTTTATCTCATTAAAATGATTGTTTAACTGGTACAGATAGCCAACAATACCAGCGCATATTGCGCCGCCCATAAGCCCAGACCAGGTTTTTTTAGGGCTGATTTGTGGAAAGATCTTTGGTCCCTTTAGTGTTGTTCCAGCAAAATATGCTCCACTATCAGTTGCCCAAACACAGAGCAATAGCCAGGTTACAATGGTAAATCCGTCTGGCAGTTCACGCAAATATATCAAACATGTACATGGAGTGACGACATAAATAAACCCAAAACAATTCCATAGTAATTTATTGAGAGTTGGTAAATCTTGTCTGGACCTGACAATTTTTGTCCATTCGATAGACATCAAAACGCATATAAATATTATGCAAGCTTGGAAGTATATATTTCCCAAGTACACGACAAAAATCGCTAAAGGTGCGAGTACAATTGCAGACAATATTCTTTTAATAAGTTCTGGAGTTTGTAAATTTTTGATCATTTTATCGTTACCTTAACCCATATCTACGATCGCGATTTGAGTATTCATTAATTGCCTTTTGTAAGTGGTTTTCGTTAAAATCTGGCCATAGCACATCCGTAAAGTATAATTCGGAATATGAAAGTTGCCATAAAAGAAAATTGCTAATTCTATACTCGCCACTTGTCCTGATAAATAAATCAGGATCTGGAATATCTTTGGTTAACAAATAGCGATCAAAATCTTCAGCTTTTAACTTACTAGTTTTGGCATCTTCTGCGAACCTTAGCGCAGCATTTCTAATCTCTTCACGCGAACCATAGCTCATTGCAATTATGAACTGAAATTTATTATGACTCGTTTCTTCTTCTACTTGCTTCATAAGCCCTTGGATGTCTTCATCAAGTTGCTCTCTGTTACCAATAAAGCGAATCCTAACATTTTCATTCATCAGTTCTTTGATATCCTTTTTTAGATACCTTCTAAACAGTGACATCAATGCTTTTACTTCAGACTTGGGTCTATTCCAATTTTCGGTAGAGAAAGCATACACAGTAAGATATTCGACCCCAAGCTTTTTGCAGTCTAAGGCTGTCTGCTTTACAACATCAGCACCTCTTTGGTGTCCTGTTGTGGTAGGCAGGGAGTTTTGTTTTGCCCAGCGGGCATTACCATCCATTACTATAGCTATGTGTCTTGGTATCTTCATTTTAAGCTTTAAATTATGGAGGAAATGATACATCAGGCTCAAACTAAGGTCAAAATATTTGTTACACAGAATAGGTTATCTGCAACAAGCATTTAGGCTAAGATTTATTAGCTAAAAGAACATCTCCAGCTAGATATAATGAGCCACAAACCAAAATTCTAGCTTCTTTAGTATCTTGAGACAAAATGGTTTTAATGGCATGGGTTATATCATCGCATTCATAAGCATTAAAACCTAGTCTTTTTGCTCCATTTACAATGTTTGAAGCTAGTTCTCCTAATGGCTCTGACTGTACCTTAATCCCGTAGACAGCCTCTACCTTACCTTTAAAATGTTGTAAAAAGCTTATAATATCTCTATTTCCAGTCCTGCCATTGATAAGATAAGTTGGCTTATCTTGCCATAGTTTCTCTACTGTTGCCGATAGCATTTGTGCTCCGTTATTATTATGAGCCCCATCTACCCACAACTCAAAACCATCTGGTAATAATTTATAAAGTACCCCTGAAGTAATCTTCTGCAATCTTGCTGGCCATACCGTGTTCTTTAATCCATTGCAAATATTCTCATAACTTAATTGAAAATCCAAAGCGCTCAGGGCAGCTATTGCGCATGCTGCATTCATAGTTTGATGGAGGCCGTATAGGGAAGGTTTAGGAAATGAACCTCGCTCTTGAGATTCCAAATCGATAAAATCGAAACCACTTTCTGTAACTTCAAAATCCCAATCTTCTCCCCAAGCATAATATGGGGCATTCATTTCGATACACTTGTTTTTAATAACCTCAAATGCTTCTTTAGTTTGCCAACCTATGATGCAAGGCACTCCTTCTTTAATGATTCCTGCTTTTTCACCAGCAATTTTAGCGATTGTATCTCCTAGATATTCCATATGATCATCAGAGATAGGTGTAATGATTGTAAGCGCTGGCTTCTCAATCACATTGGTAGCATCTAACCTTCCTCCCATGCCTGTCTCAAGAAGTAATACAGAAGCCGGGGTTTTAGAAAATGCTAAAAATGCTCCTGCAGTTGTACCTTCAAAAAACGTGGTCTGCAAATCACCGCATGCAATTCTGGTTTGCTCCATAATTTCATATAGATATTCATCGCTAATTTCTTCCCCAGCTATTGTAATTCGCTCATTAAAACGTGTTATGTGCGGTGAAATATACCTATGTACGGAATATCCAGCATGTTCAAAAATTGTTTTTAAGTATGCAAGAGTAGAACCTTTGCCATTAGTTCCTGCAATATGAATGACGGGTGGTAATTTATCTTCAGGATGATGCAACCTTGATAGTAGCTCCTTAACCCTTGAAAGCCCTAAGTTTATGTCCCTTTTGCCATGTGGAATTGGCCAGTGTGGAAGAAATACCATAAAATCATTGTCTATATAATTCACAGCAGTTATAATTCATCTACATTACAATTGAAAATGATAAAATGACCTCTGCTAAAAAAATTAACTTTTCTAAGTTCTCTGTATCCAACGAATTGCCACTAGTAATCATCGCTGGCCCTTGCCAAATGGAGTCACGTGAGCATGCCATTGAAACTGCTGATTTTATTACAAAAGCTTGCCAAAAAGCTGGTCTGAACCTCATTTATAAGTCATCTTTCGATAAGGCAAACCGTACTTCGATAAAAGGAAAACGTGGCATAGGCATGGATAAAGCATTGCCAATCTTTGAAGAGATTAAACAGAAATTTGGCTGCCCTGTTATAACCGATATTCATAATGCTGAACAATGTGCAGAGGTGGCAAAAGTTGTAGACGTATTGCAAGTTCCAGCATTTTTATGCAGGCAAACAGACCTATTACTTGCCGCAGGTGAAACCAATGCTGTAATTAATGTGAAAAAGGGGCAATTTTTAGCACCTTGGGATATTAAAAATGTTGCGGAAAAAATTGCCTCTACTGGCAATGATAAGATCATGCTAACTGAAAGAGGGGTTACTTTTGGTTATAACAGATTAATAAATGACATGCGCGCACTTCCAATTATGGCAGAAACTGGTTATCCAGTTGTATTCGATGCTACGCACTCAATTCAAGAACCAAGTGGTCAAGGTGGTGCAAGTGGCGGTCAGAGACAATACGTAAAGACTGTGGCACGTGCGGCTGTTGCTGTTGGAGTTGCTGCTTTATTCATTGAAACACATCCTGACCCTGATAATGCTCCGAGTGATGGTCCATGTATGTTGCCATTTATCAATCTAGAGAGTTTTTTAGTTGAAATGGCTGCGTTTGATAAATTAGCAAAATCTTTAAAATAGATTTCATGAAAACTGGCAAAACTTATAATCTGCTGCAAATTGCAACTTACTTAAAGCCGTATAAACTTATGTTATTTGGGGTAGTAATCTCCCTGATTATAACTTCAGCGGCAGTTTTGTTTATAAGTAAGGGTGTCCAAATTTTTATTGATGAAGGCATATCGGGTAATAACTCTGCAATGCTAGATCAGTCGTTATTCTTTTTATTTGGTATTATAATTGTTTTAGCATCCTTTACATTTTTGAGATTTTTTCTAATAACTTGGACTGGGGAAAAAGTTATTGCTGATTTGCGTAAGGATATTTATCACCAAATTTTGCGCCTATCGCCTGGATATTATGAAAAAAATAGTGCAGGAGAGGTGCTGGCTTATATTATCGCCGACACATCATTACTGCTTACAGTAATAGGCAGTAGTTTATCAGTGGCATTACGAAACGCAGTATTATTAATTGGCGGGATTGCTATGTTAGTATTTACTAGCAAAAAACTTACTTTAATGATTATCGTGCTAATACCAGTTGTAGTTTCTCCAATTATGTTATTGGGCAGAAAACTTAGGAAATTATCTAAAGAATCTCAAGATAAAGTAGGTGAATTATCTGCAATTTCAGAGCAAACCATAAATTCATTAAAAACTATTCAGGCCTTCGTACGTGAGTCAAGTGAGATCGATAATTTTGCTAATAAATTAAAAGAACAAATGGCTCTCACTTTAAAAAGAATATCTTTACGTGGTGGCGTAACAATGACTGTTATCACACTAGTCTTTGGAGGAGTAGGGTTTATACTTTGGATTGGAGGACATCAGGTTTTAGATGGTAATATTACTGCTGGTGAGCTTACGGCATTCATATATATATCAATTGTTTGCGCTGGAGCTGTTGCAGCTCTTTCAGAAGTATATAGTGAGCTTGAGAAAGCTGCTGGCGCAACAGAAAGGATATTTGAATTTCTTTCCGTAAAACCTACTATCTATGATAGCTTAGATTCAGTTAATTTGTCTGAATCTTTTTCAGGTAAGATTTCATTTGAAAACGTCACTTTCTTCTACGAGGCGAACCCAACTAAAGCTTCTCTTAAGAAAATATCTTTTGATATAGAGCCTGGAAAAATTACAGCGCTTGTTGGCAAATCTGGCGCAGGAAAAAGCACAATATTTATGTTGCTTGAAAGATTTTATGATATTCAGGATGGCCGTATATTATTTGATGATTTGGATATCCAAAAGATCAAATTGGCCAGTCTTCGTAGCCAGTTTGCATATGTATCTCAAGATACGGTTATTTTTTCAGGAACTGCTTATGAGAATATCTTGTACGGCAAACCAACGGCCACACGCGAAGAAGTTACACAGGCTGCTATCGCTGCAAATGCTTTAGAATTTATTGAAAAATTGCCTGAAGGATTTGACACATTTTTGGGCGAAAAAGGCGTTAGGTTGTCTGGTGGACAAAAACAAAGAATTGCAATTGCACGGGCGATTTTAAATGATGCAAAAATTTTATTATTAGATGAAGCTACTTCAAACTTAGATTCAGAGAATGAGCAATTAGTGCAAAAAGCTCTAGCTAATTTGATGAAAGGCCGTACGACGGTAGTTATTGCGCATAGACTATCTACAGTAATTAATGCTGATAAAATTATAGTTTTAGATAAAGGTAAAATTGTAGAGTCAGGCACACATAATGAGCTGATTAAAAAAGAAGGAACATACCAATCACTAGCCAGACTTCAGTTTGATATGAGCAATACTGCGAGTTAACTCTTGCAATAGACTGATATACCAAGTTCATAAATTATCAGTGCAGAACCAGTAATCATAATTCTTGCTTTTGGTGTTTTCAGAGCGTTGCAAGCACTTTCTGATTTTCCATACTCTAACACATAATCTTCCATATCATATTGGAGGCCAGACGAAGAGATTTTAGCATATGGGGCAGAAATTAAGGAAAATCTATTACCAATATCTCCGTGCACATCTATTGTGCAATTTTCAACACATTGCATTACTTCCTTTTCGTTGAATATCTTGATGTTGATTTTAGGAGAATAGTATTTTTTAAGGATGCGAGTGTTATAGAGCGTATGATCTAGTCGCCCACCAATAGAATTATAGATATTTATTGATGTTGCACTATGCTCTAAACAGTATTTTATGCCTTTATCTAAATCTGTAGAATTTTGGTCTTCTAACTTTTCTATTACCACATCTTTTTGTGCAAAAAAATCCACAGTTGATTTTGTAACTTTATCAAAGTCACCAATAATTACCGCAGGAATGATATTCTTTGATCTTAAAAACTCCGCAGCGCCATCTAGAGCAACAATATTGGTTTTCACTTGAGGTATAAAATTTGGTAAAGCATCTGCGATAATATTAAATTCACCCATTTGTAATCCACTTACTAATATGTTCTGCCAATTTATATTTTGGGTTTATTATAGCACCAATATGTCCAGAATCAATTTGCAGCAAATTTACTTTTTTACATTGTTCAGCGAAGGACAGGGCTGAGGGTAGGGGCACGATTTTATCTTTTTTAAATACCACACTCTTAATTGGGATATCAATTTGTGATGGAGTGATTAGGGTATTATTAATATACCACCTGTTGTTAATTAGCTTATTATGACCAAGAATTTCATCAAAGCACTCTAGAAAAACTGGTTGTGTCATTGTTACGCCATCATTCACCCAATTTTCAATTTGCACAAATTCTTCTGAATCAAAATTCCCTGAAGCATAATTTAGAAATTTTCTATTAATATCAAATGGATTGTGTAAATAG
>JACCDG010371110.1_pt1 | contig 22270 bp, 21 predicted proteins | sample 7442471 | NCBI WGS metagenome assembly JACCDG01 (sample SAMN15323444, study PRJNA562643) | freshwater metagenome | isolation source: river surface water | place: USA:Blue River Watershed | collected 2017-08-17 | reverse complement strand
ATGTGGGCATGATCGAAGCCGAGCCGACCACGCAGGACGCCGACGCCGACATGGCCGCCATCGAAGCCGGTGCGCAAGACCTGGAGCCCGGCGACGAAGGCACGACCGTATTCATCACCGACCCGGCAGACCTGGACCTGGTCAGCCGCGCCCTGCCCGCCCAGGGCTTCAATGTGCTGTCGGCCAAGTTGGGCTACAAGCCCAAGAACCCGATCAACCCGGACAGCCTGGGCGCCGAAGCCATGGGCGAAGTCGAGGAATTTTTGGCCACTGTGGACGAATGCGACGACGTTCAAAACGTCTTTGTCGGCCTGGCGGGCTAATCACTATCGACTCATTAACTGCTCAGTCGTTCGCGCGGTAGTAAATAACCTCGAGTCCGCGTCTTCACCCAGCCCTGTCACACATGTGTCATGGGCATCTCTCAACTTTCAGCTTCAATAAAAGCGTCTAAAGGCTTTGCCTTTTGCAGCTCAGTTCACGTTGTCGATCCCTGGGGCGCATCTGACCAAGGGTTAACGATGATTTGACACAGCTCAAACTTTGATATTCTTAGATCCCTAATAAACAGGGACTTCGCTCCATGGCTCAGTTGCAATTGAAGGCGGGAGTGAATGTCTAATTTTTCGCAGTCAGTGCTTTGGAGTATCAGCATGAACTCGCTTGGGATAGACGATCAAATGGTAGAGGACTTGGTATTCGCAAACCGAATTCTCTATGACCAAGGAGTGGTTGATGGCTTGGGGCACATCAGCGTACGTCACCCTGCGGACCCTCACAAATTCCTGCTGTCCTGTAATCGTGCGCCAGGCCTGGTCAGCAAACAAGACATCGTCTGCTACGACCTCGAAGGTCGGGAAGTCAGCGAAACAAAAGAGCGTCCATATCTTGAACGCTTCATTCATGGCGAAATTTACCGTGCACGGAAAGACGTGAAGGCCGTTGTTCATAGTCATTCGCCTAACGTCATTCCTTTTGGTATCACCCGCTCCACCCTCAAACCGGTCTTTCACATGGCTGGATTTCTAGGAGAAGGCAGCGCCCATTTCGATATTGCCGAGGAATTTGGAGATACCGACATGTTGATCAGGGAACCCTATCTCGGAGCTGCACTGGCGAAGAGTCTTGGCGCAAAAACTTGCGTACTTATGAGAGGACACGGCTCTACTGTGGTGGGCTCTTCCATACAACAAGCGGTGTACCGGGCTATTTACGCAGAAGTGAATGCCCGGCTCCAAATTCAGGCGTCCAGCCTAGGGCAAGTTCAGTGCTTAACAGAACGAGAAGCTCAACTGGCGTCCGACGCCAACGATGGACAAATCCAGCGATCCTGGAATTTGTGGAAGGGGCGAATCGGTTCCATCGATTAAGCCTTGAGGGGGTGCCTGTGCATCTCAAGCGGGAATCCAAAAGTTTTTTCAAAGGAGACAGTGCGATGAGACTACTCAGCAAACTTTGTGTTTTGGGCGCGGCAGCAGCTATCGCCCTACCAGCGTCGGCAGACTTCAATGACAACAAACCCATCACCGCAACGGTGACTGGAGCAACGGCCACAGGTTATCCACGCGCAATGACTGAAGGCTTGAACGAAGTCGTCAGAGGGGTCTACCCGGGCTCGGCCGTGTCCTTCAAGCCTAACTCTCCAGGCGGCGGTGTTCTGGCCATTGCAAACGGTCAAGCCGACTTCACAACCACTGCAACCGGCACAGAAACCAGGCTTGCCAACGAAGGAAAAGCGCCTTACCAAGCGTCCTTGAACGGCAAATTCATGCTCGCCAGCAGACTGTTTGACGTTCAGTATATACACGTGTTGATGACAAAAGAATGGGCTGACGCCAACGGTATTCGCACCTGGTCTGACATTGCAGCCAAAAAACCAGCCATGCGACTTGCCATCAACCGTCCAGACAATCCACAGACCACGATCGGCGGTCCCTACGAGATGATGAAAGCCCATGGCTTCACGATCAACGATATTGAAAAATGGGGTGGCAGTTTTGTGTTGGGCAACAGCTCCACTGGCCTCAATGCCATTCTTGACGGCAAGGCCGACGTGTTCATGAACGTACGCAACCTCGGTGATGCCATGATCAAAGACGTGCACAGCAAGCGTCCGCTGCTCTGGATTGATGATGATCCAGCCTTCACACAAAAGGCCGCTGATGCGTTCAACTTCAAGGCAGACATGATTCAGCCGGGCGCATACCCCTTCATTGACAAGCCCGTACCCACCATCCGACAGTGGGTGGCACTCTTGGCCAGCGCCAACACCCCCGAGGAAACGGTCTACAAATATGTCAAGGCCATGGGTGAAAACGAAGAGCGGGTTCGCGCCATTGGCGGGTCGCTGAAAACCTTCTCTTCTGCCAAGATGGCCGAAAACCCCTCCGGCTTATTAGTTCACCCTGGAGCGCTGCGTTATTACCGCGAAAAAGGGCTGATGAAGTAAGCCTCGACAGGTAGGGACATCGCACTCTCTACCTGGATTTCTCAAGAGTACTAAAGGATTTTCGATGCGGACTGATTTCAACGGGAGAACATTGACCCGCTATCTGTCAGGAGGCGCTCGCCATCGCCCACAAGGCGCATGGTCTGCGCTGATTGCCATCAGTTCAGTCATTGCCACCCTTTACGTACTCTGGATTGGTGCACTCTCCGTCATCGTAGGAGATGCTGCACTCTGGGTTTACAAATCGCTAGCGCAAACCGGGCTCACACTGGACAAACTTGAGTCATTTGCTGCGTGGGCCAGGGGCTACACCGCGAATTTCCACCGAGATATTTCCATCTTCATAGCGGTCACATTTCCCATCGCCTTCTTGACCACTTCAGCTCATGCTGACAGGAAACAACTGGCAAGGATTGACATCGCTCTTGCAGCCATTTCATTCATCATTCCCGTTTATTACCTGATCAACGACGAGCGCTTCCTGAATTGGAGCTATGGATTCACTCAGCCGACCACTGCAGACATGTGGGCCGGATTGGCCTTGGTGGTGTTGGTCCTCGAACTTTGTCGTCGCTCAACGGGCTGGGGATTGACCAGCCTTGCTTTGTTGTTATTGGCATTCACCGTTTTTGGAAACCTTATTCCTGGCCCACTACGACACGAAAATTTTTCGTGGAACTATTTCGTAGAAATGATGACAGTGACCGACAACGGCATCTTTGGCTCTCCGTTGGAAGTTGCAGCCACCTATGCCTTCCTGTTTGTTCTGTTTGGCAATTTCTATGAGCGATCTGGCGGTGGCGAACTCTTTTATGGACTCTCCAGCGCCTTGACAGGAAGGATGCGTGGCGGAGCCGTCAAGGCTTGTGTGACATCCAGCGGCTTATACGGCTCAGTGTCGGGTAGTCCAACCGCTGATGTCGCGACCACGGGACCTTTGACCATCCCTCTAATGAAAAAAATGGGGGTACATCCTTCAAGGGCTGCTGCCATTGAGGCAGTTGCATCGAGTGGCGGTGCGATGCTCCCTCCCGTCATGGGTGCCGTGGTGTTCATCATGTCAGACATGACCGGCATCGCTTACGCCAAGATCGCACTGGCATCGCTGTTACCTGCCGTGTTGTATTACGTCGCGATATTTGTCGCCGTGCACAACGAGGCGGTTCGAAATGACGAACAACGACTGGCAGAAAGCGAAATTCCCTCCCTGTTTGAAACCCTCACCAAAGGCTGGCGACATCTGCTTCCGCTTGTAGCCCTGGTCGGCTTGCTGATGAAGGGATTCACACCCGTTTATGTGGCCGCAGGCTCAACTGCCGCTATCGTCGTCCTCAGCTGGTTTTCAAAACACAGTCGAATTGGGCCAAAAAAATTTGTGGAATGCTGCACACAAACCATTTTTCAAATCGTTCCTTTGATCGGAGCGGTTGCTGCAGCTGGATTGATCATTGGCTCGGTCGAGATCAGCGCCTTAGCAGGCAAGTTCACCCTGCTCATCACCTATCTGGCTGGGGGACACTTGGTACCGACCGTCATCTTGGCTGCGGTTTTCCTTGTGCTGCTCGGTATGGGGATGCCAACACCAGCAGTGTATTTGACTGGATCAGCCCTCCTGGGTCCCGTACTCAGTCAAAGTTTCAACTTGCCGGTGATGCAACTGCATCTCTTCATGGTCTATTTTGCATGCCTGTCCGCCATCACACCGCCTGTTGCTGTTGCCAACTTCGCTGCAGCAGCCATTGCTGATGCCGACCCCATGGCAGTCGGCAAACACGCCGTCAAACTGGCCAATGGTGGATTCATGCTGCCCTTCTTCTTTTTGTTCAACCCTGGGCTGAACATGCAAGGCAGCGGGATTCAGATTCTGAGTGACTTTGTCTTTGCATTGGGCATGGTTGTCCTCTCATCCATCGCCGCAAGCGGCCACCTCGGCAAGCTGCGTGTCCCGCTATTGCTTCGGATTGTGTTGGCCGTTCTGGCTATTGCCAGCATGGTTCCGCAATTGATGTGGCAGTTGGGTGTCGTAGTCCTGGGGGCAGTCCTGCTGGTGACTCTGCACCTGTCTGGTCAACACAAACTCGCCAGGGCTTAATAGACCTTTTAAAAATACAACACTTATGTCGAAACTCAACATCTCTGTTGCCATGGGCGACTATGACCGCAATCGTGCACTCTACGATGGCCGAGTCCAAATCGATGGGTGCGACCCCACCTACATGCTGCTCAGCCCAGAGGAAATGTTCTTTCGCGCGATGAGAAGCGGAGACTTTGATGTTTCAGAACTTTCCTTCTCCAGCTATCTCGTTCGACTCGCACGCGGCGACTCTCCCTACGTAGCCATCCCTGTATTTTTATCCAGAGCCTTCCGGCATACCTCCATTTACGTGCGCAAAGACAGGATTGCAAAGCCAGAGGATCTCAAAGGCAAACGCATCGGCATTCCCGAATACCAATTAACCGCGATCGTCTGGGCACGCTCTATTCTTCAAGATGACTACGGCGTGGCTCCTGAGGATGTGGTCTGGGTAAGAGGCGGAATCGACGAGCCCGGGCGGCCTGAAAAAATCAAACTCAACCTTCCTGAAGGCGTGAAAATCGAAAATGCGCCAGAAGATCGAACGATTTCAGAAATGCTCCGCGATGGTGAGATCGATGGTTTCATCGCACCCAGACCTCCCAGTCATGGCGCTTTGAGCCACCCCCATGTCGGCTGGTTGTTTGACGATCCCACCATGGTCGCCAAGGACTACTACAAGCGGACGGGCATTTTTCCGATCATGCATGTGCTTGGTATCAAAAAGGAACTCGCTCAGACTCAGCCTTGGCTACCTGCAGCCTTGCTCAAAGCATTCACACAATCCAAGCAGGCCGCACTTGAACTGCTGGCTGACACCTCCGCCACCAAAGTGACACTGCCATTCGTGGAGGAACAACTCAAATCTGCCCGTGAAACACTCGGCAATGATTTTTGGTCTTACGGCGTTCAAGCCAATCGCAACACCCTCGATGCCTTTTTGCGACACCACCATCAGCAAGGCCTGTCATCCCGAAAAGTCAGCATTGATGAGCTGTTTCACCCGGCCACGTACGAAACTTATCGCATCTAACAAGCGCATTGCCAAACCACTTTCCAATGAGCTTGTTCTCCTTGCCTGAAGCGCTCACGGTCTTTCATATCGTTCTAGGAATTGGCATCTTGCTGTTTGGAGCCACCATCAAAGGGGCCATGGGTGTAGGCATGCCTTTGATCGCCGTGCCATTGCTCTCCCTGATCATGCCTGCATCCCAAGCCATCGGGTGGCTGGTCGCGCCGGTGCTTGTTTCCAACGCCATGCAGTCCAGTGAGGCCAAGTCTGTTACCCAAGTGATTCGCCGCATGAGCTGGCTGCTGACCAGTCAGTTCATTGCCATGGTCATGACTGTTAAATGGACAACCACCATCAGCATCGCTGACATCAACAAGCTTGTAGGCGGGATTGTCGTTTTGGCTGCGGCATTGCTGGCATTCAAACCCCAGGGAAGAATTCCTGCCGCTTATGAGAAACCACTTGGTATCTTGGTTGGCGCATTCGCAGGCTTCATCGGCGGTGTTTCTTCGCTCACAGGTCCAGTCTTGGTGACCTATCTGCTGGCCTTGCGTCTGCCAAGAGACGAGTTTGTAGGCACCATCAGTATCATCTATTTTCTGACTGGGCTGCCCATGTACATCGTCATGTTGCTCTATGGGCGATTCAGTATCTACGAGGTCGCCCTCTCCGGTTTGGCCTTGTTACCGATGTTTTTGGGCCTGCGTCTGGGCAAGAAAATTCGCAATCGACTCAATGAGCAAACCTTCCGGCGATTGTTGCTGACATTTTTGATTGCCGTTGCCATGCTCTTGATGTTCAAGCATTGACGCCCAGTTCTACTCTCCATCGTTGGCCAAATTGGCCAGCACCTTCATCAAAGCCGAACGAACATTCTGAACCTGTGAGGGCGTCAAACCCGCCACACTGATGGCATTGACCTCCTCTGCCAGTGGGACCAGTTTTTTTTCAAGCTGTCGCCCCGCGCTGGTCAAAAACACATGAATGCTTTTCCTGTTGCCGGGCAAATGCCGCCGCTCAATGAGGCCTTGCGCCTCCATCGCCTTCATCGCACTGAACGTAGTGGGCTCCATCACTCCCGCCAAATCACTTAAGGTTTTTTGGGTCAAGCCATCCTGAACCCACAAAATCCGCAAAAAAGACCAATGCCCAAATGAGACATTGTGGGCGTCGAGTCTGTCTTGCAAGGCGCGCATTTGTGCGCGTGAGACATCGCGGATCAGGTGTGCAAGACGATCGTTGGGGACCGACTCTTTCCAGTGCGCAAGGATTTGCTTTACACCGCTGTTGGACATAAGAAAGATTACGGATTCTGGATTTGGTGGTGCATCAATACGGGCATACCCGTCTGGGCGGACGCCAGTATCCCAAGGCAGACCTCAAGTGTAGCAAGGGCCCACTCGCCCGAATGCAACACCTGTCCACCCTCGCGGGCAACAGACCATATCTCATCCATCACCTCCACTCTAGGAATGACACTGCACTCTGGGTAACAAGTCACCTTGCCATCCAGACTGTAGACGTCAACGCCATATGGCGTCAGTCGAAGATCGGCGCGTTCACAAGTAACCAAGACAGGTCCAAAATGTTGAAATGTTTGCGCCCCTGAAACGCTTGCAGGAACGTAATCAGGCCCGCCAAAATTGCGATCAGCCTTTCGTTGGGCCTCCATGGTCTCATCTGTACATTGGCTGTAACGCTGACGTGTAATCTGGTGCGCATCAGGCGACTTCGCTCCACCCAACTCACCTCGCCAATTCATATCGGCATCACTGTCGTACCCCCCATAGCCGTTGTAGGTGATAGAAGCGAACAGACCCCGATCAAAGGTCAGCAGTGCACTGTACGCGCCCTCAGTCTTCCTGTTCTGATCCCACTGCCCCGTGCAACCATAGACAGACAGCACCTGCCCACCCCCCAGCAGCCTCACCACATCCACTTGATGCGCCGCCTGACTGAAGATCACACCCCCGCCAAGTCGCGTATCCAATTCCTCGGGGCGTCGCGGGCGATAAATGAAATCGGTGTAGTTCCAGGCGTGAATCATCTTTACCGCACCATAGGTCCCGTCCTCAATGATTTTTTTTGCCGTCAACACTGGTGTATTGAAACTGTGACTGTGCCCCACCATCAAATGCACCTGAGCCTGAGCACAAGCTTCGATCATGGCTTGGCAATCTTCAAGGCTCAAAGCAAGCGGTTTTTCAACCAATACCGATTTGCCATGCTGAGCCGCTAGCAAAACATGCTCAGCATGCATTTGATGCGGCGTCGCGACGTAAACCCACTCCACATCTGGATCTGCGCAAAGCGCTTGCGCTGAATGATGAGCCTTCGCGCCAAACTCAATGGCCAGTTGTTCACGAGCGGAATCCCTAGGGTCATAGCCGGCGACAACCTCAATACGCTGATCGCTCATCAATGTTGGCAGCATCAACGTGAATGCACGACCTAACCCCAAAACGCCGAGACGAACAGGGCGATGTGCTTGATTCATAAATCAATTTCCAGACAAGGTGATTTCGAGCGCGACACGCAAACAATGATGTGCTTTGGCTTTTCATCATCCATCAAAACCAGATCCCTGTGATCAACATCGCCAGCTGTATACACAAGCTTGCATGATCCACACGTCCCACTCTCGCAGGAACTGGGGACATCAATCTGACCTTTACGCAATGCATCCAAAATGGTCTCTTTCGCACCCACTTCAATGACTTTGCCAGATCGCTTCAACTCCAGCCTGAACGGTTGATCGTCCGCATGAGGTTTGGTGTCTGCACCAAAGCTCTCAAAGTGAATACTTTGATTGGGCCAGTGTCCCGTCATGTCTTTGACACTGTCCATCAGATCCAACGATCCACAGCAATAGACGTGCATGCCATTGACCGGTTTTTCAAGCCACTTCCACAAGTCGTATCGTTTTCCGCCCTGGCTGTAGTGAATGATCACCTTCCCAGCGAACTCATCGCTGCGCAACATGTCACTGAAGACAACCTCCTCTGGTGTACGCACCAGGTAAACCAGCTTGAAGTCCTCCACCCCCTCGGCCACGAGCTCATGCAACATGGACATGATGGGCGTGATACCGACCCCCCCTGCAATGAACAAATGCTTTTTAGCTTTTGGATCTATTTGAAACAAGTTGGCAGGCATCCCGACTGGCAAATCAGCGCCCAGACCAACATCGTTGACCAAGCTCAGCGAGCCTCCACGCCCCTCTGGCTCGCACTTAACAGCTATCTTGTAATTGAACTTGTCTGCTGGTGACCCACACAGCGAGTATTGACGCATAGCTCCCGTGGGCACTTGAACACTCACATGAGCACCTGCGCGAAATGGAGGCAGTTCTCCACCCTCTGGGGCCTGAAGCACAAACAGTGTGATGTCCTTGGCGAGGGCCGTCTTTTCCACCACCCTCAGTGATCTCAGTACTTCTGCGCTTGGCATCAAACGGTCTCCTGTTGAATTGCTCTTCTGCGTAGCAAAATGGTTTTAGATATCGGGCTCGACGTTGTATTATCTTAGACGGCTAAGTAAAATACAACACCTCATTGCAGCCTCCATAAGCTGTATGGTTGTTCACCTCGAACAAAGGATTCACAGTGTTGAAATGGACAGAGAATCACGCTCTAGGGTATCCAGAAATGGATGCAACCCATCAGGAATTCATCGACTGTGTCTCAGCAGTCGCGACGGCAGACGATACACAAGCACTTGACGCTTTTGAGCAACTCAAAAAACATCTGATCATGCATTTTGAGCAAGAAAAAAACTGGATGCTGGAGACTCAGTTCCCAGCGAGTGAATGCCACATCAATGAGCACGATGAAGTGCTCAAATCAGTCCACCAAGTCGAGGCCCTACTCAAATGCGGAGACCGGCTCATTCACAAACGATTGGCGCAGGAATTGCAAAACTGGTTCCCCGGGCATGCAGACTACCTGGACTCAGCTCTGGCGCACTGGTTATGCAAACGCAGCTTCGGCGGTGCACCCATTGTTCTACACAAATCTATCACCAAATAACCACTTCCCAGACGCTTCGGGCGAGTACACAAACGACCAGCCCCGACTAGCAGACCCTGATCAGGCATACCCCTGATCAGGGCCTCAAGAGGTTCAGGCACCAACCTTGTACGTGTCATCCCCCTCCGAGATACTTTCGGCGTTGTCCCAAACATACTTGGCTTCGTGATTCCGCCAGTCGATCTCCTTGGAAATCACCCCCTGAAAAGAGCACACACTTAAAGGGATTGCATGGTCTCCTGTCCCAATCGCTTGCCCTGTCTGTTGGAAGTGTTTGACCGCTTCGATCATCTGTTTACGGAACTCAACAATCGCCAAGTCGCTGGCACCCAATCTGTCATTCGTGCGATCCGCAATTTTGCCCATGGTCAGCCACATGGCCATGTCCTGATTGGGAATACCTTTGATGCCAGAGAAATTGCCCGCCTTCATCGCTTCCCTGTTCTGCCAAAAACGGTTGTCGTAATTTCTCAGGGGACGATAGTAGGCATCAAGGTCAACACCGACGGTTTGTCCTAAAAATTTGCGCCAGGTTTCGGGTTCCGGCGTTTGAGCAGGATTACCCCAACCAATGAAATAGAAGCACGTATTGGTGTCATCCGAGGGAACGTTCACATTAGCAACGTTGTACAGATTGTTAGGTGGGATCAGTACCGTCCAAGGCGCAACAAACACAGTTGTGCGCACATAGTCATGCGTCTTGGCATCAAAAATTGGCCGACGGATGGCTGCATAGCGAAACCCATAGTCCGTACGCTGGACTTGCAAGCGTGGTGCCTTGTCGGTAGAAGGACGCAACCAATTCTTGTCGTTGGCCTCGGCGCCTTGAACACGCGCAGGAACCATGTCCGAGCTGTGCAGACTTGAACTGTGCGCCGAATCAATGGCGCCTTCCAGAATTTGCGCCCAATTCACAGGCAACATGACCTTGGCAATGCTCACGCGAGTCTCACGCGTTGGCGCCCATCGTGGCGGGACGAATTCGGGCATCTCATCCTTGTTGCCCATGTAAGCCCACACCATGCCCCCCCACTCTTGGGCGGGATAGGCCTTGTGCTTGACCTTGTCCACCATCCCGCTTTCGACGGGTTCAGACGTCATTTCAAGAACATTGCCACCAATGTCCATTTTCCAGCCGTGATAAAGACAGCGAAGACCGCCTTCCTCATTGCGTCCGAACACCAAAGAAGCTCGCCGATGAGGACAGTACTCATCGAGCACCCCCACGTTGCCATCTGTATCCCTGAAGACCACCAGGTCTTCCCCAAGAATTCTTGCTTTGACAGGTGTTCCGTCCGCCTCAGCCACCTCCTCTGTCAGACAGATCGGCACCCAATGTTTACGCATCAACTGCCCCATGGGCGCATCGCCTTCGACGCGACACAAAAGCTCGTTTTCTTCTTTCGTGATCATTTCCAATGTCCTTTGAAAGATTGAGAAATTACTGACAATGGATGAGATTATAGTTCGATGCCTAAGAATAAATCAGGGGGTAATCCCTAGATCAAACCCTCCAAGTCAGACAAGTTCACTCGCTACGGAACAAAGAATTTACTAAGGAGCACCGGGTACAACGTCATCGGCTCTACGGCCAAGTCCTCCAGCCAATACGCCCGAAACGAGGATAATTCTTCTATGGATACCACGACCACCCCAGACACCTCCGCCACCCTGCCCGCCAACGGCCTGCCCTGGACCCAGTCGCTGCACACCGGTGACGATCGCATGGACGAAACGCACAAAGAGTTCACCGACATGCTCAACGAGATTCTGGCCACCCCCCAGGATCAGCAGCTGCCGCTGTACGAAACGTTTTTGAAGCACACGGTCGATCACTTTGCGCAAGAAGAGCGCTGGATGCTGGCCACCGGCTTTGCGGCAGACAACTGCCACGCCGAACACCACAACACCATTCTGGAAACCATGCGCGCCGTGCAAGTGCACTACGAAGCGGGTGACACTGAGATCATCACCCGCCTGGCCGAAGCGCTGGCCGAGTGGTTCCCGGGCCACGCCGCCAGCATGGACGCGGGCCTGGCGCAGCACATGAAAAACGTGAGCTTTGACGCCGTCACCGAAACCGTGGCCGACCCCAGCAAGATTCAAAGCGTGACCATGTCGGGCTGCGGCAGCGTCAGCTGCAGCCACTGACCGCTTTCAGACCTGCAGGCGGGCGCGCAACTCTGTTTTGAGCACCTTGCCGTAGTTGTTCTTGGGCAGCGCATCCACTAATTCGTAACGCTTGGGGCGCTTGAATCGCGCAATGTGCGCCATGCAATGCGCATCCAGCTCTGACGTGTTCAGGCTGGCACCAGCATCTGCAACGACAAAGGCCACGACCACCTCGCCCCATTCCGGGTCCGGCGCGCCCACCACGGAAACTTCAGCCACACCGGGCGCCGTCAACAACACCTCTTCCACCTCGCGCGGGTAAATGTTGGAGCCGCCACTGATGATCAAGTCCTTGCTGCGGTCTTTGAGGGTCAAGAAACCATCGGCATCCAGGCTGCCCATGTCCCCCGTCCACAGCCAACCGTCCCTGATGGCAGCGGCGGTAGCTTCCGGGTTACGCCAGTAACCAGCCATCACGCTATCGCCCGCGATCAGCACTTCACCCACCTCGCCCAAGGCAGCATCGTGCCCCTGCGCATCGGCCACGCGAACACGCACCGGTGTTTGTGCCACACCAATCGAGGCGATGCGCTGTACATGCTGCGGGTGCTGCACATCAGCCAGGTGCGCGCGGGACAACACAGTACCGGTCATCGGGCTTTCGCCCTGGCCGTAAATTTGCACAAAGCGCGGCCCCATGGTGCGCAGCGCACGCTCAATGTCTGCGACATACATGGGCGCGCCGCCGTACACAATGGTCTTGAAAGACTGCGCACAGCGCTCGGGGCTGTAGCGCTGGGCCTCGGCCTCATCGACCAGACGTTTGACGATGGTGGGTGCAGCAAACAGCGACAGGGGGCCAACCTGCAAGCCCAATGCATACAGCTCGGCAGCATCAAAGCCGCCTGATGCGGGCACCACGTGTCGAGCTCCAGCCATGAGATGCGGTATCGCATACAAGCCCGCCCCGTGAGACATGGGCGCGGCGTACACAATGGCATCCTGAGCGGCCACCGCGTCCACATCCACAAAGTAACCCAGGCCCATGGTCAGCAAATTGCGGTGCGTGATCATCACGCCTTTGGGGCGGCCTGTGGTGCCGCTGGTGTAGAACAACCATGCGGTGTCATCGGCTTGGCGGTGTGCCAAGGCAGACAAAGGCTCGCCTGCGTTCAGCCAGGCATCGGCCTGTGCACTGTCTGCCTCGGTCACGCCATCGAGCCCGGTCAACACAGCGCCATCTGGCACCAAGTCATGCGTCACAAAGGCCCAGCGGGCCTGCGCGTTGTCCACAATCCACTGCACCTCTTTCAGGTGCAGCTTGTTGTTGACCGGCACAACAACCAAACCCGCCCACCAGCAACCGAACAGGAACTCCAGATAACGGGGGTGGTTGCGCATGAACAGCAGCACCCGGTCACCAGGCGCCAGGCCCTGCGCCAGCAAGTGCGCACCCAGCCGGGCACTGCGCTCAGCCCACTGTCCGTAGGTGGCGCGCAGGCGATCGGCCTCGAACACGGCGGCGCGCTCGGGATGCTGGCGGGCTTGTCGGTCGAGCAAATGGGCCAGATTCATGGGGTGGCTTTCGTGCTGAAAGAAATTTCAAAGTCCGAAGGTGGTGTTTCACAGCGGACAGACAAACACGAGGCTACCATGCAAGAATCATCAAAACATCCACCCTGGAGATAGCTGTCATGCCCGTGATCACCAATATCGAAGACCTGCGCGTTCTGGCCGAAAAACGCGTGCCGCGCATGTTCTATGACTATGCCGACAGCGGCTCCTGGACCGAGGGCACCTACCGCGCCAACGAAAGCGACTTCCACAAGATCAAGCTTCGCCAGCGCGTGGCCGTGAACATGGAAAACCGCACGACGGCCACGAAGATGGTCGGCATCGATACCAAAATGCCCGTGTGCATTGCCCCCGTGGGCCTGACCGGCATGCAGCACGCCGACGGTGAAATGCACGCCGCCATGGCCGCCAAGAAGTTCGGCATCCCCTTCACCCTGTCGACAATGAGCATCTGCTCCATCGAAGACATCGCCGCGCACACCCAAGCACCCTTCTGGTTTCAGCTCTACATGATGCGCGACCGCGATGCCATGGCCCGCATGATCGACCGCTGCAAGGCGGCCAATGTGAGCGCGCTGGTGCTCACGCTCGATTTGCAGGTGATTGGCCAGCGCCACAAAGACCTGAAAAACGGCCTGACCGCCCCGCCCCGTCCGACCATTGCCAACATCATCAATCTGATGACCAAGCCCCGTTGGTGCCTGGGCATGGCCACGACCAAGCGCCACACCTTTGGCAACCTGGTCGGTCATGTGAAAGCCGTGACCGACATGAACTCGCTGGCCTCCTGGACCAACGAGCAGTTTGACCCGACGCTCAACTGGGACGATGTGGCCTGGGTCAAGAAGCAATGGGGCGGCAAGCTCATTCTCAAGGGCATCATGGATGTGGAAGATGCCAAACTGGCCGTAGCCAGCGGTGCCGACGCGATTGTGGTGAGCAACCACGGTGGTCGCCAGCTCGACGGCGCGCCCAGCAGCATCGAAGCCCTGCCGGCCATCGTGGCGGCCGTGGGCAGTCAGATCGAGGTCTGGATGGACGGCGGCATTCGAAGCGGCCAGGACGTGCTCAAGGCCTGGGCCCTGGGTGCCAAGGGCACCATGATCGGCCGAGCCATGGTCTATGGTCTGGGCGCCATGGGTGAAGCGGGCGTCACCAAGGCCCTGCAGATCATTCACAAAGAGCTGGATGTGACCATGGCGTTTTGCGGGCACACCAACATCCAGAATGTGGACACGGGCATTCTGCTACCCGGCACTTATCCGATCGCCTGAACCTGGATCAAGGGCGAACGATCTTGCTGCCGTTAAGATCGGCGCATGACTTCTAGCCCTACCCGCCCGGGGGTGAGCCGTTGGTGGCGCGCCCTGTCGATCGTTTTGTTGCTGGTGCTGTCGATTGGATTGACTGCAACCATCAGCCTCTATGTTCAGCTGCAAGCGCACATTGGCCACTTGCAAAGCAAGTTGTCCCAGTTGCCGCAAATCCGGCAGCTGGCTGTGCTCATGGACCAGGATCAAAAACCGGCCATGCTGGTCACCTATGACCCTGTGGCCAAGCAATTGCAGCTGGAGCGCCTGAACGCTGTCAAGGAAGGCCGCGAAGACAGCATGCAGCTGTGGGCGATGCGCCCCCATCAAGCGCCGCAATCTCTGGGCGTGGTCGAGAGCAAATTCAAAGCCGTTGCCATGCCTGCCACGACTGAGCAGCTGCAAGGTGCGACCTCGCTGGCCATCAGCGTGGAAAACAAAGGCGGCGTGCCCAACGAGCAAGGCCCGCGCCTGCCCTGGCTGTTCCAGGGCGCCTTGGTCAACAAGGCCCTGTAACCCGATCACCGGGACACCCCGGCCCCACACATGGTGCGACGCATCGCTCACCTGGACATGGACGCGTTTTACGCCTCCTGCGAGCTCATGCGCTATCCGCAGCTCAAAGGACTGCCGGTGGTCATTGGCGGAGGCCGCCGCAAGGAAGACGACCTGCTGGGCAAGCTGCAAACCGCCTACCCCGAAGACGACTGGACAAGCGAGAATTTCAACGACCGCCTGTCCGACATTCCTTTGGCCCTTTTCCCGCGCCTGTCGGGCTACACCGGACGCGGCGTCATCACCACCGCCACCTACGCGGCGCGGCAGTTCGGCATTGGCTCGGCCATGGGCCTGATGAAGGCGGCCAAACTCTGTCCTGACGCCATCTTGCTGCCGGTGGACTTTGACCGTTACCGGTACTTCTCGCGAACCTTCAAGGCCGTCATCACCGACATTGCCCCCCTCATGGAAGACCGGGGGGTAGACGAGGTCTACATCGACTTCACCGACGTTCCAGGTGGCCAGCGCGAAGGCGGGCGCGTGCTGGCGCGTTTGATCCAGAAAAGCATTTTTGACGCCACGGGACTGACCTGCTCGATCGGCGTAGCGCCCAACAAACTGATCGCCAAGATGGCCAGCGAGTTCAACAAGCCCAACGGCATTTCCATCGTGCAGGAACAGGATTTGCAAGGCCTGATCTGGCCACTGCCCTGCCGCAAGATCAATGGCATCGGGCCCAAGGCCGACGAGAAGCTCAAGGCCCAGGGCATTGAAACCATTGGCCAGCTCGCCGAACACGAGTTACCCTGGCTGATGCAGCACTTTGGCAAAAGCTACGGCGCCTGGCTACACGATGCCGCCTGGGGCCGTGATGACCGGCCAGTGGTGACCGAGAGCGAGCCCGTCAGCATGAGCCGTGAGACCACGTTCGAGCGCGACCTGCACGCAGTGCACGACCGTATCGAACTGGGCGTCATCTTCACCCGCTTGTGCGAACAGGTGGCCGCCGACCTGCAGCGCAAGGGCTACAAAGGCCGTACCATCGGCATCAAGATCCGCTATGACAATTTCCAGGCGGTCACGCGCGACCAGAGCACAGAGGACCACACGGCCAGCGCCAAGCGCATCCGACAAGTAGCCGGACAATGTCTCAAGCGAGTAGACCTGACGCGCCGCATCCGCCTGCTGGGTGTGCGTGTGGGCTCACTGCTCAACACAGAAACCGCACTCGCCAGCCCCCATGAGACCGTAGAACTCGGACAAATTCAATTACTGTTGACGGACGAATGAACGGTGCGGCCTCACGTTGGCGTCACAAACACCGGCGCGAAGCCACCCCCATCGCTGCGGAAGTTGGTGGTTTGACCATCGTACAAACGGGCCGCAAACAGCTGCACCTGACCTTGGTAGGCATAAGCCCGCACATCAGCCTTGAGTGCCTTGCGCTCATCACCCACCATCACCACACGCTGACTCGGGGCCACCAAGGCCTGGGCCATATGGGTGCCATGCACCAGTTGCGACCAGGTTTTGGTGGTCAGCTTGTCGCCCCGATAAGCCGCTTTGGACCCATAGCCAGCCAGCGGTTTGAAGAAATAGCCTTTACGCTCGGCCCACAGGGCATCGGCATTCTCAGGCGTCAGCAGCTGTGCAGGTGGCACCGTCCGTTGCAGCACGGCCAGATCAGATGCTGTACACCCCAACCCGGCGCAAAATCCGGCATCGCCCAACGCCACCAAGTGTCGCTTGTGGGCATGCAGGGCATGGATATCGGGGTTGGGCGTGAACACGCTGGCACCGGCCTGCCAGGCCTGACGCAATGCGGCATGTTCGGGCGCCTCCAGATAAAAATCGGTCAAACGCAGGTACACCATGTCAACGTTGCGCCCCTGGTGCTGCAAATGGCCCTCGGCCCAGTTCAACTCATGCGGTGCCAGCACCAGCGCTTGCACGCCTGCTTGCCGAAACAAGTCCTGGAACAACAAAAATTCCGGATAAAGGTATTGCCGCGACGGGTCTTCGTCAACGATGGCAAGCGTCCGGATCTCTCCTAATGGCGACAGAAATGCCTGCCCTGGACGTTGCAGACTCCACTCCTGCGCAAACATGTCCACCCAGCGCCGCTCCAGCGAACCCACATCGGTTGCCGGGTTCAACCAGTCACTGGCTGCGTCACAGCAGGCCCGCTGTGCCCGCGTGAGGGCCAAACTCAACATGGCACCACCAGCGTTGGTATTGATCTCAATGAGCTTGGGGCCGGACTCGGTCAGATGAAAGTCGTAGCCCATGAAAACTCCCTGCGGCCCCCGTTCGGTACGTGCCACCTCGGGAGCCTGCGCCCATGCATGCACACGCCAAGCTGGCGAAACCATCACTTGGTGCAAAACCCGCACCGCCTCCTGCATGTCCTGCAGCTGGTGCTGACTGACGAACAGACCCGTGCCGGAAAACAGATGTGCATGGGTACTTTGCCAGTGTGGCCACCACGCTGACAACACCGAGTCGACCCGCAAGGACTGCCGCAGCTTGTCCATGTCAAGCGAGTAACAAGCACAGTCCTGGTTGAGCCGACTGGCCAGCGAACGAATGTCGTTCATCGGTGCTGGATCACTGCCGCGCCGTGCGTACATTCGGTGGCAACGTCGCAGGTGCGCTGCTGCGCCAGGGGTTGATGTCCAGCCCGCCGCGGCGCGTGTAACGTGCGTACACCGTCAGCTGCGTAGGTTTGCAGCGGGTCCAGATATCCATGAATATGCGCTCCACGCACTGCTCGTGGAATTCGTTGTGGTTGCGGAAACTCACGATGTATTGCAGCAGCCCGGCCTGGTCGATTTGGTGGCCGCTGTAGCTGATCTGCACACTGCCCCAGTCGGGCTGCCCCGTCACCAGGCAATTGCTCTTGAGCAGGTGGCTCACCAGCGTTTCGGTCACTGGAGCTTCAGCAGTGTTGGTGGTCAGCAAGTCGGGTGCAGGCTGGTAGCGGGTGCACTCCACATCCAGTCTGTCCAGATTCAGGCCGTCAAGTTCATGCACCGGCTCAGCGTCAAACTGCTCAGGCAAGAGCAGCTTCACGCCCGCGCTGGCCATGACGGCACTGCCGTGCCAGATGGCGGCGCTGATGTCGGTACGCAATCGCGCCTTGACTTCATCGTGCGATTCAAAACGTGTGTTGTTGAAGCTGTTGAGGTAGAGCTTGAAGGACTTGCTCTCGACGATGTGCGTACTCTCAGCCGGAATGGTGAAGTGCGCAATGGCCACCTGTGGCTTGCCCTTGGTGTTGAGCCAGGACACTTCAAACGCGGTCCACAAATCAGCACCCAAAAACACCGGCCGACCCGTTACACCGATTTCATCACGCTTGGTTTGACGAGGAATCGGGAACAGCAGACTGGCATCGTACTGGTCCACATAGCTGCTGGTTTTGCCCAGTTGCGATTGTTCGGGGGAATTGTTGTGCATATCAGTCCTGTTTGCGGCGGAACACCAGGCGGTCCGCTTCGGATGCGGCTTTATCGAAGGCGTAGCCTTCGCTGTCAAACGCGAGCAAGTCTTCGGGTTGGCTGGCTTTGTGCGTGATGGCCCAACGCGCCATCAGGCCGCGCGCACGCTTGGCGTTGAAACTGATGACCTTGTACTTGCCGCCCTTGTAGTCTTCAAACACGCACTCGACCACACGGGCCTGCAGCGTTTTACGGTCCACCGACTTGAAATACTCCTGCGAAGCCAGGTTGATGATGACTGGGCGCTTGTCCTTGGCCAGGCGCTCATTCAAATACTCAGCAATCTGCGAGCCCCAGAATTTGTAGAGGTTGTTGCCCTTGGGGTTTTTCAGGGACGTGCCCATTTCCAGTCGATAGGGCTGCATCCAGTCCAGCGGGCGCAGCACACCGTACAGGCCACTGAGAATGCAGACATGGTCCTGCGCCCAGTCCAGCTGCTTGGCGCTCAAGGTTTTGGCGTCCAGGCCTTCGTACACATCGCCATTGAAAGCCAGCACCGCCTGCTTGGCATTTTTGGCGGTGAATTTCGGGCGCCAGGCCTCGTAGCGCGCCACGTTCAGCACCGACAGCGCATCACTCAGGTCCATCAACTCGGCAATCTGCTGCGGCGAATAGGGGCGCAACACCTCGATCAACTCAGCCGCCTGCCCGGCAAAGTGCGGCAGTGTGTGCGGCAAATCCGGGTGTGTCGCGCCCACGGGCGTTTCGTAGTCCAGCGATTTGGCGGGTGACAATAAGAACAACATGCTCGATATCCTTTACCTGGACGATTATCTCGCCGTCGTGAACAAACCGCCCGGCTGGCTGGTGCATCGCACCCCGCTGGACAAGGGGGAATCGCGCTTTGTGCTTCAAACCTTGCGCGACCAGATCAGCCAGAGGGTCTGGCCCGTGCACCGGCTGGACAAAGGCACCAGCGGGGTCCTGGTGTTTGCGCTGAATGCCGACGTGGCCCGCACCCTGGGTCAGGCCTTTGAAAGCGGCGAGGGACTGCACAAAACCTACCGCGCCATGGTGCGCGGCTGGCCGGTCGACGAGCTGTTCATCGACCACCCTCTCAAACGCATGCCCGACGACATGCGCAGTCAGCGCGAAGAAGTGCAAACCGCACAAACCCGCCTGCGCACCCTGCGCCGGGGCGAGCTCCCCATCGCCCAAGGTGCTTTTCCAAGCTTGCGCTGGGCCGAAGTGGAGCTGCGCCCCCTCACGGGCCGCCGCCACCAGCTGCGCCGACACGCCAAGCACATCGCCCACCCCATCATGGGCGACGCCACCCATGGCAAAGGCCCGCTCAACCGGGCGGTGGCTGCGCACCTGGGCCTGCAACGGCTGTGGTTGCACGCGCTGCAGCTGGAGATGGCGCACCCCGTCTCTGGCCAAGCCCTGCAGGTGTTTGCCCCGCTGGACACCCATTGGGGCGTCTGGCCCACCTCTGTCACACAAACGACCGATAAAGTCTGCACGCCACCTAAGATATCGCCATGAGCCTGCTGTTTACCCCCTTCACTTTTGAAACCCCCGCCGGGTCCCTGACCCTGCCCAACCGCATCGTGATTGCGCCCATGTGCCAGTATTCGGCGCGCGATGGCCAAGCCACCGACTGGCACCTGTTTCATTGGGCCAATCTGCTCAACAGCGGCGCTGGCTTGCTCACCCTCGAAGCCACCGCAGTCTCGCCCGAAGGCCGGATCAGCCCCGGCTGCCTGGGCTTGTGGGACGACGAAACCGCCATGGCCTTGAAAGACCATTTGCATCGTGCGCGTGCCCTGGCTCCTCACATGCCGGTCTGTGTCCAGCTGGGCCATGCGGGGCGCAAAGCCTCCAGCGAAGTGCCTTGGCGCGGCGGCATGCTGCTGTCGCCTGGAGAAGGCGGATGGCCCACTTGGGGGCCCAGCTCCCTGCCGCATTTGCCGCAAGAGGCACCGCCGCAAGCACTTTCGCTGCAAGACATCAAACGCATTGAACAGGACTTTGTAGACGCCGCCCAACGTGCCCAGGCCATGGGTATTGAAGCCATTGAGCTGCACGCCGCCCACGGCTACTTGATGCACCAGTTCCTCTCGCCCCTGGCCAACCATCGCCAGGACGCTTACGGCGGCAGTTTTGACAACCGCATCCGTTTTGTGATGAATGTGTTTGGCCGTGTACGCCAGGTGTTTGATGGCGTGCTGGGTGTGCGCATTTCAGCCACCGACTGGGTCGAAGGCGGCTGGGACGTGGAGCAAACCAGCGAGCTGAGCCGCCGCCTCAAGGCCGCGGGCGCGCAGTTTGTGCACATTTCTTCTGCCGGTGTCTCGCCCCTGCAAAAAATCCCGTTAGGTCCCGAGTACCAGGTACCGCTGGCCAAAGCCGTCAAGGCCGCGGCCGGCTTGCCGACCATGGCCGTGGGCATGATCACGGGTGCCCAGCAAGCTGAAGCCATTTTGCAGCGCGGCGATGCCGACCTGGTGGCTTTGGCACGCCCGTTTTTGTACAACCCGCGCTGGGGTTGGCATGCGGCGGCCGAATTGAAAGGTCAGGTGCAGGCCGTGGGCCAATACTGGCGCTGCCTGCCCAAAGAGGCGGCTGCCGTGTTTGGCCCGGACGCACGCATCGGCATGCGCTGAACCAGGCTGCGCTCAGTCCTGCTTCAGGCTTTCGATGGCTTTTGTGTAGCGCTGGGCGTGGGACTGCTCGGCCTTGGCCAGGGTCTCGAACCAGTCGGCCACATCGTTAAAGCCCTCTTCGCGGGCCACCTTGGCCATGGCGGGATACATCTCGGTGGACTCGCGGATCTCGCTGTGCAGGGCAGAAGCGAGGTTGTGCAAGGTGTTGCCTATGGGCAGGCCAGTGACCGGGTCGCCCACCTGTTGCAAAAACTCCAGGTGCCCCATGGCGTGGCCCGTCTCGCCCTGGGCAGAAGAGCGAAACAAGGCGGCCAGATCGGCATGCCCCTCCTCTTCGGCCTGGTTGGCAAAATACACATAGCGGCGGTTGGCCTGCGACTCCCAGGCAAACGCATCGCGCAAAGCCTGCTCTGTGCGTGATCCTTTGAGTGTCGTCATGGCTTTCTCCTGCTTTTGCTTTGAACCTGGTTAGGCCTCGAGTTTGCCAGAGCCGGCCGGTAAAATCCCGGGTTTCCCGTCTGATCTTTACCCACCATGAGCACCACGCCTGCCACCCCAGTCCAACAGCCCGGCCTGGAGAGCCTGTCCAAGTCTTTTGAACCCGCTGCCCTCGAAGCCCATTGGGGCCCCGAGTGGGAAAAGCGCGGCTACGGTGTGGCCGGTTTCCGTGGCACCTCGCAAGCGGACGAACAGGCCGCCGCCGCTGGCAAGAATTTCGCCATCCAGCTGCCGCCACCCAACGTGACCGGCACGCTGCACATGGGCCACGCCTTCAACCAGACCATCATGGACTCGCTCACGCGCTACCACCGCATGATGGGCTTCAACACCGCCTGGATTCCCGGCACCGACCACGCGGGCATCGCCACGCAGATCGTGGTGGAGCGCCAGCTGCAAGGCCAGGGCATCAGCCGCCACGACATGGGCCCCACACCAGCCGAGGCCCGCAAAAACTTTGTGAGCAAGGTCTGGGAGTGGAAAGAGCAGTCCGGCAACACCATCACCCAGCAGATGCGCCGCATGGGCGACAGCGTGGACTGGAGCCGCGAGTACTTCACCATGGACGACAAGCTCTCCAAGGTGGTGACCGAGACCTTTGTGAAGCT
>JACCDG010820732.1_pt1 | contig 22273 bp, 21 predicted proteins | sample 7442471 | NCBI WGS metagenome assembly JACCDG01 (sample SAMN15323444, study PRJNA562643) | freshwater metagenome | isolation source: river surface water | place: USA:Blue River Watershed | collected 2017-08-17 | reverse complement strand
TGGAAGTGGGATAGGGCCAGAAACAACTGCTCCTGTAGCTTTTACCGCTTTAACGATTTTCTCTGCTGATTTGTCTACCAATGAGTGGTCAAATGACTTCAGCTTAATGCGAATTTTTTGATTCATAAAAGATGGTTCTTTAAATGATTAAGCAGCGAAAGAACCATTTACTCCGCTACTTAAATTAATTAGGACTGCAAAAGTACAGAATGTCAATTAATTATACAAGTCCTAAAATTTAGTTTTTTCTAGAGCGCGTTGTTTTTCAGCTAAATAGCTCGCCTGCGAGGCTTGGTACAGGGCTGGATTTAGTTTTCGAAGTTTTTCCATCGCGTCCTCCGCGTAGGTTATTTCCCCCATTTTTAGGGCCTGCATGATATATATGGGATAAAAAGCAGGATTTTGTTCATTCCATTGTAAGGCAGCCAGAGCTGCCTCATAGCTTTTTTTAGGAGCAACCAACGGAAGAGCCTGTTGTAAAACCGCTACTTGAAAAGGATATTTTTCTAAAGCCTTAGCCGCATTCGAACGGTAAATGGGAGGGGTCTTTACCGGAAAAGCGGTCGCATATTTCCAAAAAGCTAAAATTCCTGTCATCCTTGAACCCTGCGTCGTATCTGCTGCGATGGACATATTCAGCTGATTGAGGGCTACTAGGGGCTGGGCGTGGTAGAACCTCTGCCAAGACTTCAATAGTTCTAATTCCGGGAACAGTTCGGCTACCGATTTTTGCCACCCGGCTAGATCATATACCGGGGCTTTTTGCTTCCAAAATAACAACCCATTATATAAGTATACTAAGTCGCGTAAATCAGCTTTTGGAACAAAGCTTGGGTTCATCGGAGCTGTAGGTACTCCTGCCGCTAATAAATTCGCTTGAATGGCTAGGTCTTCTGCCGGGTCAAATTCGGGTTTGCGTTTGCGATATACCACATCCGAATAAATTTTATTGGCCTTAAACAAGGTTTTTTCAGGGGCTAATGAAAACGCGAGATCGTAAAAATAGGCCGCTGAATCGGGGGAGGCTAGTCGCTCATACTGTAAGGCAATTTGCGTAGCGATGCGCGGATCAGTTAAATCGCTTTTTTGTAAAGTAAACAAGGCATCAAAAGGATGATTTTCTGCTGATAAAACATTCGCCAAGGCAATGGACAGGGCTGGGTCTTTTCGGGTGTTTTGGCTGGCAGCTACATAATAGGCAAAAGTCTCGGTGTCTCCGGCTTGCTGGGCGAGGGCGGCAAGACTTAAGTTGCTTTTAGAGTTCAATCGGCTGTGCAAGGTGGCATTCTTGTAATGAATCTCTGCCATCGTCCGGTCTTCGAATAAGGTGGCCACATCACCAGCATAATTTTCTTTCGCCGCCATTCCTAGGTGATATGCACCAGAATTGAAGGCAAAAACGGCCCCCAGGCTAAGAATCAAAACCCCGATCTGAATCAGATGAAGTGGGAGCAAGGCTGCCTTGTGAATGACTTTATGGATGGGTAAATTTTGGGTCAGTAGCGGGCCAAAATTCCGCGCAATAAACAAAGGGAAAAGCAAGCCCATGAGCAATTGATTGATCAAATTCCAGCTCTCGATGGCTTGTAATCCTGGCGTGTTTTGATGCCATAAAAGCGGGATTAACGCGGACAAAGAAAGAAGTGTCAGACCCAATAGGCTTTTATTGGATTTGTTTTGGTAAACATACAATCCCAGCGCTAGTAAAACCCAAACGAATGCTGGAATAGCCGTCCTAATCCCTAAATCAAATCGTTGATTTCCAAAAGTCAACAATAAATTAATTCCCCACACCAATCCTAAAATCGTCCGATTCTTTTTCGAGATTACTCGGTCGCGTCCTTGCGCTAACCCTAATAGGGCAGACGGAATCGCCGCTGCGCTCAAAACAGATAAGCCCGCCAGAGCCAATAAACTCAGGCTAAATAGTTGGCCAGAAATAATTTGTGCCAAGGCTGGTAAGGAAGCGTCAGACAAGGTGAATGAAACAATGCCTAACCACAAAGTGGCGCCCAAAATGGACTGCCAAACCGGTAAAAAGGAAAATAACACCACAAAAACTCCGATGATAGCTAAACTGAAGCCCATGATTTCTGCCGTTGGCTCGAGGCTTGCTGCTTGAATTTGAAAGTTTTGGCGAATTAAGTAAACATTCGTGTGCAGGTCTTGGCCGGCCTGTGTATCCACCACTTTTTGAAAAGGCATCATCTCGGATACCTCAACCCAAGATAAAAACGCTTGTCCACCTTGGATCCAAAGTACGAATGAGGCCAATATCAGGATTAAACAGATATAATAGAGGCTTTTCGAAAAAGAGGGCAAAGTCCAGCTCATATTTTGGTCCAAAAATTGAATTCCTAAATTTCACACAAACTACGATTCATTCAAAGAAATTGGCGGATTTTGGCAAAAAATAGTTGAAAAATACTAATTTGAGTTTTGGTAAATTCGAATTAAGAGGCTAATTTTGCAGTCCGAATGATATTATATTCGTAAACAACACAAATTCATTAGTTTTTAGCTAACAAATTAAATTTCAAATGGCAAACGCAGTTAATAAAGGAAAAGTTGCGCAAGTAATTGGACCCGTTGTCGATGTGAGCTTCGAAGGAGAAGGATCACATTTACCAGCAATCTTGAATGCTCTTTCAGTCACTAAATCAAATGGTCAATCGCTTGTTCTTGAGGTGCAACAGCACTTAGGAGAGGATCGCGTAAGAACTATTGCGATGGAAGGAACGGAAGGTCTTCAACGTGGACAAGAGGTAATCGATAAAGGTACGCCCATGACGATGCCTACAGGTGAGGGGATTAAAGGTCGTTTGTTTAACGTAGTAGGGGATGCCATCGATGGTATTGCTCAGCCTAAGTCTGACAAAGGTCTGCCGATTCACCGTGCTGCGCCTAAATTTGATGAATTAGCTACCACTACAGAAGTTTTATTCACAGGAATTAAGGTTATCGACTTATTAGCTCCTTACGTTAAGGGGGGTAAAATTGGTTTATTCGGTGGTGCCGGTGTAGGTAAAACCGTATTGATCATGGAGTTGATTAATAATATTGCCAAAGCATACGAAGGTCTTTCGGTATTCGCAGGTGTAGGTGAGCGTACTCGTGAGGGTAACGACTTATTACGTGAGATGATCGAGTCAGGCGTTATTAAGTATGGCGAAGAATTTAAGCACGCGATGGAAGCTGGTGAGTGGGATTTATCTAAAGTAGATCAATCAGAACTAGCAAAATCTCAAGCAACTCTAGTGTTCGGTCAAATGAACGAGCCTCCAGGAGCCCGTGCGCGTGTAGCATTATCTGGATTAACCGTAGCGGAACACTTCCGTGATGGAGATGGCGAAGGTCAAGGTCGTGATATCCTATTCTTTATCGATAACATCTTCCGTTTTACACAAGCGGGTTCTGAGGTATCTGCCCTATTAGGTCGTATGCCATCTGCGGTAGGTTACCAACCAACCTTAGCAACGGAAATGGGTGCGATGCAAGAGCGTATCACTTCAACGAAGCGTGGTTCAATTACATCGGTACAAGCGGTTTACGTACCTGCCGATGACTTAACGGATCCAGCGCCGGCAACAACGTTTGCCCACTTAGATGCGACAACGGTATTATCTCGTAAGATTGCTGAATTAGGAATCTACCCAGCGGTGGATCCTTTGGATTCTTCATCACGTATCTTATCTGCAGAAGTATTAGGTGATTCTCACTACGATACAGCTCAGCGTGTGAAGGAAATTTTACAACGTTATAAGGAATTACAAGATATCATCGCGATCTTAGGTCTAGATGAATTATCTGAAGAAGATAAATTAGTCGTTTCTCGCGCTCGTCGTGTACAACGTTTCTTATCACAACCTTTCTTTGTGGCAGAACAATTTACAGGCTTAAAAGGCGTTCTTGTAGACATCAACGATACGATCAAAGGTTTCAACGCGATCATCGATGGAGAATACGATCACCTTCCAGAAGCTGCGTTCAACTTAGTAGGTACCATTGAGGATGCAGTGATTAAAGGAGAAAAATTATTAGCTGAGGCTGCTAAATAACTAAAATTATGTTTGTAGAAATTATTACACCGGATCGTAAAGTTTTCTCTGCAGAAGCATCTGTAGTGACTTTACCTGGCGTTAATGGTTCCTTCCAAATTTTAAATGACCACGCAGCCATCGTTTCTACTTTAGCTAAAGGAGAATTAACGGCTGATAAAGAGGTCTTCCAAATCGAAGGAGGAGTTGTTGAAGTTTTGAATAATCGAGTTCTTGTTTTAGCCGAAGGCGTTAACTAACATTCTCATGAAAAAACTGGCCATTTTTGTATTTGCAAGCATCTTGTTTAGCTCTTGTTCTCAACAAGAATTTTTGACAGGATCGATTCTAGCTACCGTTAAAGCGAATAACATTCCATTGGAAAAAATTCAATTCTTTAACGATAATGGTTTGGTTTTAGAAAGAGAGATGAGTTCATCTGATGCAAATGTGAAAGCGGGGGTTTTAGTAGTTAAAAACGGTAAGTCGATTAACCGAATTACCCTAGATAAACAAACTCCTGGAGCTCTAGTTAAAGTAGACGGGGATAAATTATTAGTTTCATTTGATGAAGGAGCTAAAGAATCAAACAGTTTATCTTTTATTCCGGTATCAGGTGAGAATGGCGATTCCTATTATCAGTTAGTAGACGAAAACGGTAACACGTCTTTTTCTCGATTAAATTTCGATGGTAATAAGTATTTAGTGTACAGTTTAGGTAATAAATTAGATTTATCATCGAAGGCCGTTACGAAGTCACCTCGCGTTCGACTTAAAATCATGAAGTCCTCTTTAAACGGTTTGAAGGTAAACACAAAGCGTATGAAGGGTAATCGAGTTCAATAAATTTTTTTTATAATAAGAATTTGAAAATAGGATGCTTGCATCCTATTTTTTTTTACTTCATTTTTGTTCAAAGGTATGCCGGCATACCTGTTCGCATACAATGTTCAAACTATGAAAGCAGAAGAAACGATTGATTTCCATATAAAGACCGGTTGGTACGCTATCAGCCGCATGTACAATACCTATGCCGCTCAATTTGATATGACCATGGCTATTGGTTACGTTCTTTTACATATTGATAAAGATGGAACTCCAGCTACAAAGATTGCCCCTGCCTTAGGATTAGAGGCAAGATCGTTAACTCGCATGTTAAAGACGTTAGAAGATAAGAAGTGGATTGAAAGATCGGCTAATTATGAAGATAAAAGGGTAGTCAAGATATTTTTGACAGAAATTGGAAAAAAGAAACGAGATCAAGCACGTAAAGGAGTCATTGCCTTTAATAAACTAATTTATGAGCGCGTTCCCCCAGAAAAAATGGCTGTTTTTTTTGATGTAATGGGTACTGTAAATCAAGTTTTAGGTGAGGATGTAGGAGAAATTTTAAAAACAATCTAGAAAAAAACGTATTTCGGGATACATATATTAATTTAGATCATTATTTTTACTCGATAAATAAACAAACACTGCGTTATGAAAAAATTACTTTTAGTATTCGCAATGATGCCTTTCTTGTTCACCTCTTGCGTAGGAAAGAAGAAATTAGCTGATTTGGAATCACAATTATCTGAATTGCAAGCATCTAGCACTTCGTCATTATCTAAAGCAAAAGCTGATTTATCAGATTGCCAATCTTTAACAGCTAGCCTTCAGGGAGAATTGAAAAAGAGAGATACTGATTTAGAAGCTAAGAATGGTCAATTAAAAACATTACAAGAGCAATTAGATTACTTCAAGAAGACAAATACGAATTTATTAGATCGTTTGTCTGATCTTTCAGTAATCAACAAATCAGGTGCTGAAAGCATTCGTAAGTCATTAGATGCCTTGAACGAACAAGGTAAATATATTAAGGATTTGAATTCATCAATCCAGCGTAAAGATTCGTTGAATTTATCTTTAGTGATGAATTTGAAGCGTTCGTTAGCTGATGTGAATGATGAAGATGTAACAGTTGAAGTGAAGAAAGGGGTAGTTTATATCTCCATCTCGGATAACTTAATGTTTGCTTCTGGTAGTGCTGTAGTTAATGCGAAAGCAGTAGCTGTATTAGCGAAAGTGGCGAAAGTGTTAAACGATCACAAAGAGTTAGATGTATTAGTTGAGGGTCACACAGATTCACAACCAATCTCAACAGAGTGTATCCAAGACAACTGGGATTTATCTGCTAAGCGTGCTACATCGGTTGTGCGTGTGTTACAAACTAAATTTAACGTAGATCCAGAGCGCTTAACTGCAGGTGGTCGCGGAGAGTTTGAACCAGCATCTGCTAATAAAACTGCTAAAGGTCGCAAAGAAAATCGCCGTACGGAGATTATCGTGACTCCTAAGTTAGACCAGTTCTTTAGCTTAATGGCTCCTCAAGGGAACTAATTAGTTAACGGATTGCATAAAAAAGGCCTCAATGAAAATTGAGGCCTTTTTTTATATCAGTATTTTTAGGATTCTAATTGTCCTCTGACTAAGTCGAGCTTTCTGCGCGAGACAGGGAGGTTTTGGTTTAAGCTGGTCTTAACTGTTTTCGTATCGTTTAGATCATGTCCTATCACATTTACTTTGTTCACTAAATATGACTTGTGAATACGAAGGAATGTGCCCAGGCGAAGTTGAGATTCAAACTTCTTTAGCGTTTTCGCCATTACAATTGATTGCCCATTCTTTAAAAAGATGGTCGTATAATTCCCTTTTCCTTCAATGCTGACAATGTCATCCACTGGGCATTGTTCTAATCCTGGAATTTTCAAGGTTTTTCTCATGAGCACGTTTTTACGATTGTAAACCTAGTGTATTTGAGCTGAACCTAGTTGAAAGAATTATTTAGCGGTATTGGTATTTATTTAGCGGTAACATGGCTAGAGGCTAGAGAGCATAAAAAAAGAGGTCTTTTGCAAGACCTCTTTTCGATGTAGCGGGGGCCAGACTCGAACTGACGACCTTTGGGTTATGAGCCCAACGAGCTACCAACTGCTCCACCCCGCGATATAATTGGGAGTGCAAAGATGCACGTTTCTTTGGGAAAAAACAAGTATCTTTGTAGAAATTATTCTTGCCTATCCTTTTTGAGGCAGTATTTAAGTACATTTTATGACCCCCGAACACAAAGCAGGCTTTATCAGTATTATTGGAAAACCCAATGTGGGGAAGAGTACGCTGATGAATGCATTAGTGGGGGAAAGGCTTTCGATTGTGAGCTCGAAGGCGCAGACGACACGTCACCGGATTTTGGGGATGCTGAATGGAGAATATAAGGGTACGGAATACCAGATTGTCTATTCAGACACGCCTGGGGTTTTATTACCTAAATACGAATTACATAAATCCATGATGTCTTTCGTTAAAAGCTCCATAGAGGATGCGGATGTAGTGTTGTATGTGACGGATGTGTTTGATGAATTTGAAGATTTGGACTTTTTGACCAATTGGAAAGATTTCACTGAGACACCTATTCTTGTTTTGTTAAACAAGATCGATTTAGTATCCATGGAGAAGTTAGAGGAGAAAGTTGGGTATTGGCAAGGGATTTTCCCGGGTCGTCCGATTATTCCAATTTCGGCTTTAGAATCGGTTCATTTGGACCAAATCTTTAGTCACCTCATGGAGCATTTGCCAGTTCATCCGCCCTTTTTTGATAAGGACGAACTGACAGATAAACCAGAAAAATTCTTTGCCTCCGAAATCGTTCGGGAGAAGATTTTCATGAACTACAAAAAAGAGATTCCTTATTCGTGCGAGGTAGTGGTGACGTCTTTTAAAGAGGAGCCTACCATTTTACGCATTGCCACGGAAATTTATGTGGAAAGAGTGTCGCAACGTGCGATTATTATTGGACATAAAGGGGAAAATATCAAGAAAGTGGGGATGCAGGCGAGAGAGGATTTAGAGAAGTTTTTTGGTAAAAAAGTATTTTTAGAGCAGTTTGTCAAAGTGGAGCCAGATTGGCGTGCAAAGACCGATAAGCTGCGTTCATTCGGGTATTCACTCGATTAATTTAACATAGAATGTCAAATATTATTGCAATTGTGGGGCGTCCCAATGTAGGGAAATCTACTTTGTTCAATCGCTTGATCGAACAAAAGAAAGCTATCATGGACAATGTGTCCGGGGTGACGCGCGACCGCCATTATGGTTACGGTCAATGGACTGGACGTTTCTTTACCGTGATTGACACGGGAGGATACGTGCATGGTTCAGAAGATAAGTTTGAAGGAGCAATACGTGAGCAGGTAGAATTAGCCATTGAAGAAGCGGCGGTTTTATTGTTCGTGGTAGATTGCTCTACGGGTTTAACAGATTTAGATAAAGATTTTGCGAACGTTTTACGTCGTTCGAAGAAGCCAGTGATCTTGATCGCAAATAAAGCTGATACACACGAGAAGGCTTATGCCGCTGCTGAATTTTATGAATTAGGCTTAGGCGATCCATTTGCGATTGCCGCTGAAAGTGGAAGTGGTACGGGTGATATGCTCGATGTCATGGTTTCTCATTTTAAGGATGAAGGAATTGAAAATCCCGAATCTGGCATTCCACGCGTAGCGATTTTAGGTCGTCCTAACGTAGGGAAATCATCCTTCTTGAATGCGATTTTAGGAAAAGATCGCTCCATCGTAACAGATGAGGCGGGAACGACCAGAGATGCGATTCAAAATCACTACACGATGTATGGGAAGGATTTCATTATTACAGATACTGCCGGTATTCGCCGAAAAGCAAGAGTAGACGATAACATCGAATATTATTCGGTTTTGCGTTCGATGAAGGCGTTAGAGGAATGCGATGTGGCGATTATCATTATTGATGCAACCACAATTGATCCATTAACGGGTCTAGAGGCGCAGGATATGAACATTGTCAGCATGGCGGACAAGGCGAAGAAAGGGATCGTTTTGATGATTAATAAGTGGGATTTAGTGGCGAAAGACACGAATACCGCGATTCAATTAGAGAAGGCGATTAAGGAGCGTATGGCGCCTTTGAATTACATGCCAGTGATTTTTACTTCGGTGATGGAGAAGAAGCGTATTTTCCAGGCTTTGGAACTTATGTTAAAGGTCTATGAAAACCGTTCGCAAAAGATCTCTACGTCGAAATTAAATGATGTAATGCTGGAAGTGATTGCGAGTTATCCGCCACCAGCCTGGAAAGGAAAGTATATTAAGATTAAGTATTGTACGCAGGTTTCGACCCCGTATCCGACTTTCATTTTCTTCTGTAACTTACCTCAGTATATCAAGGAAAGTTATGAGCGATACCTAGAGAATCAAATGCGTAAAGCCTTTGATTTATCAGGAACGCCTATTTCTTTATTCTTTAGAAAGAAATAGTTGCTGTATTTGGGAGAGGCTAATGAATCCGATTTGGCCTCTTCCACCTACACCATAAATACGATCTCCCACCTGACAAATGTTATGGTAGGGACTTTTTCCTAAGCTCATCCAGCGTTTATTGATTGGGTCAAAAACCGAGCTTTCTGCCGGGCCCGATAAAATCCAATACGGTTTCGCCCACAGAATTTTCTCCACATAATAGGCCGGTGCTCCCGCTACTGGCGACCACGATATTCCAGCATTCTTGCTCTCTAACAGGGGCACGGGGCCTTCTTTAATGCGCGCGTAATTCCCCCCGCCTATCCACAGATTCTTTGGATCGCGAACACCTAGACTGAAAAATCCAGTTCCTTCACCACCTGGAATTTCCGCAAAAATCCTTTCCCAGTTGAGGGCATCTTTACTGAATAGAACACGGGCTTTTTCTCCGCCGCCGGTCACAATATAGTAGCCATTTTTTGTTTTTTGTAGGCTTGATCCGCTGGCAGCAAACGCGGCTTCTCCTTTCTGTAATTCCGGGTGGTTCGTCGGCTTCAATAATTGATAGTTGCGACCCTTATTGTTTATCCGAATCAAACCATAAAATGGTCCTGCTGGATCAGATAAGATCAACCCTTGTTTTCCTTCCCATATAATCGCATCAAAGAAATAGCCCTTCTCCTTGATTTGAAAAGCTAATTCCCAGCTCATTCCGCCATTTTCTGTTCGAATTATTTTAGCTGCTCCATTCTCTGCGGGACCAGCGCTCATGAGCAAAACGGTTTTGTCATCTAGGATAGCCAAATCACGAAAGTCTAAGGAATCAGCTCCTGGAACCTGTGAAACGGTAAAGTGTTCGCCTCCATCGCTAGAATGAATAACGGTGCCACGTGTTCCACCAATCCAAATGTGGGAGCCATGCGAACGAATGGCCCGAAATGAGGATTTTGTGTCAAGTTGGAGGGGATTCCATTGGCCAAAGCTTTGGAATGTACCTAAAAATAGGAGGGCGAAGAATAGGATGTGTTTTCTCATAAGTATATCGGGCTGCAAATTACGGATTTTGGCAAATAATGTTTATTTTTGAGCCTTATAGGTAAAATTTATTTGTCGAGTCGAAATTATACATGGAAGAATCAAAACCTAAATCCCTTAATTTCTTAGAAGAAATCGTTCAGGATGATCTCGCGTCTGGAAAATACTCGAAAGGTATTTTGACTCGTTTTCCACCTGAGCCGAATGGCTACCTGCACATTGGTCATGCAAAGAGTATTTGCTTGAATTTTGGGCTGGCCCAGCGTTTCGGAGGGGCAACGAATTTGCGTTTTGATGATACAAACCCAGTGACGGAGGAGACAGAATATGTGGAGTCGATTAAGAAAGACGTTTCTTGGTTAGGTTTTACGTGGGCAAATGAATTATATACGTCTGATTATTTCGAGGATTTGTATCAATTCGCGGAGAAGTTAATCACGCTTTCTTTTGCTTATGTAGATGATTCGAGCGCGGCAGAAATTGCGGCTCAAAAAGGAACGCCCACTACACCTGGGCAGAATAGTCCCTTTAGAAACCGAAGTGTGGAGGAGAATTTGGCCTTATTCCGCGACATGAAGGCGGGTAAATATGCAGACGGGGATAAAGTTTTGCGCGCAAAAATAGATATGGCGCATCCTAACATGCACATGCGTGATCCTTTGATGTACCGCATCCGCCACGTGAAACACCACCGCTCAGGCGATAAATGGTGCATCTATCCGATGTATGATTTTGCCCATGGCCAAAGTGATTCCATTGAAGAAATCACCCACTCGATTTGTACACTTGAATTCGACGTTCACCGTCCTTTGTACGATTGGTTCTTAGATAAATTAGGGATTTTCCCATCTCATCAATATGAATTTGCCCGTTTGAACTTATCACACACGGTAATGAGCAAGCGTAAATTATTGCAATTAGTGAACGAAAAAGTGGTGAGTGGTTGGGATGATCCGCGCATGCCTACGATCTCCGGTTTACGTAGACGTGGCTTCACTCCAGCATCGATCCGTAATTTCTGCGAGCGTATTGGGGTAGCGAAGCGTGATAATTTGATCGATTTAAGCTTATTGGAATTCTGTATTCGCGAAGATTTAAATAAGTCCGCAGACCGCGTTATGGCAGTCCTAGATCCAATTAAATTAGTCATCACGAACTATCCTGCTGATAAAACGGAGGACTTGCAGATTGAAAATAACCCGGAGGCAGAGGTAATCACGAAGCGTTCTGTGCCTTTCTCGAATGAATTATACATCGAGCGCGATGATTTCATGATCGATCCACCTAAGAAATTCTTCCGTTTAGGCGTAGGGTTGCAGGTGCGTTTAAAGGGGGCTTACATTGTCACTTGTACCGATTTTAAAACGGATGCGGCAGGTAATGTGACGGAGGTACATGCGGAATATATCCCAGAAAGTAAGTCAGGTCAAGATACGAGCGGTATCTCTGTGAAAGGAACGATTCACTGGGTATCCGTGGCTCACGCTGTAGAGGCAGAGGTTCGCAACTTCGATCGCTTATTAATCGTGGAGGATGCGTCTGAACTAGGGGATGATTTCATGAAATTCATTAATCCAGCATCGCTTCAAATTTTACCTAAAGTCTATGTGGAACCTGGATTGAAGTCAGCGAAAGAGGGTCAAGCGTTACAGTTTATCCGCAAGGGTTATTATAGCTTAGATGCAGATTCTACTTCAGATAAACTCGTGTTTAACCGCACGGTTACCTTGAAAGACACTTGGGCTAAAGAAAAGGCGAAGTAATTATTTTTTCGCGAAAAGCGAATCCACGAAAGTGGTCTTGTTGAATACTTGGAGATCGGAGATTTTTTCTCCCACTCCAATGTATTTGACAGGGATCTTAAACTGATCCGAAATTCCAATCACTACTCCCCCTTTTGCCGTACCGTCTAGCTTCGTAATCGCTAGTGAGGTAATCTCGGTTACTTTCGTGAACTCTTGGGCTTGGATGAAGGCATTTTGGCCTGTAGAACCATCTAAAACGAGCATCACCTCATGTGGTGCCTCTGGAATAAACTTCTGAATGACGCGCTTGATTTTGCCTAGCTCCGTCATCAAATTAACCTTCGTGTGTAGACGTCCAGCTGTATCGATGATCACAATATCTGCGTTCATGTCTACCGCTTGCTTTACCGCATCATAAGCCACCGCTGCTGGATCCGTGTTCATACCGTGATCAATCACCGGAATTCCTACACGTTCTCCCCATAATTTTAATTGGTCTACTGCCGCTGCACGGAAAGTATCCGCCGCACCCAGTACAACCTTTAAACCATTTTGGTGGAATTGAGAGGCTAATTTACCAATGGTCGTGGTTTTGCCCACTCCATTCACACCTACCACCATGATGACATAGGGTTTTTGCTTCGGTTCGGCAAAGGCATTCTCTAAAGAAGAGGATTGGTTTTCCTCTAATAGGGCTGCCACTTCCTCACGTAATACCTTGTCTAATTCTTCTGTTGAAACGTATTTATCTCGCTCTACGCGACGCTCGATGCGCTCGATGATCTTCAAAGTAGTAGCTACACCTACATCTGAAGTCAATAAAATCTCTTCTAATTCGTCTAATACCTCCTCGTCTACTTTCGATTTTCCCACCACCGCACGACCGATTTTAGAGAATAAACCGGTTGAGGTTTTCTCTAAGCCTTGTTCTAACGCTTGAATCTCTTCTTGCTGCTGTGGTTCAGGTTTCTTTTTAAAAAAATCGAATAATCCCATGGGGTCTGTTGTATTTCGATACGAAGGTAAGCAAAATAAAAAAAGTCCCTTCAAGAAGGGACTTCAATTTTTTTAGATAGGTAAACGGGTATTGAAAAAATTAGTTTTTCAATGCAGCGTTAACTTCATCTTGAAGGATGATTTCTTCTTTGAAGGTATAAGCTCCTGTTGTAGGATTCTTAACCGCCTTAATGATCTTAGCGTACTTAACGCCACCTTCTTTTTTCAGAGTTGCAACTACTTTCTTAGCCATGGGTCAACCTATTTAATTTCTTTATGTAAAGTAACTTTTTTCAAAACAGAATTGTATTTTCTTAATTCAATACGTGCTGTAGTGTTTTTACGATTTTTCGTAGTGATGTAGCGAGACATGCCTGGAAGACCAGATTCTTTGTGCTCAGTGCATTCTAAGATTACTTGAATGCGATTTCCTTTCTTTGCCATAATAGATAAATCATTTATCCGCCTCTGCTCGAAACGGAATGCAAAGGTAGAAGAATTTCTTTTTTTCCCAAAGCCTTTGCTAAAAATAGATGGAAAAATTTATTTTTACCCGTTAGTTTTCCCATTTTTGTTTAATGAATCCCATCCAGTACCAATTTCTTCCAGAAAATTTCGAGAACTCTGACCCGAACAAATTTCGAGTAGAAGATTTGAAATCGGAGGAGATGATTATCTCGCTGGGACCTCAACACCCATCTACTCACGGGGTACTTCGATTAGAGGTGATTTCGGATGGAGAATGGATCAAAGAAGTCGTTCCGCACCTAGGGTATTTACACCGTTGTTTCGAGAAGCACGCAGAAGCATTGCCTTTTAATCAAATTATTCCTTATGTGGATCGTTTGGACTATATGGCAGCGATGAACTCGGAGCATGCCTACGTGATGGCGGTAGAAAAGATGCTGGATTTGACCGGCAAACTGCCTAAACGAATCGAATACATTCGCGTCCTTGTAGCCGAATTAAATCGAATTGCTTCACATTGTGTCGCAATCGGTACCTATGGTTTAGATATAGGTGCATACACACCGTTTTTGTGGTTGATGCGCGATCGCGAAGACATTCAGCGATTACTGGAGTGGCTTTCGGGAGCTCGCATGTTGTATAATTATGTGTGGGTCGGAGGATTGTTCTATGATTTGCCTTTGGGCTTCGAAGAGAAGGTTCAGGAATTAATTCCGGTCATCAAAAACACGATTAAAGAAGTAAAACAATTAGTTGAAGATAACAGTATATTCATAAAAAGGACCGCGAATGTGGGTGTTTTACCCCTGAACGCTGCGATTAATTATGGCTGTACGGGTCCGGTGTTGCGAGGTTCTGGCTTGCCTTTTGACCTCCGTCGCATCGATGCTTATTCGGTTTATCCGGAATTGGAATTTGACATTCCCGTAGGTGAAGGTGCGATGGGATCGGTAGGGGATTGTTGGGATCGAAATCACGTTCGACTTCGCGAATGCGAGGAGTCTGTGAGGATTATTGAACAATGTTTAGTGGCCTTGCTAGGGACTGAAAAAAGGACGAGGGAATTTGATCCACAGGCTTTGGTCCCTAAAAAAATCCGTCCGAAAGCCATGGATGCCTATGTGAGGGCCGAAAATCCAAAAGGAGAACTCGGGTTCTATATACGTACGGATGGCCGCTCGGATATTCCAGAACGTTTGAAAGTGCGCGCATGCTCTTTCCACCACCTTTCGGTGTTGCCCTATTTGGCGAAAGGAACGTATTTAGCAGATTTAGTAGCCATTATTGGATCATTGGATTTAGTGATGGGCGAAGTAGATAGATAAGATGAACAAAGCATTTTTAGCAGCCCTCGAAGAGGAAATTAGTCGTTTAGATATAGGCCAAAACCCTAGTGAGCTCTACGACCCCATCCATTATTTAATGAGCTTAGGGGGCAAACGTATTCGCCCTGTCCTTTGTTTATTATCCTATTCCCTGTTTAAATCGGATTGGGAAAAGCAGGTTCCAGCGGCTTTGTCAGTCGAAATTTTTCACAATTTCACCTTAATGCACGACGATATTATGGACAAAGCTCCTCTGCGTCGCGGCAAACAAACGGTGCATGAAAAATGGAATGACAACATCGCTATTTTATCAGGGGATGTGATGCTGGTGAATGCCTATCAATACTTAAATAAGGTTCAAGGCCTAAGTTTAGCAGAATTCCAACACTTGCTAGGTCGCCTTTCCCGCATCGCTGCCGAGGTTTGTGAGGGCCAACAATTCGACATGAATTTTGAAAGCCGTGACGATGTGACGGTAGAAGAGTATATTGAGATGATTCGCTTGAAAACGTCGGTTTTAATCGGATTCTCAATGGAAATGGGGGGCTTGTTAGCCTCGGTTCCTGCTTCAGTGAGCGATTCCTTATATCGAATAGGAGAAACCATCGGTCTTGGATTTCAATTAAAAGACGATTTATTAGACGTATATGGCGATCCAGAGAAATTTGGAAAACAGCCTGGCGGAGATATTTTGGCTAATAAAAAAACCTATTTATTGATAAAAGCATTCGAAAAAGCCAGCGGTTCTACGCTCGAGTCATTGGAAAAATGGGTAGCAGCCACTGAGTATGAGGCAGCCGAAAAAGTACAAGCCGTTACCGCGATCTACGATTCCTTGAATCTGAGAGCCGAAACAGAAGCAGTCATTGCGTCTTATTTCGATGCAGCCTTCGAAGAGATTCAAGTCTTAGCTATTTCCGAAGAGCAAAAATCAGCCCTAGTAAAGTTTATGAGCGGGTTGGTTGATCGCGAAGTTTAACGTAGTTTTGTTCTTATATGGTCTCGATTTTTCTTATCGCTGTGACGGTTATCATTTCCCTTGTTGCTTGGCAAAAGCCAGAGCTAATGGGAAAGATGCTGATGAACCCCTACCGGATTCAACACAGAAACGAATATTGGCGTTTTGTTAGTTCTGGATTTATCCACGCGGACTTTACGCACCTGTTTTTTAACTTGTTTTCCTTCTTCTTTTTTGGGGTTCAATTAGAACAGATTTTCAATCAATTATTTCCATCGATTGCGTCAGAATTGTACATCTTGTTTTATGTGCTTGCAATCGTGGTGGCAGATTTGCCTACCTTTTTCAAACAGAAAAACAATCCTAATTATAACTCATTAGGGGCCTCAGGAGCGGTTTCAGCCGTGATTTTTGCAGGGATTTTATTCTTCCCAACCGAGAAAATCTATTTATTCGGTTTCTTCGGAATCCCTGGATTTATCTATGCTGGTTTGTTTACTTGGTATTCGGTGGAAATGGATAAACGGAGCCGAGATTTCGTGAATCACAGTGCGCACTTATACGGCGCCTTGTTCGGAATTGTGGCAATGACACTGTTGTATCCACAAGTGTGGGTCAGTTTTGTGGAACAAATAACCGCGATGCTTCGATGAAAAGAATTGCAATTTTAGGTAGCACAGGGTCGATCGGGACACAGGCCTTGGAGGTAATTGCGGAGCATCCATCTGAGTTTTCAGTGGAAGTTTTAACTGCTCAAAACCAAGCTGATTTATTAATTACACAAGCATTAGTCTGGAAACCGGCTCATGTAGTAATCGGAAATGAGGCGAAATATCAAGAAGTTCTACACGCTTTATCGGGAACAGGAATTCAAGTGCATGCAGGTGCTAAAGCCTTAGAAGAAGTCGTTACGCTCGATTCTGTTGATATTGTATTGACCGCCTTAGTAGGTTATGCGGGTTTATTGCCTACCGTGAAAGCAATCAAAGCAGGAAAGCCGATTGCGCTCGCTAATAAAGAAACCTTAGTGGTGGCGGGAGCGTTGATTATGCCGCTAGCTCGGGAGATGGGTGTGCCTATTTTACCTGTTGATTCAGAACATTCGGCGATTTTCCAATGCTTGGTTGGCGAGTCGCATAATCCAATTGAGAAAGTAATTTTGACAGCTTCTGGCGGACCATTTAGAGGTTATAGCCGGGAACAATTAGCCCAAGTAACGCGGGCTCAAGCTTTGAAACATCCCAATTGGTCGATGGGCGCGAAGATTACAATCGACTCGGCTAGTTTGATGAATAAGGGATTAGAGGTGATCGAGGCGGCTTGGTTATTTGATGTAAAACCGTCCGAAATTGAGGTGGTTGTACATCCCCAATCCATTGTACACTCTTTAGTCCAGTTTGAAGATGGATCAATCAAAGCACAGTTAGGATTACCAGATATGAAATTGCCGATTCAGTTTGCCTTAGGGTATCCGAATCGAATGAAGGCTAGTTTCCCTCGTTTTGATTTTAGACAGTATCCGTCCTTGACTTTTGAGCAGGCAGATACTCAGACTTTCCGTAATTTAGGGCTTGCTTTTCAGGCATTGGAAAAAGGGGGAAATCAAGCTTGTTTATTGAATGCGGCGAATGAGGTGGCGGTAGCGGCCTTTTTAGCAGATGAAATTGGGTTTTTAGCGATGTCTGATTTGAACGAATATTGTATGAATCAGGGAACTTTTATCGCGAATCCGACATTAGAGGATTATATTGAAAGTGATAAATTAAGTAGAATCATGGCTCAGGAATGGGTGGATAAAAATAGAAAATAGCGAATTATGGAAGGTTTAGTGATGGCAGGGCAATTAATTTTAGGATTGTCGATCTTAGTAACATTACACGAGTTTGGTCATTTTATTACGGCCAAATGGTTTAAAATGAGAGTCGAGAAGTTTTATCTTTTCTTCGATTTTATGTTCCCTATTCCCACCTTGTTAAACTTCGCTTTGTTTAAAAAGAAAGTGGGCGATACAGAATACGGTTTAGGCTGGTTCCCGTTAGGTGGTTATGTTTCAATCGCTGGTATGATTGACGAAACACAAGATGCGGCGACCTTAGCTAAAGACCCAGAACCTTGGGAATTCCGGGCTAAACCCGCTTGGCAACGTCTGATCGTGATGTTAGGGGGAGTAATCGTGAACATTATTACGGGAGTAGTGATTTTCGTATGTCTGACTTATTCGAATGGGAATAACTTCATTTCGAAAGAGGAATTAAACAAAAATGGCATTGTGGCCTTGGATTTAGGGCAGCAAATTGGTTTGAAAACAGGCGATAAAATCATTCGTGTAAATGGGGCTGATTATAAGCAATTGTCTGATTTACGCGCCTCTGACGTTCTATTAGGCGAGAATTCGTCCTATACAGTGCAACGGGGAGATCAGACTTTGGAGATCAAAATCCCATCGAACTTCATCGAAAAATTAAGCGATAAGAAAGCGGGCTTTATCGAGCCGATGGCAGCATTCAAAGTGGCCGAAGTGGCTGCGCCGGAAGAGCCAGGGTTCTTCGATAAATTTTCTGCAGCTAAGCCAGCTGAATTGTTACCGGCTTTTGCCGCAGGGTTAAAGAAGGGTGATGTGATCACTTCGGTAAACGCAAGTCCGGTTCGTTTCTACCATGAGGTGAAAGAATTATTATCCAAGGAGGCTGGAAAGCCTATTCGCTTAGGTATTTTACGTGGAGGCGTGGCTGACACTTTATCCATGCAGGTTGCCTCATCAGGTCAAATTGGATTTATTCCGGAGATGTTGATTGAAGTAACGCATGAAGATTATTCAATCGCAGAAGCGGCCAGCATCGGAACCGGTCGTGCCTTCTCTGTTATTACGGATAATGTGAAAGGTTTCAAGAAAATCGCCTCTGGGGATGTTTCGGCATCGAAAGCGTTGAGTGGTCCTATTGGCATTGCCCAAATGTTCGGTGGTGTCTGGGATTGGAATCGATTCTGGATGTTAACTGGTTTGTTATCTATGGCGTTGGCCTTTATGAACATTTTGCCTATTCCAGCTTTGGATGGCGGGCACGCGATTTTCTTACTCTATGAAATGGTTTCTGGGAAACCAGCCTCTGAAAAGGTGTTAGAAAAAGCGCAGCAGGTGGGCATGATCATTTTACTTGCCTTGATGGCCTATACTTTTGGAAACGATATCTTTAAAGCCTTTTTCTAATTGAATCTGCTGGTTTTATTTTTAGGCCTCCTGTTCCCTAATTTGCACCCGTTTCATAGTTCGGTGACAGAGATGACTTATAATCAGACGGACCAAAGCTGGGAAATCAGTATTCGTCTTTTTCAGGATGATTTGGAGCAAACAATCAGCTCGAACTTAGGTAAGAAATTTCGAATGGTTCCTGGGGATGCTGCGTCCGAAAAAGCATTGGATGCCTACCTTCGCAAACATTTTCGCTTTCATGCAGGCAAGCAAATAACGACGCCCTACCGTTGGCTGGGAACAGAACAACAGCAGGACGCGATTTGGGTCTACCTAGAAATTCCAACGAAGTCTGATTTAGTGGGATCCTATTTAGAGAATTCTATTTTTTTTGATGAGTTTGATGACCAAACAAACCTTGTTTCTTGGTCTTTTCAGAGTCAGAAGAAGTCCTATCTTTTCCGTAAAACACAAGAGGTTCAACAATTATCAAGATAATCATACTGCCAACTTGTCGTTTGGCATAAAAATTGATTAATATCGTCTGCTCATTGAGGAGCAGAATTTAAAAATGTGGTATGAATAATCCAAATGACCTTTTTAAGCATTTACAGCTTTCTGAGATGTCTGATTTTGAAAATATAGAATTGATCCCTATCGGGTCAGAAGGGATGGACAACGATGACAAAATGGGCGTTTTGTCAGACCAATTGCCTATCCTTCCCATTCGCAATATCGTCTTGTTTCCAGGGATGGTGATTCCGATTACGGTCTCTCGCCAAAAATCCGTTCGCCTCGTGAAGAAAGCTTACAAGGGCGATCGCACGATCGGGGTTTTAGTTCAAGCAAATAACTCAAAAGACGAGCCGACTCCGGATGATTTATATAAAATTGGAACGGTAGCCCATATCGTAAAGATGTTTGTTTTGCCGGGTGGTAATACAACCATCATCGTGCAAGGACGCAAGCGTTTTGAGGTAAGTGAATATATCAAAACGGAACCTAATCTATTAGCGCGCGTTTCCTATATTGAGGATACTTTTCCTAAGAAATTAAACAAGGAAAATCGGGCACTTGTTTCTACACTGAAAGAGTGTGCTTTAAAGATATTAAATCTGAATCCAGAGATTCCCCGCGAGGCCCAAATCGCCTTGGATAACATTGAATCATCGGCATTTTTAGTGCACTTCCTTTCTTCGAATATCAACGCCGAATTAAAGGAAAAACAAGCTTTGCTAGAAACCTTGGACGGGATCGAACAAGCCACGCATTTGCTGGAGCATATGTTAAAAGACATCCAGCATTTAGAGTTAAAGCGCGAGATTCAGAGCAAGGCTTCGAGTGACATCGACCAACAACAACGCGATTATTACATTCGCCAGCAGATTAAAGTCTTGCAGGAGGAATTAGGTGTGGAGAGTCCAGAACAAGAATTGGACGGATTGCGTGCGAAAGGGGCGAAGAAGAAATGGTCGAAAGAGGTAAATGATTTCTTCCAAAAAGAACTCTCTAAACTACAACGCACTAATTCGATGTCAGGAGAATACCCGATGTTGATGAATTACGTCGAGTTGTTAGCTGATTTGCCTTGGGGGGAGTTCACTAAAGACAATTTTGATCTAGTGAAGGCGAAGAAAGTGTTGGATGCTGATCATTTTGGACTTGAAAAAGTAAAGGAACGCATCATCGAATACCTAGCGGTATTGAAGATGAAAGGGGATATGAAAGCGCCTATTTTGTGCCTTTATGGCCCTCCGGGCGTAGGTAAGACGTCGCTAGGGCGTTCGATTGCGAAAGCTTTGGGACGTAAATACGTGCGCATGGCCTTAGGAGGTCTACGTGACGAGGCAGAAATCAGAGGCCATCGTAAAACCTATGTGGGTGCTATGCCAGGTAAGGTGATTCAAAGCATTAAAAAAGCAGGTTCTTCTAATCCCGTGTTCATCTTAGATGAGATCGATAAGGTAGGTTCTGACCACCGCGGCGATCCTTCGTCTGCTTTGTTAGAGGTCTTAGATCCAGAACAAAACAGTGGCTTCATGGATAATTACTTAGAGTGTGATTACGATCTATCTCGGGTAATGTTCATCGCAACAGCAAATAATTTAGATACCATTCATCCCGCCTTGCGCGATCGTATGGAGATCATTGAGGTGAGTGGTTATACGATGGAAGAGAAAGTTCAAATCGCTAAAAAGCACTTGTTACCGAAGCAAAAGAAAGAGCATGGATTAGAGAAGGCGGAATTTTCGATCAATGATGGAGCAATCCAAAAAGTGATCGAAGGCTACACCCGCGAATCCGGTGTGCGTAAATTAGAACAAGAGATCGGTCGTGTAGTGCGTAAGATTACTAAATCCATTGCGATGGATCAGGAATACCCGCATAAAATCTCCGCAACAGACGTCGTTAAATTACTAGGTCAAGAACATTTCGATAAAGATACCTACGAGAATAATGAGTACGCTGGTGTCGTAACTGGCCTAGCTTGGACGCCTGTAGGTGGCGATATTTTATTCATCGAAACCTTGTTGAATCGTGGAAAAGGCGTTTTAACGCTTTCTGGCCAATTAGGCGATGTGATGAAGGAGTCTGCCATGGCTGCCTTAAGTTTCTTGAAGGCCCATTCAGACGAATACGAAATTGATTACCGTATTTTTGACCAATACAACTTACATATCCACGTTCCTGCGGGAGCGGTTCCTAAAGATGGTCCATCTGCTGGAATTACGATGTTGACTGCGATTGCGTCCGCTTTAACGCAACGCAAAGTAAAATCAAAATTAGCCATGACAGGGGAGATTACGCTACGTGGCAAAGTGTTGCCGGTAGGAGGAATTAAGGAGAAGATTTTAGCGGCTAAAAGAGCAGGGATCAAAGAGATTATCATGTGTTCGAAGAACCGCAAAGATGTGGAGGAGATCGAAGCGCATTATATTTCAGATTTGAGTTTCCACTACGTAGATGATGCGAAAGAGGTATTAGCCTTAGCTTTGCTGAAAGAGCAGGTGAAAAGTCCGGTGAAGTTTGTCTTTCAGGCAGAGCCTATAGCGAGTTCATCCGCGGCGGTATAGTGAATTTCGCCCATTTCTAGGCTGAATTGAATGATGCGCAAAGCCTCATTTGAAGCTAAAGGGCGAAGGCATTCCACTAAATCTTGAACGGACAAGGGTCCGTTATTCAAATAAGTCAGAATTAATTTACGTTCTG
>JACCDG010597820.1_pt1 | contig 22276 bp, 17 predicted proteins | sample 7442471 | NCBI WGS metagenome assembly JACCDG01 (sample SAMN15323444, study PRJNA562643) | freshwater metagenome | isolation source: river surface water | place: USA:Blue River Watershed | collected 2017-08-17 | reverse complement strand
GGGCACGACCACGCCGGGGAACAGGGCGTAAGGGGTGATGACCAGCACGTCCACCGGGTCACCGTCGCCCGACAGGGTCTGGGGCACATAACCGTAATTGGTCGGGTAGTGCATGGCGGTAGTCATGAAACGGTCCACAAACAGGGCGCCGGTTTCCTTGTCCACTTCGTATTTGATCGGGTCGGCGTTCATCGGGATTTCGATGATCACGTTGAACGTTTCGGGGGCCTTGCTGCCGGGGGTGACGTTGTCGAGGGACATGGATTTTGTCTCGTGAGTAGGTTGAGGAAAATCAGAATGACTGGGATTAACCCTGATTTTACTTTCACAGGCCTTGCGCCATTGCGGCACCAACCCTTTAATGGATCCGTTGGCCAATCGTGCTCCGATGAGGCAGGACGAGGAAGCAACGCCGTGGAGGTACCGCCACAGCGTTGGTCCTCCGATCTGCGACAACCATCGAGGAGAACACGATGACAAGCAACTCGGCGCTGATGTTGGCGCTCGTTTGCGGCCTGCTGGCCGTGGTCTATGGCATCTGGGCCAGAGGCTGGATTCTGGCCAAGGACGCGGGCAACGCCCGCATGCAGGAAATCGCCGCCGCCATCCAGGCGGGTGCTGCCGCCTACCTGGCCCGTCAGTACAAAACCATCGCCGTTGTTGGCATTGTGCTGGCAGTGCTGATGGGTATCTTTCTGGACAGCACCACGGCCATTGGCTTTGTAATTGGCGCCGTACTCTCGGGTGCCTGTGGCTTCATTGGCATGAACGTGTCGGTGCGCGCCAATGTGCGCACCGCCCAGGCTGCCACCCAGGGCATCGGCCCGGCACTGGATGTTGCCTTTCGCGGTGGAGCCATCACGGGCATGCTGGTGGTGGGTTTAGGTCTGCTCGGGGTCAGCGGCTTTTTCTGGTTCCTCACGGGCAACGGCAACCTCACGCCAGACAAGAACCTGGCCGCCCTGCTCAACCCGTTGATCGGTTTTGCCTTTGGTTCCTCGCTGATCTCGATCTTCGCCCGTCTGGGCGGCGGCATCTTCACCAAGGGGGCCGATGTAGGCGCCGACCTGGTGGGCAAAGTGGAAGCTGGCATCCCCGAAGACGACCCGCGCAACCCCGCCGTGATCGCCGACAACGTGGGCGACAACGTGGGCGATTGCGCTGGCATGGCCGCCGACCTGTTCGAGACCTATGCCGTCACGCTGATTGCCACCATGGTGCTGGGCGCCTTGCTGGTGACCGGCGCGCCCGGTCAGGCCGTGCTGTATCCGCTGGCCCTTGGCGCGGTGTCCATCGTGGCCTCCATCATCGGCTGCTTCTTCGTCAAGGCCAGCCCAGGCATGACCAACGTGATGCCGGCGCTCTACAAGGGCCTAGCGATCGCGGGAGTGCTGTCTCTGATCGCCTTCTGGTTTGTCACCGCCGCCCTGATGCCGGACACGGCATTGGGCGCAGCCGGCAGCCAGATGAAGCTGTTTGGCGCCTGTGTAGTGGGTCTGGTGCTCACAGCCGCGCTGGTGTGGATCACCGAGTTCTATACCGGCACCCAGTACAGCCCAGTGCGACACATTGCCCAGGCATCGACGACGGGCCACGGAACCAACATCATCGCCGGACTTGGCGTATCGATGCGCTCGACGGCCTGGCCGGTGATATTTGTCTGCGTGGCCATTGTCACGGCGTACGGGCTGGCGGGCCTCTATGGGGTGGCCGTGGCCGCCATGTCCATGCTGTCAATGGCCGGCATCGTGGTCGCGTTGGACGCCTACGGACCGATCACCGACAACGCCGGCGGCATCGCCGAAATGGCCGAGCTGCCCAGCAGCGTGCGCGACATCACCGACCCGCTGGACGCCGTGGGCAACACCACCAAAGCGGTGACCAAGGGCTACGCGATCGGCTCGGCCGGCCTGGCCTCGCTGGTGCTGTTTGCCGACTACACCCACAAACTCGAAACCTATGGCAAAGCCATCAGCTTTGACCTGTCAGACCCGCTGGTCATCGTGGGCCTGTTCATTGGAGGTCTGATCCCGTACCTGTTTGGTGCCATGGCCATGGAAGCCGTGGGCCGCGCCGCCGGCTCGGTCGTGGTGGAAGTGCGCCGCCAGTTCAAGGAAATCCCCGGCATCATGGAAGGCACGGCCAAACCCGAATACGGCAAGGCGGTCGACATGCTCACCGGCGCAGCCATCAAGGAGATGGTCATCCCCAGCCTGCTGCCTGTGGCTGTCCCTATCGTGGTGGGCCTGCTGCTTGGGCCAAAGGCGCTGGGAGGTCTGCTCATGGGGACCATCGTGACCGGTCTGTTTGTGGCCATCTCGATGTGCACCGGCGGCGGCGCCTGGGACAACGCCAAGAAGTACATCGAAGACGGCCACCACGGCGGCAAAGGCAGCGAAGCGCACAAGGCCGCTGTGACGGGCGACACGGTCGGTGACCCCTACAAAGATACTGCCGGCCCGGCCATCAACCCGCTGATCAAGATCATCAATATCGTGGCGCTGCTGATCGTGCCTCTGGTGGTCAAGTTCCACGGCAGCTGATCATCACCTGCACGACTGCCTGACAAGGCCCGCCAGTGGCGGGCCTTGTCGTTACGGGGACTTGTCCGCTGCGGCACAATCGGCTTATGTCCGAACGTGTCATCCCGCTGGTCGACCAGCGCCACCCCAGCCTGCCGCTGCCTGCCGCTGTTGCCACCACTGGCGCAAGCCCGCTGGATCGTTTGCAGCGCCCGCTTCACGATCTGCGCATCAGCGTCACCGACCGCTGCAACTTCCGCTGCAATTACTGCATGCCCAAGGAGGTGTTTGACAAGGACTACGCCTACCTGCCCCACAGTGCCCTGCTCTCGTTTGAGGAAATCACGCGACTGGCGAACGTGTTCGTGCAGCGCGGCGTTCGCAAGATCCGCCTGACAGGGGGCGAGCCGCTGCTGCGCAAGAACATCGAAACACTGATCGAACAGCTGGCCAAACTGCGCACACCCGATGGCCAACCGCTGGACCTGACACTGACCACCAACGGCTCCCTGCTGGCACGCAAGGCCCAGAGCCTGAAAGACGCCGGCCTGCAGCGCGTGACCGTGAGCCTGGACGGTCTGGACGATGCTGTTTTTCGCCGCATGAACGACGTGGACTTTCCGGTGGCCGAAGTTCTGCAAGGCATCGAATCGGCACGTGCTGTCGGTCTTGGCCCCATCAAGGTCAACATGGTGGTCAAGCGCGGCACCAACGACCACGAAATCATTCCGATGGCGCGGCACTTTCGCGGCACGGGCGTGGTGCTGCGTTTCATCGAATACATGGACGTGGGCGCCACCAACGGCTGGCGCATGGACGAAGTGCTGCCGAGCGCACAGGTGATCGAGCGCCTGCAGACCGAATGGCCGCTGATCTCGCTGCAACACACCACCCCCGGTGAAACTGCCGAGCGCTGGGGCTTTGCCGACGCGCACGGCCAGCATGACCCGGCACTGGGTGAAGTCGGCGTGATCAGCAGCGTGACGCAGGCGTTCTGCGGCGACTGCAACCGGGCACGGCTTTCGACCGAAGGCCGCCTGTACCTGTGCCTGTTCGCCGGCCAGGGCTACGACCTGCGCCAGCTGCTGCGCGAAAAGGCCGCGTCTGACACCGAGATCGCGGGCGTCATTGACGCCATCTGGCAAGGCCGGGGCGACCGCTATTCGCAGCTGCGCAGCGCCATGCCGCCGGACACCGGCAGCGCCCCCGTGCACCGCGTCGAAATGAGTTACATCGGAGGCTGAATTGGCACAAGCATCGGAAGGCGTGACCGCCCTCATCCTCGCCGGCGGCCGCGGCTCGCGCATGGGCGGCATCGACAAAGGCCTGCAAAATTTCCGAGGACTGCCGCTGGCCCTGCAGACACTGATGCGTTTGCAACTGCAAAGCCTGCCGCCGCAAGAGGTTTTGATCAACGCCAACCGCAATCTGGCAGCCTACGAATCGCTGGGCGCTGCCGTCTGGCCCGACACGCTGGACGGCTTTGCCGGCCCGCTGGCCGGCTTTCTCACCGGGCTGGAGCGCTGCGAAACCCCGCTGCTGCTCACCGTACCCTGCGACACCCCGCTGTTCCCGCTGGACCTGATCGAGCGGCTGCACGCCGCGCTGATAGAGCAGGACGCCGATCTGGCCATGGCCGCCGCGCGCGAAGAAGACGGCAAGGTGAGGCCCCAGCCGGTGTTCTGCCTGCTGCGGGTGGAACTGCTGGACAGTCTGGTCGCCTTCACCCACCAGGGCGGACGCAAGATCGACGCGTGGACCGGCCAGCACCGCTGCGCGATCGTGCCGTTTGACCGGCCGCAGGACGCGCCCGAAGCCTTCTTCAACGCCAACACCCTTGAAGAGCTGCAAAAGCTCGAATCGCTATGAGCGCCGCCGAAAGTCTGCAAGCAATCGCCGAACGTCTGCAGGGTTACGACCCGCAGGCCCTGACGGCAGCCCATGTGAACGCTTTTCTGGCCGAGCTCGTGCAGCCTGTGCGCGAGACCGACATGGTGACGCCGATGCAGGCACTGGACCGCATCCTGGCCGAAGACGTGGTCTCGCCCATCAGTGTTCCCCCACACGACAACTCGGCCATGGACGGCTTTGCATTCCGCGGCGCTGAAATGCAAGCCGGCCAAGCCACCCGACTGCGGGTGGTCGGCACGGCGCTGGCCGGCAAGGCCTGGACGGGCCAGTGTGCCGCAGGCGAATGCGTGCGCATCATGACCGGCGCCATCATGCCGGCGGGACTGGACACCGTGGCGCCGCAGGAACTGGTGCAGATCGACGGCGAGCAGATCACGGTGCCCACTGGCCTGCTGCAACCCGGTGACAACCGCCGCCTGCTGGGTGAAGACCTGATGGCAGGCCACCCCGCCCTGTCCAGCGGCACGCGCCTGCCGCCTGCCGCCTGCGGCCTGATCGCCAGTCTGGGCCTGCCGCAGGTCAAAGTCTGGCGCCGCCCGCGCGTGGCCTACTTTTCGACCGGTGACGAAATCCTGAGTCTGGGCGAGCCACCGCGCGAGGGCGCGGTTTACGACAGCAACCGCTACACCGTGTTCGGTCTGCTCACACGCCTGGGCTGCGAGGTGATCGATCTGGGCGTGGTCAAGGACCAGCCTGAGCTGCTTGAAGCCGCTTTCCGACAGGCAGCGTCTCAAGCCGACGCCATCATCACCAGCGGCGGCGTGAGCGTGGGTGAGGCCGACTACACCAAGGCCATGATGAAGAAACTGGGCGATGTGGCCTTCTGGCGCATCGCCATGCGCCCCGGCCGCCCCATGGCCGTAGGTCGGATAACCGAGGGTGGACACTCCGCCTTGTTGTTCGGATTGCCCGGCAACCCGGTGGCCGTGATGGTGACCTTTGCCGCCTTCGTGCGCCCGGCCCTGCAAAAGCTCATGGGCTGGAGCGCGCCACCTCAGCCCCTGCTGCGCGCCCGCGCAGTGGACACCATGCGCAAGAAACCCGGCCGCACCGAATACCAGCGCGGCATCGTCGAGCGGCGCGACGGCGAGTTGTGGGTCCGCCTGACCGGCAACCAGGGCTCAGGCGTGCTCAGCTCCATGGTGCAGGCCAATGGCCTGATCGTGCTCGGCCACGAACAGCCCACCGTTCAATCGGGCGACTGGGTGGATGTGATGATGTTTGACGGACAGCTCTGAACCAGCTCAAGGCAGCAGGCACTGCAGCAAGCCATCAGGGACATGCCGCTCGCGCCAGACCACATGCACATCGGAGCGGACCGGTGACTCGGGTAAGGGTTTGAACACCACATCGGCCACGCCACTGTCCATCAGGGCTCGCGGAACCAGAGCAGCTCCCATGCCCTTGCGCACCAGGGCCACCACGCTCAGCCAGTGCCGCACCTCGTGGCGTACCAGCGGATCCCATCCAATCAGGTTGCACAAGGACACCACGCGTTCGTAGTAATCGGGCGATGCCCCTCGCGAAAACAGCACCAGCGGCACATCTTTGAGCAACTCTGGCACCAGCATCTTGTCCGATGCAGCCATGTGTCCAGCAGGCAAGCAACACACAAAGGGTTCGGACATGTACAGCGCGTGCTGCAGGTCACCTGCAATGCGGTCCGTGTGCACAAAGCCCAGATCGATTGAGCCTCTCGACAGCGCATCCAATTGCTCGGCTGAATTGAGCTCTGTCAGTTCGACCTGCACCTGCGGATGGTCAGCCCGGAATTCGGCCAGCCGTTCAGGCAGGCCACGGAACAACATGGATCCCACAAAACCGATGCGCACACGGCTGGTCACACCGGCCGCCACTTCGCGCGCCTGTACGGTGGCAGCTCCAGCCTCAGTGAGCACCCGCTGGGCCGATTTGCGAAACGCCTCGCCAGCGGGCGTCAGGCGCACACCGTGGCTGTTGCGGGTCAGCAGCTCCACCCCCAACGAGGCTTCGAGCTGCTTGATGTTGAAGCTCAACGGGGGCTGCGAGATGTTAAGCCGCCTGGCAGCACGGCCAAAATGCAGCTCCTCGGCCAGAACGATGAAATAACGCAGATGTCGGAATTCCATGGCAATACAGAATTTTTATCGTAGATTTGAAAATCAATATTAGACAACCGAGGTTAGGCCTTCAAGAATCCGTGTCTTCCCGATCCTCTCCGCCTTCGGAAACACGCCATGAACGCCCGACTGCCTGCGGCCTTGTCCGCCACCGACGCACACCCGGTACCCGATCGCGCCGGTGCCAACGCCTACACCGACGATCCCGAATTCGCGCGCCTGTTGCCCCTGTACTTACCACCCGAATTGGTGGCCCACCTGCAGCCGCACCTGCACCGCCTGGGCGCGCTTGCGGGTGGCGAACTGGACAGGTTGGCCCACAACGCTGACCTGAACCCACCCACGCTGGAGCACCGTTCGCGCGCCGGCCTTGATGCGCAACGCATCCTCAAGCACCCGGATTACATCGAAATGGAGCGTCTGGCCTTCGGCGAATTCGGTCTGGCGGCCATGTCTCACCGCGCGGGCGTGCTCGGCTGGAACAGCCCCATGCCTGCCGCCGTCAAATACGCACTGACCTACCTCTTTGTTCAAGCCGAGTTCGGCCTGTGCTGCCCACTGTCGATGACCGACTCGCTCACGCGTACGCTGCGCAAGTACGGTCGCTCCGAGCTGGTGCAGCGCTACCTGGCCGACCTGACCACGCAGGACCTGGACGCCCTGTCGCAAGGGGCCATGTTCATGACAGAGCAAGGCGCCGGTTCAGACGTTTCGGCCACGACCACCCTGGCTCGCCCCGACGACAGCGAGCCCGGCCACACCTGGCGCCTGTACGGCGACAAATGGTTCTGCTCCAACCCCGATGCGGCGCTGGCCATGGTACTGGCCCGCACCGAGGGAGCTCCGGCCGGCATGAAAGGCGTGTCGCTCTTTCTGCTGCCGCGCACCCTGCCCAACGGCAGCACCAACAGCTACCGCATCATCCGGCTCAAAGACAAGATGGGCACGCGCTCCATGGCCAGCGGCGAAATCCGGCTCGAAGGCGCCAAAGCCTGGCTGGTGGGTGAACTCGGCCGCGGCTTTGCGCAGATGGCCGACATGGTCAACAACTCGCGCCTGTCCAACGGCATGCGCGCCGCCGGCCTGATGCGCCGCGCCATGTCCGAAGCCCTCTTCATCTCGCGCCACCGCCAGGCGTTCGGCAAGCACCTGATCGACATGCCCCTCATGCAGCGCCAGCTGGCCAAGCTCATGGTGCCCACCGAGCAGGCGCGCACCATGATGTTTCAGACAGCCGAAGCATTGCGCCGCAGCGATGCGGGCGAAGCCGGCGCCTACGCACTGACCCGTCTGCTGACACCACTCATCAAGTTCCGAGCCTGCCGCGACGCGCGCAAGGTCACCGGCGATGCCATGGAAGTTCGCGGTGGCTGCGGCTACATCGAAGAGTGGGGTGACCCACGTATCGTGCGCGATGCGCACCTTGGCTCGATCTGGGAAGGCACCAGCAACATCGTCGCCCTCGACGTCATGCGCGCCATCTTGCGCGAGGACGCCCTGCCGGTCTGGCAGACGCATGTGCAGGCCCTGATGGACAAAACACCCTGGCATGCACGGGTGCGCGAGCGTCTGCAAGCGCTGATCGGACAGGTACAAGCCCTGGCAGAACACACCGCCCGCAGCAAGGACGAAGCCATGGCACGCCAGGCCGCATCTGCCCTGTATCACCTCACCACCGCGATCGCCATGGGTTGGGAAGCCGGACAAACCGGCTCGCTGCGCCGAATGCTGCTGGCCCAACTGGTCCTGCGCCACCGCCTGCTGCCGCAAGACCCGCTGCAGGCAATGTCAACAGTAGATCTGGCTCCGCTGTTCGACCCAGGTCATCCCTTGACCACAAGCGTAATGCTGGAGTCCATCCAGGTAATCGACTGAATCCAAACCCACCACAAGAGGAGACAAACCATGACAACAGCACCCAATCCCAGCAGCGCCCGACGCCTGTGCACTGCCCTGGCCGCTCTGGCCTGCGGGCTGACACTATTGAGCTCTGCGACAGCCCAGACTGCGCCTGCGATCAAACCGATTGCTTTGGTAGTGCCATTCGCTCCTGGCGGTCCAACCGATGCCATGGCCCGCAACCTCGCCACAGCGATCAAGACATACCTGCCACAAGGCATGGTGGTTGAAAACAAGGCTGGAGCGGGCGGCAACATCGGTGCCGAACAAGTGGGCCGCGCTGCGGCAGATGGCAACACCTTGCTGTTTGGAACCTCTGGACCGCTGGCCATCAATGTGAGCCTCTACAGCAAAGTGGGCTACGATCCAATCAAGAGTTTTGAACCGGTCATCCACATCGGTCATCTTCCGAATGTGCTGGTGGTGCATCCCAGCGTGCCTGCGCAGAACGTGCGTGAACTGGTTGGCCATGCGAAGGCTACCCCTGGCAAACTCACTTACGCCTCTTCTGGCAACGGCGCTTCATCGCATTTGGCTGGCGTGCTGTTCAACATGGTCAGTGGCACCGATATCCAGCACATCCCCTACAAAGGTACCGGCCCCGCACTCAACGACCTGCTGGGCGGTCAGGTCAGCATGTCCTTCACAGACGTGCTGACCGCCCTGCCTCACATCAAGGCAGGCAAGCTGCGGGTGCTGGGGGTGACCTCGGCTACGCGCTCGCGCAGCCTGCCTGAGGTGCCCACACTGGCCGAGCAAGGCCTCAAGGATTTTGACGTCAGCGTCTTCTTCGGCATCGTCGCCCCCGCAGGTACCTCCAAAGACACTGTGCAGAAGCTGAACAGTGCCTTCGTCAGCGTACTTAAACAGGCCGACGTGCGTCAGAGCCTGCAGGCTCAAGGCCTGGAGATCGCCAACGGGCAGAGTCCTGAACACCTGGCAGCCTTCATTCAAAGTGAAGTGCCGAAATGGCGCGACGTCGTCAAAGCCTCCGGCGCACGCGTGGACTGAGGGCCGACACCATGCCAACCCCCATTCCCGGTGCACTGTCCGGTACCCGCGTCATAGACCTTTCGCGTGTGCTAGGCGGCCCCTACTGCGGCCAGATCCTGGCCGACCATGGCGCAGACGTGCTCAAAATCGAACCACCACAAGGTGACGAAACCCGCACTTGGGGCCCGCCCTTCGAAAACGGTGTGGCCTCGTATTACATGGGCCTGAATCGCAACAAGCGTGGCATGCGGCTGGACCTGACGCAAACTGCCGATCGCGAACAGCTGCTCCAGCTGCTGGCCGACGCCGATGTTTTGCTGGAAAACTTCAAGACCGGGACCCTCGAAAAGTGGGGTCTCGGCTACGACACGCTCAAAGAGAAATTCCCTCACCTCATCCATTGCCGCGTCAGCGGATATGGTGCCGACGGTCCCTTGGGTGGCTTGCCTGGTTACGACGCAGCCATCCAGGCGCTCAGCGGCATCATGAGCGTCAATGGCGAGACCGGCGGCGAGCCGCTGCGTGTTGGCCTGCCAGTGGTGGACATGGTCACTGGCCTGAACGCCGCGATTGGCGTGCTGCTGGCGCTGCAGGAACGCCAGCGCAGTGGCAAAGGTCAGTTCGTGGAGGCCGCTCTTTATGACTGTGGACTGTCATTGCTGCACCCGCATGCAGCCAACTGGTTCGGTGATGGACGCATGCCCGGGCGCACGGGCAATGCCCACCCCAACATATACCCCTACGACGCCTTTCCCACCGGGACGGTACCCATCTTTCTGGCCGTGGGCAACGACCGCCAGTTCCAGCAATTGTGTGAAGTGATTGGCCAGCCAACGCTGGCCACCCAAGCAGACTTTGCGTCTGCGGCCAGCCGCTCGGTCCACCGTGCCCGGCTACGCGAGCAACTCATTGCACTGATGGCACCCTTCGATGGCGAGGCCCTGGTGGAACAGCTCAGCCACAAGGGGGTGCCCTGCGCACCCATCCTGGATGTGCCGCAGGCCCTCAATCACCCGCACACCGCACACCGCGGCATGACTGTCAGTCTGCCTGGCGGCTACCGCGGCATGGCCTCACCCATCAAGCTCAGCCGCACCCCGGCAAGCTACCGTCTGCCGCCACCGGCAGAGTGCTGAAGCCAGACAGTCTCAGGCGTTGATGTCAGCCGCATCGGTCTGCGGTGGGTATTCACTGGCTACCGCCTTGTTGGGTCCAGGCACAGTCTGGCGGGCGAACAGCGAGTACATCGTGGGGACCACGAAGATGGTCAGTAACGTGCCCAGACTCATGCCGCCCACGATGACCCATCCAATCTGCATGCGACTCTCGGCGCCAGCTCCCTCGGCCAAAGCCAGCGGCACAGCACCCAGCACCATGGCACCGGTGGTCATCAGGATCGGACGCAGACGTTGACTGGAGGCCTGGATCAACGCTTGCTTCATGGCCATGCCATGCTCACGCAGCTGATTGGTGAACTCCACAATCAGAATACCGTGCTTGGTGATCAGACCCACCAGTGTGATCAGGCCGATCTGCGAGTAAACGTTGAGCGAGCCCCCCGACAGTTGCAGTGCAAGCAAAGCGCCCACCATCGACAGCGGGACGGAGAGCATGATCACAAACGGATCAACAAAGCTCTCGAACTGTGCCGCCAGCACCAGGAAGATGAAGAACAGCGCCAGCACAAACACGATGATCAGCGCGCCCCGGGAGTTCTTGAACTCGCGCGAGGTGCCATTGAGTTCGGTGGTGTAGCCCGGCTTGAGCACCTGGGCAGCGGTCGCGTCCAGGAATTTGAGCGCTTCGCCCAGCGAATAGTCGGGCGCGAGGTTGGCCGTAATGGAGACCGAACGGCGCTGGCCGAAGTGGTTGAGCTCACGCGGGCTCACGCTCTCGCGCACCTTGACCACAGCGGACAGCGGGATCATGGCGTCGTTTTTGCCGCGCACGTAAATGTTGTCGATGTCTTCGGGCGTGTTGCGACCGCTTTCCTGCACCTGCACGATCACGTCGTACTGCTCGGCATCCTTCTTGTAGCGGGTCACCACCCGACCACCGAGCATGGTCTCCACAGCACGCGCCACCGCGTCCACGCTCACACCCAGCTCCGCCGTCTTGGTGCGGTCCACCTCGACACGCAATTCCGGTTTGTTCAGGCGCAGGTCCACGTCGGGCGACAGGATGCCGGGATTCTTGGCGATTTCGTCAAGCATCTGACGCGTGACCATGTTCAGGTTCTGGTAACTGTCAGAAGTCTGAATCACGAAATTGACCGGCCGCTCGCGAAAGCCCTGGCCCAGTGAAGGCGGCGTGATCGGGAAGGCCATCACGCCGGGCAAGCTGTTGAACTTGGGCGTGAGTTCACGCGCAATTTCCAGCGTGGTCTTTTTGCGCTGCTCCCAATCCACGGCGCGGTAAATCACCGAACCCTGCGCTACGGTGGGGTTGCCGATGTTGGCAAACACGCGGTCGAATTCGCTGTAGCCCTCGCCCATACGCTCGAGCGCCTTGGCGTAGCGGTCGGTGTAGTCCAGCGTGGCGCCGTCGGGTGCGGTCACAGTGGCCAGCAGCACGCCACGGTCTTCCAGCGGTGCCAGTTCCTGCTTCATGGCCGGGTAGATGAGCGCGATCGCCACGGCGCTGCCTGCCATCACCAGCAGCACCAGCCAGCGGGCCTTGGTCAGCACCCAGTCCAGCAGCCGGGCATAGCCATCGGCGAGCCGGGTCAGCCCACGGTCCATGGTGCGGTCAAACCAGCCCGGGTTCGGGTTGTGCCGCAGCAGCTTGGAACTCATCATGGGCGAGAGCGTCAGCGCCACAAAGCCCGAAACGATCACCGAGCCGGCCAGCGCCAGCGCGAATTCAGTGAACAGCTTGCCGGTGCGCCCCGGTGTGAAGGACAGCGGCGCAAACACCGCCGCCAGCGTGAGCGTCATGGCCACCACCGCAAAGCCGATCTCGCGCGAACCCTTGATGGCTGCCGAAAACGGGTCCATGCCCTCTTCGATGTGGCGGTAGATGTTCTCCAGCACCACGATCGCATCGTCCACCACCAGGCCAATGGCCAGCACCAGCGCCAGCAGGGTGAGCGTGTTGATGGTGAAACCAGCCAGCGCCATCATGGCAAAGGTGCCGATCAGACTCACCGGAATCGTGATGATCGGGATGATGGAGGCGCGGATGGTGCGCAGAAAAACAAAGATCACCAGCGCCACCAGGATGACCGCCTCGACGATGGTCTTGAACACGCTCTTGATGGAGCGGTCGATGAACACAGAGTTGTCGTTGGCCACGGTGACGGTGATGCCGGGCGGCAGATCGGCCTGCAGGCGCGGCATCATCTCGCGCACACCCTTGGACAACTCCAGCGGGTTGGCGGTGGCTTGACGGATCACACCGGCCGAGATGGCGGGCTGACCATTCAAGCGAACGGCACTGCGTTCATCGGCCGCGCCTTCCTGCACACGGGCCACGTCACGGATCTTGACCGGAAAACCATTGACGGTGCGGATCACGATGTCTGCGAACTGGCCAGGGCGGCTCAGGTCGGTCTGGGAGGTCACGGTGAACTCGCGTTTGCTGGACTCGATGCGACCGGCCGGCAGCTCCAGGTTGCTGCGGCGAATCGCGTCTTCCACATCGGCCGGCGTCAGCTTGTAGGCGGCCAGGCGCTCAGGCTCCAGCCACACCCGCATGGCGTACTTGCGCTCGCCGTAGATGCGCACATCGGCCACGCCGGTCACCGTTTGCAGGCGCGGCTTGACGATGCGGTTGACCAGGTCGTTGATCTGCAGCGGGTTCATGGTCTCGCTGGAAAACGCGAGCCAGATCACCGGAAAGGCGTCGGCCTCAACCTTGGCAATGACCGGCTCCTCGATCGCCTGCGGCAGGCGATTGCGCACGCGCGAGGTGCGATCGCGCACTTCGGCGGCTGCTGTGTCGGCGTCTTTTTCGAGTCGGAATTTGACCGTGATTTGCGACTGCTCGGCGCGGCTGATGGAAGTGATCACGTCAACCGCGTCGATGCCGGCAATCGAGTCTTCGAGTGGCTTGGTCACCTGGGTTTCAATCACCTCGGCAGAAGCGCCGGGGTACTTCACGCTCACCGTCACCGTGGGCTCGTCGATCTTAGGGTACTCGCGCACCGAAAGGCGGTCAAAGCTCACGGCGCCAACCAGCAGGATCAGCAAGGACATGACCACGGCCAGCACCGGCCGGCGGATGGAAACTTCGGCGAGCTGCATCTCAGCCTCGCTGGCAGGGGTTGGGGCCGCTCAAGGAAGCGGCTGGCGCGGTTTTTTCGGCCAGAGGCTTGCTGGCTGGCGGCCCGGACGAAGTTGCCGCAGAGGAAGCTGCAGCAGCAGGTGCGCTGGCCGCACCCTCGGGACCTTTATTCGGACCTTTGCCTGCGGCGGACAGATCGACCACGCGCACCGGTATGCCGTCTTTTTGCAGCCGCTGATGCCCGGCGGTGACCACGGTGTCATCGACCTCCAGGCCTTCGGTGATTTCCACCTTGCCAGGCTGGCGCACCCCGGTCTTGACCGCCACCCGCTGGGCTACCAGGGTGTCGGGTTTCTCGCCCGGCACCACCTTGATGACAAAGGCTTTGCCGCCTTGGGGCACGATGGCCTCCTCAGGTACCGTCAGGGCCTGCTCACGCACGCCAAACACCGTGTTGACGCGGGCGAACATGCCCGGGCGCAACTGGCGCTGGCGGTTGTCGATGCAGCCACGGATGCCAACGGAGCGGCCGTTGGCGTCGATCAGCGGGTCCACCGCCTGCACCAGCGCAGTGAACGGCTTGCCCGGCAGGGCGTCCACGCTCAGCTGAGCTTTCTGACCTGGGCGGATCTTGCTCTGGAAACGCTCTGGCAGGCGGAAGTCCACCAGCACGGCATCGATGTCTTCGATATTGACGATGTCGGCGCCATCCTTGAGGTAATCGCCCACGCTGACCTGCTTGAGACCCGTCACACCATCGAATGGCGCGACGATTTTGAGGCGCTGCTGCGTGGCCACTGCCAGTTCGAGCTTGGCTCTGGCCACGTCCAGCGCAGCGGCGCTTTCGTCGACCGTGCGTTTGCTGATGAAGTTCTGCGCTACCAGGTCCTGGTTGCGCTTGTGGTTGGCTTCGGCGATCGACATCTCGGCCCGGGCCTGCGCCACCTGCGCAGCCGGCAACTGGTCGTCGAGCTGGACCAGCAGCTGGCCTTTGTGCACGCGCTGACCTTCCGAGAACAAGATCGCCTTGACGCGACCGGCCACTTCGGGGCGAAGCATCACACCTTGTCGGGAACGCAGGCTGCCCACTGACTGGGCCTCATCAACCAGGGTGGTTTGTGCGACTTTCGCCACCTCCACCGCTGGCACCCGCTGCCCCCCTGCCGGTGCTGCAGGGGCTGCGGCTGAAGGCGGCTGGGCAGCGGATTTATGCTGAACCCACCATGCCACGCCGGAAGCCAGACAAATGCCGGCAATAGCCACCAGGGCGTATTTCTTCTTGTAGGCCATGAACTGTGTCTCGACTGCTGATTCAGGTGAACAGCTTGGCAATGTAACAGTCTTGGTGGTTTTCATTCATGGCGGCAAACCCGCCCGGACAGGGCCAACCGCAGGTTTTACCTGCGGTTTACAAATCAGCGCCCCAGCGCCTGTGCCACACCCTGGTTGGCCAGCGCATCGGCGCGCTCATTGCCCGGATCACCTGCGTGCCCCTTGACCCAGTGCCACTCGATGCGGTGTCCCGAAGAGGACACCAGACGGTCCAGTTCCTGCCAAAGGTCCACGTTCTTGACCGGCTGTTTGTCCGCGGTACGCCAACCCCTGGCCTTCCAACCGTGGATCCACTGCGTGATGCCCTGGCGCACATACTGGCTGTCCAGGTACAGCGCCACGCTGCAGGGCCGCTTGAGGGCCTTGAGCGCCTCGATCACGGCCATCATCTCCATGCGGTTGTTGGTCGTGTTGAGCTCGCCACCAAACAGTTCCTTGACGTGGGTGCCCGAGACCATCCGCACGCCCCAGCCCCCGGGGCCCGGGTTACCCTTGCAGGCACCATCGGTGTGGATTTCAACGTGGTTGAGGGAACTGTTGGCGGTCAAGACAGGCTTTCGTTTTTCGGACTGGGGAGGCTGCGCGCAGAGGGCGCTTCGATGGATGCCGCAGGCGCGGCGATGGCGGAGCGCGATGGTACCTTGCGCCAGGCCCGCCCGTTGAGCAGCCGCCCCCCGGGAACCCGCTTGGTGGCCACGATCAGATACACCCCACCCAGAATCGGGCACCAACGTTGACCCACCGCATCGAGCCAGGACCAGCGCTGCACCCAGCGCTCGCTGCCCCAGGTCGGCGTCCAGCCGGCAAAACGCTGCAACTGGATCTCGAAGCCCAGAAGATGGAGCCAGTCGCGCAGACGGTGCGGCGCAATCGGCTGCACCAGCCAGGGGGCAAGCCCATTGGCCGAGGCCTGGGCCTGGGCCCGTCGAAACTTGCGGCCCCAGACGCTCCAGGGGTTGAGCCCGGTGATGAACAACTGCCCCTCCGGAATCAGCACCCGCTCCACTTCGCGCAGGCAGACATGCGGATCGGCCGAGCGCTCCAGCGTGTGGGGCAGGACCACCAGATCCAGCGACTCGGCCGCCCAGGGCCAGGCCCTGCTGTCGAACGACAGATCAGGCGGCGGTGGCGCCTCGTCAAACTCCTGCTGCGCCCGCCAGCGGTGAGGCATGCGGTTAGCCTGCAGGGCATCAAAGCCTGGCCAGCCCGCCTGCACCGCGTGGTAACCAAAAACATCGGCCAGGCATGCGTCGGCCTGCGCCTGCCCCCAAGACAGCAGACGCTGCGCCGTGGGTTCACCCAGCGCCTGCAGCCAGGGCGGCATGGTGGGGGGGCTTTTTATAATCTGAGCTGCCATGCAATTGACTCCACTGCCCGCTTTCGCCGACAACTACATCTGGTTGCTGCAACACCAGCAGCAGGTGCTGGCGGTCGACCCGGGCGACGGACAGGCCGTTTTGCAGTGGCTGGCACGCGAGCCCGGGCTGCAACTCGACACGATTCTAGTCACCCACCACCACGCCGATCACACAGGAGGGCTGAACGATCTGGTGCTGGCCACCGGAGCCCGCGTGTTCGGTCCTGCACTGGAAAAGTTGCCGGTGCCCTGTACCCCGGTGGCCGGTGGCGACGAAATCTCCTGGGGTCCGCTGAACTGGCAGGTGCTGGATGTGCCGGGCCATACCGCCGGTCATGTGGCCTACTGGGCGCAACCTGCTGACCAAAGCCCTGTTCTTTTTTGCGGCGACACCCTGTTTTCGGGCGGCTGCGGCCGCCTGTTCGAGGGGACTGCGGCTCAGATGCTGCAGTCGCTGGATCATCTGTCGCGCTTGCCGACAAACACCCGCGTCTGTTGCGCACACGAATACACTTTGTCCAATCTCCGGTTTGCCCGCACGGTCGAGCCAGGCAACATGCAACTGGCCGCTTATGAGCTGGCCTGTCAGGCCCGGCGCGAACAAGGTCAGCCTACGCTGCCGGCTGTGCTGGGCCAGGAGCTCGAGATCAACCCTTTCTTGCGCAGCCGAGTCCCCGCCGTCCGCGCCGCTGCAGCACAGCATGCCGGTGCTGCAGCCCCAGACGATGCCGGGGTGTTCGCGCAGCTGCGTGAATGGAAGAACCAGTTCAAATGACTTTATCTTTTTGTGAACGCTTTTTGCGCTCAACCAGCCTGGGCCTGATACTGGGCCTGACACTCTGGCTCACCGGCTGCGCGACCACAGACCAGTCCACCGCAACGACAGCCACGACCCCGGTGGTGGTGCCTCAGCCCCGGGCCAAGGCCACCAGTCCAGCACCTGCACTGCAAGAAGACTTTCCGGTGCAACTCAAAAAGCAGGGAAATCTTGGACTGCAGCCCCCCACCGACATCTGGGAGCGCATCCGCCGCGGCTTTGCCATGCCCGACCTTGAAACCGACCTGGTACGCGACCGAGAACAGTGGTACGCGGCCCGCCCGGACTACCTGCTGCGCATGACCGAGCGCTCTCGACGCTACATCTACCACATCGTCGAAGAGCTCGAACGCCGCAACATGCCCACCGAACTGGCACTGCTGCCCTTCATCGAGTCGGCCTTCAACCCGGAAGCTGTTTCGACCGCCAAGGCCGCCGGCATGTGGCAGTTCATGCCCGCCACCGGCAAATACTTTGACCTCAAGCAAAACCTGTTCCGTGACGAGCGACGCGACGTGCTCGAATCAACCCGCGCTGCGCTGGATTACCTGCAAAAGCTTTACGGCATGTTCGACGACTGGCACCTTGCCCTTGCAGCCTACAACTGGGGCGAGGGCAGCGTGAGCAAGGCACTGGCGCGCAACAAGGCACGCGGGCTGCCGCTGACCTATACCGATCTGCAGATGCCCAACGAAACGCGCTACTACGTGCCCAAGCTGCAGGCGGTAAAAAACATTGTGGCCCAGCCGGAAATGTTCAGCGTGCAGCTGCCCCTCATCCACAACCACCCTTTCTTCAAGAGCGTACCCATCGAACGCGACATCGATGTGACCACGGCCGCCCGACTGGCCGAAGTCAAGCTCGAAGACTTCAAGGCACTCAACCCCCAGATGAGCCGACCGGTCATCCTGGCTGCTGGAACACCTCAGATCCTGCTGCCCTGGGACAACGCCACAGTTTTCGAACGCAACATGCAGGCTCAAGCCAACCGGCAACTGGCCACCTGGACCGCCTGGACGACCCCCCGGACAATGAAGGTCGATGAAGCGGCCAGGCAGGTCGACATGCCTGCATCCTTGCTGCGCTCGGCCAACGGCATACCCAATGGCATGCTGCTCAAGGCTGGCTCCACATTGCTGGTGCACCGAAAGGGTTCACTCGATAACGACGTGACCGAGCACACCGCCGACAACGGACAGCTGAGCCTCGCCCCTGAAGTGGTATTGCGCCGCGTCTCGATCACAGCACGCAAAGGCGACACCCTGGCCAGTCTGAGTGCACGACATGGCGTCACAGCAGCCAGCCTGGCTGGTTGGAACCGCCTGCCTGCTGTCGCCTCGCTCAAGGCTGGGCAGCAACTCGTGGTCTTTGTGCCCAGTGTGCCTGCGCGCAGCAGCACCAAACTGGCAGCACGAAGCAAAGCCGCCGGCAAGTCCGCCTCCACGCCCAAGACCACCAAACAAGTGGCCCAAGCCTCGCGTCCCCAAACAGTGCGGCGCTGAAAATTCAGCGCAGCTTCACAAAAGCATTGGTGAAAGTGCGAGCCAACTGATTGCGGCTGGACGGTGACTGAGCGGTCACCTTTGCATGCAAGCGCCAGGCGTTGGAAACCGCATCTTCCTGAATCCGGCCGTCGCGGGCGTAGGCGTCGCGCAGCTTGTCCAGCGCGCCCAGATAAACCGCCCTGTCCGCAATCCAGGGGGCCACAGGCACTGTCTTGAAGAGGTCGGTGGGACCAGCTGTTTGCAACCACCGCAAGGTCTGAACCACTCCATCGGCCAGCGCCGTGGCCACCTGTGGATGGCGCAGCAAAAATTCCTCACGGGCCATCAGACAGCCGCCCGGCATGGCTCCACCGGCGATCTGCTGAGTCCCCGAGGGGGTGCGGGCCTCGGCGATCAACCGAATCTCGCCGCGCTGCTCCAGCCAGTGCATCACCGGGTCGGGATTGCACAAGGCATCAATCTGCCCCTCCCATAAGGACCCCAGAGCAGAAGTCGAAGTACCCACTTCGACAAAATGAACGTCCTGTGGTTGCAGACCATGGCGCAACAGCCACAGGATGCTCATCCAGTGGGTGCCTGACTCCATCGCCGAGACGCCAATGCGTGCCGACTTGAGGTCTTGCCAGGTGCGCGGTGCACTGCGCAAGGTCGAAACACCCAGACTGACCATGGGGGTGTTGGACATTTGCACAAAAGCCTGAAAGAAATGGCCCTGACGCTGCAGGTCAAACACGCGCTCGAACGCACCGGCCAACACATCGGCCTTGCCCTGCAGGACACTCGTCATCGCTGCGGGGCCGGACTCGTGCGAGACCAGATTGACCTGTAAAGACTGCTGACGAAAGTAGCCCAGCCTGTCGGCCAGCATCAAGGGCAAGTGGTAGAGGCTGTTGCGCGCTGTCAACGCCACCGTCACCTGCTGCGGTGTTGTCGCCGCCCGTGCAGGTGCACGGCAGAGCAGCACCCCACCGGGGGCCAGTGCCATTGAAAGCATCTGCCTGCGCCGTCTGTCCATGCTGTTGCCGTCCTCCTGCAATCAAGCATACGAAGCGCCATCGGTATGCGCATCGGGACAGCCCCCGAGGGGGTTTTTACTTACGCGAAAAGGAGGTATCTGCGCTGCTGCAAAAAACTCAGCGGCGATCGACCAGCGCATGCGCGATCGTGCCCAGATCCACGTATTCGAGTTCGCTGCCGGCTGGCACGCCGCGCGCCAGCCGAGTGACTTTGAGGCCGAGGGCTTTGAGCATTTCAGCGATCACATGGGCAGTGGCCTCACCTTCGGCGGTGAAGTTGGTGGCCAGAATCACTTCACGCAGTTCGCTCTGGGTACAGCGCTCGCGCAGCCTGGACAGTCCAATGTCATTCGGCCCGATGCCGTCGAGGGGGCTGAGCTTGCCCATCAGCACGAAGTACAGGCCGCGATAGGTACCCGTGCGCTCAATGGCCGACTGGTCCGCTGGGGTCTCGACCACGCAAAGTTGGCTGCGGTCTCGCTGTGGATCGGCGCAGGTGTCGCACACCTCGTGCTCGGTGAAGGTGTGGCACAGGCTGCAATGGCGCACGGCGGCCACAGCGTGGCTGAGGGCCTGCGCCAGCAGGGTGGCAGCCTGCCGGTCGTGCTGCAGCAAATGAAAAGCCATGCGCTGCGCCGACTTGACGCCCACGCCCGGCAGGCCCTTGAGGGCTTGCACCAAAGCGGCAAGTGCGTGGGTATCGGCCATGCGCGCCGGTTCAGAAAGGCAGCTTCATGCCGGGCGGCAGACCGGCGGTGAGCTTGCCCATCTTCTGCTGCGAGACTTCTTCGGCCTTGCGCAAGCCGTCATTGAAGGCCGCCGCCACCAGATCTTCGAGCATGTCTTTGTCATCGGCCAGCAGGCTGGGGTCGATGGTGATGCGGCGCACATCGTGCTTGCAGGTCATCAGGACCTTGACCAGGCCCGAACCGGACTGGCCTTCGACTTCGATGTTGGCCAGTTCGTCCTGGGCCTTTTTGAGGTTGTCCTGCATGGCCTGGGCCTGCTTCATGAGGCCGGCGAGTTGTCCTTTGTTGAACATGGTGCTCTTTCTGAAATGGAAGTTACAGGGGTTGGATGCTGCCGGGCACGATCTTCGCGTCGAAGTCGCGCACCAGTGCCTGCACCAGCGGGTCGTTTTGAATGAGTTCGATGGCGGCGTCCATGCGGGCCGACGCCGCCTGGGCATTGCGCTTGGCCGGGCTGTCGGTCACCGTGCCTTGAGCGAACTGCAAGCGCACGGCATGGCCGGCGGCCTGCAAGGCGGCCTGCAGGCGCTCGCAGGTGGCCGGACGGGCCAGCGACTCGCTGTCCACGCACAGCCGCCAGACATCGCCTTCACGCGCAATCAGCTGCGACTGCAGGGCCAACTCGCGCACCAGCGCGGTGATGGCTTCGGCAGCCTGCAGCTGCCCCACCACCTCGGCCCAGACATCGCCCTCGGGCGTGGTCTGCAAGGGCACTTCAGGGCGCTTGAGGACTTCGGTGCGACTCTGGGCGGCCGGGGCAGGCGGCGGCGCCTCGCGCACAGGCAGGGGTTGAACCACCGCGACATCGGCAATTTCGGAAGGCATGCGCTCGGGGACGTCCTCGAATGCCTCCCAGGGCGGCAGATCGTCCAGACCAGGCGCGTCACCGGCATCCCCATCCATTGCGAGCGCGATGGGCTGGGCCTCAACGCCCGGCTCGGCTGGCCGGTCGGGTGGCACAGGCGGTGCGGGCGGGGGCGTGACAGACGTGGAGGCCACGGGTACTGCCGGGGCAGGTCGCGGCACTGCCGCGGGTGCCACCGGCCTGGGCACCACCGGCGCAGCAACAGGCGCCGACGCCGGCCGGGCGCTCAGCTCAGGGCTTTTTTTTTCAGCCGTGGCGGCTGTGCCGGCGGGTTGGAAGGCCAGCAGCCGCAACAACACCATGGTGAGCGCCGCGTATTCGTCGGGCGCAAGCCCGAGCTCGGTGCGACCGTGCAGGCACAGGCTGTAAAGCAGCTGGGTCACATCGGCCGACATGGACTGCGACAAGCCGGTGATGAGCGGGGCATCGGGGTCGTCGCTGGCCTGATCGGACAAGCCTGGCACCGCCTGCAGCACCGCCATGCGCTGCAGCACGGTGCTCATGTCCTCGAGCGTGGCCGCAGCCGAAATACCCTGCAGGCGCAGCGCGTCCACCAGCGCCACCAGCGTGGCGCCGTCCCAGTCGGCGAGGGCACGCAGCAGTTGCAGCACATGGCTGCGATCCACGCTGCCCAGCATCTGGCGCACGCCGGCTTCCTGCAACTGGCCGCTGCCAAAGGCGATGGCCTGATCGGTCAGGCTCAGGGCGTCGCGCATGGAGCCGCGCGCCGCACGCGAGAGCAGGCGCAACGCTTGTGGCTCGGCTGCGATGTTTTCCTGGGCCAGCACGCGCGTGAGGTGCTCAAACACGGTCTCGGGCGCCATGGGCCGCAGGTTGAACTGCAGACAACGTGAAAGCACCGTGACCGGCACCTTTTGCGGGTCGGTCGTGGCCAGCACGAACTTGAGGTATTCGGGGGGCTCTTCCAGCGTCTTGAGCATCGCGTTGAACGCGGTGTTCGTGAGCATGTGCACTGCGTCGATCATG
>JACCDG010159794.1_pt1 | contig 22284 bp, 15 predicted proteins | sample 7442471 | NCBI WGS metagenome assembly JACCDG01 (sample SAMN15323444, study PRJNA562643) | freshwater metagenome | isolation source: river surface water | place: USA:Blue River Watershed | collected 2017-08-17 | reverse complement strand
TTTCGAAGCGAAGATCGTGAACGCGCTCGCGATGGTAACCGGAAAAACCTACCGTATTTCCTACGTAGTGGCCGGTACGGAAACGGCCGGAACGAATCAAATGGAAAGCTCTCCCTTTGAAAGCCAACCTTCGCGGAACGTGGTGGAGTTCTCGCCGCGTAGTTCCCCGGAAAATGTGGAACAACGTGACCGCCTAGACACGAGTGTGAACGCAAACCCGCATACGCGTGGGCAAAATCGTCTTATTAAGTGCACGGCAGGTTATATTGATACGGGCCACACTTTCGATACCTTCATCGTAAGTAATGGCACCCAATTCGCCCACGCCGCCTCGAAGGCCGCCGCAAATTTTCCCGGTGGGAAGTACAATCCTCTTTTGATTTATGGTCCTTCCGGACTCGGTAAAACCCACCTTTTACACGCCATCGGTATCCAGATGCTGCAGAATAATCCGCAAGCGCGAATCTGCTACCTTTCCGCCGAGCAGTTCGTAAACGAATTCATCGAGGCGGTGAGAAATAAGTCTACGAACCATTTCCATAGTCGCTATCGTTCGAGCTTCGACGCCTTCCTTATTGACGACGTACAGTACTTGGGCGGAAAAGATCGCTCGGAAGAAGAATTTTTTCACACTTTCAATCACCTGTTTGGCAGTCATAACCAGGTGGTTTTAACGAGTGACAAGCCACCTAAAGATTTGCATGGTCTCGAAGAAAGATTGATCACTCGCCTCCAGCAAGGCCTCGTGGTGGACGTGAAGCCGCCAGACCTGGAAACGCGTATCGCGATCCTCAAAGCTAAAGCAGAAGCCGAAGACCTTTATGTGCCCGACGAAGTTTGCTTGATGATCGCCGGGCATATCCGGAATAACGTGCGTGAGCTTGAAGGCGCTTTGGTGCGTTTGAGCGCGGAAGCCTCCATCAATGGTACGGAAATCACGCTCGATATGGCGCGGGAGGCCTTGGCGGATCTTTTGAACGAAGGAAAGAATAATAATCTTTCGATCGAATCGATCAATAAGTGTGTTTGCCAATATTTCAAAATCACTCTTTCCGAATTGAATTCGAAGTCGCGGGAAAGAAAATTTTCTGAGCCGCGTCAAATCGCGATGTATTTGACGCGTAAGTATACGAAAAAAACTCTGCCGGAAATCGCCTTAGCATTCGGGGGCAAAGATCACTCTACGGTGATCCATGCGATCAAAAAGATCGAGAAAGAGATCCACCAGAGCATGACTCTCAAAAAGTACATCGAAGATATTCAGCAAATGCTGTAGTTCAGGGTTTTTAAATCCCAATAAATTTTATGGACCGAATTTACCTGTTTCTAGGTATTTTAATTCCTAATTGTGCGCAGCAAGAAATCTTCTTTAAGTAGTCATCTCCCTCCTTCTTCTCCAGTTGTGGATTTATTGTGAATTAGTCATGGGAGAAGCTTAAAAATCGATAGGAAAAAGATTTATCCAAGGAATGAATTCCTCACGCTTTGGCTCTCTATATCTTGAATATTCCGAACTAATTTAAGATATCCAAGTTTTCCCTGGGGTGTGGATAGGCGGATTTTGAATATCTTATCCACATCTGTGGATAGCGGAAAAAAAACAGGCCTGGCTAGTCATTCCAAAACGCAAAGTGGATATTCCTGAACAGATCTATTAGGTAATCACGTCTTTTTGTCCCCAATGTGGATATTTTTCTCCAGACTAAGTAGCCAAGTTCTCTTTCGATTATTCTTTCCCATGCTTCTGCAATTGTTATAAACCTAAATTACGAGAGTAGATGAACTGGAGAAGGGCTTGAAATCAGCGTTCTAGGCGTTTTTCACCAAATCCACACCACTACTACTACTACTGATTTTATATCTTCTATTACTTAAGATCGTGGAGCCCCCATGAAGATCATCGTGAAGAACAAGAAAGACCTACTCGATAGCCTCAATAAGGTGCATAGCGTAGTCGAGAAGCGGAATACTCTTCAGATTCTCAGTAACGTTTTCTTGAGTGCTCAAAACGATCAGCTCACGGTGAAGGCCACGGATCTAGAAGTGAGCATCGAAACTTCCCTTCCCGTTCAAGTTCTTCAACCTGGCCGAGCTACCGTTTCCGCTAAAAACTTTTTAGATATCGTGAAGGTTCTACCGGAAAAGGAAATTCACCTACATTCCAAGGATAACCATTGGGTGGGGATTAGTTGTGGAAAGTCTACGTTCAACATCATGGGTCTTTCCCCCGAAGATTTCCCCTCTTTGCCGTCCTATTCAGGAAAATCGGCTTTCAAGGCTAAAGTGGAAACCTTGCAGAAGATGATCGACCATACCGCCTACGCGGTATCGGTAGACGAAACGAGATATTTCATGAACGGAGTATTTTTCGAATCATTGGATTCGAAGAAATACATCATGGTAGCCACCGACGGGCACCGTTTGCCTTATTACGAAGACTTTCCTTTTGAGGGAGCGGGCATCCCGGTAACGAAAGGTGTGATCATTCCGCGCAAAGGCGTGGGAGAGATTCGGAAAGTGATCGAGGGAGCCGGCCCTACGGTAGACATGCACCTTGAGGGCAACCATATCTTGGTGAAAACCGCGAATACCTTCCTTTCGGTGCGTCTGATCGATGGTCAGTTCCCAGATTATAAACAAGTTATCCCCAATAACAGCACCCGGGCGGTGGAATTAGATCGCGCTGCTTTTTTTGATTCTCTGAGCCGCGTTTCCCTTTTGGCCAATGAGAAATCGCGGGGGGTAAAACTTTATCTCTCGAGCGGTAAGGTAGAGATATCCACAAGTAATCCAGATATGGGAGAAGCCACCGAGCAATTAGAAACTCCCTACAAAGGCGAGCCCCTGGAAATCGGCTTCAACGCCAAATATCTCCAGGAGGCCCTCTCCGTGATCCAGGAGCCCAGTGTGGTGTTTGAATTGAACGATAGGATGTCGCCCGGGGTGATCCGCGTTCCGGGCTCTAATCAGTACCTCAGCGTTCTGATGCCTATGCGGCTTTGATGCTCCTAAGGTCCATACAACTGCGGAGCTTTCGCAATTACCGCGAGCTGCAGCTCGTGTTGAATCCGGAGATTACGGTTTTCACCGGCAAGAATGGCATCGGGAAAACTTCCGTGCTGGAGGCGATCTCGATTTTGGGTAGCGGCCGATCCTTCCGGAATGGAAAAAACGCCGATTTCATAAAAAAAGGCGAAGAAGCGGCCTATATTTCGGGAGAAGCGAACAGTTCTGGCCTAGAAACTCAGATCAAGGTTCGGATTTATCCACAAGGAAAGAAGGTTTATCTCGATGATAAACTGGCAAAATCCACACAATCTCTCCTAGAACTCCTGCCGATTATAGTTTTTTCCCCGGCGGATCACCGAATTATCGACGGGGATTCCCTAGATCGTAAACAATTCCTCAACCGCGCCGCCGCTAACGTGGATGTGGACTACGTGGAAGATTCCCACCACTACAACCGAGTTTTGCAGCAGAGAAACCGTATTCTGAAAGACGCGGGCGCCAAATCCTGGAGTATGCAACGCTTGCTCGATATTCTGGCGAGTTGGGACGATCAGCTCCTTACTTACGGCTCTCGTTTGATGGTGCGGCGCTCTTACTACCTTTCTGAATTGAGCGAGAAAGTGAGTGAGGAGTACCGGAGAATTTCCCTTTCTAAAGATCATTTCCAACTCGCTTATGAGCCCTTTGGCGACGAGCAAGAAAATGCGCCCGAAACCGAGGCGGAAGCCCAAGAAAAATTTCGTCAAAAACTTAAAGACTCAATGCGTCGAGATCTAGCGAGTGGGAGCACGCAAGTAGGCCCGCACAAAGACGAAATTCTGTTGACCTTAAACGGAAATAAAGTGAAATTTTATGGCTCCCAAGGAGAGAAAAGGACCTGTGCTTTAGCGCTGCGTTTAGGAGAACTAACGCTGTTTCGCGCGAAGCTGAACAAGCCCCCCATGCTCCTTTTTGACGATGTTTCTTCCGAACTGGATCAGAGCCGTCGCCATTCCTTGGTAGAACTGTTGAAGAAAGAAAATACCCAAGTTTTGATCACCGCCACGGAGCTGCCCTCCACCCTGATGGGCGACGTGGGAAAAAGTTTTGAACACTTGGATTTGAATGCCGTAGGAGTACGCGATTAATGGCCCAGGAAGCCGGAGCTCAAGCGAATAATTATACCGCGGACAAAATCAAGATCCTCGAAGGTCTTGAAGCCGTTCGCAAACGCCCCGGTATGTATATCGGAGATACCACCGCCCGCGGTTTACACCATCTCATTTGGGAGATCGTGGATAACGCCGTAGACGAAGCACTCGCGAATTTCTGCAACGAGATCACGGTGAAGCTGCACGTAGATGATTCCATCACCGTAATCGACAATGGCCGCGGCGTTCCCACGGGTATGCACCCTTCCGGCCTCACGGGCGTGGAAGTTGTTTATACCAAGCTGCACGCGGGTGGTAAGTTCAACGAAGAGGGGGGAGCTTATAAAGTTTCCGGCGGCCTGCACGGCGTGGGCGCCTCCGTGGTGAACGCACTATCGGCCGAGCTGCGCGTGGAAGTGAAACAAAACGGGAAAGTATTCCAGCAGCGCTTCGAGCGCGGGAACACCGTTTCTCCCCTCGACGTGATCGGCAAAACGGATAAGACGGGCACGGCGGTTACTTTCAAGCCCGACGCCGAAATTTTCGAAACGCTGGAATATAATCACGATACGATCGCAAACCGCCTACGCGAATTAGCCTTTCTCATGAAAGGGTTGCGATTTCATTTCGAAGACGAGAAAAACAACAAGAACGAAACTTATTTCTACGAAGGCGGGATCAAGAGCTACGTAGAGTATCTCAACCGCACCAAAACCAAGATCCACGACGACATCATCTACCTCGCGGGCGAAAAAGACGACGTACAAGCCGAGATCGCGATCCAGTGGAACGACGGCTACTCCGACACGCTTCTTTCCTACGCCAACAATATCAATACGCACGAGGGCGGCACCCACGTTTCGGGTTTCCGTACCGCCCTCACGCGCGTGGTGAACGGCTTCGGTAAAGAGAACGATATGTTTAAGGGCATGGCCGAACAACTCACCGGCGATGATATCCGCGAAGGCCTCACGGCCGTGATCAGCGCCAAAATTCCGAACCCTCAATTCGAAGGCCAAACGAAAACGAAATTGGGAAATTCCGAGGTAGAGGGCCTCGTGCAAAGCATCGTGAGCGAAAAGCTCCGCATTTACTTCGAACAGCGCCCGAATATCGCCAAAAAAATTATCCAAAAGTCGATTGATGCCGCCGCTGCGCGGATCGCCGCCCGTAAAGCTCGCGATCTTACGCGCCGAAAATCGGCGCTTGATTTAGGAGGCTTGCCCGGCAAGATGGCCGATTGCCAAGAAAAAGATCCGGCCCTTTGCGAGCTTTTTCTGGTAGAGGGTGATTCCGCCGGCGGTTCCGCTAAGCAAGGTCGTGAACGCAAGTACCAAGCCATTCTTCCTCTCAAGGGAAAAATCCTCAACGTGGAGCGTGCGCGTTTCGATAAAGTGCTTGGCTTCGAAGAGATCCGTACTCTCATCACGGCGCTCGGCACTTCGATCGGCAAAGATAGCTTCGATATCGCCAAGCTCCGCTACCACAAAATCGTGATCATGACCGACGCCGACGTGGACGGCGCGCACATTCGCACTCTCTTACTCACTTTCTTTTTCCGCCAAATGCCCGAGATCATCAATCGCGGGTACCTCTTCATCGCGCAGCCTCCGCTTTATAAAGTAAAAAAGGGCGGCAAGGAGCAGTACCTAAAGAACGACAACGATCTCCAGGCCTATCTTCTTCGTTCGGCGCTCGATTCCGTTACCGTAAGCCTCGGCGCGAAACCGATCGCCGGCTCGCAGCTTGCGGCTTCGCTTAAGGCTTGCTTCTCGTATAACCAAGCGGTGAATCGCTACGCATTTCGTGCCGAGCCCCAAGTGATCAACGCGATGATTCTCGATGCTGATTTTGGCGAAGAGCATTTAGCCAACGAAAAAATTCTTAGCGATCGCATGAAGGTGGTCGAAGAGTACGTGAAAAAGGCGGGGATCCGCGATTTCTCCTATACGGTTACAAAAGACGAAGAGCATAGCGCGATTCGCGCGGAAGTGATCACCGCCACCGCGAACGGCCGTAAAGCCACCCAGATCAACAAAGAATTCGTAACTTCGCCTGAATATCGCGAGCTCAGCAAAATGGCGAAGAACATGCTGGCGCTCGGCTTTGGTCCCTTCAGGCTCGCTTGGACGAATGCGAAGGAACTCACGAAAAAAGAAAAAGCCGAAATGGAAGCGGCCGCGGCGAGCGCCGGCGATGGCGGGGAAACCGAAAACAAGCCCCTAGAAGACGGGATCACCGATTTCAATTCGGCGGCGGATATCTTCGATCTCGCCAACAAAATCGTGGCCTATTCCAAAAAAGGCATGACGATCCAGCGCTATAAGGGTTTGGGTGAAATGAACGCGGAACAACTTTGGGAAACCACGATGGATCCCACCAAGCGCGTTCTCCAGCGCGTAACGGTGGAGGATGCCGCCGCTAGCGACACCATCTTCAGCGTATTGATGGGTGATGCCGTGGAACCGCGCCGCGAATTCATTGAGCAGAACGCGTTGCGAGTGAAAAACCTAGACGTTTAAGCGATCTCGATCGGGATTAGATTATGAGCACTGATAGTAAAGATAATATTGTCGACATTAAAATCGACGAGGAAATGCAGACCTCCTACCTAGATTACGCGATGAGCGTGATCGTGGGACGCGCGCTCCCCGACGTGCGAGACGGCCTAAAACCCGTACATCGCCGCGCGCTTTATACGATGCAGGAAATGTCTAACCACTGGAACCGCGCCTATAAAAAGTCCGCGAGAGTGGTGGGTGAAGTGATGGGTAAATACCATCCTCACGGCGATACCGCGATCTACGATACCATCGTTCGCCTAGCGCAAGATTTTACCCTTCGCTATCCGCTAGTGGACGGCCAAGGAAACTTCGGTTCGATCGACGGCGACTCCGCCGCGGCCATGCGTTACACCGAAGTGCGTATGGAGCGCATTACCGGTGAGCTCCTCGCCGATATCGATAAAGACACCGTAGATTTTGTGCCTAACTACGACGGCTCCACACGCGAGCCTACCGTTTTGCCTTCGCGTATCCCGAACCTGCTCGTGAATGGTTCTTCGGGCATCGCCGTAGGGATGGCCACCAATATTCCCCCGCATAATCTCACCGAAGTGGTCGACGGATTGCTCGAAGTGATTCGCGGCCGCCTAGAGAAGCGCGACGTTACGATCGACGATCTCATGAAGATCGTGAAGGGCCCCGATTTCCCGACCGCCGGCTATATCGTGGGCCGCGAAGGGATCAAGAACGCGTTTAAAACCGGGCGCGGCATCATCAAGATGCGCGCCAAGGTGGAAGTGGAAGAAGGCAAGCGCGATAAGGAGATGATCGTAATCTCCGAAATCCCCTACCAAGTGAATAAGGCGAAGCTGGTGGAGAAGATCGCCAGTCTCGTGCGTGAAAAGAAAATCGAAGGCATCAGCGATATCCGCGACGAATCCGACCGCACGGGCATGCGCGTGGTGATCGAGTGCCGCAAAGGTGAGAACGTAGACGTAATCAAGAACCGCCTTTTCAAACTCACCCAGCTCACGGAAACTTTCGGCGTGATTATGCTGGCGCTCCATAACGGCCAGCCCAAGCTCATGAACCTCAAGGAATACCTTGATGCGTTCGTCGATCACCGCCGTAACGTGATCGTGCGTCGCTCGCAGTACGACCTCAAGAAGGCCGAGGCGCGCGCCCATATTCTAGAAGGTTTGCTTAAGGCGATTGATAATATCGACGCCATCGTGGCGCTCATCAAGGGTTCGAAAAATCCCGAGGACGCGAAAAACGGCCTCATGAGCAAGTTTTCTTTCTCGGAAGTGCAAGCGCAGGCGATTCTCGACATGCGCCTCCAACGGCTCACGGGCCTCGAGCGCGACAAGCTCGACGCTGAGCTCGCCGAGCTTAGGAAGCTCATCAAGTATCTTCAGGATTTGCTCGCGAGCGCAAAAATGCAGCTCGAAAAGATCGTGGAGGAATCCTCCGAGATCAAAGAAAAATATGGCGACAAGCGCCGCACCGAGATCATTCAGGGCGAAGAAGGCGAGATCAACGAAGAGGATCTCATCGCCGACGAAGAGATGATGGTGACCATCACCAACCAAGGCTATATCAAGCGCATCCCTCCCGAGACCTACAAGGCGCAAAAGCGCGGCGGCATGGGCATTAAGGGAATGACGACCAACGAGGAAGACTTCGTTTCGCACCTATTTACTGCGGACACGAAGAGCTTCCTCTTAATTTTCTCGAACCTCGGCAAGGTTTACTGGCTCAAAGTGCATCAAGTTCCGGAAGGCAACCGCACCTCGCGCGGTAAAACTCTCGCGAGCCTACTTAGCCTCTCCCCCGTAGAAAAAGTATGCTCGGTGCTGGTAGTGAAAAGCTTCGAGGAGCAAGGAACGATCGTGATGGCTACCAAGCAAGGCGTGATCAAGAAGACGGAGCTTTCCGCCTTCTCGAATCCCCGTGCGGGCGGCATCATTGCCCTCACCGTAAACCCGGGTGATATCCTCGTGAATGCCTCGGTAAGCAAAGGCGGCAACGATATCCTACTATGCTCGAAGCTCGGCATGAGCATTCGTTTCTCGGAAGAGGACGTTCGCACCATGGGGCGCGTGGCAGCCGGGGTGCGCGGAATGGATCTCGAAGATGGTGACGAAGTGGTGGGCATGGCGGTGCTCGATAAGGCCCGCAAGCAGGACATTCTATCCGTAACTACCTCGGGATACGGAAAACGCACCGACGTGGAAGAGTACCGTGTTCAATCGCGTGGCGGTAAAGGCATCATCACGATGAAGACCACCGATAAAAACGGAGAAGTAATCGGCGCGCGCGCTGTTTCCGACCAAGAAGACTTGATGGTGATCACGGATAAAGGCCAAGTAATCCGCATTCGCATCAAAGAAATTTCAACGATGGGACGCAATACCCAGGGCGTTCGCCTCGTTCGTCTCAAAGAAGGCGAAAAAGTGGTAGCCTGTCAGAGTCTCGCCGAAACCGATGGGGAAGAATCTGCCAGCGATGAATCCGCTCCTGAAGATAAGCCGCAGCAGTAAGCGCTTGGGGATCGCCGCGATGCTTGCGCTCGCGGCGTGCAACGCCCGTAGCCCGGAAACAAAATATCTGCTCGCGGAACGGCTCGTGGAAGACCGTAAATACGACGCGGCGATCAGCGAGTTTCAGGATATCGTGGATAAATCTCCCACCTCATCCCTGGGTCTCGAAGCCCAGTTAAAGATCGCCCAGATCCAACACCTTTATCTTGGTCGCTCCCAAGAGGCGATCGATGCGTACGGAGAATTTCTCAAGCGCAGCAAAGATCCGATCCGCAAGCGCGAAGTGGAGCGTACTCTCGGCGATCTGCATTTCCAGAACGTGGAAAACTACGACGCCGCCATCGCTTCTTACACCAAGCTCATGAAAGAGGCGCCCGAATCCCCGGAATCCGAAGAGCTGCTTTATCGTTTGGGGCGCGCTTTTTTCTTAAAGTCGCAGTTTAGCGACGCGAGCAAGATTTTCGAGCACCAGAAGGAGAGATTTCCCCAGGGCCCGTATCGCTCGAAAGCGGAGCTCGATACTGGCAACGCTTTAAGCGCCCAGGGCAAATGTCCCGAGGCGATCAAGCAATACGATCGTCTGGTGAGCGGAGCTCCCAAAGAGCAACGAGTGCTCGCGATTTTCGGAAAAGCTTCCTGCTTTGAGGAACAAGATGATCTCGATAGCGCCTACGAGATTTTTTCTTCGATCAAAGAAGACTACCCCGCGCCCACGGTGGTAGAGCTCAAGCTGCAAAAAATTAAACGCCGCAAGATCCTGCGCAAACGCTGAGGAAAGATCGAGGATCCATGGAAACGAACGGCCTCGAAAAATGGCGGAAGGTGCGACGCACATTGGTGCTCTGGTTGGGCGTGGCCATGGCGGCGGGAGGCGTCTTCACTTATCAGATGTGGGGCTTCCCGGGCCTATGGGCGGCCGAAGGCGCTGCATTGTGCCTCGCGTTAGGATTTTGGCTCACGGAAATGCTCATTGGCGTATTCACGCGAGTGAAGACGGCCAACGCTTCGGCCGTGGTGATGCTTTTCACCGGCAAGCTCGCGTGGTGGGCGCTGCTTTTCTGGGCCGCGAAGCGATTGCCTGCAGGACTCGATGGAGCCGTGGCCTCGGGCCTCGGAATATTCCTAATCGCGCTCCTTATTTCTACTCTCCAGCACTACGGAATGCCTCGGATTTCCGACGGAAAACCCCCCTTGGATCCTTGACGCGATTTCTGAGCACATGGTACTGGATCTTACGGATTAAGAAATAGTGCCACTACTCGATCGAGAGCTTTTAAAAAGAACCGGCATCATTAGCCTAGTGTCGGGAGAGCTGATCGTGTTTATCGGCGGTGGTTATTGGCTCGGTGGTTGGCTCGACCAACGCTGGGGAACGAACCCCATCTTTTCCGTAGTCTTGGCGATGCTGGGATTGGCTTACGCCGGATGGAGAATTTCCCGTCTGGCGAAAGAGTGGATGAAGTAGAAGAACTTGGACGTTTTTGATGCACGGATCACACTTTAATTGGTTTCACTTCGTACCCGGCCTGGCTCATTTGGAGCCCCACGTGGCCGGCGCTATCTTCGTGGGCCTAGTTCTGATGGTATTTGCGCTCCTCGCGCGTCTCTCGCTGGCGCGCCAAGGCGAATATCTCGTGCCGCCGAGTCGGATGAGCTTCCTGAATTTCGCGGACATTGTTTCCGAGAACCTATACAAGATGACCCAAAGTGTACTTGGCCACGATGCGCCTACGTACTTCCCCGTGATCGGTGGTTTATTTCTCTACGTTCTGCTCAGCAATCTCGTGGGCTTGTTCCCCGGCATGGAGCCGCCTTCGGCGAATATCAATACGAACCTAGCCTGCGGTATTTTCGTGTTCCTTTACTATAATTACCAAGGCCTTAAGCACGGCGGCCTTCACTACCTCAAACATTTCCTCGGCCCGGTTTGGTACCTCGCTTGGCTTCTCCTGCCCATCGAGATCATCAGCCATACGGTGCGCCCCTTCACCCTCGCGCTTCGCTTAAAGGGCAACATGGTGGGCGACCATACCGTGCTCGCCACGTTTACTGATCTCGCGCCGGCCGGCCTCGTGCTGCCGGTTCCGTTCTATTTCCTTGGACTCATGGTGTGTGTAATCCAGGCATACATTTTCGTAATGCTGACCATGGTCTATGTATCCCTGGCCAAGGAAAGCGATCACTAGAATAGCGCTCTTACCGGCGCGACAAATAAACAGTTGTTTTAGTCTAACAAGGAGAGAAGTGAAAATGAGCAAATTGAATATGATTTTGGGCGGAGCTGCCGCTTACCTACTGCCCGCTATGGCTTTCGCCGAAGAAGGCGCCGCTGCGGCCCATGACGCCGCTCAAGGCAAGCCGATGTACGCCCTCGCTAAAGGCCTCGCCGTAGGCGCCGCCGCCCTTGGTTGCGCTCTCGGCCAAGGCAAAATCGTTTCCGCCGCCCTCGACGGTATCGGCCGCAATCCGGGCGCCCGCGAACAAATCTTCACTCCCATGCTCCTCGGCGTGGTGTTCGTAGAAACCCTTCTTATCTTCACGCTCTTCGCTTCGGGTATTTCTCTCTAAGCAAAGCGCTGGCCGCCTTCGGGTAGCCTAGTTTTTTCCGAATGGAAGCCTCTCGTGTTCGCACGAGGGGTTTTTTTTCGACGTGAGAGGCGTTTAGTGTCCGGAGTATTTTTTTAAGTCCGAAGCCGGAACTTCCAGCGTATCGATTCCGTTCGTAATAAGCATGCTCTTAAGTCCGAGCCCTGCCGCCATACTCCGGAAAGATTGGAAGTCAGGATCACTGGGCACCACGCTGCCACCCCAGTCGATATTCTCCACCGCGGCGAAGGGATGACTATGAAGATGGGCCACGAGCCTCCACCCTTGCCTTAAGTCTTCTTTAACGCGCCAAAGGGTCGGAGCAAAATTAGGCGGCCAACCATCCCCGCGCAGGCCGATCCCCGCGTAAACGTTCAGATGGTCGCCTTTGCGCAGAATAAACGCGAAGTATTCGGAGCGTGGTTTTAAGTTCTTATTGAGCTCAATGTGCAAGCGGGTGAGCGAAGATTCCAATTGCGTGAGTGGGCGGAGCTTTCCTACAGATCCTCGCAAAATTAAATCGAAGAGCGCGAGCTCGGGATTCTTCTTTGGGTCTGGGCCGTAAGCTTTTTCGTAGACCGCGCGTTGACGCTGGATCAGGCCGCGAGTGCTGAGCCTACCGTAGGTTTTTTGTACGTGCCGGCGGAGCTCTTGGACCACGGGGTCTGGACCCTCTTGGCTGAGCATGCTAGCGGGAAGAGCGCTCCAAGCAAAGTAGGCGCCCTCAGGGTTAGCTTGGATCTGCCGCTTTTGCGCAAGAAAGGCGCCGTATTCAATCGCCCAAGCGGGAGCGGAAAAATTCAGTGCCGCGAGTAAAAGAAATGGCTTCATGGCTGGCAGAATTTTTAACAAGGGTTCTCCCCGAAAGCAACGGGGGCAAGTAGTCACGGCGCCTGGCTAAGCGCCGTATGCTAAAAATTATTAGCTTAAGGTCCGGGAACTATTGAACTCGTCGGCATTCGAGTGCCTGGTCGTTTCGAACGTAATACTTATCGAATAGGTGGCTAGGATTGAATGCCTCGTCATCGGGATGGAACCGTCGGTAGCTTCCAAAGGTGGCGTTCAATATACCGCCGTTATTTGAATCCATATCTATACTAAAATCCATCCACGAGGCCATATGATAAGCGGCTTGGCCATTTTGTGACTTAAATCCATCCGACGGTCCGACCGACCATTTTTTACTTAGGCTGTCATAGTAGACTTCGTGAGAAAGCGTGGGTGTGAAGGTTAGCTTCAGTGGCGATCGAAGCACCGCGATGATTAGCCTGAGGCCGCGTTCTTTGAGTTTATCCGGCGAAGTGATTTTTTTCTCGGGATAGATGGTGACTACGGTAGATGTTCCGTCAGAACATTCATACCGCACCCGATCTGTGGGAATTTCTACTTTCTCCGCCAAGCAGTCTGGATCTTGCGAGAAGAGGCAAGCATTCAGGCGCCGCGCGTACTTCGAGGTATCGTGGTAGCCCTGATCGCGCAGAATTTTGTAGAGAGCTTCGTGCATCCACGCCGCGGCCACGTCCGTTGCAGTTTCGAGTTTGCCAAAAAGATCTAGCTTTAGATCAAGCTGATCCGATTCGTTGTTGTAGTACATCAACCCTTCCACCGGGCACCCGCGTGGGTAATAACCAACCTTGAGATCGTCGGGCACGGAGATCATCATCTCTTCCCGCAAAAAATTCACGTTTCCCCATATCGCCTTGCGCTCCTTCTCCACCTCCGCCGCGAGCACGGGATCTGCCGACGCAAGTTTAGCCAGGGCGCGCGCGTATTGGATTTGAGCCGCTTCTTGGGTGCGGTTTAGAAGAATCGCTCCCCGCTTATGCGGCCAACGGAACGGAGTTTCGGTGGCCTCCCAGAGATCGGCGAGGAGAGCTTTTTGCACCTGGCCTGCGCTGTCCCGGCAGAGGTACACACCACCGCCGCCGCCGTCTTTGGTTCCCGCGGAAATTTCCGGCACGCTGCCACCCAAGGCGGAGTGAGAGGCAAGTAGGCCGCAGAGCAAAGGCATAATTTTGATCTTAAGCATGCAGTCTTTCTCCTTAACAAAAGTTGTGGATCGAGACCAAGTAAATCCTGCCTAGTGGAGAGCGGCCAGATTTTTAAAGTAAATAGATCTATATTTTATTTACCAATGAGTATATTAAATTACATAACATCATGATTTCTATATATAATTACGAAAGCCCGGTTTCCTTTATCAACGCCCGATTTCGCGAGCTTCCCCGGCGCGGTTACGGGCAATCTCTGCGTCTGGCCAAGCACCTCAATGTGCACACCACGTTGGTGAGCCAAATCCTTAAGGGCACCAAAAATTTTACGCTCGAGCACGCGGCGCTTACCGCGGAATTTCTTGAGCTCACGGAAGAGGAAACGGATTATTTTTTTCTTTTGGTGCAGCTGGATCGCGCCGGCAGTTTGGTTCTCAAGAAAACGCTTAAGCGCCAGCTCGCCAAAATGAAAGCGCACGCGCAGGAGCTCGTGCATCGCCTGAAGAGCGAAGTTCGTCTCAAGGAAGAGGAGCGAGCCACGTTTTATTCCGACTGGACCTATTCCGCCGTACGCCAGCTCACGGCGCTGCCGGGCTTTGATAATTTGGATAAAATCGCGGCCTATTTAGGAATATCGCGCCAGCGAACGAAGGCCATTTTTGATTTTCTACTTTCTACGGGGCTTTGCGTGGCGAAAGAGGGAAAGCTCGGCGTCGGCCCTAAGTCTACGCATCTCGAAGCCAGTTCGCCCTGGGTGCGAGTGCACCACATCAATTGGCGCCAAAAGGCGGTGGAAAAAATTCACGAGAAAAACGCGAATCGTCTCCACTATAGCGCGCCCATGACACTCTCGGCGAAAGACGCCGCCAAAATTCGTGAGCTCATCATAAAATTCCTGGAAAGCGTGGACGACATCGTGGATGCTTCGCCTTCCGAAGAGCTGCATTGCCTGAACGTAGACTGGTTTCCGGTTTGAGTTATAACAAATCTACTTCGTGCTCGTAGATTCCGGCGGCTTCACGGCGCGAGTGCGGGGCTCCGTTTTCTTTTGCTTAGCGTTCACGTAAGGCTCCAGGAAGCGGCCCGTAAAGCCCTTGCCAGACTTTGCGATGTCTTCGGGCGTGCCTTGCGCGATAATCTGGCCACCGCCCGCGCCGCCTTCGGGCCCAAGATCGAGCATATAGTCGGCGTGCTTGAGGATATCGAGGTTATGCTCGATCACTAACACCGAATTTCCTTGGTCCACTAGCCGGTGAATAACACCGAGGAGCTGGGAAATATCTTGAAAGTGTAAACCCGTGGAAGGCTCGTCGAGCACGTAGAGAGTGCGGCCCGTGGGCCGTTTGCTCAGTTCGCGGGATAGCTTCATGCGCTGAGCTTCTCCGCCCGAGAGCGTGGTGGCGCTCTGGCCTAGGGTTACGTAGCCGAGGCCTACGTCCACAAGCACGCGCAGAAATTTCTCGATGGTGGGCACGTTGGCGAAAAAGGTGGCGGCCTCCTCGATCGTCATGGCGAGCACGTCGGCGATATTTTTCCCCTTATACTTCACGGCGAGCGTTTCACGGTTGTAGCGCAGGCCTTGGCAAACGTGGCAGGGAACGTATACGTCGGGGAGAAAGTGCATCTCTACTTTGATGGCGCCGTCGCCCTCGCAGGTATCGCAGCGCCCACCCTTCACGTTGAAGGAAAAGCGTCCGATATCATAGCCACGCACCTGGGCGTCTACTGTTTGCGCGAAAAGCGTGCGGATTTGCGTGAACACTCCGGAATACGTAGCGGGATTGGAGCGCGGGCTGCGGCCGATCGGGCTTTGGTCTACGTGGATCACTTTATCGAGGTGCTCGGTGCCTTTGATGGATTCATAAGGCGCGATTTGGCCGCTCGAACGGTATAACTTTTGTTTCAAGGCGGGCACGAGGGTATCGAAGATGAGCGTGGATTTACCGGATCCGGAAACACCCGAAACGCAGATCAAGGTGCCCAAGGGAAACTTCGCGCTCACGTTTTTCAGGTTATTCCCGGTACAACCATTAAGCTCGAGCATCCGCGCGGGATCCGGTTTGCGCCGGCTTTCGGGCACCGGGATTTGATCGTAGCCACGTAGGTAACGGCCCGTGGGACTACCCGGCGTGGCGATGATTTGCTTGGGCGTGCCCATAGCCACGATCTCGCCGCCCAACTTTCCGGCGCCCGGGCCCATATCCACCACGTAATCGGCTTGCTCGATAGTGTCGCGATCGTGTTCTACGACGATCACGGAGTTCCCGCGATCGCGGAGTTGCTTTAGGGATTCGATGAGCTTGGCATTATCACGCTGATGGAGGCCGATCGAGGGTTCATCGAGCACATAGAGAACGCCCACGAGCGAGGCGCCGATCTGGGTGGCGAGGCGAACGCGCTGGGTTTCTCCTCCCGAAAGGGTGGCGGTGGAGCGGGAAAAATCGAGATAATCGAGGCCCACATCGATGAGGAAGCCCACGCGGCTGCGAATTTCTTTGAGTAGAATCTCCGCGAGCGTGGCTTCCTTGCCGGTGAGGCGAAGGCCGTCGAAATATTTGAGGCAATCGCGCAGCGGTAAGCTGCAGGCCTCGGAAATGGATTTACCCGCGATTTTGAACGCCAATGCTTCGGGCTTCAGCCGGGCTCCGTGGCAATCTTCACACGGGCTGCGGGAAATGAATTGGTCGAAGTGCTCGGCTTCTTCGGACTCGGCGTTCTTTTGTTTGCGCTCGAAATCCTTCACGATGCCTTCGAAAGAGCGCTTCGTTTTGTAGCTCGATTGCTTTCCTTGGTACTTGAATTGCAACTCTTCGCGTCCCGAACCGAAGAAGAGCACGCTCTTAACCTTTTCCGGCAGCTGGAAAAACGGCTTTTCGAGATCGAAACGGTAATGCTTCGCCAGGGCCTCGAGCGTTTGCATTTCGTGCGAAGGCTTTCCCGGGAGAGATTTTCCGGCCCAGTTCTCCAGCGCTCCCTGGAGAATCGAAAGCGAAGGGTCGCTCACGATCAAATCGGGATCAAATTCGTACGCGTATCCTAAACCATTGCAGCCGGCACACGCGCCTACGGGAGAATTAAAAGAAAAGAGGCGGGGCTCGGGCGTGGGCAAGCTAAGGCCGGTGGTGGCATCGGAGAGCCCGGTGCTAAAGTTCAGGGTTTTCGTTTCCCCTTCCGTAACGCTTTCTACCCAAACGCTACCCTTGGCCACTTTGATCGATAGCTCGATCGCCTTAGCGATGCGCCCGCGGTTTTCCGTTTTCACGAGCAAACGATCTACCACGAGCGAGATCGTGTTTTTTTTGTTCTTTTCGATGGGAAGTTCGTCGAAAATGTCGAAGGTGGTTTGGTTGATGCGAATCTTGGAGAATCCAGATTTGCGAGCCGCCTCGATTTCTTTCGCGTGTTCGCCTTTGCGCGCGATTACGATGGGGGCCAGGATGTTTACGCGCGCACCTTCGCCGAGCTCCATCACGCGGTCCACAATTTGCCCCGGAGTTTGCGAAAGCATTTCGTTGGCGGCCGATTCGCCGGCCGGCTTGGCCACCTTGGCCCAAAGAACCCGCATATAATCGTAGATCTCGGTAACGGTGCCCACCGTGGAACGAGGGTTATGGCTCGTGGTTCTTTGCTCGATGGAAACGGAAGGAGAAAGGCCTTCGAGCGAGTCCACGTCGGGCTTCGTCATCTGTTCGAGGAACTGGCGGGCGTAAGCCGAAAGCGACTCCACGTAACGGCGTTGGCCTTCGGCGTAGATCGTGTCGAAGGCCAGCGAAGATTTTCCCGAGCCGGAAAGGCCCGTGATCACCACGAGGGAATTTTTCGGAATATCCAGGCTCACGTTCTTAAGATTGTGTTCCCGGGCCCCCCGAATAATGATGGTAGATTCTAAATTCGCCACTACCCTATACTTTCAGTCCGGCCGAGCGGGCTTCCGCTTCAATGATGCCGCGGATTTCCTGGAGGCGGGCCGGCGTTTCTGCCTCAAAGCGCATTACGATCACCGGCTGCGTATTAGAAGCACGCACTAGGCCCCAGGAATCGCCAAATTCCACGCGCACACCGTCGATTTCGTTGGTCTTATATTTCTTGCTGAGATTGGTGCGGATTTTTTCCACGATACCCCACTTTTTATCGTCGTCGGTATCTACGCGGATCTCGGGCGTGTTCACCGACTTTGGCACCCCGTCGAGGAGGTTGGAGGTTTTCCCCTTCGATTGGGAAAGGATTTCGAGGAACCGCGCGCCGGCGTAGATGGCGTCGTCGAAACCGAAGAAGCGGTCCGCGAAGAACATGTGTCCGCTCATCTCTCCCGCGAGCACCGCGCCCGTTTCTTTCATCTTGGATTTGATGAGGGAGTGGCCGGTTTTCCACATGATCCCCTTGCCCCCGTTTTTCTCGATGTCGGTGTAGAGGCGGTGCGAGCTTTTCACTTCCGAAATGATCGTGGCGCCGGGATTGGCCTTAAGCACCGCGCGTGAGAAGATGATCATCAGTTCGTCGCCCCAAATCACTTCACCCTTTTCACTCACCACGCCGATGCGGTCGGCGTCTCCGTCGAAGGCGATGCCGGCGTCGGCTTTATTCTCTTTTACTCCCTTGATCACATCCTGAAGATTGCTCTCCACCGTGGGATCGGCGGGGTGGTTGGGGAAGCGGCCATCGGGAGAGCAGAAAAGCTCCACCACTTCGCAGCCAAGCTTGCGGAATACGGCCGGCGCAAAATTGGAGGCGGCGCCATTGCCTGAATCCACGACAATTTTGAGGGGACGAGAAACTTTCACGTCCTTTTTGATGAAGTCCACGTAACTCGGAAATACGTCCTGACTCTCTAGGTTGCCTTCCCGAACCGCGCCGGCGGGGCTATCGGCCTCCATGAGCTTGCGCAATTCCTGGATATCGTTCCCGTGCAGGGTGCTCTTGCCCACGCAAATTTTGAAGCCGTTGTATTCCGGAGGGTTATGGGAGCCCGTTACCATGATGGCGCCGTCTAGCTTCAGCTGGTGGATGGAAAAATAGGTCATCGGGGTGGTTACTTGCCCGAGGGAAACCACGTGCACGCCGGCGGAGCGAAGGCCTTTAATGAGGGCGGCGCTATATTCTTCTCCCGTAAGACGAACATCGCGACCCACGCTAACCTTAAGTTCGGTTTTGCCGAGCTTTTCGCGGGCAAAGCGGGCGTAAGCTTTGCCTAATTTCGTGGCTAATTCAGCAGATAGGTCTTTTCCGGCGATCCCGCGGATATCGTATTCGCGGAAGATAGATGCATTCATTATGACGCTCCGTGTTGGGTCCAGGTGGGCAAGTGGTCTACTATAACGGGTGCGGGGCCCGCCCTCAAGAGCAAGAAGAGGGGGAAATGCCAGTAAAACTTGCGTTTTTCCCATCCCGTACAGTATGTTGCCGCAGGTAAATTATCCTGCGCGCGGGTAGCTCAGTTGGATAGAGCATCAGACTACGAATCTGGAGGTCGGAGGTTCGACTCCTCTCCTGCGCGCCATTTTTTTCAGTCTCGTTAGTTTCTAAATATCGGTCTGTTTCTAGTTCTGCAATTCGGAGAGGTGGACTAATTGGTCGACTGCGCACAAACGCGGAAGCCCCCCTCTCAAAAGATAAGTTTTTAGTTCTGCAATTCGGAGAGATGGCCGAGTGGCCGAAGGCACACCCTTGCTAAGGGTGCATACTCGAAAGAGTATCGAGAGTTCGAATCTCTCTCTCTCCGCCATTAAATTCCGGGATCCCGGGATACGAGTTAACCGGTATCCATGGATTCAAGTACTTGTATACAAGTCCTGGGATACCTGAATACCGCCAAGCCATCACGGACCGTCACACAACATCGGTTCTCCTCACTCAATGGTGGGGAACGTCGCATCAACGATCTAGTTACTTAGTGGAAAAGCGCTGACTTCCTGAACAAAAATCATTTAAACACATAAAAAACAGAAGCCAGAGATTTTTGTCTCTGGCTTCGGGCTAATCACAAGTGGATTATTTACAGGAGAACGCTCTTCCATTGAGTGCGAATTGATTCCGACCTGTCCAGTCCATGGCATTGGCGGCTGCGTTTGTATCAATGGTAACTAAATTCGCACCCAAAGCAGCGGCCTTATTCTTGAGATCGTTTCTAGCGTTCAATTGGCCTTCGGCAACGTCCTTGGATTTAGCTTGACCATAAACATCCTTGATAAAACGGCACTTCACGGGATCCGGCTCCGATTTAATAATCTGCACACTCTCAGCTGCAGGGTTCAGCTTGACGGCTGTTGTTGAGGCGCAGCTTGCGAGGGAGAAAGCACTAAAGAAAACAAAATGCTTATTCATAGTAATTCGTTAAAATCCATTTCTCACTTTTCAATTCAAAATTGAGAAGGAGCCATGCTCGCGAGTGCAATCGGCTTCAATTTGGGCTCTATTAGCTTCTCGAGAGAACCAATGCTTGTATTGAGAGTATTGAACATCACAAGTGTAGCGATAATTTGCGTTTGAGGTAGGGCAGGAAGAAACTGGTCGGCCGCCAGCGTTTGCGCACTGTGTGCGATAATATCCCTCGGAACCTGAAGGATCATAGTACTCAGAACAGGCAGTATAGAAGTTGCCGATTTTAGCTTCGCAAGCAAACTGAAGGTCCGCCCGTGCCGCCAAAGAAAATAGAAATACCGTCGAAAGAGCCAAAAATCTCATTGAAAACTCCGTATAGAAGCGCAGCCGAATACCATGCGGTCACCGCCAAGTCACGTCTGCATTCGATCAGCAAGGGAATCCAAGCCGTGCTTGCTCGCCCTTCTTAAAAAAAGGCGGTTCGATAGTGCCTTGAATGCTCGGGCTCCTCGCCCTGAGCAGCTCGGCAACGGCGCGCGGCGCGGGAAGCAGGGGCTCGCCGAGTTTATTTGCTCATTTCGCGGAGCTGCTGTTTTAGGGTTTGGCCGTCTTTGCGGATAACCTCAAGCCCTTCGTGAAAAAACCCATTATAGCTTTCCGGGCTCGCCGTGGAAGGGAACAGCGGGGCGGTGGAGTCGGGCCCGAAACGATCCGCCTTGGTGGCAAAGAGCAGGGGAATATCGATACCCCCATCGGAAGAAGGATTGCGAAAAGCTTCCACCCAGTATTGGAGATCAACCGCGCGGTCCATCTCATGCGTATCGATCACGAACCATTTTCCGTTGTCCCCTCTTACGGCGAGGGCTACGTGGTGAGACCAAGGCACACCTCCGCCCGTCATGTTTCCCCCCATGAGCCATACCTTGCGAACGTCCTTATTGCTGAGGCCCATATCTTGCGCCAGGGCGTGAGCGATGATCGCGCGTCCGAAACAAAATCCAATTTGGTTGCTTGGGTCGAGGTCGTATTTATTGGGGGCATTCAGGCAGGATTCTTTGGCGGCTGGGTTCTCTTTCAATTTTTTGAATAGGGCCTTGATCTGTTTCTTCGTGAAGCCTCCCCCACTCTTATTCTGGGATGCAGGTAGATTTTCTAGCGCGCTGATCACTCGCTTATTCCAAGCGTCGGTGGCGGCTTGGGAGGGCGGAGTGATTGCGAATAGATCGTCGAAATCTCGAATCACTTCCTTTTCCAAATCGCGTAATTCTTTCTGGCTTTTGTGGCGCGCAGTGAGGCGCTCGAAGAGCTCGGCGCAGTCTTCCCCCGAGGCCAAGGCCAGGCCGGTGAGTAAGGATAAAATTAAGACGAGGGCGCTAGTGGGCCAGAGACCGCGAAGCGCCTTTCCTTTCCGCATAATTATTTATCGGCATAGGCCCAGAAATTCTTAAGCAAAAATAGCGGCTTACTTTATTTCGGCGTGCGTGGCGAGGGCGGGGGATCGCACGGGGCTTTCGCGGGAAGCGACGATGGCGCGAAGCTCGTCCATGTCGGGCTCTTTGTGAGCGAAATCACCATCGATCTCGCGCAACATCATGCGGTTGATCACCCGGTGGATATTTTTAATGTCGTCGATGGAATAGCCCTGATCGCATAGGTAGGCGATGTACCAAAGACTGGTGTCGGGATCGATGAAGGTGGAGTTGGTGATGGTGCGGAACATATGCACTTTCATCTCGGCCGCTTGGACGGAATCCATCGTGTTGTGGGTCCATTTATTGCCCATGCCGGAGAGCCCGTAGTTTTCCCGATCGCGGTGCACCTGTGCGTGCGGCATGTAATAAAACTCTTTTGTGGAGTAGAAGTCGATCTTGCATTCGTCGAGGAAGCGGATGTTTTCTTCGATCGTCTCCGCCGTTTCGCCGGGGAAACCAATCACGAACGCGGCGAACGTGGTGATGTTGTACTGGTTGAGGAATCCGAGCCCCTTGAGGAAAGCCTCGCGGGTTACTTTCTTGTTCATGTTTTTGAGCACGCCGTTATTGGCCGATTCGATGCCGAGGTATACCCCCTTGCAGCCGCTTTGTTTCATGAGACGCGCCACTTCTTCGTCTACGTATTGGCAGCGCAAGAAGGAGAACCACTCAAAATCAAATTTACAGAGGATTTTTAAAATTTCTTTGAAACGCCCGATCGGCACGTTGAA
>JACCDG010933905.1_pt1 | contig 22287 bp, 29 predicted proteins | sample 7442471 | NCBI WGS metagenome assembly JACCDG01 (sample SAMN15323444, study PRJNA562643) | freshwater metagenome | isolation source: river surface water | place: USA:Blue River Watershed | collected 2017-08-17 | reverse complement strand
GGGCAGGAGCAGAGGCGGTCTTGACCACCCTGTCGGCTTCACAGTCATCATCCGTGGTAGCCAGACCCCCGATGGAGGCCAGACAGTAGCGTCTCAGGTAGGTCAGGATAGCACCAGCCTGTTGACCCGTGGCCTGTTCGCCTACGGGGACGATGCACGAGGACTCGATGCTCGTGCCGTTCTTGTGGGCGATGATGGTCTTGATGCCGATGCCGTTGTCGTGGTACTCAGAGGTCGGCAGTTGGATGACCACGAGGCCGTGCTTGCTGAAGATTGGCTTCAGGTACGACAGGTGAGCCGAGAGACTGGCGAACTTCGACTTGAAATGCGGATTGAAGTCATCCGCTACGATGTCCTTCGTCTCGTCATGCACCTTGCCTAGGGCAATGTACAGTTCGGCGAGATTGGGCTTGGGGAGCGTGTCGTCTTGCATATCGATTTTGTGCCAGAGTTGGTTACTTGCTCTTGACCACTTCATCGTTAATCTTGCGACTGTCGTTTGCGTTGATGCGAACAGCCTTCCCTTGGTCATTGATGTAAGAGTAGTACAGGTAGTGCTTGACCTTAACAGGCTTCAGCAGTCGTGCCATCCTGCCGTCAGGCAGAACGATGTACTTCTTTGCATTGTTGACCTCGATGACGGAGGCTTCGTTGGTGTTGGTTTGGTTTTCCATGTGTGTGGGGGAAATTATTCCTTGGACGCTCCGTAGATTTTGAAGTAGTCCTTGAGTCTGCGAATGATGGCAGAGCCAGTCTCTCCGTTGGTAAATCTGTCGGACAGTCCGTTTCCGTTGTAGTTCGTTGTGATTATGGTCGGGCGTTTGTTGGATGTACGCTCGTCAATGATGGAGAACAAATCACTCTCCATCCGTTGCGTCAAGCGTTCTTTACCCAAATCGTCAATGACCAGTAAAGCACACGAGGTCAGACGCTCGATGACATCGCCGTGGTTCTGGTTGGCGAAGCCCTTCTCAATCTCCTGCTCCAGTTTACGCATGGTCAGGAAGTTGCTGTGCTTCGGGTAGAAGTGTAGCCACGCCTTGTTGAACATAGCCCACGCAGTACGGGTCTTGCCCGTACCCGTGATGCCGTGCAACAGGATGCTATGCTCAGGGTTGTACTCCTTGAGTGCCTGTTGCATCTGAGGAGCGAGTTTGCTCTCGATGGTGTCCAAGAACGCAAGAGGAGTTGCAGGATGCGTTGCCTTGAAGCACCAGTTGTGCTTGTCGAACACATCCCTGTACACGAACGGATACTCGTGATGCTCCTTGGTCTGGAAGCAGTCAAGACACACGGCGATGTAGGGCTTGAACTTCTCGCTGGTCGCATCCCACACAGGGGTTGCGTTGGATTTGCAGTGAATGCACTTAGAAGCCATTGGCGTGGTCTTGGTTGGTTAGGGTCTTCGACTTGGTGTTGTTAATTACAAAAAGCCCCTGCCAGCCGAATGCAATGCTTTTGTTGATAGACTCGATGGCCTGTTGCTCGTTGCCCCAAGAGGCCAGCATCTTCAACTGCTCCTCCTTGGTCATGGGAGTGAGCGGCTTCTTGGTCTGCTTCCTGTAGGTCTCCCACTTCGTCCATGCGTCCTTGAAAGGCTCACCATAGGGCAGTGCGATGTTATTATTACTATCCTCTTTCTTATCCTCTTTACTATATGTAGGAAGTCTATTTCCCCCCTTGCGGGAAATGGGTTTCCCCCTCCCTAGGAAATCTGTAGCACCCACCAAGGCTTGCTTCTCCACAGTCCGTAGGATGCGTTTGCCGTCCAGTTCGATGCGTACCACCAACTGGTAGTCGATAAGCGTTTTGAGGACATTCTTGACCTGCCTGTCGCTCAGTTGCAGAGTCTGTGCAAGGTAGCCGTTGGAGGCGTAACAGCCCTCTTCGTTGTCGAGGGCGTTCACAATTCCGTACACCACCTTCTCGGTGATGGTAAGGGTTTCCATCTGGAAGACCTCAACGGGTATCCAGACACCAGTAAATGAGGGCTTGCTCATCCGATGTAGAGGTCTTTGATGACGCTGTTCTGGGGCTTAACCCAGATGTCGGTGTCAACGCAGTTCTTGTACTTGATGAGAAGGGTCTCAACCACCCGCTTCCACTTCAGCAGTTCCTGCTCGTCCACGGGATGGAACAGAGCCGTGCTGGGGTCGCTGGTCTCGACTGCGATGAACTCAAAGTTAAACCGCTTGCCGAACACCTGTTCTGCCATCAGGGTATAGAACCCAGCCTGTAGCCAGTACAGCCTGTCCTTGATGGTATAGGAGAACCGAACGATGCTGGCATCGTCACACGATTTGATGTCCCTGATGATGCCTCCGTCCACATCAATCAGGTCGAGGCGAGACTTACAGGCAGTACCGAACAGGTCGCACATAAGCACCTGCTCGTAACGCATGGACTTGATGCTCTTGATGGCATCCCATTCGTTGCTACGGACGACAGCGGACACAGCCCTGTCTACGACTTCCTTGGAAGCCGCCTTGAGGATGGTCTTGCCAGCGTACTTCTCTTCAAACGCCTTCTTGATGGCCTTGCCTTCGGTGGTGCGTCCGTCCACATCAGGCAGGAAGCCGATGGACGAGTCGTACAGGTTAGGCTCAAGCAGAGCCGTGTGGATGGCAGTGCCAATCTTCATGGCCTCGGTGGTCTCGACCTCCTTCTGGTTAAAGAAGTGGTAGGGCGAGCGGTGGAACGCCTTGAAGCGGGAAGCATTCAGGGCGGGAAGAGAGCGGTACTCGCTCTCCGACATTTCACATACTAGTGACTTACTCATGGGTTGTTGGTTGTTGGTTTTGGTCTATGTACACGGCGACTCTTGGTTGAGCCGCCCAGTACTTCTCAACTGTTATTGCCCAGACTTGGCTGTCGTCAACCCAATATTCGAACTTTGTAAACTCGTCCAGTATGGCCTTGACAACATTGTCCACATCGGGTTTGGTGGTCTTTACAAGTATTTTACACTTGTTAATCTTTGGTAAAAGGTACTTTGGCGGTGTATAATAAAGTCTGATGTAAACCCGCACCCCACCCTCCATCGGCTTGTCTGGCTTTTTCAAGTACGAGGCGAACAGTTTAGACCAGTTGGTGATTTTGTTGTTCTTCATCTTCCCAACGAACTGCCGCCCATCCCTAGTCCTAAGTATGCGAAGGTTTGCCTGATGTGTCGATGTAGGCGGCTCTATAGGAACTTCTAACCAGCATTGACTAATCGGTAAATTTAGCATAATTATATAATATGGAATACGACTCTAAGTATGAGAGGGTGAAGAACGACCAGAAGTCAACAACTTTGCAAAAACTCTCCAAGGAGAAGAAGGAGGAGATTGTATGGATGACCGAACAGGGTCACACGCAGAAGGACATCGAAGAAAAGGTCGGCGTTTCTTCTCATACTGTCGTAGCCGTCCGTCAGGACATGGGAGACAACAACCTTGACCTTGGCACATACAAGAGACGCACAAGCGACCTGTTCAAGTCCATCATCCTTAAGGGTGCTCATAGACTTGATGCCGAAATCGATGACCTGCCCATCACCCAGATGCCTCTGGCTCTCGCTATCTTAATCGACAAGGTTCAGACGCTTAACGACCAGCCAGTTGTAGTGACAGAACACAGACTCAAGATTAAACATGAGGACATCAACCGCATGATTTCTGGGGAGATTGTCGATTTGCCCAAGGACGAAAACGGCTAAAACCAAATTTTCACAAAACCCACGCAAATAAGGTTCTAATTGGAGTAATGTGGGGTGACGAAGGGCCGTGTCGGGCGTGACGCTCGCACGGCTCGTCCGTTTTCCATCCGTGGATTTGTTAAGATAGATACAAGCGAGAAAGCGTCTGCCCCTGTCTCTACTAGTTCAGCCGTTCGGCTGAACGCAGGAACTGTCACACCTACAAACGCCAACGCTATCGTCAGGTGTGACGGGCTATGCATTCGTGAGTATCGTGAAACAAAACCACCATGAGCAACAATCAGTCGCTCTCGGAAATCCGCACCACCGCCGTCAAGGTCGAAGTCGTTTCGACCTGCGTGTGGACGCACACCGCTCCGCACACGACCATCGACGCCTACGAAGGCACGCTGATGTTCGTCCGTGCGTTGCTCTCGTGCATCGCATACAACCACGACAGCAAAGTCATCAGCATCTTCGTCACCACTCGTGAGAGCGGCGACTGGATGTACCGCCGCCCCATGACGGCGAACGAATTGCTGTCGCTCGGCGTGTATCAGTTCTTCGCCGAAGTTCCTGCGATGATGGCGAAGGCGTTCGGCATTCATGCCAGCGGCTTCTTCGTCAGCAAGTCGAAGGAACGCCGTGACGAGCAGATGCAGGCTCTCACCACCATCGAGGTGGACTTCAACCAGTCCATCGAGCGTGGCCTGTCGGAGTATCGCTCCAGCATCGTGTCGTCCAACGACAAGGTGGTCGAGCAGTCCTCCACCGCCGCCGATGCGTTCGACCCCATCGACGACTCGACGAACCAGAACTCCTAACGCACATGAGCATCTCGTCCACGACTGGCAATCGTGGGCGAGTATCTCTTGCCGCACTTCCAAATACACCAACATGAAAAACCTGTTCAACTTCACGAACGCAAAAACTGTGAAGGGTGAGAAACTCGGCTATCGCACGGCCATTCTCTACCTCGCCCCCCATAAGATGAATGGCACGGGCATCAACTTGTGCGAACACTCCACACTTGAGTGCCGTATCATGTGTCTGAACACCGCTGGTCTCGCTGGCGTGTTCAAGAGCATCCAAGAGTCTCGCATCAAGAAGACTCGCTGGATGCTGAAGCACCCCGCTCTGTTCTGGTCTCGCATCGACAAAGAGATTACGAACCACGAGAACCTTACGCATCGTCAGCAGACGAGGCTCAAGCGTAAGTTCAAGCCGTGCGTTCGTCTCAACGGCACGAGCGACATCTTGAACTATGACATGGTGACGATTATGTATCGTCACCCTGACACGCAGTTCTACGACTACACTAAAGACTTCAATCGCATTGTCGATTGGACTCTTAGCAAGTTGCCGCTGAACTACCATCTCACCTATTCGTATAGCGGTGGCGACACCAACAATGCGATGTGGTGTTTGGATAACGGCGTGAATGTCGCTGTCGTGTTCGATGTCAAGCGTGGCAAGCCTCTGCCTGAAACGCATTGGGGCTTCGAAGTCGTTGACGGCGACAAGCACGACCTTCGCTTCCTCGACCAGAAAGACATGAACAAGTATGGTCGCATCATCGGGCTTCGTGCCAAGGGCAAAGCCATCGGAGTTATTTCGAAAGAAAACTCCTTCGTTCAGTCAGGTTCTACCAATGCGTAAGAGCCGTCTGTCGGAATGGGAGGATGAACATGATAACCTTCTCGCCGAGTTGCTGTCCTCCCACAGCGACGAAGCAGAAACCCAAAAACAAAAAGCAAATGAAGACCAAGAAGCCGACCATCAAGGCTAAAAACAGATGGCGTTTGGTGAGCAACGAGATGCTCACCTTCAACGAGGTGGTTATCCCCACCTCCGTAACTGCGGACAGCAATGTCTCGCAGGTGTCGATGCCTGTTCCCAAGAACATGGCGATGGTTCGTGACCAACAGCGTATGCGAGACAAGGGACTCGTCCCTCATCTCAAACGCCCCGATGTCGTTGCGAAACGACTGGCGGCGGTGCAGAAGTATTGGCACAAACGCCGCACGGCAACCGAAGCCACGAAGCGTTACAACGAACGCTACGGGCTGAAGTGCATCTCCGCTCGCATCCCCATGAAGATTGTCGATGCCTTCTCCGCTCTGTGCAAGGAACACAACCTTTGCCAAGCCGAAGTCATCGCACGAATGCTTCGTGGTTTCATCCAGCGTAACTCGTACCCCAACACGAAGTAACGCTTAACCCTCGCTGTGTCATGTGTGAAAGCCGCTACAAACATCTAGGCAAGTAGCACATGACGCATCACCACCAAAAAACACCAACGCATAACCAAGCACCAACATGAAAAACCTGTTCTCCTCCATTCGCTCGTGGCTCTTCCCCAAAGAAGAACGCGTCAGCGAAGTCGCTCTGCTCCGCATGGAGTATGAGTCTCGCATCCAGAGTCTCGAGACCACCACTCGCAGACTCGCTGTGATGCTCAAGCACGGCGAAGTCGATGTGACTGTCAGCGAGCAGACGCTGAAAGAACACTTCCAGACTCTCATCCGTGAGATTGTCGAAGATGCGTTCGACTTCGAAACGCTAGTCAGCGATGCCATCAATGACTACGACTTCTCCGATGCGGTTGACACCGCCATCGGTGACCGAGACTGGGATTACGAACTGCGACACACCCTTGACTGGGACAAAGTCGCCGAGCGTGTCTCAGAGAAACTCGATTGGGAAACCATCGTGTCCGATAACGACATCATCACTCGTGGCGATTACGACTTCGATGACATGATGCTCAAGTCCGAGCACATGAGCGAAGACGACATCGTCACCCGTGACGAACTGTCCGACATGGTCGTCGGCGAGACGAAGCGTGATTGGTTCACGCAGATGCTCAAAGACGAAGTCTCTCGCCACTTCAAGGACACGCTCCAGCGTGTTCGTGAGACCGAAGAAGCGAACTGCCGCAACGCAATCGACGAAGAGATTGAGCACAAAGTCTCATTCCTCATCACCGAAGAGTTGCAGAAGAAGTTCGGCGACTCGTTCGACATCTGGTTTCACAACCTCATTGCCCACAGCGTCAAGCAGGTCATCAGCGACATGATTGTCGCCGCTCACCAGCAGGTCGTTGACAACAACAACGAGGAGTCCGCTTCCTAAGCAAAAACTTTGTGCGAAAAGCGTTCGTGCCGTCAGGTTCTAACGCCTAGTAGCACATAACCCAAAAAGAAACACCATGTCTCACGACATCGAGAGTGCTGACCTCTCCAAACTCCGTCAGCAATACGAGAGCGAAACCCTTGTGGCTCGCTCCTACGGCCAGAAGGTTGCTTCTGGTCAGAACGCCCACGACTACATCGTCAAGTCTGTCCCGCTCTACACAGCGGACGGCAAACCTGCGAATGCGTGGGGCAACCAGCGTACTGACAATGGCATCATCATCGGAGTCACATCCGACAAGTATGGCATCGTGCAGAACGCTGACTTCACCAACGCCATCGAAGATGGCTTCAAGTCCTGCGGCTTGGAGTTCACCGAGCGTGAGTCCATCGTGACTCGCTGGGGTGCTCGCTCGCACATCGAGTACGAGTTCAGCACTCGCACCGCCGAGATTGCGAAGGGTGACATCGTCGCCCTGCGTATCATCGCTCGCAACTCGTTCGATGGCACGAGCAAGTCGTCCATCAGCGTTGGTGCTGTGCGTCTCGTATGCACGAACGGCATGACCTCGTTCAGGCAAGACCTGTCGATGTCCGTGCGTCACACCACGAATGTTTCGCCGCAGTTCGTCCACAGCGTGGTCGAGCAAGCGATGGAACAGTGGAGCGACCTCAATCAGGTGTGGATGAACCTCGGCAAGCAGGACATCTCGCAAGCCCAAGGCTACACCATCATCGACAACATGACGAAGCGTGGCATTTACGCCGAGCGTTTCGCCAAGTCTGTCGCCGAAGTGTGGCAGTCGCCACGCTATCGCCTCGATGAAGGCCGCAACTTGTGGAACTTGTACAACGCACACACGCAGGTGCTCACGCACAACTACGGCGTGGCGAAGTACGAGATGACGCAACGCACGGGACACAATGTGTTGACGACTCTTCGCAACGCATCGTTCAACGAGCACGAGTTCCTGTCGCTGGTGACCCCAGCGGCTAACAACAACTGATACACAGGGACGCATCATCGCAAGGTGGTGCGTCCCGCCTATCACTATGGGACTCGACCAGAACTCTTGGGCTGTGACCCCGCAGGTCGCACACCTCGCTCACATCACCGAGCGAGAACTAACGGACGAAGAGATGACTCTTCTGGATGAAGGCCGCATCCACTTGATGACTTGGCGTAAGCACGCTGACCTCAACAAGTGGATGGAAGACCTTTACATCCGCAAGGGTGGTCTCGATGTCTTCAACTGCATCCCGCTCGTGCTTGAGAAGGATGACATCCTATCGTTGAGGATGCATCTGCAAACGAACGGCAATGCATACGCCGAACAAGGCAGAGGTTTCTTCTGGGGCGAGACTCGCCCTGAAGACATTGCACTCGACCACGCATTCATCGACAAGGCTCTCAACGCCATCGCTGAAGGCTACGAGGTTTACTACTATTGCTGGTGGTAATACGACCATGCCTCTGAACTTCAAGTTCGCTGACACCACCGATAGAGCCATCATCGAATACAAGCGAGATGATGGACAACTCTATTGGCATCCTCGTGCTGAGGTCTTCATCTATTACCAGATGTTGCTTCAGCATAACCTCACAGGCGAGATGACAGACGACAAGTTGATTGAGATTGCGAGACGCATCGCACTCATCGACCTGTTTCATGTTTCTCCGCAACTGCACGAAGGAGACGAGTCGTATCGCATCCAACTCGCAGATGTAATCGCCTATTGGGGCTTATCCACCAACTGCTCCCATCTTACTCGCACCAAGTGGGACGCATACTACAACAGGTGCTTCCTCAAGCGTGATGCTAAAGATGTCATCGAGCGTCTTCGTGTCCGTGTTCCCATGCACAAGAATACGAAACCCGATGCCATCAGTAGTTGAGGTAATCGTCATCACAGTATGGGCGATAGCACTAGCCCGTGGGTTGAGAAAGTAGCAAAACCCTTGCGTAAGTGAGGTTTCAACCACCTCACAACGAGTGCAACGAGCCATGCATCTAACAAATGTGTGGCTCGTCCAATTTCCAGCCAGATTTCGGTTAAACTAATGATGTCGAAACGAGGGCTGTGCTGGTGGTTCAAACTTGTGGGGCAATCGCCTCACGCCGCCGTAAGCACAAGCGAGCCGAAACAAACAGACGCAAGCGAAGTGCTTGGCACAGTCTTCGTGAGACACATCACAACATGAGCAAGCAGAACGAAACCAAGAACCTCTCGGCCGACACCTTCGTCGGCGTGTGCGAGTCGCTCGCCAAGGTGAGCAACGCGAGCGTCCGCAAGGTGACGAACGCCAAGGGCAAGGTGAAGGTCGGACGCAACGGCAAGGCCATCGTCGCCGTCAAGCCGACGCTGGAGGAAGCGAAGGAGTGGCTCTTCAAGTGCCAGCCCTCTCTCGCTCTCGCCATCGCCACGGCGAAGCAGGCGAAGGACAACGCCATCGCCGCTGGTGATGCGAAGGCCATGAAGGGCGAAGCCAAGGTCGTCACCAGCAAGGTGACTACGCTGTCGGTTGCCGACAAGAAACTCATCGCCATCGCTGCGAAGCAGATGAAGCGTGCGTTGAACCTGAAGCAACTGTCCAAGGTGTTCGCCACCTATCTCGCCAAGTGAGTGCGTTGTTCACGCTGTTCATTCTGCTCGCCGTGATGCGAGTGATTAACGGCAAGTGAAACGCGTTTAGTCTCACGGCATTGCGGTAAAGAACTCCTCTCGCCCACACGGGGCGGGGGGAGTTCTCCCGCTCTGCTTATGCATACCCTCTGACGGGTTCATGCATACATACTTTTCATGCAAAAGACCTATCTAGTCTGTGAAAGACGGGGGTTATTAGGGGGGAAACGGGGTATCTTGTCAAGTCTGGTCGGTGGAAATATGGCTCTTTTTAATTTTTCAATGACAAAATGCGACTAAATGGGGGGGGGAAATGTATTTCCTAGGGGGGTGAAATGTATTTCCCGTGGGGGGTGAAGCAGATTTCCTACATATAGAATAGGGGATAGAATAGAGGATATATAAATAGGTTGACAGAGAGGGATTAGTAGGTTTTATGGGGCTTATGCACAAGGAGTCAGACATTTCAGAGTTAATGGGCATGAAGCGGAGCGAACTGAAGAAGATTAGGGAAAGCATCCCTAATATGCATCCCGAACTGGGTGTCCTTTGGCTGAGAGAGGAGTCAAACAGACCCGAAAAGATGAAAACTGTGCTTTGGACTGATGGTGGCATCAAGTTTTTGTCGTTATACTTAAACATTAAGACTCAACACGAAGAAATTAAGAAGGAAAACGAATTAATGAAGCCTATGACCAAGGGTGAGTTTGATAAAGCGGTCAACAACACCAAGTGGGTAGGTAAAGTCTCTAATAACCGCTATAAGAACAAGACTTGCCTCATGGTTGAGCATGATACGGGCTTCAAGGTCATCGTTTTATGCAAAGACAACCTGATGTACCCCAGAAACGCATTCGTCATTGTCGATTCTAAGAATTTACGGCATACTGTCCGTCAACCTCATTTCCAAACCTATGAAAAAGCCTACCAGCAAGCCAGCAAAGCAAAAGCCTAACATGGAAGCCGAAGTTTTTAAGAAACTTGGTATCCCCCCTTTTAAGAAGCCCGTCCATGATGACGGAGTTAACAACAACCAGAAAAAGAAGTAATATGGCTACCTACAAAGGCCGAAAGGTCACACTCAATAAACCCTTCAGAACCCCCAACGGCCCGAAGAAGTCTGCCGTCTATGTTAAGGGTTCTGGTGGAAAAGCAAAGATTGTCCGCTTCGGCGACCCGAAGATGAGCATCAAAAAGAACAACCCCGCTCGCAGAAAGTCTTTCCGTGCTCGGCACAAGTGTGCCACCGCCAAGGATAAAACTTCTGCCAGATACTGGTCGTGCAAGGCTTGGTAACATGAAATGCACAAAAAAGAAGTGTTCTTGCCGCTCTAAGTGCAAGAAAAAGTAAAAACGATGCGATGCTGACGCATCGCAAAGATAACGCCACTGTAACTCAATGGTAGAGTGCCTCTTTTGTAAAGAGACTGCTGTCGGTTCAAGTCCGACCTGTGGCCCCACCTTATTAACGCCAAACGGCTTTCGCTTTAATAGCCAAATCCCTTATTAACGCCAATGGACAAAGAAGAAGAATGGAGACCAGTGCCAATCAAGCAATTTGATGGGCTGTACGACATTTCAAGCCACGGACGGCTCAGGGCTAGGGAGAAGGTGACAAGTGACGGCAGAAGGCTTCCTGAGCGGATTGTTAAACCTACTAAACTAAAGAATGGCTACTTGCAGTTTAAGTTACATAACAACAAGTTCAGGTATAATGTAAATGCACACAAGTTGGTTGCAATTACCTTTGGACTGATATACTGGAACGAACATTCATCCTCGGAGTTACAGATAAACCACATAGATGGAAACAAGGAGAACAACTCCGTTTCAAATCTTGAAGCCTGTACCCCTAGCGAGAACCTACTTCACGCTTATAGGACTGGATTAAAGAAACCCTCTAAAAGATATGGCTGAACCTAGTAACCCTTTTCAGGATGCTTTAAACGAGCAGATTAGAATATACGAAGAAAAGAAAGCACCGCCTCGTAGAACAACCACAGTTCAAGGTGCAATCGTAGATATTGCCAAGGAAAGTCCTAGAGGCACACTTACTACAGCCGCAGGTACTTATGGAACTTACAGTATCGTAAAAGGATGGAAGGCCGCTTATAAAGAAGGTCTTGATATAATGAGAGCAAGGGCGGCAAAAGAAGGAAAGGCTGTTGCAGAACTTACTGAAAAAGGCGTTCAGGCTATACCTAGATTTGAGGGTGGAAACGCCGCTATAAGAACTGCGGCTAAGGAATATGCTTGGGAAAAAATCTTTTCTGGTTGGCCTTTCCGAAATCAGGAAGCAATTAATAGAGTAGCAGATTTAAGAACTCCTAGAGTCATTGCTACGGGCGAAACAATTCCTGTAACTACATTTAAGGGAACTCGTGCCGATTTGTTTAAGGAAGGTTCTCTTGTTAAGACGACAACTCCTAGCCCTGTTGGTCAAGCCGTTACACCTAGACAAATAACAACAGAGACAGCAGGAAAAATTCCAAAGTTAACTACTTCTAGGCAGGTCGTTAACATGGCTTCTCCAGAAACTTGGCAGGGTTCGTTATATGAGGCTGGGCAAGTAACTGGCCCTAATCGTGTTGCTTCCGCACCTGCTTATACTCCTCCTACCGCAAGAAAGCCTTCTCTTCCTAGACGACTAGCAGAAATTAGTACTGGTGGTAAACTTGGAAAAACAAATGTTGCATTAGAAACTGCGGCGGCTCTTTACGATATTGGTCGTGATGATGGTGAAGTTCGTGCGGCTTGGAATGAGCATCCCACTCTTGGTATAATGAAAGGTGTCAGCAGAACAGGTCGTGCCGCCGCTAATTCAATCAGTCTTGGCCTTGGTGAGTTTACTGGCATTTACGACACGATGGATTTATTGGATGTTGAAAAAGAGGCCAGAAACAGATACATCAACATGAGTTACGGGCCTGACAGAATGAGGTATCCTGTCATTGTGGTGAACGGAGAAAGAGTGCCTGTTGAAGGCAGTCCTATGCTTAAGGCTCTTGAAGCACAAGTCGCCGCAGAAAGAAACATTGAGACTTCTCTTATTACTGACCCTACCTACTTAGGGCCAAAATATAATTATAGAGTCGTGAATGGACAGGTTCAACCCGCCCTTAAGCCCGAATACGCTATGTTAGCGGAAGAGGATGCAGACTGGAGAGTTGCCATGTATAACCGAAGAAGACCTATGTTAAACATTAATCCTGAGTTTGGTGCTCTTGGTTGGCAGGAACATAGACCTGATGCGTTTAATTTTGGAGACTATACGGATTATATGTTGCAGAGGTAATGGCTGAACTTAACTTCAAGCCAACTCCGCACCCCGTCATCAAGATGCCAGACATCAAGATGCTGGTTGAAAAACTGGGCATCGAAAAGACCGCACAGATACTGGAGTTGCGTGAAGATAAGATTTTAGCCGAGCAGTTAGACCCGTATCGTCACGGCTTTGAGCCTGACCACTGGAAAAAAGCGGACGAATTACTTAAGAACAAGCAGGAGATACTGGTGCTTGGCGGTAATCGTGCTGGTAAGACGGAGTGGATGGCAAAGAGAGTCATTCAAACGCTCATCAATAAGGAAAAGTCTATGGTCTGGTGTTTGCACACGACACAGAAGTCGAGCATCCAGATGCAACAGAATGTCGTCTGGAAGTATATGCCTCCAGAATTGAAGAACTGTAAGAAGACAAAGGTCACGAACATCGCTTACTCGCAGAAAAACGGCTTCTCTGAGGAGTCGTTCATCCTTCCAAACGGCTCTCAGTGCGTGTTTATGAACTACGCACAGAAGCGAGATGTCATCGAAGGTGGCGAATGCGACCTGATTTGGTGCGATGAACTTGTGCCGATGGACTGGGTGGAGACTTTGCGGTATCGTCTGGTCACAAGAAGGGGTAAGTTGGCTATTACCTTCACTCCAATCAGCGGTTACTCTCAGGTCGTTAAGGATTTCGTGGCTGGTTGCTCGTTCAAAGAGTGGTTACCTGCCCCTATTTTAGACTCTAACATCTCTTATGTCGGTGGAGTACCCAAGGGACATATGCCTTTTACCGCAGACAGCCATCGTTCCAACGCTTCGGTAATTTGGTTTCATTCTCAACTCAATCCCTACAACCCTTTTGACGAATTAGTTAAAACTTTAGAGGGTAAAAACCTGTACGAGAAGAAAATCCGTGCTTACGGATGGGCTGATAACACAGTCGGTAATCAATTCCCTAGATTTTCTGACTCACATATCATTGATAGTAAGCAAGTTCCAGAGGAAGGGACTAATTACATGGTCATAGACCCCGCTGGAGCAAGAAACTGGTTTATGATTTGGGCTAGAAAGGCCGATGATGGAAATCTGTATGTTTACAGAGAGTGGCCTGACATTTCTTACGGCGAATGGGCGTTACCTAGCGAAAAACCCGATGGTAAAGAGGGTATGGCACAAAGAAACGGGGCTGGTATGGGCATAGATGACTACAAGCGTCTCATCAGAAAACTAGAAGGAGACGAAGAGATTATGGAGCGGTATATCGACCCCCGTGCAGGTGCTACCCAAGCCGTGGGTAGGGATGGCGGCACATCCGTTATAGAACTTTTAGATGGTGGCGATGAGCCTATGTACTTCTCTCCTGCGGCTGGTATCAGCATAGAGCAGGGAGTTGCTATGATTAATGACTTAATTGCGTGGAATCAAGAACAGCCTTTGTCGCCTCTCAACCAACCTAAAATTTTTGTAACTAATAATTGCAAAAACCTGATATACTGTATTAAAGAGTGGACAGGTGCTGACGGAGACAAGGGGTCTACAAAAGACCCGATTGACTGCCTTAGGTACTTGGTCGTTATGCAACCTGAGTACATAGACCTGCAACAAATGCCAGTCAATAAGCCCTTCTCCTACTAATGGACGATTACGAATCTAAAAGACACGAACTTGGTGAGTCTGCTGACCCGCTTCTGCTGGCGAGCGACAAGCCTAACATCCCTGAACTCGTCAATGAACTTAGCCGTTCCTACCTGTTTGGTGCGAACACGACAGCCCTAAACGACAATGACGACCTTCGTTTTTGCAGATGGGATGGTCAGACAACTGACGGCAAAAAATTTTCCGAAAATCGGGACGAAGACGACCCTGCTCTTCCGTTCGAAGGTGCTTCGGACTCCAGAATTAGGCTGATTGACAGAGTCATCAATGAACAGGTGTCGCTCTGGATGAACTCCCTGAAGGGTTCTAAGTTGGGTGTGTCTGGAAGAACTGCTGAAGACGCTAAGAACGCTTCTTCGATGTCCACGCTTCTTGAGTACATCACTGCTGGTCGCATGAAGCAGGAACTCCGCAGAGAAGCGGAACTCTGGGCTAACTACACCAACCAGTACGGCTGGGCGGCTGTCCATGTAGGATGGGAACAGGAAATGGGAACTCGTGAACAACGCTTTACTATCTCTGATGTGGTGAATATGGCATCAGAGGCTTTCAAGGCCGACCCTGACTCTCCTTTATCGTCTATTCCGTCTTTAATTCTAGACCCTGAAAAAGACGAGATGACAGTCTCTTTAATCGTTAATTTCCTACCTAGTTTTTCTGAAAAGGAGATTAGAAGAATGGTCAAGGAACTCAGAGAACAGGGATACACCAAAGTCTACGAGGAAGTTTTATTAAAAAGCCTTCCTTCCGTTACTACGCTTAAGCCGTATGACGAGATTTCTTTCCCTCCTGAAACCATAGATTTACAGAAGGCTCGCATTGTTTTCCGCAAGGTCTTTATGACCGAACTGGAAGTCCGTGCGATGATTAACACCGACAAGTGGGATGAAGAAGGTGTTGAAGAAGCCGTCAAGACTAAGGGTATGTTCACTTGGTACAGAGACCCTAATGTCGTCCCGACCAACACGCTGGCTCAGGACTACAGACTCCGAACCAACAACCTTATCGAAATTTGCTACGCCTATTACAGGCAACTGAACGAGGACGGAACTCCTTGTGTCTACTACACAGTGTTCTCTCCTAACGCCAGTTCTGAAACGCATTTGAAGCACGAAAAGTTAGGATATGCTCATGGAAAATACCCCTTTGTCGTGCTTCGCAGGGAGTATATTAGAAAGGCCATATACGAGAGTCGAGGCATCACGGACATCCTTTCTACTGACCAAGCCGAACTGAAGGCACAGCGAGACGCTATGCGTGACCGCACGGCGTTTGAAACTGTCCCGCCCCTGATGTACAAGAGGCGGGTTGGAGGCACTGGTCGCATCGGGCCAGCGATGTTACTCCCTGTTTCAGATGTCAATGCGGACTACAAGTGGATGGAGCCGCCTAAGGGTTCTCCCCAGATTGCCGAGTTTGTGGTCAATCAGATTGAGAAGGAAGCGGCTGGTTACTTTGGTCTTACCAGAGAAGAGTCTCCTCCTGCCCTTGCTCAGATGCTACAGCAGACATCCGTTGACAACTGGCTCACCGCTTGGGGTGAGGTTTATACGCAGATGTTACAACTCGCCGTTCAGTACATGGATGTCGTTGAAGTTGAGCGTATCTGCGGAACTCCTCTTCCTAAGATGTTGGATGACCTTACCAACCAGTACGACTTTGAGGTTAAGTTTGATGTCAGAAATCTGTACAGCGACCTTGTCCTTGAGAAGTTACAGGCCATCAACCAGTACATCCTTCCTCAGGATACTGGTGGCATCATCGACAGAAACGCGATGGTTAAACTTTCCGTTGAGGCTGTATCCTCTGACATTGCCAAGGCTGTCGTCACAGACCAAGCCTCTGCCAGCCAGAAACTGTACAGAGATGTTCAAACTGAAATCGGCATGATGATGCTTGGCAATGAGGCAAACTATGTCGAAAACGACCCGACAGCCCAGACAAAGTTGATGTACCTTCAAGACATCATGGCGAAGAACATAAAGGCTCAACAGGCTTCTCAGGGCGACCCGATGTTCCAAGCCCTGTTGCAGAATTATGTAAAGAACCTGCAAATGTCTGTGATGCAACAACAGAATAAGCAAATCGGCAGGATTGGAGTAACTCCTGTTTCAGATAAGATGCAACAGGAAGCCGCCCAGAACCAGAACCAGAGCCAGATGCAGGGAGGCCAGAGTGAAGGATACTGATTACAACATAGCCACTTTCGCATTTCCTGAAAAGAATGCGGTTTGGGAGCATATAATGTATGTTTTAGACCTTAACATAAAGGCTGAGACAGAAATGGCTATATCTAAGGACTCTGTTGGTGAAAATCGTATACACCAATGCGGTAGAGCCGAGGCTTTGGTCAATTTTAAAGCCCTGCTTTTAGAGGAACAGCGTAAGGCAAGAGTTCAGGCAGGACTAACAACAGAATAATTTCTTGACACTATAAGGATTAGTGTCTTATTAACTTCAGTTTCTGGGAGTCTGTAAAAACCCTGACATAAAACTACAGGCACTTTAGACCTTATCTAATGGACAATACAAATAACACTGGAGCAGAAAACGCATCCAACGCTGACAACAGCGAAAGCAGTTTTCAGGAAAGCAACTTTCCTAGTTCCGCTGAAATAAGCGGTAAACTAAACGAACTTCTGTGGGACGATGTTGCCGAGCCACAGACGGAAGCAGACGAAGCCGAAAGTAATCAGTCTGAAGTCCAGCAGTCCGAGGACGAGCCGCAAGAGGCCGTATCCGAAGAAACTGAAGGCGAAGAGGTTCATTCACAGTCCGAGGAAGAACAAGAAGATGTTTCTCGTGGTGTTCAAAAAAGAATTGATAAACTCACGGCAAAGCGAAAAGAGGCTGAGGCTGAAATTGCTAAACTGAGAGAAGAAGTCGACCAACTTAAGAATGCTACTCCTGCTCCGAGAGAGCGTGAAAATCCTGACGAGCCTTTTTCCAACCTGAATACGATTGCAGAAATCGAGGCAGAGATTGCCCAAGCAAGGTCGGTTCGGAATTGGGCAGAGGAAAACGCAGAAGGTTTTACGCATACCAACGAACAGGGCGAAGAAGAGTACTATGACCCTGCCAAAATCAGGCAGATTAAGGTAAACGCTATTAAGGCTCTCGAAGAGGGCTTACCTAGAAGATACCAGTACCTCCAAGCCAGAGACCAAATCGAACCAGTTGTTGCAAAGGAATATCCGTGGTGGGCAGACAAGACGGCTAAGGAACGGCAAATCGCCGAACAATTCCTTAATGCTTTCCCTGCCATCAAGAAGTTCCCTGATTACAAGATGGTTATCGGTGACTACATCAGAGGCGTAAAAGCCCGAGAAGCGGCAGTGAGAGGTCAAAAGCCTGTCGTCAAAGCACCTGTTCAGCCTCGCTCTAGCGGAGTTGCCCCGACTGTCAAAAAGGAAGAAGTTCGCAGTCAGAACGCATACGCAAAGTTCGCCAAAACTGGCAGAACTGATGACCTAGCAAATGTAATGAACAAGTTCCTCTAATCATATACTAATATGGCTAAATTAACAGAACCCAATATCGTCAGCGGTAAGCGTGAAGCCCTCGCTGACATCATCTCCATGGTGGATGCTAAGTCCACCCCGTTCACCTCGATGGCTCCGAAGGTTGCTAAACCTGGCAACACTCTGTTCCGCTGGCAGGTTGACTCCCTCCCCAATGTTACCTCCGAACAGGCTGGTATCGTTGATGGTACGGATGTTGACCCGAATGGTGCTCAGATTAAGAACTATGTCAAGGATGGTGCGGCTCAGTACCGCTTTGAAATGTCCAACCACATTCAGATTTTCAGAGAAAGCACCCGTGTGTCTCCTCTGACGACTGACATCGCCGTGGTTGCTGGCGTTCGCTCCGAACTGTCGAACAATGTCGCCAAGGCTACTGAAATCCTGAAGCGTAAGATGGAAAGAACCCTGTGTTCTGCCAATCTTCCGAAGGCCGATGACGGCGTTAATCAGGGCTACGCTACCCGTGGTCTTGACTCGTGGATTAAGAACGACTTCACAGGCGACTCTTACCTTGCTGTTCCGACTGCTTTCCGCACTCCGACCTCCAGCATCTCGACTGTCGGCACTGCCGCTCTCGATGAAATGGTCTGCCAGAACATCCTCGCCTCCGTTTTCGAACAGCAGGGCAAGCCGCAGGAATTCGATGGTCTCGTTGGTTACAAGTTAAAGCAGGCTTTTACTGCTCTTACCTACACCACAAGACAGAATGCCAACACTAACACAGCCTCCGTCATCCGCACTCTTAACAGAGACTCGGAACAGAGCGTGTACAAGTCCAGCATCGATGTCTTCGAAGGCGACTTCGGCTCTATCCGTCTGCATACCTCGCTGTTCCTGAAGAACAACTTCTGCGGTTACCTCCTGAACTGGGACTTAGTTGGCGTTGGCTACGGCGGCAACATTGCTCAGGTCAAGGAACTGACCGACAACGGCGGTGGCCCTGCTCGCATGGTCGAAGCGATTGCTACTTGCATCGTCAAGAACCCGCTCGGTCTGGCTAAGTTCGACTTCACGAACTAATTGTAATGGCTGACGCATTCGTCCAGTCGCTTGTTGAGATTATCCCCGCCCACCTCCACAAAGAGATGGAAAGGGAACTCATCAACGGCTGGAGAATGCGTGAGTCTGTTGCAAGAGCGGAAGCCAAGCAAATTGCCCATCACGGGCATATGAACGAGGCTAACGACATCAAGGGTCTCGGCAGAAAAATCGCAAGCATTCCTGCCGATGCCTATCACTATTGGGGACAGCGACTAGGGTACGAATGCTGGAAGGACAAGCAGTTTATGCGTGAATACCTTCGTGATAATCCCGAACTCGCTGTCCGCAATTATTGTAAGAAGACTGTCGTGCAAGGCACAATCTTCACATCTGACGGCTACAAGGTCTAATGCGTATCTCCAACTTCTCCCAAGTCCTCTTTGAAGCCCTGCAATACAGCGGCAACGACAGGCACAACATCTCGGACGAGACATTTGCTCAGTTCCGTGACTTTATTTCTGCCAGACTCCGTGAGGCGTGGGAACAGGACGAATGGCTGGATATCTGCCGACTTGCACAATTTACCATAACGACTGACGCAAATAATGTGTCTTCGTTCACTTTACCTTCTGATGCTGGGGAAGTCCTCGGTGTCTATAACTTAAACCCTCAGGTCACCACCAGAGCCAGAGATGTCGGATACGAGATATACGATGATGGCACAACGACCAAGGTAATCCTGCGTTCCAACTTCGTCACAGGTGGTTGGTTCAATTACAGGAAGAAGTGTCCTCAGTTGACTGGAGAACTGTACGACCCTGCCAAGGTTTACTCTCAGGGCGTTCAGGTCTACTTTGACAGCGGCTCTGGAACAGGCACATATCTGCCTGTGTCTGGCAAGCCTCACTTCGGCAATTTCTATACCTGTCTTGCTACAGTTACTGTGGCTGGACAGAACCCTAATACGAATTCTGCGTTATGGGAAAAGGTAGAAATACCTTACATTTTTGGCAACTATCTTGCTTGGGGAGCCGCCGCTAATTGGCTGGTGTCCGAAGGTCAACTTCAAGAGGCCGCTGGCCTTGACTCCAAGGCTTTACAGATGCTCTCTATTGAGGCTGACAAGATTGCCCGTCAGCAGAACCAGTCTCAGAAAATTAAATTCATCAATCCCTACACCTAATGTCTTTATCTTACACAGCCTTTTCTACTCCCGCCCTGCGGAAGATGTCTCACTCGGACATCACCATGACGACCTCTTTTGTTTCGGTTCTTGGCCCTAGAGTCCTTCCTGAGCGTAGAGTCATTGTAGCCATCCAGAACAAGTCTTCTACGGCTACTCTGGAGGTTATTTTTGACTCTTCTGGTTCTGCTGGCCTGTTTATCCCTCCCAACCAGACCATCTCCGTTGAAAACTACAACGGCACTGTGCTTCTGCGTTCTGACGCTTCTGGCTCTATTGCCCATCTTGCTGTAGGCTCTGTCTAATGTTCGGTGGACTATTCAGTCTAATCGGCCTTTCTTGGGGTAACGGAGGTATGTCCTTTGACGGCCCTAGTGAGCCTCCGTCTTTTCCAGAAGCAGGGACTGTCATTAACACTCTTTCTGGAATTGAGTATCCCCCAGAAAATGGAGGTAGCACTTTCTATTATTCTTCTACAGGTTCTGCTATTCCTAATCAAATCTGTAGTGTTTACATAAAGGCAGATGGAGTTGGTGGCAGTTATTATGACTGGACTGGTGTTTTTGATGTTGCGTGGAAGCCATCTGGTCAGTCGTTTCATTCTGATAGCGGTAGTTCATATGTGACTATAAACGGAATTAACTACTCTAACGGAGATTGGAGTTACCAAGCCTACCACGATGGTACTGGTTCGTACTATACTTTTGGAAATAGTAACTACGCCCCTTACGGAGGCTACATTACATCTGTCGGAAACTCTGGAAGCAATTACATCTCTACTCCAGTAGGCTCGTTTGCATACGAATCTTGGACTGGCTACTCCTATTATCACGATGGGTCTGGAAGTTACTACTCAAGTTACGATGGGTACTCTCAAGTATCTGATGGGTCATTTATCGGAACAAATTCTTCTGGTGGTTCAAACCAGACAGAAGTTCCTAGTGGTAGCGGTAACTACTTCGCTTATAGCACTTGGTCTTCTATTGACTACTACTACCAGTCCAGCGGAAATACTTACACTTCCTACTATCAAGGTGTTTGGAATGCGGCATACGCAGACTACATTACCTATGATGGAATGTACACCTATTACTGGGACGGCTCTGGGGGCTACTTTATATAAACTTTATGGCTACTGAACCTGTTAATATCGCTAAAGGCTGGAATGCTTTTGTTAAGGACGGCAAGACTTGCCTTGGTCTTAAAGAGTTCCCTACTGGTGGCAAGTACTGGGGTACGCTTACTCTCATCAACAAGCCTACAGAAGAAGAACTGAAGACTGAACTCACCCGTCTTAAAATTTCCTTACCTAAATGATTACTCTTATTATCGCTACAGTCACCTTCCTTGGTGGCGTTTATGTTGGTACTCGCTGGTCTGAAAAGATTAAGTCTGTGTACTATTCTATCATCTCTCAGTAATGCCTAATGAATACCTAAAGGACGGGGATATTTCGTTTGTCGGGCTTAACAGCCGTGACAACCCTAGTTCCTTGCCTAAAGGTATCGTTAGCAGGTCTCAGAACTTCAGACTAGATAGAGGCATAGCCCAGACCAGAAAAGGTCTACAGAGAAAGACCATTGGTTCTATTATAAACCAAAACATCTTTGGTGCTGGTACATACATCCTACCTAGCGGACAGGAGATAATTGTGCTTGTTGTAGCCAATGGTCTTTTTACCTACAACCCGCAGACCGAAACTCTTTCTGCAAAAATTTACTTTCCTAATCACATAACAGGAAAGACATTTACTTGTGCTGACTCCATTAATGTTACTGTCAACTCTGTTGCACACGGACTGATTGTTGGAGACAAGGTTTATGTAGAAGCCAGTCAAAACGGCTATACAGGTCTGTTTACTATTTCTAGCGTTACGACTAATACCTTTAGTTATGTGATGCCAGCAGTGGCTTCTCATGGCCCTGTTGGTCTTGCATCCTGTTCTTACTCTGCCTCTGAACTTATCACTACCACAGACGGATGTGATGTGTGCAGTGCGATGGACAAGGTGTTTATCAGCAGAGGCTTTAATAAGCGTCCGCTGATGTGGGACTTGGCTAATACAATTATAGCCATGCCTACTGGAGGTTCAGGAGTAGAGTTTCCTAATTGCTCTACGCTTTTATACTACGCCAACAGACTTGTCGCCATTGGAAAGTATCACCTAGAGCCTAATACCCTCAGAAACTACGACAGCGTTTCCGTAAGCAACTACTTAGATTATACCGACTGGGATGT
>JACCDG010731599.1_pt1 | contig 22291 bp, 21 predicted proteins | sample 7442471 | NCBI WGS metagenome assembly JACCDG01 (sample SAMN15323444, study PRJNA562643) | freshwater metagenome | isolation source: river surface water | place: USA:Blue River Watershed | collected 2017-08-17 | reverse complement strand
CAATTCCAAGAACAGAAAATAAAATTATATCATCAAGCGCATTGTCGCATAAAACTATGGGTTTCAAGCGATTTAGTTTTTTCAAAAATAAAAATCCAAACACAATTCCAATCACATATGCAAGTGCATACCAACGAATTGCGAGCGGACCTACAGAAAAAATAATTGGATCAATTTGTGGAAAAAGTATTGATTGCATCTAAAATATTGTTATACAATGAAATTATGTTGTGTTGTTACACGATGTTAATTGTTTTTATTAAGTATGACAAATGATAAAAAGTTTTTAGATGATTTTTCAAAAGTAGCAAGTTCTACTTTCGCCTCAATGGTGAATATGAAAAATGAATTCGCTCAAATCATCAGAGAACAAATCAAGTCGACTTTGAAAGGAATGGATTTTGTAACTCGCAATGAATTTAATGCTTTAAAACGTCTAACTTCGGAAATTAAGATGGAGTTAGATAAAAACAAACTAGGAGGACAAACCATGAAAAAGAAAGCAGCAAAAAAAGTTGTTAAAAAAGTAGCTAAAAAAACAACAAAAAAAGCTAAATCAAAAAAGAAATAGTTTCTTATATTTCATTATATAAGATGCAAATCTTTTTGATTGGCTGTGGCAATATGGGGGGTGCGATCGTAAGCGGGATGCTTAAGTCTCAAAACTTCCAAGTAGAACAAATTACAGCAGTACTACCCCGCCACAGTGTTGATTATTCTAAAGTCTCTCCAAATCTCCAAATAAAAGTAATAGAAGAATTTCCACAGAATGCAAAAGCTGATGTTCTGATTTTTGCAGTCAAACCTCAAATTTTAGCAGAAATACTTCCTGAATATCAAAATAAAATATCACCTAATACTTTAATAGTTTCAATTTGCGCAGGTAAAACTATTAAATTTTTTTCTGATTATTTCCCTCACAATAAAATAATTCGTACCATGCCTAATCTAAATGCAATGGCATTAAAAGGTTCAACAGTAGGAATTGCCAACGCAGAAATATCTGAAATCCAAAAATCCACAGTAGAAAAAATATTTAATAGCATTGGTTCTTTTACATGGATTGAAGATGAAAGATTAATAGACCCAGTCACTGCAATATCTGGAAGTGGGCCTGCATATTATTTTTTATTTACAGAATTACTTGCAATTGCAGGTGAGAAATTAGGACTTCCAAAGCACCTTGCAGAGCAACTTGCACAGGAAACTTTTATTGGCTCAGGTGCGATTCTAGCATCGGGAAATAAAACTCCTAAAGAATTGCGTGAAGCTGTCACTAGTCCAAAAGGAACTACTGCTGCTGCACTAGATACATTTAATTCCGATCATATCTTGCAAAAAATCATTGAAGATGCCACTCACGCTGCATCAATGCGTGCAAAAGAATTATCTAGTTGATGCCCCATTAAAAAGTATCTCTGTGTACTTAAAGCCTTTCTAAAAAGCTCCTAATCACCAAATCATCTCGCCTATTAAGTTTCTGCAGCATTTTTCCAGTCCCTTTCTCGCAGTCAATTAGGAATGTATGAAGATTTTTTTCACGACAAACAATACCGTGTTTATTTTTTAGGAAGGTAGCAGCTATTCTCAAAACCTGAAATTCGCTAATTTCTTTATAGATAAATTTCTGCTCTTCAAGTCTGCTACAAAAAATTAAATTCGTTTTTGATTGTAAATATTTGTAGATACTGATGATCCTAAGAGCCCTCTCATAGTCTTCCCTCTCTCTCTTAGTTAAACGATCATCTTGTGCTTCTACACTTATTATTTCCTCGTGACGACGTTTTCTCATATAGCTCTGCTGAATTGATCATTGTATCAGAGTGATAAATCGTGAAATAAAATACAATAGAAATCTATGATGCAAAAATAATTTTGCTTCGCAGGCCTTCAGCTCAGAATCTGCACATAAAGGCTTTATTTCTTTTTCCTAAAGGTATCTAGAGATACAACGTTTGTTGAAGCATCTTTATCGTCAGATTTCTTAGCGCCTTTTTTGCCAGACTTCTTGTCTTTAGCATCAGCACCTTTTTCTATCTCAACATCTAGTTCCATTTCTTCTTGATCAGAAAATGAGTAACCCACTTCTCTAAACTGAAGCCCAAATTGCACACTTGGATCCGCAAATGTTGTAATTGCCGAATAAGGTATATAAATGTTCTCTTTAATCCCATTAAAGCTAAGAGATACCCCGAAACCTTTGCTATCCGTTGTTAAATCTTGAAATTGGTACTGCAAGACAATAGTCATTTCTCTAGGATATTTATTAAGCAACGTTTTCGAAATTTTAACACCTGGATACTTTGTAACAAATGAGATGAAAAAATGGTGATTTCCAGGTAACCCCTTTTCTTGGACTATCTTTAAAACCTTACTTACAATGATGTGCATCGCATCATCTACAAGTTTACCATAATCTATAATATCGAATGTCATTTTAATACCTTTTAATCCATCTCTAATATACACTTTACATATAAAAAAGTTAACGAATCGTAAACAACAAAGTTTTTTTATTTACAATGTTAAATTTTATCAAACCCCTGATAAATCCATAGCTACAAAGCCTTCCAACCCATCAATCAGTGGCTTTTTCTTAACAGAAACCAATATATTCAAAAATTCACCATTTTTCTCTATTATTTTATATATATCAGCTGCTATTTTCTCTATAAGCTTAAATTCACCACCCTTTAAAAAAGTCATAATTTCAGAACAAAGCGAATCATAACAAACTGTATCATTAATATTATCAGTATCACAACCTACTGGCAGCCTAGCAAACTGAATCTTGATATCTACTGATATATTCTGCGGTTTTTTCCTTTCAGCCTCGGTAACACCAACCTTAACTGGTACAACAAGGCTATTAATAGTCAAAACCCCAGACAAATCTTTATGGGATTTGCTGGGGTTTGAATACATAATTATCTCAGCCTTCAATTATCTTGAATAGAACTCTATCACTAGGTTCGGCTCCATGATCACAGGATATGGAACATCAGTTAGTGCAGGCATTCTATTGAATTTTGCAGTTCCTTTATCGCCATTAATCTCGATATACTCAGGAACAGAACGCTCTCCGCTTTCCATTGAACCTTGAATCAACACCATCTGACGCGATTTTTCTTTAATCTCTACTACTTGTCCTGGCTTAACTCTGAAGCTAGCTACAGTAACTCTTTTGCCATCAACCAAAATGTGACCATGGCTTACAAGCTGTCTTGCAGAGAAGATAGTCGGAGCAAAGTTTGCTCTGTAAACGATAGCATCTAATCTAGACTCCAAAAGACCTATTAGATTCTCACCAGTATCACCTCTTCTTCTTACAGCCTCTTCATATATACCGCGGAATTGTTTTTCAGTGATATCACCATAATATTTTTTAAGCTTTTGCTTAGCATTCAGCTGAATACCATAATCTGTAAGCTTTCTATACCCGCCTAAACCATGTTGCCCCGGAGGGAAATTTTTACGTGCTACTGGGTCTTTTCCTCTACCCCATAGATTAACGCCTAAACGACGGCTAACCTTACCTTTTCTATTATTTCTTTTTGTCACTATCGTACATTATAAAGTTGTATATTGGCTGATACTTATACCGTTTTAATGAAGTTATGTCAACGCTTGTTTTGGCAAATACTAGTCAGTTTTCAATACTTCTTCTAATAGCTTACTGCTCAAAAAGACTAGAATTGGCCAAGTTAGCAGAGTTAACGCAACTAAAAGCAGGAAATACACTGAATTCTGCTGTGATAAAGTCGCTAGAATTAAAGCTGGCACTATCATGGGAAGTAGCAAAATTGGCATTAATACGCTGAAATTTGTAGTTAAAGTCATCACAGATCCCAACAACAACAGTGGTGATAAATAACATATTAGGGCAAGTCCTACGCACAAGTAATACCATAACTGGGACAACCCTATATCTAAAATCAAAAAAGAAATAGGAAACGAAACAAGCACCATAACGCTTTGAATTACAACATAAGCGAGTAGTTTACCAACTAAATTCCACACCCAAACCTCAGGAATTAGGTATATTTGATGCAGCCAACTAGACTTATAATCATCCTTTAGGAGAAAATCCGCATTTACAATGCAAGATAGTATCAGTGGCGTAAATAACAACGCAGTTTTCACAGATTCATCTAGCTGATATGGCCCTATAGCAATATTAAAAATGGTTATACAGATTAAATAAAAAACCATAGAACTTATATGGGTAAATGTATCTACCCAAGCTAATCTCAGCTGCCTTTGAATTATAACATTCAACATTCTAACGTTAATAAAGTCGGTTTATAACGCAGTATATAGAGAATTAGATTAAACTCCAGCAAAACCCCAAACCCTTGTTTTTGTGTTGCAAAACATCAGATAAAACATTAAAATGCAAAAAAATCAGTATATTAAAATGGCCCCAGTATCCCATAAAATCAAGGCTCTTAACCTAATACCTGGATCAGGTGAGTTCGCAGTCTCTAGTCAGATCATGAGAAATCAATATGGCATCCCTCTTAACACGATAAAGGGAGGAACCAAAACATTCATACAAGCAACAATTGAAAATTTAAAACTAGATTTCCCAAACTTAAAAAAAGTAGGACTTGTACTTGGTTGGTACGCTGACTCTATAGAGGCTGACAATCTTAAGATCACCCCAAAAGTTGAAGACCAAACAGTAAAAACAGGCGGAAGTGATTGGACGGTTGGAGAATACTCTAGAAGCACAGCGCCACAAGTCAGCCAAGTCAATGGTAAAATGAACTGGGGTGGCACATATTCTGATAGAAGCGTTATAGAAGCCTGTGACTTACTTACGAAAAATGGTTACGAAGTAATGCTTTACCCTATGCTCTACATAGATCTACCAAACAAGCCTTGGAGAGGTGATATCAAAGCCAAAACTGATGAAGGAGTTGAGAAATTTTTTGTACAATATAATAAGTTCATCCAACATTACGCCACTTTAAAAGTTGGTGACAAAAAAATTACTGACTTAATCAAGACAATAGTAATTGGATCAGAGTTGAAAACATTGACAGCTTATAGATCACCCAATACACAGAAATTCAAAGTTGTTGAAAAGCTTATTGAACTTGCTAAAGACATTAAAGCCACTGTTGGCAAAGAGATTAAAGTAACTTATGCAGCAGACTGGAGCGAGTACCATCATACAGACGGAGGCTTTCATCCCCTTGATGCACTTTGGGCATCACCCTCAATTGACTTCGTTGGTATAGATGCATATTTCCCATTAACCGATGAAGTTGATAACATTGGCTTAACCTATGAAGCTCTAAAGAAAGGTTGGGAAAATGGAATTAATTATGATTACTACAGAGACGGCAATGGTAACAAACAATCATTATCACCAGATTGGGCAATAAAAAATGTAGAACATTTCTATAAATCTTACCACTTTGATCCAAGTAGCGTCAGAACGGCTTGGGTGCCTAAAATGAAGAATATAACATTTACAGAATTCGGGTGTGCTTCCGTTCAAAATTGCGCATCCAGACCTTATTTTTTCCAGTATGGCAAAGAAGCAAAAGTAGATAACGAAGCCCAAGCTCGCGTTATTGAAGCAACAATTGATTATTGGGCTGAAAAATCATCACAACCAGATAATAAGGGCTTGGCAGATGATATATATCTTTATGCATTAGATGTGAGATTAGACTATCATGAAAGACCAGAGATGTTCGCAGATGCTAGCGACTACTCAACTAGTCATAATTTAAAAGTTGCATCGATAGAAACAATAGGTAATGATTGCAGCACAGCTTAATAATAAAATTAAAATGTTGCGAAAAAATTTATTTGTATTCGATATAGAAACAATTCCAGATGTACAACCTGCGAGAAATTTGCTTGGAGATTACGATTCCAGTGATGAAAAAATTATTGAGAAACTAAAAGAGTACCATCTAAAGATTACTGACGGTAAAAATAGTTTTTTTAGACAACCTTTTCACAGGGTGGTTGCTATAAGCTTTTTAGAAGCTGAAATTGTTCGTGATGAAGATGGCTCAGAAAATTTCATTCTTAAAGAGCTGAGATCTGGAGGCAATGCAGATTCTAAGGAATCGGAATTAATCCAAGGTTTTTTCCAGCACCTCTCTAAATTAAATGCCAGACTAGTTAGTTTTAATGGCAGAACATTTGATCTCCCAGTGTTAAAATACAGAGCAATGCTCTATGGAGTGGATGCTAAGTGGCTACATAAATCTGGTGACAAGTGGAATAACTACAACAGCAAATATAGCCTAGATTGGCATTGCGATCTAATCGATGCATTTTCAGATTTCGGCTCTTCAGCAAGAGTTAAAATGGACGAGCTTTGCGCTTTATTTGGCTTCCCAGGAAAGATAGATGTGGATGGCTCTCAAGTCGACGAAATGTTCAGAGCTAACAAATTAAAAGAGATTAGAGATTATTGCGAATTAGACGTATTAAATACCTATCTGCTGTACTTAAAATACTCTCAACATTCAGGAAATTTGACAAAATCAAATTATGCCAAATGTATGCAGGATGTAATATCATACTTAGAGAGCAATTCCGAAAAACGCTCTCATCTTAGCAATTTCTTAAATGCGTGGCTTGAGCACCATACTGAAATTTCTTTTTAATAAAATTTCATCAAAACAAGTAAAGAACTGGATGGCCGCGCTACGCTCGCCATGACCAAGTTTTGTCACAACGAGGAGTGCGAAGCGCGACGCGATTGTCCAGTCTAAATACTTAGAAATTACATGACTCGAGCCTATACGGAGTCAGCTAAATCTAATTACTAACTGCTTCTGCCTCTAATTCTCTTAGACGTTTCTTTTGAGCCTTTCTATGTTCTGCTTTGAATAATGCTATACCACCCAGAATAATCAAAGCATAACCAATGTAAGAAATCTGAGACGGAGTTTCTGCAAAATACATGTATCCAAACACACCTGCAAAAACAACTCTGGTATACTCAAGCGGTACAACCACAGAAAGCTCAGCATGCTTAAACGCTTTGAAGAAGCCTACTATATGGCCAAAATAACACAATGCCAACACCGCTATATACTTCAAGTGCTCCATCTTTAATCCTAAACTCTCCCATGTAACGAAGTGAGTAGGATATTTAATATCTATAACCCATACAGTAGTCGCTACCTTCCACTCCATGAACGATACTGGGAAAGCAATAATGCTTGAGAACAGCATAACGTAAAACAACTGCACTTTTGTTTTTTCAGTTTTACCTAAAAGCTTTATAACAGTGCCGTTTATGCTCCAGAAGAAAATGGTCAAGAATACGAAAACATAATACTGATTAAAACCTTTTGAAACGTGCTTTGATTCAGGACCAAAAGGAAATAGATCTGGCCTGATTATTAACAATGCTCCAATAATACTCACCAAAATCACGCCAATTTTGGTTTTAGTAATTTTCTCCTTAAATACAAAAATCCCAATAATTAGCAAAATAATCTGCTCTAGCTTTGTTACTGCGGTTACGTCCGCTAAACCAATATGCTTAATAGCATAAAAAATACACAATGAACCCATAGTACTAAAAAATGCTCTAGATATATGAAGACGAATTTTATCCGTCTTCAAAGTCTTAACCCCACCCCAAAGACACCAAGGTAGAGCAAAAAAGAAAATCATGAACTTATATAAAAACACTACCATATTAGAATTTAGATCCTTGGTCAGAAGCTTTACTAATGCATAAAGCACTGATAAGGACACAGCATGCAAAAGCATGAAACCAATTCCCATTAAGTTATTTTGGTGAGGTAATGTTTTAGAAAGGCTCATTTACTTTTTTCTCCGATTAAAAGGTTAAAATTCACTAAAGCGCCACCAGAAGTATTTGCAATACTTAGCGTGCCGCCATGATCTTCAATAATTTTTTTCACAATAGCCAAACCTAACCCAGTTCCTTTGGTCTTCGTTGTAACATATGGCTCTGTAACACGATCTATTACCGACTTATCAAAACCTTGTCCATTATCTTCTACTTTAATTTCAACAAAATGGGTATTCTGTTGTGATAACGTTACTTTTATTCTCCCAACATAGCCATTTTCACTAGAAGATCTTTTAGTTTCAATGGACTCTGCAGCGTTTTTAAGAACGTTTGTTAGCACTTGGGTTATCTGAGTTAAATCGCACAAGACATAACAAGGATTTACATCATAGTCAAAGGTATATTTGTTAAATTTATACATGAACTCTTGAGCGAAGAGCATATCTTTAATAATTTTACAAAGATCATGCGATGCTTTCTTAGGTTGAGGTATTCGTGCGAATTCTACAAATTCCTCTACTATTCTTCCTATATCCGCAACGTGTCTAATGATAGTATCAACATATTTTTCGAAAGATTCCTTATCTGAGGTAATCTCATTTATATATTTCTTTTTGATTCGCTCAGCAGATAAATTTATTGGAGTTAACGGGTTTTTAATCTCATGAGCAATTCTTCTGGCAACGTCAGCCCAAGCTGCAGATCGTTGGGCAACAACAAGATCGCTGATATCATCAAAAGTAATTATATAACTCTCGATATTATCATCCAAACTCATTTGCGTTCCAACCCTTACAAATAGTGTAAGTTTTTTATCATCTCTATTTATTTCAATATTTTGTTGCATAATCTCTTTAGGCTTATTTGACGCCTCTTCAATCAAACCACTAATCTCTTGGAATACTTTCTTAAAGCTCTGCGGTTTGCTTTTGCTTGAAATATTGAGAAGCTTTTGTGCCGAATTGTTGACTAAAGTAACTTCTCCTTTCCTTGTAATAACCATTACCCCAGCCGTAACTTCAGCTAAAACGGCTTCAATAAATCTTCTTCTTTCATCAATGACTTTAGTGAATGTACTCAATTGATCATGTTGCACTGAAAGCGTTTCAGTCATCTGATTAAAAGCTCGTGTGAGTATTGCAGTTTCATCGATACCAGGTTTTTCAGGTAATCTTACTGAAAAATCCCCCTTCTTCACTTTAGATGTAGCATCTACTAATAAATTTAGTGGCTTTGTAATATAACGTGCAAACCTAGCACCTATTAATATAGCAAGTATACATAGAACTATTGAGACAGATATAAATACAATCTCTAAGCGCATTCTAGTGCTACTTATATCTGCCATCAAGGTTTCATACGAACTTGCAGAACCTTGAGATATTTTTAGATGATTTAAAATATCTCTGTCAACATATCTGCCAATTAAAAGATAGGTATTTACCCCATCTCTAAGTTTCAATAGCGCCCTAACTTTATCATCTGTGGTTTGATCAAGTAATATCACCTCTCCACTATCGGCTTCAAGTAACTGGACTTCTGGCAACCTTTCAAAAGCTAAAGAAAGCGATAAATAATTCCGTGCAATAACCCTATCGCGTTGAAAGATCATCACCTCTGACAGATTTCGCAGTGACGCTTGTTTTTCTACAAATAATTTATACAAAGATGGATCTTCCGACAAAGCATCTTGATTGTTGTGAATACCATTTGCGATCTCAAGTATGTCTGTTTTAATATTATCTTTATGCTCCTTTAAATATTTCTCTGCAATTTCCACAGAATGCGTAAGAGCTGTACTAATCTTATCATTGAATAGCGATTCAATGCCTAAGCTATAGTAAGTATACGAGATTGTCGCAAGCAGAATAGCTGGAAGTATAGTGACTAGAACAGAAATCATTACGACTAACTTCTGCCGTAGTGATGTATTATAAAATTTTGTTCTAAATCTTTTCAACACATCTATGACCTATAATGGAAGTGCTTTAGGTCTATATCTAATAAACCAAGAAGACATTAACAATTTTACAAGAGAAATAGCTGTAAACATTGAGCATAGAATTCCTACAGTCAATGTAATCGCAAACCCCTTCACTGGGCCACTGCCGAATATAAACAGTATCAAAGACACTAAAACCGTTGTTAAATTTGAATCCACAATTGTAGCGAAAGCAAGATTGAAGCCACTTTCAATTGCCGCCAATGGTGTTCGGCCTTTACGCATCTCTTCCCTAATCCTTTCGAAAATTAAGACGTTCGCATCAACAGCCATACCCAAAGTCAGCACCATCCCAGCAATGCCAGGCAAAGTCAGGGTCGCTTCAAACATTCCAAGTACAGTTATAATCATAAATAAGTTAATTATTAATGCTAAATTCGCCATCATTCCAAAAAGACCGTAGAACAGTACCATAAACACAACTACAAGCAACGTACCTATAACCGCAGCTTTTGTTCCAGCTTCAATCGAATCTTGCCCTAGGCTTGGGCCTACAGTTCTTTCTTCAGCAATCTTTAATGGCACAGGTAAAGCCCCTGCCCTTAATAATAAGGCTAATTCATTTGCAGTTTGCACAGTAAAATTCCCAGAAATTTGTCCACTTCCACCTAAGATTGGCTCGTTAATTGATGGGGCACTAATAACTTTATTATCTAAAACTATTGCAAGTCTTTTATGAACATTTTCACTAGTGATATCACCAAAAGTTCTAGCGCCGCGTGAATTGAATTTAAAACTAACTACAGGGGTATTTAAATGAATGGCTGTTTGCGCATCCACCAGCTCTTCACCCGAGAGCAATGGTCTAATGTAAACCGCCATGAACCCAGCATCTTTCACTGATTTATCCTCAAGTGGTAATAACTTGGTTCCAAAAGGAATATTCCCGTTTGTCGCATCAGAAAGTGAGACGTTTTCATTCACAAGATGGAATGTAAGTTTTGCAGTTTTTCCCAATAATCTTTTGATTTGCTCTGGATTGTCCGCTCCTGGAACTTGAACAAGAATATAATTATCTCCTTGTCTCTGAATATCTACCTCTTTCGTACCTGCTTCATCTATCCTTCTACGCACGATCTCAATTGTTTGCATCATAAGATTATTGCGTAAATTCTTTGCTTCTTGGTCATTAAATTCTACTGTTGCAGCGACACCTGAAACCGATGTGCTGGCCAAGTTGCCCAGCGCATCATACACAGCTTGCTGAGCATCTTTAGATTGTGCCGCGTCTTTTAGTACAAAAGTAATTTTACCATTTGCAATTGCAAAATCTGATGCTTCAACTTTATTATTCTTTATCTTTGATTTAATGTACTCCATTGACTTAACCATCTGCTCGCGATCATAAGCTTGGAAGTCAACCTCAAGTAATATATATGCCCCACCTCTTAGATCCAAACCCAGATTAATTTTTTTATCTGGAAAAGCTTTTCCAAAAGTACTCAATAGAATTTCAGGGTGAAACGATGGAATCGCCAAATATATAGAAAGAAAACAAATGATTGCAATAAGTCCTTTTTTCCAAGTAGGTATCTGAAGCATATTTATAACTCTAATTATTCAATAACTTTTTAATGTGGAACGCGGCCAATTGCAAGATATTTGAATATATGCTTGATGTCATGCTATATTCTGCTAATTATATTCATACTTGAAGATTTTGAGGTTCTAATGAAACTTACGGTTGTAATATTAGCTGCAGGCCAAGGAAAAAGGATGAATTCTAACATACCAAAAGTCATGCATCAAATTGCCCAAATGCCAATGTTAGAAGTCTTGCTTCAGACAATATCTAAACTCGAAACACAGGAAATTCGCGTCGTAGCCAGCAACGAACTATCAGACTATCAACCTTTTCAAGCTCTTAAACAAAAATTTGGATTTGAGACTTATATTCAAAAAGAGCGCCATGGCACTGCAGATGCCCTAAAAATAGCTTTAAAAACCAAGCCCAAATCGCCAATTTTAGTAATGTGTGGCGATGCCCCTCTTATTGAAGCTGAAACAATACAGAATATGGTTAAAAAATACGAAGATTTATCTGCAAAACTTCTTTGCCTCGGTTTTAGAGCCAAAAACCCTTATGGCTATGGCAGATTAGTTTCATTTGAAAATGATTTATTAGAAATAGTCGAAGAAAAAGACACCACATCTGAACAAAAAGCTATCGACATATGTAATTCAGGTAGTTACATCATCGATAATTCAATAGTAGAAGAAGTCTTGTCTAAAATTACAAATCTAAACGCTGCCAACGAATTTTATCTGACTGACGCAGTGAAAGTAGCTAACAAGCTTGGTTATCCTTGCGTCTACCACATAGCTTCTGAGAAAGAAGTCATGGGTGTAAATGACAGGTACCAACTTTCTACTGCAGAAAGATTTATTCAATCTCGATTACGTAAAATGCACCTTAAAGCAGGTGTCACAATGATTGATCCGAAGTCTGTATTTTTATCATTAGATACAAAAATCGGTAGAGACGTACTAATTCATCCGAATGTAGTAATTGGAGCAGGAACTGAAATTCGTGATAACGTTGAGATTCTTCCATTCACACACATCGCAGGAACTGTAATTGAAGAAGGTTGTAAGGTTGGGCCATTCGCAAGACTCAGACACAACACAGAAATTGGAAAAGGATCTAGAATTGGTAATTTCGTTGAGACAAAATCAGTCAAAATTGGGAAGGGTTCTAAAGCATCTCATTTGGCATATTTAGGCGATGGCAAAATTGGTGATAACTCAAATATTGGAGCTGGTACAATTTTTTGTAACTATGATGGCTATTCAAAACAATTAACAGTAATAGGTAACGATGTATTTGTTGGTTCAAACACAGCTCTCATCGCTCCAGTCAAAGTTGGAGACGGCGCAATTGTAGGAGCTGGCAGCGTGATTACTGAAGACGTAGAAAAAGATGCATTATCAATTGCTCGCGCAAGACAAGTTAATTTCAATCAAAAAGCTGAGTTGATTCGTAGCAAGAAAAAACGCTAATTTAAATGCTTAATTTTTGAATGAAACACATTACTCCAACAAAAAAGAGCCAATTAAGCATTGGCTCTTTTTTGACACTTATTTATACAAAAAACTAAAGTGCAATAGCTGTAGATGCAGATTGTGAATTTGCAATTTTATGTGCAAATCCTAATTCTGGCTGGCCAACAGGTCCATTTAAAACAGCAACCAATGTATGTCTTACTTTTAGTTGAACTCCATCTCTATTTAAGTAATAAGAAGTAGACTCACCATTCTGTTTTGCGCTAAGCGCTGTATAAGCTAGACTTGCAAGCGGCTGAATAAATGCTTCTTGAGCATCTAAACACTTATCATCACGGTCTTTTAACCAAGACTGCACTACAGAGGTAGAAATTCTACCCAAATGCACCGTTAAAATGCGGGTATCATATATAAGCTTATTAGTCTCTGGAATTTTTAATTCATCTCTATTAGCAAAACTAATTTGAGCATTAGAAATAGCAGTATTGAAATCTCCATGGTAGGAACTTCTTAAAGCTTCCTCTTTAAATTCTCTAACTGCTCCATTTATATATGCAGCATCTTCATTGGATGACAGATCTAGCTTAGCTACTTTACCAGCAGGAGTAGTAAATTCATTAAACTTACCATTTTTAATCATAATTACATTTAATTGACCCGTTTCTGAATCAGCAAAAGTCGCTATTAAGCCAGAATTTGGCATACGTCCATTTTGCAGAATAAGATCTTTCTCTTTGGGATCAACTAGAAGTGAGTGGTTTTGTTGCAACATTTCAATAGCTTTATTAGCAACTTCTCTTTTAGCTAAATCTACTTCATCTAGTTTACTACCAATTTTTGCTGCTTCAGCCTCTTTATCACTTATACTTAAAAATATTTTGTTAAAAAATTCAGATATTTTACTATATTGTTTTAAGCTTATCACTTTTTCTGATTCTATCTCAGCAAATATTGATAATAGTTCCTTAGCATCTTTTTGTGCATTAATTTCTGCATTTAGTGCGTTACTTGCTTGTATTAAAGACTGTCTCATTTTTTTACCTTAATTGGTTAACGCCCGAAATTATATAGGACAAGCAAAGAAAAAAGAAGGTAAGAAAAGTTAAACTTTTGTTACAATGTCATAAAGTGTAGATAACTCATTTTGTCGATACCAACTATTACCAAGTATAAGTGACTTTATATTTCACCTTGGTTTCACCATCTTTTTTAACAGCAATTGGAAAGACAATTGTATTAGAATTTTCTTTGGTAAAATCAGCAGAATTTTCTGAAATTTTCCAATTACTACCACGGTATAAGTTCTCCTTTACCGTTACGTTTATATCCTGTTTTTTGTGATTTCTTAGGGTAATTTCGATAGTTTCTTCCATCATTTTACGAGATGTATCCACTTTGAAATCCATCTGTTTACGTTCACCCACTATGTCAAATGCGCTGCCGAGCTGAATCTTCACTTCTTCATCTTTTGCAGTATGATCAATAATATCTTCACCTATGAATTCCATTGAGCCATCAGCTTTATCTACTTGGTTAACGCGAAGCCTACCAGCAGGAAGTGGTACGCCTAAGTTATCTTTTTCACTATTTTTGAATTTGATCAGTACATCTACCTTCTTATTACTAATCTCCTCACCTTTTTCCATATAGGCGTAACCATAATATGGCTGAGCAGCACCGTAATACAAATACTCTTTGGTTACAGGAATTTTGACTGCCTTTGGGAATAACTCTAGCTGTTTTGTAGAGTTATCAGGAATGCTTACCTTACGGCCTAATGTGTATAAATGATATTCAAAAAACGATTTCTCCTCAAACCCTGCATCTTCAGCTACAGCGGAAGCTTTCATCATCGCCATCCCTCTTGCATTTGGATAACGCGGTTGTGCGCGGTTTACATCACCAGCAACTAATTTTAATTTGGAATCATTGAAGGAGACTCCTGCTTTATTTACAATACTCACCCACGCAGCAAGATCTAAAAATCCCTTATTTGCACTATCACCTTCTTCGAATGTGCCAATATAATCAGCCCACCAAGTAATTCCAGAAGTTTGGTAGCTCGTCTCAATATTATGTTTACCATCTTTTTTAGCACTGATATTCCAATTCAAAGTTGGTTTTAAAATTAACCCACCCGGAAGCTCGGGAAACTTAATATTAGAATAGCCGTTTATAGTCGTAACTTTATTACTCTTATCTTGAAGGATTAGCCCCCCATTAGCACTTAAAAGCTTGCCAGCAGTACTTTGAAAAGAATTACCAACTACTTGCTCAACTACAATTTCTTGACCTAAGAATTTCTCCATTAACTTTTGGGAATTTACTAAGTCAAAATTAAAGTTCTGCTCAAGAACTGAAGTGCCTGTTGGATCAGTAATCGACTTAAATGAAACTGTTGTTGGATCTATAAAGGCTGCAACGTCTGAAAAGCTTAGCTGGTTCGAGCCAGATTTTAGGTCATAATCTCTTTGCTCACGCACGATGGCATACCCTGGGATTTGCGTGCTATATGCCCACCCTTGATTAGCATTTGATGTTGGCCTATACATGTCGGGTGAAATGGAACCTGGAACAGCTGAACTATAGATTGTAACGTTAGTTTCGCCAGCAAAGGCCAACGTAGGCAATAATAAAAGCCAAGAATAGCGGAGCATACCTTCCCCATATAAAAAAATGCTTCACTTACAGTTTATAATAAATATAAACCAAAGTGAAGCATCCTATATACTCAAATACTAAGGTCTACAGCTCAGAATGAGAAATATCGCCCTTAGCACATTCTACTAATTTATTTGAATAAAGTTCAACCTGCCCGTCAAACCACGCGCAATCTCTTGCTGTCAAATTATACTCAGCATTTTTAAGGTCGTTAGAAAACAGAACTAACTCAGGAGCAGAAACTCCAATTTTATCTAATGAAGCGATTAGAACTTCTACCTGTGATTTTTCACAATGCCCCTTTAGTTGGGAAATTTGAAAGTAAACTTCTGCATTTTTCTGACAATCACTTTTAACGCCTGAGACTTGAGCTTTTGGCGCATTTTCAGCGACCATCTTATCCCATTCATTCTTAATTTTATCTTTAGCTTTATTAAACTCGCGTTGAGCATCTTCCTTCAATCTCTTAGCAGTATCTTTTGCACTTTGATGTATATCTCTTAACTTAGGCATATCCAATCCTCCACTACACAGAAAGGCTTAATTGCCTTTCGGCGCGGGCATGGTACATCTTTTCCCAATCAGAGTCAACCAAATTTAACATCGCTAAATTTAAAGACAATAACTACAAAACGCCATATATTCTTTACATTTTGGCCACTTTCTTGTATAATTCTTCTTTAATTTACAAAACAAGCTCATGGGATTACATTTTGTTGATTTGTTTATTGTCTGCTCTTACTTGGCAATATGCCTATATATAGGCATAGCCAAAAGCCTCAAGATCAAAACTTTCCATGATTTTATAAGCTTTAAGGACATTACCCTACCCATTCTAATTTGCACCTTATTATCATCGTCAATTGGGGTTGGAACAACACTAGGCATCACAGAAAAAATATATTTATTTGGCGCAATATTTGCCATTAGACAATTACTCATGCCTATATACTGGCTCATCTCAACACGAATTATAGCCCCAAGAATATCTCACTTCAACGACTGCCTAACAATCTCTGAAATAATGAACAAGTTATACGGCTCGTCCGCAAGATGGGTTACTAGCTATACTTCTGTTATGTTTATAATTGGCTCACTTAGCATGCAAATCCTAGCGATGGGCTACGTACTCCACTATTTCTTTGGCGTAGACCAACTATATGGAAGTATAATAAGCTCTGGAATTTTACTTACCTACTCTTTGTTAGGTGGCATGAGAGCAATAATCTTCTCTGAAGTTTTTAAATTCACAATATTCATATTAATCATTCCAGCCTCATGCTTAATCGCCATGATTAAAGTTGGAGGCATTGAGAACATTATTAATTCACTACCAAAATCACACACTCAATTCAATATCACTTCCGAAAATCTACCAACACTTATAAGCTTTATAATTTACTCAATTTTACCATCATATAACCCAGAGCTAGTGCAGAGATATTTAATTGCACGTAACTCGTCGCAATTGAAGTCTGCGTTCAAAGCAGCTTTTGGCTTTTCAATTATTATTGCACTATCCATCACTTTTATTTCATATTTAGTAAAGTCATCAGGATATTCAGGAGACTCTGCCGAAGTATTACTGTTTTTTATCCAAGAATACCTACCTGTAGGACTTAAGGGCGTTATGATAGCTGGTCTTTTGGCTATTTTCATGTCCAAATCTGAATCTTCCGTATCTGCAACCAGCATCATAATCGTTAATGATATTTTGAAACTACTTTTTCCACAATTATCTCAGAAACGGCAATTATTGCTCTTAAGATTCTTTATATTCGGATTAATTTGCATTGCACTTATCGTTTCTTCATCAGCTACTCAATTGATTGATATACTATGGTTCGCTAGGAACTTTTGGGACCCCATAATTTTTATCCCACTCACAGCGGGATTTTTAGGTTTCAAAACCAATGACAAATCTTTTTTAAGTAGCGCATTTTTAGCTATAATATTTACAATTGGCGCAGGAATTTACATAGGTGAATTCGCCACCATTAGCTATTGTTTTGGCATAATGGGGAGTGGTATAGGCTTCTTCATAGCACATTATTTGCAAATTCTACTTGGCCACATAAAAAAGCAACAAATAGTAGAATCTAGCTTACATACCAAAGTTATAAAACCTACGAAGATTTCAATCATACTATCACGTGTTAAAGAAGCACTGCTAAAAAACCACCAGACAAAACAAAGATATGACGAGTGCGCAGTTTACAGTTTAATTTCGCTGTTTGCATATGGAACATATTTCATGGTATCCAAGAGCAACCCCATAATTGGCACAACCTTACTCATCGGTTACAGCTTATGCTTGTTATTCGTTTTCCGTGAGGGGCTTTTTACCAAAACATTCATTACAAAATATCTACCAGCATTCTGGTATTTAATACTCACGTATTGTCTTCCCTTTACAGCTGGCTGTTTATTATTTTTCAGTGATAATCAAGCTTTCTGGATTTTAAGTGGAGTACTTACAATCTTCTCCCTAAGCTTCTTTGTTGATTCAATCCGCTTCCTTATACTTACCACTGTTGGAATTGGAACTTCATACTTACTATATTTATCAACAACAGATGCTCAAACATCAGCTATACTCGGCAATGTTGGCTACATATATCTATTCATATTTCTAGGCACACTTTATTTCTTAAGATCTCGCGAAATTGAAAATCAAAAGAAAATAGAGAATTTAAATCTATATAGTGGCGCTATTGCACATGAAGTAAAAAATCCTATAGCTTCTATCAATATGTCGGCCCAAACCCTTAACGACATCATCAACAATTCTCAAATAGAAACTTCTGGTGACAAAGTTAATATCACTCTAGACTTAGCTGAATTCGACATGTTAAAAAACATCAGCAAAAATCTTGAGAGCATCACAAATCATAGCGTCTCTACAATTGACAATATTTTATCTAACATTAAAAATCACAACTCTCCTGAAGATAAAGGCATATACAATATTGAAGAAATAATTAAATTAACACTTCAAGAGTACGATCCCTCTGGTAGCAGAATTGATATAGAAATAGTAGATAACTTTACCTTTATAGGCTCTCTAAATAATATAAAACATCTTTTACTCAATCTACTGAACAACGTAAAAGATCATGCAGGATTAGATGTTCACATATCTATTACTGCTAAAGATAACAAGCTATTCTTCAAAGATCATGGTCAAGGTATTACAGTCGATGACACTGCCCGCATATTCAACAACTTTTACACAAAAAGCAAGAAGGGAACAGGAATCGGCCTCGCCTTTTGTAAGATGGTTATGGAAGAAATGGGTGGAAATATAGAGTGTCATTCTGAAATTGGTAAATATACTGAATTTGTTATTTCTTTTAATTAGAATCAAACCTGAATATTTAAATTCATCTTACAAAAGATTTAGGCAACTTAAATTGTTTTGAGAAATTTCTAAAGCTACCCTTCATTTTATTTAAAAACTTTTTTTGAAAATCTTTCTTCTCCTTTTCCAAATCAAGCACTATTGATTTTATATTTCGATGCAAATCTTCAAAGGTTGAATACTTATTTTCTACACTCTTTGGATTTTTATGACTTCTAAAAGAATCAAGCCGAATGACAATAGATTTACAATCATCCAAAATTTTAGCAATGGTTGGGGTTCTATTTATAAAGATATACAAATCTAATCTCACCATATTACTGTTTTGTGATTTATATTTTTTAATATCTGTCCAAACTTTAACCGCATCTCTTAGCTTCATAAATAACTTTTCTACAGGTAGTGGCTCTGCAAACATTTTAACATCTGGGCCAGCACCACAACAAATGCTTAAAATTTTCTCAAGTCGCGCAATTCTATCAATATTTTCTCTGGAAACGTACTCAAGCTCGACATTAATTATATTGAGATACTTTGATAAACTATCAAATTCTTTTACACGCTGAAACAGGTCTTTTTCACAAATAACTTTGGTGCCTTGCTGCTCTTCCTTTAAAATAGCTTTAGGCGGTTGTACCACAATTGGGAGAGCTCTATTGAATAGCCATAATTTTTTAAATAACACTACCACAGATAGCAAAGACGCTGTCGCTAAGAAAAAGACCAATCTATAATCCACTTCTTCGCTGTAAACAGGCTTTTTCTGAGTATGAACAGCGAATTGCAACGATTTCCAATATATCTGCTCTTGAGTCAAACCCAACATCTTTAAAGCCAAAATAAATGCGAATTATAGCATTTTTTAGACTTTAGGAAAAGATTGAAATGCTGCCCAGAGCTTACACTTTTAACTAACCTTCAAATAAACTTAGTACTAAAATTATTATTTCACAGTTTTAAAAAACTTATCCATCTCGTTAATTAGTCTATCAAAGTTTCTAGGGCTAATTGCATGACCAAAATGGTCGAGTACCACTAACTTAGATTTGGCTATTTTCTTGTGAAGATCCTCGCCATGCGCTAGTGGAAACACTGGATCATTTGCCCCTTGAATTATAAGAGTTGGAAGCTTGATTAATTCAACAGCTTTTGAATGAAATTCATAAGACAGCTTCATTGCTTTCACATGGTTTGCGTATGAATCCTGAAGCTTGCTTCTTGTAAATTTTTCAACAGCCTTTTGTCTAAAAAACTCCTCATCAAAATCTGCAGGCGATCCATCAAGCATTTTCCACCTCGCAACATCGTCATTAATTTTTTCTTCTTCAGTTACGTCTTTTTTAGCAAGTAACGAATTAATAAAATCTACATATTCCTTATTTGGTGGAGGCAAACCTTCATCATCATATTTACCTTCAAACGCATCAAAGCCAGGTTTGAAATCGGTTGAAGTGCCAATTAACACTAGCGATTTAACTCTTCTTGGGTGAAAACCGCCAGCAATTATGCTAAGCTGCCCGCCCATAGAAAAGCCAACATAGTGAGCTTTTACAACACCATACTTTTCTAATATGTAATGTGTATCAAATACCAAATTCATAACATTATAAGGCTCTTTGTCGAAATCAAATGCTTGCGATAGACCCGTATCCCTATAGTCATATCTAATTACAAAATAGCCACGATCTGCTAATTCTTTACAGAACTCATCTGGCCAGTAGATACCCTGTCCTCCTGCCCCCATATTTAATATAACTGCTGGGTTATTTTTATCCCCAAAAGTTTCAGAAAATAGATTAGTTTTACCATCCTCTACTTTGGATTGCGGCTGATCTTTGAACCCTAATACTGTGAATGTCATAACTAAAACTGCTAAAAAAAATACCGTGAGTATTGCATTACGCATATAAAACCTCTTGTTTCCGCAAACAAGTTACAAGAGCTCTAAATTATTATCAATCTTTTTTACAGCTCTGGGTGATAAGGCTTGTCAAAAAACTCTGCGTACAAAATCTTACACTGCTCTTGCGCAAAAAAATTAAAATTGTTTAGCGCCTCTTCATCCTCCGAAGAATGCAAATTCTTAATGCGTTTTTGCAAATTATGGAATTCCAATATTAATGAGTCGTAATCACTTCCTTTAATGCTCGGGTGCTTATTAATCAGAATATCCGTATATCTTTGGAACACTTCCGCACTGATCGTATTGCATGGCGCATCCTTAAACAAAATTTTTCCTAAAAAATCTAACTTCTTAATAGACTTAACTTCATCAAAATTTAAATAATTTGTGTCACTCATAATTTTTCTAACTAATAAGGATAATATTAAAATCTTTCGCTGCTTACACAGCCAGGCATTCTAGAAACGTATTTTTTTAAATTTAATTCTACTTTAGCTCTAATCTCTGGAGCAATCATGTTATTTATCGTACTGCTACATCTATATCCAAATATTTGTCCCTCTGTAACTCCTAACAATGAGGCTAACTCATCATCTAGTAAATCGAAACATTGACAAAGTCCAGCATACTCTAGCTTATTAAATTTTATTCCATATTTAATCAAAATTCTTAGGCAATCTATATCAAGTTCCGCCTCAACAGACTTATCTTCCTCTGACTTATCTTTCTCTGATTTATCTTCCGCTGACTCTGTAAGAGTTATGCACTCATCTATAAGAAATACATTTACATCTTCACCATATGGACATGATAGCAAATCAGGAAGATCTAGCTTAAGTTTATTTTTAAGGTAATTTAAATATTTCTCCAGGAAGTCAGCGTTGCCAAAATATACTGCTGATAGAACAACACTCCAAAAACAATTCTCAAAAGTGAAAATCTCCTCATCAACCCTAGGACTTTTTTCATGTAAGAGCCTTATAATTGTTTTAAAGGCATCCTTATCTTTTTTTTGTATTAACTCAAACAAAGACTGCATTCCTTCTTGGTACATTGCGTCCTGAAGAGTAACAAATTTAGAATGTTCTCCACTGTAATTCTTAAGCCATGGTGCATTTTTTATAGCACGAGTATTCCTTAGTTCCCTCATCTCATCTTCCCTCAAAAGAAAAAGGGTCGAAACAAAATATATTTCAACCCAATTTAATATTCCTTAATATCCACAAAATACTATTTGTCTACTAATTCAATAATAGCCATTGGTGCGTTATCACCTTGTCTGTTTCCAGCTTTAAGTATTCTTGTATAGCCACCATTACGATTTGCACATTTCTTTGCTATAGTATCAAATAGTTTTGTAACTTCGTCACCATATCCTCTAAAGTAAGCTGCAGCCTGCCTACGAGCTTCTAAAGTACCTTTTTTACCAAGAGTAATAATCTTCTCAGCGACTGGTCTTAAATCTTTCGCTTTTGGCAAAGTTGTGGTGATTTGCTCATGTGTTATAAGCGCTTTTACAAGGTTCATCAGCATTGCAGTTCTGTGCGAGCCGCGTCT
>JACCDG010529065.1_pt1 | contig 22297 bp, 24 predicted proteins | sample 7442471 | NCBI WGS metagenome assembly JACCDG01 (sample SAMN15323444, study PRJNA562643) | freshwater metagenome | isolation source: river surface water | place: USA:Blue River Watershed | collected 2017-08-17 | reverse complement strand
CAGCACCCATGAAGGAGAAGAGGAGATAATTTTTAATATTCATCAAAAATTAAAAAGTGATTTTAATGATCTCTTAACTATCATCGCACCAAGACACCCAAAAAGAGCTGATAAAATTACCTGGTTGACAATTGCAAAAAATCTTAACCTTGTCAAAAGAAGTTTAAACCAAGAAATAACCAGTAAAACCGATATCTATCTTGCCGATACTTTAGGAGAGCTTGGATTATTCTATAAAATAGCTAAAATTGCCTTTATCGGCGGATCTTTGATACAAAATATCGGCGGCCATAACCCATTTGAAGCTGCTCAATTAGATTGCTGTATAATATCTGGAAAATTTATCGCCAATAATTTTGAAGCCTTCCAAAAACTGCAAGCAGCTGATAGTTGTTTTATTGTTGAAAATGAAAATGAATTACTAGGATTAGTAAAAAGTCTTCTATCTGAAGAAAGAGCTGCCAATCTCAAGGCCCAAAATGCCTATAAATTAGTGACTGTAAATAGCAATATCGCTCATCAAATAATAACCAAGCTTGACGAGCTGATCCTTAATTAGTTGAGATTTTTAAAGAATATGACCGGCGAATTCCTTCCTTAAAAAAACTTTAATTTAATTTAAGCAAGGAATTGCCTCTATCTAGGCGATTTTTTTCGATAGATTTTAGTTTATGAAAGTAATTTAATTTGCTCTGCTGAAGATTTACCTTTGCTGGTAACAAGTTCGTAGCTAACACGTTGACCTTCGTTTAGAGTGCTTAGACCAGCTTTTTCAAGAGCTGTAATATGTACGAATACATCGCCGCCGCCGCCATTTTCAGGTGCAATAAAACCATAGCCTTTAGTTGGGTTAAACCATTTTACAATACCGATTGTCATTTATTAAGTTCCTTTATTTTTTATTATACCTCAATTACCACCATGGTAATTAAGGAAATCCAATTATAACCCTAAAATCATTTTCGTCAAGCATTGATCTGCTAAAAAGTAAATATATCTAAAACGTCTCAAAATGATATTATATTTTATCCAAAAAATTAGCTCCAATTATCCGGTCAAAAAACTTGGGCGGCATTTTATTTTGAAAGTCAATTGCAGCCAGCAAATCCTGTAAGTCTTTAGCTCTGTTTGATTTTAAATTGAATTTTTCACAAAGGTCATTTTTTTGCTTAAGAATTACATTTGATATTCTCTCTTTTGGTATTGGCCTAAAGCGATTCATGAAATCAGCTATTTGTTTAAATCCCCAATTTAGCAAGATTAAAAAACATATTTCTTGTTGGTAATTGGTTAATTTAATACCATTAATTGCTACTTTAGCATTAATTGATTCAATACTACTGTTAATAAATATATTATAGCTAATATGGACTGTGACGGCCTATGATTTAAAATATATTTCTTGAATGTTCGCGCTTTGATTCCATCGTTATAATAATAAATATTAAGCGCTGGATAATGACCGGTTAACATCAAGATTATTTCATTAATGACAAATCTTCTCTTAGCAAATGGTCCGCATATTCAGTAATTCCTTCGCAAGGCATTGGGCGGCTATCGAGTCAATCCTTAACATCGCTACCGTCTTTAAGTCCTACGATCCTAGCAATTGAATTAGTTGCAATTATATGTCTTTAGCGCCAAGCAATTTATCAGTTTTAGTAGATAGGATGGTAATTGATTCTTTAAATTCTCTAATATGGCTAATATGTTTGGTGGTGAAGTTTTGCGGTAAAATTAACTTATATGACAACATTTTGTAAACTTAAAAAAGTTCTTAACTTGCTTTTTGTTTGATTATATCAAACTTAGCTTTTTTGGCCTGGTTTTTTTCAACCAAAGAGCAATTATCATTCTGGCCAATAATATTGCTGAAAACATCGAGGACATTATACCAACCGATAAAGTGACCGCGAAGCCTTTTACCGAACCATTGCCAAATATATATAAAAATAATGCAATAATTAGAGTAGTAATATTGGAATCGATAATAGTTCTAAAAGCCTGAGAAAAACCTTGCTCTACTGAGGCCAGAACAGTTTTATTGGCCCTTAATTCTTCTTTGATACGCTCATAAATTAACACATTAGCATCAACTGACATGCCCATAGTTAAAACAATACCGGCAATACCAGGAAGTGTTAAAGTAGCGCCAAGCAATGACAATACCGTGATGATGATTGCGATATTGATAATCATGGTAATATTGGCAATAAAGCCAAAAAATCCGTAGAAAAATACCATAAATATCGCAACCATTATTAATCCGGCAGCCGAAGCGATGGCGCCGGCTTTGATCGAATCAAAACCAAGTGAGGGACCAACTGTTCTTTCTTCAATTATTTTTAATGGCGCAGGAAGAGCGCCAGCTCTTAACAATAAAGCAACTTCAGCTGCTTCTTTGGTAGTAAAGCTACCAGAAATTACTCCAGCACCATCATTAATAGCAACATTAATTCTTGGAGCGGTAATGATTTTATTGTCTAAAATAATAGCAAAAATTTTGCCAATATTATTTTTAGTAATCTCTGAAAATTTACGAGCCCCAACATCATTAAAACGAAAAGTAACCGCTGGCAAACCCTGATAATATGTAGGATTGGCATCAATTAGCAAATCGCCACTTAATACTACCTCTTTATTGATTAGATAGGCCCTACCCTTATCATCATACATTCTTTCAAATCCCAAATTTACCATATTTTTTAGCTCATCACCAGGGCTGAAAGTTTCATCGGCAACAAAATGGAAAGTCATTTTAGCAGTTTTGCCTAAAATTGATTTAATTTCCTGAGGATTGTCAATACCGGCCACTTGTAATAAAATTCTGTCATCGCCTTGAGCCTGAATGATTGGCTCTTTGGTTCCGCTTTCATCAATTCTTCTTCTGATAATTTCAATTGATTGCTTGATTAAATTTTGCCGCATTAAAATCATTTTCTGATTACTAAAACTGATTGCAAACTTGCCATTTTGCTCATCAATCTCAACTTCGCGACTAACCTTCTTGATTATTTTTTTAGCTTTCACCTGATCATCATTTAGCAAAAATACTATTTTCTCTCCCTCAATTACTGGTAGCGTCCTGACTAATTCTTCTTTAAATCTGCGCTTAATTTCGTCTTTTAGATTATTTAATTGCTCATGAAGATAATAATCAAAATCAACCGCCAATAATAAATGTGAGCCACCCCTTAAATCAAGGCCAAGACTGACTTTTTGATTTGGTAAAAATGGCAAAGATTTATTAGCGGGAATAAAGGATGGAATCGCAAAAATAATCGCAAACAAGCAGATTATAGTAATTACCAAAATTTTAACTTTAGAAAAATTAAGCATAGTTATTTATTACTTTTTGCAATTTTTTTATGTTTTTTTTCTTTATGATTTTCATCTTTTTTATCAATAATTAAAGTAGAGACGCTGCTTCTGGTAACTTTTATTACCACATCTTTAGCTACTTCTAATTCAATTAAATTTTTCTCAGTATCAATAGCATGAATCTTGCCAATCAGGCCTCCTGTTGTTGAAACCCCATCCCCGACTTTAAGATTACTAATCATTAGCTGCTGTTCCTTATATTTTTTTTGCTGCGGCCTGATTAATAAAAAATAAAAAATTGCAAATATCAGTACCAGTGGCGCGAAGCTAAGGATCCCGGGATCATTAGCGGTTGGAGCAGCAGTTGACTGAGCGTAACTTTCGGAATAAAAAATAGCCATATTGTTTAATTTAATTAATGATTAGTATTATTTTAGTAGAGTTTCTTTTAATTTTTGCAGGTCTTTTTGGTCAGGCTTTTGTGTATCATTTTTTTGGGTTGCCGGTTTATCACTACTTAAGTCAGGCACCAACTCAAATTCTGGAGGTAAAATCAAACTATTTTCCTCCTTCGCCAAATCAGAGCGGTGACTACAGGAAAAAAGACTGAAAGCCAGTAAGATTAAGATTATTTTTTTCATTATTAAACTTTTTTGTTTTTAATTAATAATTCTTCAAAAAGCAAGATTGCTACCCCAATAACAACAAAAGAATCAGCCAGATTAAAAGCTGGCCAATGATAAATAAAAAGGTGAAAATCCAAAAAATCTGCCACCGCTTTATATTGGATCCGATCAACTAAATTGCCTAAAGCTCCCCCAATTATCAAACCAAAGGCTATTGTTAAATAGCCCTTAACATTGTTATATAGTAAAATTAACAAAACAATAATTATCGCTATTTGTATTAGCGAAAAAACAATTTGTGCATATTCGAAATTATGAAACATTCCAAAACTTACACCATTATTCCTAACTCTTACCAAATTAAAAAAACTGTTAATCTCGATTTGTGGATTATGAATATTGTTATTTGCAGCCATATCTTCTAAAATGGTAAAAATCATTTTTTTAGATAAAAGATCAATAACAGCCGCTAAAAATACAATTAAAAGCCCTTGCAAGAAAAGTTTTTTAGATTTTACTAAGGTCATTTAAAATTAATATTTAATTAAATATGAGAATAATTTTTATGGGCACCTCTAATTTTGCGTGCCCGACGCTACAAAAACTAATTGATGATAGCGAGATTGAAATCCTGGCAGTTTACACTAAGAAGCCACAAAAATCCGGTCGCGGACAAAAAATCATCAATTCGCCAATCCATGAACTAGCACTAAAACATCATCTAAGAATTATTACCCCTACAAATTTAAAAGATCAAGAGTCTTGGCAACAATTTGCAGATTTTAACGCTGATTTAGCAGTGGTGGTAGCTTATGGCCTTATTTTGCCAACAGAAATTTTACATGCAACCAAATGGGGATGTTTTAATATTCACCCATCCCTACTGCCAAAATGGCGCGGCGCGGCACCAATACAAAGAACAATCATGAATGGTGACAATCAAACCGCGGTTACAATCATTAAAATCAATGAAGGACTTGATAGTGGCGACATCGCATATCAACAGCCAATTTTACTCAATCAAGATATAAATTATGAGCAATTATCAAAACAAACCTCTGTTATTGGCGCTGAAATTTTATTGATGACTCTAAAAAATATTGCCAATAATAAGCTTGAACTAAAAAAACAGGATGAATCAAAGGCAAGCTATGCCAAAAAAATCGAAAAAGAAGAATGTAAAATTAACTGGCACTTAGCTGCCAAGCAAATTAATCAAAATATCCGGGGCTTAAGCGGCTTTTTAGCTGCCCATTTTGAATATAAAAATGAAAAAATAAAAATTTATCAGGCGCAAATAATTGACGAAGATAGCGATGCTAATTTATTAAATATTAAGCCCGCAACAATAGTTGATAATAATTTTACCATTCAGTGTCAAACTGGCAGAATCAGGCCAATCTTACTACAACGTGAAGGTAAAAAAATAATCCATATTGATGAGTTTCTTAGAGGATTTCGTTTTTAGGATTTACTTATCAAACTTATAGTTTTATTTTAATCAAAAGAGGCTGGTATATTTTGGACTTGCAAAAACCACTCCCTAATTAAAATATAAAATTTATTTTAACCAATAAAGCAAAAAGTGGCAAATAGCAATCAGGAAAATCAAGAACAATCAAAAGAATATTTTGACGCTATTAAAGATTCGGTTGAAAGTGGTGGTTATTTTAAAGACGCTCTTAACTGGTATTTTTTTCGTTATATCAATCCATTTTGCGAAAGAACGATATTTTTTATATCCTTCATTTTTATCGCAGTAATGTTTTACTTATTACTTAACATCATTGAAGGTTCTTACCCTTTAGTTAGAAAGGTTCCAATCATGTTTAAGGCGGTAGATGAGTCTAGATATTACCCTTATTTAATAAAATTAAAATCCGAGAATAATAAAAATATTCAAAATGTTGATGAGGCGGTTGCAAGTTATTTGATTAAAAAATATGTTATGAATCGCGAGAATCACGATTATTCAAATGCAGAAATTGAACCAATTAACACTAAATTTAGCCAAATTAGAAACACCTCCTCAGCTGCAGAATATATAAATTTTCAAAATTTCATGAGCAAAAATAATCCTGCCAGCCCGATTTATGATTTTGGTAAGGATGCTTATAGAAAAATAGATATTGAGTCAATTAATTTTATCAGAGATGAGTCAAAAACTTTTAGTGATAAAGCCAGAAATTTTTTAACCAATATTATACCAACTAATGCTGAAGTTCGCTATAATCTTCATCTTAAACAGGAAAATAGTGACGAGATTATTAAAAAATATTTAGTAAAGATAAATTTTACATTCTCAGGAATTCAAAAGCCAAAAGATGATGACATTAATTCCTCTTTAAGGTTCACGGTTAACGGCTATAAAACATATATAATAGAATGAAATTTTTGAGATTATTTTTACTAACCTTGCTATTGTTAAATTCCAACCTTGCTTTTAGTTCGCAAATGCCGCGCTTTTTGGGTACTGAAAAAAAATTCAGAAGCTATATTTATAATCCAAATGAGGTTTATCGCTATATCGGACATTATACTTATCAAGGTTTTATTGAATTTGAAGAAGGCGAGACAATTTCAACCATTTCAATGGGAGATTCATCACTTTGGTTATTTGAACATTTAGGAAATCGTTTATTTTTAAAACCAATTGGCGAAGATTCGTCTGAAACCAATATGACGGTGATTACTAATAAAAGAATTTATCATTTTGAATTAACCGCCAAAGAAGCAAGAGGGCTTGATGATGTTGACCTGATCTTTGTCGCCAAATTCTTTTATCCTGATGGCAGAGATAAAAATATTATCGAATTTGCCAAAGCGCCAGCCTCTAATGACCCTGATATGCGTGATTTGAGCGCCTATAATTTTAATTACCAATATGTTGGCGAGTCTTCTATTGCCCCCCTTAAAGTATTTGATAATGGCGAATTCACTTATTTCCAATTTGGCAAAAAAAATGCCGATATTCCAGCAATATTTTCAGTTGACGCCTCCGGATTTGAATCTCTGGTCAATTTCAGGGCCTTTGGACAATATATTATCGTTGAAAGAGTCTCCCCACAATTTTCACTAAGAAATGGCAGCAATATAGTATGCGTGTATAATAATAACATGTATTCCAATGGCCATAATACTGAAAATCGTGCAAACGCTACTAAAGCCGAGATCAGCAATTTTGAACCAGTCAGAATTGGTGGGGATCAGGACCAACCTAGTAAAAACTATTTTCCGTTAATGGCGCCGCAATTAAATAAAATTCAATAAATTTTACCAATAATGTCTGCAAATAATAAAATCGAAAATTACAATCACAAATTAGCTGAAAAAAAATGGCAAAAAATTTGGCAGGAAAGGCAAATTTTTAAATTTGATGAAACTAGCCCAAAAGAAAAATATTATGTCTTAGAGATGTTTCCTTACCCATCGGGCAAGCTTCATATGGGGCATTTACGTAATTATGCAATTGGTGATGTTATTGCCAGATTTAAAAAAATGCTGGGTTTTAACGTGCTTCATCCGCTTGGCTTTGATGCTTTTGGTTTGCCGGCTGAAAATGCGGCATTAAAACACAAAATTCATCCTAAAATCTGGACTTACAGCAATGTTGAGAATATGAGACAAGAACTCAAATCAATTGGACTTGCAATTGATTGGGATCGCGAGGTTGTGACTTGTAGTCCGGATTATTATAAGCATGAACAAAAAATCTTTATCGATTTTTATAAAAATAATCTCGCTTATCAAAAAGAATCTTTTGTTAATTTCGACCCAATTGATCAAACTGTACTGGCTAATGAGCAGGTAATTGATGGTAGAGGCTGGAGAAGCGGCGCGTTGGTTGAAAAAAAGAAACTGAAGCAATGGTTTTTAAGAGTTAGCGATTTTAGCGAAGAATTATTATCAGAATTAAAAAATCTTGATGGTTGGGATGACCGAGTTTTGGCAATGCAGGAAAAATGGATTGGTAAAAGCGAAGGCTTGTTAATTGATTTTGAAATTCATAATTCTAAAGAAAAACTGCAAATCTATACCACCCGTCACGACACTTTATTTGGCGCCAGCTTTATTGCAATTTCTGCTAATCACCAAATTGCCACCAATTTAGCTAAGGAAAATCCCGAAATTAGAGAATTTATTGCCAAATGTAATAAAAGCGCAGTTGATGAACAAACTATTGAACAACAAGAAAAAATTGGGATTAAAACTAAAATTCAGGTTAAGCATCCACTTGACGATAATTGGTTGTTAGATGTTTATATCGCTAATTTTGTACTGGCAGAATATGGTAGCGGCGCTTTATTTGGCTGCCCCGCTCACGATCAAAGGGATTTTGAATTTGCTACCAGATATAATCTGCCAATTAAACAGGTAGTTAGCGCGGATGGCTTAGAATCAAATCTAAGCGAACCATATCTTGGCGAAGGAATCATCATCAATTCAGATTTTTTAAATGGGCTTGATGTTAAATTGGCAAAAGAAAAAGTAGCAGAAATTTTAATTGCTAAAAGTCAGGCAATTAAAAAAACCAATTATCGTTTACGCGATTGGGGCATTTCAAGACAGCGTTATTGGGGCTGTCCGATTCCTTTTGTTTATTTAGAAGATGGCAGCGTAGTACCAGTTGAAGAAAAAGATCTGCCGGTTATTTTGCCAGATGACGTTACTTTTGATGGCAAAGGTAATCCTCTTGCCAATCATCCGACTTGGAAATATACCAGCTATCAAGGCCAAAAAGCAATTCGCGAAACTGATAGTTTTGATACTTTTTTTGAAAGCTCCTGGTATTTTCTGCGCTATATCAGCCAGCCTCAAGATAGTGCCTTTAAAAAAGATTTGATCAATAAATTTATGCCAGTTGATCAATATATTGGCGGGGTTGAGCATGCGGTATTACATTTGCTTTATGCCAGATTTTTTACCAAAGCTCTCAAAAAATGCGGCTATTTAGATATTGATGAGCCTTTTAAAAATCTTCTAGCTCAGGGAATGGTTTGTCACAAAACTTTCAAATCAAAATCCGGCGAATTTTTAGAGCCAAAAGAAGTAATTGAAATCTCAGACTCCAAATATATTCACTATCAAACCAAAGAAGAAGTAATAATTGGCAGAAGTGAGAAAATGAGCAAATCAAAAAAGAACGTGATCGAACCAGCGGGAATCGTTGAAGCTTATGGCGCCGACGCTGCAAGATTATTTATACTCTCTGACTCCCCAGCCGGACGTGATTTTGATTGGAGTGATGCCGGAGTTGAAGGCGCCTGGAAATATATCAATCGCTTATGGAAATTGATTAATATTTTTGTTAATCAGGGCAATCAAGAAAAAACTCAGGAAGAAAATTTTAACGATCAAAATTACGTTAATCTCTTAAGCAAAAAACAAATTGCAATTATCAAATTAACTCATAAAGCAATTGCCGCAATTGGGCAAGATTATGAAAAAATAGCCTTCAACCGCGCAATTGCCAAAATCAGGGAATTTTCTAATGCCTTGGAAGATTATATCCTGCCAGAAAATGAATTTAAAACCGCAATTGATCAAAAAATTAAATATTTCACTCTCAGCAATCTGGTAATTTTTATCTCGCCAATAATGCCACATTTAGCCGAAGAATTATGGCAAAAATTAGGATATCGAACTTTATTAAGTCAAACCACAAAATTTCCGGAATTTAATCCTAAATTAACCATCGAAAATGAAGTAAATATTGCCGTACAGATTAATGGCAAACTCAGAACTTTGATCACTCTACCAAAAGACTCAAGCAAAGCAGTAATTGAGAAATCAACCCTAGAAAATGAAATAGTACAAAAATTCATCACCGACAAAACTATCAAGAAAATCATTGTGGTTGAAAATAAATTGATTAATTTGGTGGTTGCTTAGATTAACAATATTTGCAAAAAATAGATATAATAAAAAAGAATCAAAATTAGCTTTTTCTTTAATTGAAAATTGAATTATCAATTGCAGTTTTAATCATAGCTATTTTAATTGCCGGCGTTGCCCAGGGCTCAAGATTGGTCGCTGCATCAAAAATCAAATCAGTCATGGCCCTAACTAAAGCCTCTCTTATTTCTTCAATCAAAGATTTGGTTTTTTGGCTTGAAACCAGCGACATTTCCAATATTACCTCAGCCACCAATGGAGCCGGGGCCCCAGAAGATGGTGATCAAATTTCACTCTGGCATGATTCGTCACCCTTTAACTCACCCGGCTTTGACTTTATTCAAGCCAGCCCCGGCAAACAACCAACATATGTAAAATGGTACTAATGGCTTACCAAGCTTACAATTTGACAGAAGCGCAACAACTTGGCTTTGTTCTTCAATTGATATTGGTGTGGCTGGTACTACCGTGCATCAATATCTTTTTATCTGAATTTGCCAAAGTGATCAGCAAGGCAAATAAAAGCCCAAAGATGGTAATTATTATCGATGGTGCTAGCTGGCATAATACCAGAATCGATATAAATACTGCATATAGCAAAATATTTTTACCAAAAAGATGAGGCTATTTGGAATTGGTGGTACCAGCGACGCTATAGCTAATTCTTTATATACTGGATTAATTTCCGAAGTAATATTATTTAATCGCCAGCTAAAAACTTCTGAAATAAATGATATTGAATCCTATCTGTCAAAAAAATATGCAATTGCTTTATAGCAAGCAGCCCCTTGTCATCCCCGCATAAGCGGAGATCGATAGATCGGCAAATGGGGTGATAAATTTGCCCATTGCCCCAGCCTTCTACCAGGTGAGGGAGAGGTAATTAAAAATCTCTTTGCTTATTACATAAACTATTGATCTTAGATGCAATTTCATCAACCGCCAATTCAATTTGTTTTTGATTGCTGCCTTCAGCCATGATTCTGATTAGATTTTCGGTGCCGGATTTGCGTACAAAGATTCGACCCTGACCTTTTAATTCTTGTTGTTTTTTGAGGATAAAATCTTGTATTTCGCTAGCTTTTAGAGGATCGTAATTATCTTTAGATTTATTCTCAAAGGTAATATTTTTTAGAATTTGTGGACTTAATTTAAAAATATTAGCTATTTGACTGACCGGCTTCTTTTGAGCAGCAACTATTGACAGAATCTGTAAAGCGGCAATTAAACCATCACCGGTGGTTGAATAATCACTTAAAACAATATGACCGGATTTTTCGCCACCAATATTTGATTGCCTTTTGCGCATTTCTTCTAGTACATAGCGATCACCAACATTGGTACGAACAAATTCAAGACCCAAATCTTTAATATAATTCTCAAGTGCCAGATTAGACATTTGAGTGGTAATCACTGCGCCACCCTTTAGCTCTGAATTATCATGCATTTTTTTAGCAATTAAACCAATAATTAAATCACCATCTATTGTTTTACCATCCTCATCAACAACTAGTAAACGATCAGCATCACCATCTAAAGCAATGCCAATATCAGCTTTTTGCGCCAATACTTCCTTACATAAAAGCTCGGGATTAGTAGAGCCGCAATTTTGATTGATATTAAAACCATTGGGCTCAACGCCGATTTCTATTACCTCAGCGCCAAGTTCCCAAAAAATTGTTGGGGCAATTGAATAGCTAGCGCCATTAGCGCAATCAACTACTATTTTTAAACCATCCAAAGTTTGATCTTTAGGGAAGGAATTTTTAACAAATTCAATATAGCGACCTTTAGCATCATCGATTCTTTTTACCCGACCGAAATTTTTTGAACTGGCAAGATAAGGATTAATATCGCCATCAATAAGTTGCTCAATTTCAAGCTCTAGCTGATCATCTAATTTATAGCCATCACGACCAAAGATTTTGATACCATTATCATGATAAGGATTGTGAGATGCAGAAATCATCACTCCAATATCCGCTCTTAGAGATTTGGTTAACATTGAAATGGCTGGGGTTGGAACCGGGCCGACTAAAAACACATCCATACCAACTGCCGCAAAACCGGAAGTTAAAGCCGGCTCAATAACATAGCCAGAAAGCCTGGTATCCTTACCAATTACTACCCGATGACGATGATTACCATTAATAAATTTGGCACCAACCGCCATGCCGACCTTTAAAACTATATCCGGCGTCATCGGAAATTTATTGGCCCGTCCTCTTATGCCATCGGTGCCAAAATATTTTTTCATATTATTTTTAATAAAGCCTAAAAACTATTCAAATTTAATATCTGATTTAGTGATTTTTTTATTAAGGTTTTTTAATACCTCTTCAGAAATATCCATCTCATCACGATAATAAAGAACTTGGCTTGCTGGTAAAATTAAATCAAGATCTTTTTCCTTAGAAATTTGTGCAATGATTTCTTTAATTTTTTCATTAACTTTGCCAATTGAATCCAAAGAAGCTTTTTTTAAGATATTTTGTTTTTGATCAACAAATTCTTTTAAAGAAACAACTTTTTTCTCAAAATTTTTAGCTTCAGTTTCCATCGCTTCTTTAGTTAAAACATTCTTCTTTTTAGAAAGAGATTTTTCTTCTGCCTCAAGAGCTGACTGCTTTTGATTAACTTCTTTTTGATATTCATCCTGCTTTTTAGTAACTTTATTTTGAATATCCTTCATCACTGAAGAATTTTTAAGAACATCTTCTACATCAATGATTGCAATATTTCCGGCGCTTGCTGCAAAGTTTAAACAAAACATGGAAGCAAATAAAATAGCAGTGAATTTTTTCATAAGATTATTTTTTTAAATTTTGATTAATGTTTACCTTTAAAAGCCAGTAAGAATCCTCTCCTAAGCGAAACTAGCCTTGCCAGACTAAAGTATGTGCAACTCTAAAAACTAATATTAATTTTTCAAGCTAATTAAAGGTCGAAATAGCAAATTTTTTCTTTTTTTGCCCCCGGGTGAGTTATGGCGCCAAATCTAGCGCCAGAAACTGTTTGTTGATATTTCCACAGCGCCCCTGATTGATAATCATTCTCCTTGGGCCGCCATTTTTTACGCCTTTTTGCAATTTCTTCTTCAGTTAAAGCAACCTCAATAGTACCTAAAACCGCATCAATGGTAATTTTATCGCCGTCTTCTAACAAAGCGATAATGCCACCCTCTTGAGCCTCAGGACTAATATGGCCAACACAAAAACCTCTGGTGCCACCAGAAAATCTGCCATCGGTAATCAAGGCAACTTTTTTTCCCATGCCCTGACCGTAAATTGCTGCAGTAGTTGCTAACATTTCGCGCATTCCAGGGCCGCCTTTGGGGCCTTCATAGCGAATCACCAGCACATCGCCTTCTTGATATTTCTTTTCTTCAACTGCTTTAAAACAATCTTCTTCTGAATCAAAACATAATGCTTTGCCACTGAATTTAAGCTCATCAGGCGCCATACCGGCAACTTTTACTACCCCACCATCTAAGGCCAGATTACCTTTTAAAACCACCACCCCGCCACTTGGTGCGATTGGGTTTTCTATCGGATATACAACTTTTTGATCGGGATTAAATTTAATATCTTGTAAATTTTCAGCCATAGTTTTACCAGTCACCGTAAGACAATCGCCGTGGATAAAGCCAGCATCTAAGAGAATTTTTAAAATCATCTGTACCCCACCTGCCTCATATAAATCCTTAGCAACATATTTTCCACCCGGCTTCATGTCAGTAATATAAGGAGTACACTTAAAAATCTCACCAATGGCAAAAACATCAAAATCAATACCACATTCACTGGCAATTGCCGGTAAATGTAACACCGCATTAGTTGAGCCGCCAGTTGCCGCTACAATTGTTGCCGCATTTTCAAGCGCTTTTTTAGTAACGATATCTCTTGGTTTGATATTATGCTTAATTAAATTTACTACCGCCAGGCCACTTTGATAAGCATATTGATCCCTTGATTCATAAGGAGCTGGGGCGCCAGATGAACCCGGAAGCGCTAAACCAATTGCCTCACTAACGCAAGCCATAGTATTAGCAGTAAATTGTCCACCGCAGGCGCCAGCTGACGGGCAAGCAACTTTTGCAAGTTCTATTAGATCACTTTTGCTCATCTTGCCAGCATCAAACTGTCCCACCCCTTCAAACACATCAACTATGGTTACATCCTGACCTTTAAATTTACCCGGTAAAATCGAACCGCCATACATAAAAACTGACGGCACATTGAGCCGAAGCATCGCCATCATCATCGCTGGCAAAGATTTATCGCAACCAGCAATTGCAACCAAAGCATCATAGCAATGCCCCCGCACCGTAAGCTCAATTGAATCAGCAATCACTTCCCTTGAAACCAAAGAAGATTTCATCCCCTGATGACCATTAGCAATCCCATCAGTAACTGTAATAGTTGTAAACTCCCGAGGAGTCGCCCCTGCATCCTTGACCCCCTTTTTAGCCGGCCCCGCCTGACGCTGCAAAGCAATATTACAAGGCGCCGCCTCATTCCAAGCCGTCACCACCCCAACTAAAGGTTTTTGCAAATCCTCTTCACTCAAACCATCTGGATATAAATCAGTTTTAATATTATACATCATGGTTTTGCGCGCCTCACAACCATGAGAATTAGTGACATAACGCGACGGTAATTTTGATTTATTAAAACCGGTCATAGATTTAATTAATTTAGTTATTTGATACCAACATAAATATCCACAATTGCATTTTGGCAATCACTGGCCCTTTGATCAAAAATTTCAAAATCAGCAATATATGATCTAACGCCCCCGAGTTCCTCATCTGACATTTGCCAAATTTTCATCCAACCATCAATTACAATTTTTGGTATTATTCCTTTGGCAGTAGTAAATTTAACATAGGTTTGCGGCGGTATAATCAGAGTTGCAAGATCAGGCGAAACATTATCAAGAGATGCTACCTGACCACCATAAAGATAATCATACCACCCACGAAAATCACTTTCAAAATTACTGTAAACCGAAAAAGTTTGCTCTTTAGTCAAAAGACTTGGAATTTTATCAGCAATCTGATTTGAAAAATAATTAGCAATAACGCCACCAATTTTTGCCTCACTCAAATCACACTCATCCTGATTATTAGTACGAGCTTTAAGCCCCACCAGCTTAATTTCTGGCAATTTTACGATTGTTTTTTGCATAATTTTTAAATTTAAATTGTTAAAAACTTAAAACCACTGCCTGGAAGCAGTCTATTGACCACTACTGTCCCGGTTAACTTTTTAACCACTAATGATTAACCCTTATATTTCAAACCTCCAAAGACCATCGCAAAGTTTTTTAAAGGACAATAGTTAATTTGCATCTAACTCTTTTATAAGATTTTGAAGAGAATATTTGGCCTTACTACTTTTTTCACCCTCAATAAGAGCTTGACGCAAAACTGAAAGTTTTGCCTCTTGATTTTCAAGCAACCTCAAGCCAGCCCTGATAGCTTCACTAGCAGAACCATAACGCCCCGATGTTACTTGTTTTGTAATAAAATTTTCAAAATGATTGCCAAGAGTAACGCTGGTATTTTTTTGCATTGGGTTAATAAAGTTCACTTTAGTGACTTGATAAACTTACTAACATTTTTTACCCTAAAGACTGAGCCATCTTCTAGCATTATTATTCCCCATAAAAAATAAAATCTTAGCTTCCCAACCTGATCTTTTATCTGCTTAAGTTCATCCACAAACTTGTCCGTATGCTCAATTTCAGATTTAGGGACGGTATACACAATAAAAAAACAAACAATGATATGGTTATTAATTCAGTATACCGTCCCTGTAATTTTAATCCCAAGAAAATTTAATCCTCTCTCTAACCACCGTAAGTAAATCATAAGCAACATTATCAGTATGTTTTGCTACCTCTTCAACTGCTAAATTATCGCCCCATAGGGTTACTTTGTCGCCAATTTTGGCGTTTAGGCAGTTGGTTAGATCGATGGTGATCATGTCCATTGATACTGAGCCGATTAATTGGCATTTTATGTTATTTACTAAAATTGGGGTGCCATCTCTGGCGGTTTTGGGATAGCCATCGCCATAGCCAATGGCGCCAACCCCGATTAACATATCTTTTTTGCAGATATAACGGCCTGAATAGCCAATTGCGGAACCTTTGGTGACTTTTTTAATTGAAATTAGGCTGGTTTTTAGGGTCATCACTGGCTTTAAATCGAAATCAGCAGCAGTTTTTCCAGATAATGGTGAAGCGCCGTAAATTGCGAGTCCTGGCCTTACAAAATCATAATTATTTTGTGGAAAATTAAAAATACCGGCAGAATTACAGAGGCTAAATTCAGTATCAATATCATCAACTAAACTCTTAAATAAATCGATCTGTTTTTGATTTAAAGGATGAGTTACAATATCAGCACAAGCAAAATGGGACATGATTCTAACTGGCTTGGCAAGCTTTGGATCATTTAGTAATTTTTGATAAAAATATTTAGCATCTTTAATATCAAATCCCAAGCGATTCATGCCAGTATCAACTTTTAACCAGGCATTGATTGGCTTTTCAAGATTAAATTTTTTTTGCAAAAATTCGATCTGACTTTGATGATGAAAAACCACGTGGAAATTTTCTTTAGCAGCGATTTTAAGATCATTTTTTTTAACAACTCCCTCGAGTAAAATTATTGGAATTTTAATGCCATTTTTTCGTAAAAAAATTGCCTCATCAATAAAAGCAACGCCAAGCATATCAACATATTTTTCTAGCCTTAAAGCTGCATCTTTTAAGCCATGGCCATAAGCATTGGCTTTCACTGCGGCAATTATTTTAGCTTTGGCCGCTCTTTTCTTAATCAGCTTGATATTATGAATAAGATTTGCGGTCGACATCGTCATTATCGTGTCGCGTCTGATCAGCATTTGCTTTATTTGTTAGATATTAATTTTATTGCCAATTTTTCTAAAACCGAATTTAGCTTACTTTCAATCTGCCATGGGGCGTTGATAATCAACAAACCGCATTTATTCATTTTATTATTTGAATCTGGCGTCTTTTTAACATCAATTCCAAAAGCTAATTTTAAAATATTGTCAAATCCTAAAATAGCAATTTTTTGATAAAAATTAGTGAGATTTTCCTGATCAATAATTTTATCGATAATTGGGTGCCAAATAATGTAAATACCGGTTTGAAAGCGCTTTTTTGCTTCTTTTAAATAGGTGATAATTTGCGTATAATCATCATTAAAATTCCGATCTTTTTCAAAGGCCGGATCAATTAAAATTAAACCTCTTTTTTCCAGTGGCGGCAATTTTGATTTCAGTAATTCAAAGCCATTACAATTAAGAGTGGTGATTTTTTTATTGCCAGAAAAATTCTTTTTTAATTTAATAAATTCATCATTTTGAATTTCAGCAAATATTGCCCGGTCTTGGTGGCGCAAAAAATATTTAATGATATAAGGAGAGCCGGGATAAAAAGTGAGATTGCGCTCTTTAGCTAAATTTAAAGGGTTGGTGAGATTAATTTTGCTAAGAATTTTTAAAAAACTGGTAAAATTTTCATCTTTAAAATAGCGATTATCGATGGTGGCCAAAAAATTTTTTACCCCCAAATCTGCCTCAGCGGTTCTAAGTGACTCAGGATGTTCTAAATTATATTTCCCGGCACCTGCATGAGTATCTAAAACAAAAAATGGCGATTCTTTTTTGATCAGGCTTTCAAGGCAAAAAATCAAAGCAAAATGCTTAATTAAATCAGCAAAATTACCAGCATGATATAAATGTCGATAATTCATAATTAAAAAAAGAGATTAGGAGTACCCATTAACCAAAAAACCAGCCAGTTATCATGTAATTTAAAAGTAAAATGGTAATTGAGGCGCTAACTACCGCATTGGTAGTTGCGCTACCAACACCCTCAGCTCCACCTTGAGAATTATAGCCAAAATAACAACCCCAAACTGCAATAACAAAGCCAAAAAATGCCGCTTTTACCAGACCGGACACCACATCAATAGTTTCTAAAAACTTAAAACTATCATTGATGTAAGGGCCGGCAGAAAATCCTAATTTATGAACACTAACCAAATAACCACCCATTACCCCAATCACATCAGCAATTAACACCAAAAATGGCAACATAAAAAGCCCAGCAATAACTCGCGGCGCAATTAAATATTTAAAAGGATTGGTTGATAAGGTTTGTAGCGCATCAATTTGCTCGGTCACCTTCATGGTTCCAATTTCAGCCGCCATTGAGGCCCCAACTCGCCCCGCTACCATTAGCCCCGCTAAAACCGGCCCTAATTCACGGGTAATTGATAATACTACCACAGTTGCAATCGTGCTTTCAGCGTTAAAGCGTGCAAAGCCTGAATAGCTTTGCAAAGCAAGCACTGCCCCACTAAAAATCGCAGTCAAACCTACCACCGGCAAAGAAAAATAACCAATATTGATAAATTGTTTTAAGATTATTTTAGGATAAAATGGCGGGGTCACCGCATGCTTAATGATGTTAAAAGCAAAAATTATAATCTCGCCCAATTTACCTAAATTATACAAAGTAAAAAAGCCAATTTTAGAAACTATTTTTGTCAAATTAGGAAGCATGAAAATAAATAATTAAATTAAGATAATTGGAAATTATAAATATTTACCAAGAATAGCAATTAAAATCTTAAACGGACTCTAAAACATTATCTCTATTGCAGGAAGGATTCTATTGACCCCTTCCTAATGGTTGAATCAAATTGATATCTTGTGATTTTTTGTAAAAATATAATATGCAAATCGGAATCTACTTTTGGCATAATTCAAACGTAAGGAAGGGGTCAATAGACTCGATTCCTGCAACGTTAGTTATTCCTGCAACAGAGCTTAAATTAATACATCTTCAATAATCAATTGAATATTTTGTCCGCCCATCCAGTTATTGATGTTAAGATAGCCGGCAATATTAAAGGGGCCGTTAGAATTTGAGTTTAGCAAAATATCAGTTAAGGGGTTATTAATTTGACTGGAATTAATGGAATTTTTGCCGCCACCAAAGGCAATGGCTTTTAAATTACCAGTAAAGCCAAGAGCATTTTGGCTAGCAAAAATACAGCTAATGTGATTTTTACCAACGATATTTGCTTTAATTTTATATAAATTTTTAATGATAAATCTTGGCCTTTGATTACCAACTCCAAAGGGCTCAATTTTGCTGATTTGGTTGATTAAATCGAGATTGATATTTTCTAAATCCAAAATATCCAAAAATTCAACGATTTTATTTTGAGAATTTTCTTCAACCTTTAAGGCCAGAGTTTCTAAAAAATAATTATGAAGATCGCCGATTAATTTTTCTTCAACGCTGAATCCAGCCGCCATTGCATGGCCACCTCCTTCAAGCAGCAAGCCTTTGAGACGGGCATTTAAGATCGCCGCCCCAAAATCAACGCCATAAATTGAGCGACATGACGCCTTGCCAATCACGCCCTTACTTGAATCATTAACTAAACTAATTACCGCAACCGGCTTATTATAAATATCTTTTAACCTTGAAGCAACAATTCCGATAACTCCCGGGTGCCAATTATTACCAACTGCAAATATTATCTGATTTGACTTACCAAAACCGCGATCATTTCTTTGCACTTGAGCAATTGCTGCCTCTAAAACCGCGGCTTCAATTTCTTTACGCTGCTGGTTAAATATTTCCAAATCAGCAGCAATTTTAGTTGCTAATTCCTGGCAATTAGTTGATAAAATTTTTGCTCCCAAATCAGATTTAGCAACTCTACCGCCAGCGTTAATTCTTGGACCTAAAATAAAACCTAAATGATAGGCATTAATCTCTTCATCAATACCGGCATTATCAGCTAAAATTCTAAGACCAAGATTTTGACGTTTTTTTAAAATCTTGAGGCCCTGCAAAACCAGAGTCCGGTTTAAACCGGTTAAGGGCATGACGTCACATACGGTACCAAGCGCCACCAAATCAAGCAATTCAAGCAATTTAGGCTCAGAAATATTATTTTCTTGATAGTAATTTTGATCTCTGAGGCTTTTATTTAAAGCAACTACGAACAAAAATGATACTGCCGCTGCACAAATATTTTTATGGGCAAAATTTTCATCAATACGATTAGGATTAATCACTGCAATTGCCGCTGGCTTTTCTACCACCCCTATATGATGATCAATTACAATTATTTCCAAGCCAGCATCTCTTGCTGCTGCAAGCGGTTTAAAAGCGGTAGCGCCACAATCAAGAGTAATTACCAAATCACTACCCTGATTCTTTAATTTAATCAAAGCTGCCGCATTAGGTCCATAACCTTCATCGATTCGATCTGGCACATAAATATTTACTTTGACCCCGATATTGTCAAAAAACCTTTTTAAAATTGCCGCAGAAGTGGCGCCATCAACATCATAATCGGCAAAGAGAGTAATTTTTTTATTATCTTTAATAGTTGTAATTACTTTGTTTACTGCTAAATTCATATCGAGTAAATCGAAAGGATTGGGCAGATTAGATTTGATGGTGGGATTTAAAAAATTATCGATTTCTTCAATATCAATTGCGGTTGACTCCTTTGATAGCCCCATCCCTTCAGATTTAATTTCACCGCACCCGATTTTAAGGGCGATAATTTTGCTTAGAATTTCTGATAAATTTAATTTTTGCTTGATTGCCAGTGATAGTCTGGCATCAATTTTCTTTTGTTGCCAAACTAGCCCTAAAAAAGATTTAGCAAAGGGCTGAATTAAGGATTTTTCAGAATTTAAGTGATTTTTAATTAGAGATGACATTTTTTAATTTTAACGATGATTAATAAGAATCTATCAATTGCTATCAAAGAGCTGAGAAACATAGATTATGACAGCTATTTGAGTGCAATTTTTACATTAAGGAAAAATTTTGAGAAAATCATAACTGTTTTTTCATTACAAAATCAATTAAAAAGAATTTATTATGTAGTAAGTGACGATATGGTTGGGTTGGTTCGGCTCAAATGGTGGCAAGAGTCCCTGGATGATATTTTTCTTCAAAAAAAAGATAATAAAAATTATTTGCTGTCATTGATCTTTAAATATCAAGATCAAATTGATTATCAGACTTTAAGCCAGTCGATTAAAGCTTTTGAAAAAGATTTTGGCGATGATAAAAAATTTAAAAATATCGAAGAGTTACAGCAATATATTTTTCTAACTGAAGGAAATTTTTATCTACTTGCAATGAAAATTGTTGATGATGATGATAAGGATTTATTTGAAGAATCTGCCAAATATTTAGGAGAAATCTTTTTTTACTATGATTTACTTAAAAGAATTAAGAGCGAAAATGGTTCAATTTTAAGATTTTTTTGCAGTGATTTTTTTAATACCGTAAATAACACCCCTAAGAGCTGGTCACAAAATCCTCATGAGGAGAATTTAAGGGTCATGATTAATTATATTTATTTTCAAATCCTTTCAGCAATCAGAAAGCTTGAGTTAATTGAAAAAGAACTACCAAAAAGCTGCTATTATCTGCTATTAAAAAAAGACCTGGTTAAGATGAATCTTGCAAATTTAAGAAAACATAATTTTGATGTTTTTAAAACCAATTTTTCTTCTAAAAAATTTACCACCAAAATGAAATTTTTATTCAAGGTATTTGCAAAATAAATATTCTTCCTTGCATATTTATGATTTATAACCCAAATTACCAATTATTAACTATCAATTTATAACTAAAAATATACATGCCTAAAGAAGATTTGTTAACAATGAATGGAGTAGTGCTAGAGGTATTGCCTAATACTATTTTTCGCGTCGAGCTTGAAAACGGACTTACTATCACTGCCCATGCCTCCGGCAAAATCCGTAAAAACAAAATCAGAATTTTAAAAGGCGATAAAGTAGAAATCGAAATGACTATGTATGATTTATCGAAAGGAAGGATTGTCAGACGCAATGTCTAAAAAAGATAATGATATCTAAAAAAGAACCTGGTACTTAAAAAAATTAATCATTAATAAATTCCCTAAATCCAATTTTATCATCACCAAAAGCACTTCTTGCTTCACTGATAACTAATTCAGCAATTCTGTGGTAATCAGCGCTGGCAGCAGATTCTAGTGATGAAAAGCCATATTTATTTCTATGGGTAATAAATTTTCTAAAGCCGTCAGTATTTTTACCATTATAGGCTATTTTTGCCTTAATCAAGTAACGATTTAACGATCTCATAGTAATTTTCTTTGGTAGCAGAATTAAGCGCATTGTAGTTGGATTTTTTTATTAAATTTTATTCCAAAAAGATGAAGCTATATGCAGTATTTTATATGGATTTTGGTATAATACCAAATCCAATCTTTAAACATACTATACATAACCAATCCCACAAACACTCCTGATAATTTCTGGTGTTAATGTTCTGACAAATTTACAAACTACATTCTCCAATTTACGGAGAGTTTTATAAAT